>Ga0209057_1001173_pt1 | contig 21772 bp, 17 predicted proteins | sample GraSoiAngelo_146_FD_185903 | JGI IMG/M metagenome (GOLD analysis project Ga0209057, IMG submission 185903) | Grasslands soil microbial communities from the Angelo Coastal Reserve, California, USA - 14_1009_05_30cm (SPAdes) (version 2) | ecosystem: Environmental > Terrestrial > Soil > Grasslands ... | reverse complement strand
CGGCGTACTCGACGGTGGTCGCGCGCGACATCATGAAGGCCCAGTCACTCGCCTGCGCGAGGAAGAGCTCGCGCAGCGCCTGGGTGAGCGCGCGGCGCGTGCGCTCGTCTGCGCTCGGGTAGCTCCGGCAGAGCGCGTGGAGGCGGTCCGCGGTGGCGTGGAGGTGGCGGTAGAGCCAGTCGTTCTCGCCCGCGAGCCAGACCTCGTTGTAGCCCTTCCAGCCCCAGGTGGAGGCGGCCGGCGTGGCGCGCTGCACGGTCGGGTGGCGGGCGAGGTCGTCGCCCGGGGTGGCGGCGCGCAGCTCGGGCGTGGTGGCGAGGCGGCGCAGGACCGCCTCGAGCCACCACGGGCCCTCGAACCACCAGTGCCCGAACAGCTCGGCATCGTACGGACAGACGATGATCGGCGGACGGTCCATCGCGCGCGCCAGCCACGCCACCTGGTGCACGCGGGCTTCGACGAAGTGCGCCGCATGCGCCTCGAGCCGCTCGCGGGCGCGCTCGGGCTCGTAGGGCTCCTTCACGTCGGTCTTGCCCGTGATGCGGTGGTACTTGAGGCCGGTCAGGATGCGCTGCCCGGTGGGCGGGAGATAGGGGCGCACGTAGTCGTAGTCGAGGTCGAAGCCGATGTCGCGGTAGAAGTCGCGGTACCAGAAGTCGCCCGGGTAGCCCTCCTCGGCGCTCCACACCTGCTTCGAGCTGTCGGGGTCGCGCCCGAAGGCCGCCACGCCCGAGTCGCAGGCGATGGGCGCGTAGACGCCGTACACGGGCCGCGGCGTGGCGTGCGCGATCCCGTGCGTGTCGACGAAGAAGTAGCGCACGCCCACGCGGGCGAGTTCGGCGTCGAGCCCGGGCTCGTAGGCGCATTCGGGGAGCCAGAAGCCCTCGGGGGGACGGGCGAAGAAGCGGCGGTGCTCGGCGACCGCGACCTCGATCTGCGCGCGGACCGCCCCCGGCGTCACGCCGAGCAGCGGGAGGAAGCCGTGCGTGGCGGCGCAGGTGATGATCTCGAGCAGGCCGCGCTCCTGGTAGGAGCGGAAGGCGGCGATCAGGTCCTGGCCCCACTCCTCGAGGAAGATCGTGCGCGCGCGCCAGAAGCGCGCCAGGTACATCTCCGCCACGCGGTGGAAGCGCTCGTCGGCGCGCGTCCGCCGCTCCTCCTTCTCGGCCAGCTCGACCAGCCGGTCGAGGTGCCGGAGGTAGCGAGTGCGCAGCAGGTGGTCGGCGAGCATGGCGAGGAGCGGCGGGCTGAGCGAGAGCGTGAGCCGCGCGGGGACGCGGTCACGCTCGAGCGCCCCCAACATCTCGAGGAGCGGGATGTAGGTCTCGGTGATCGCCTCGGCGAGCCAGCGCTCCTCGAGGAAGTCCTCGTGCGCCGGGTGGCGCACGAAGGGCAGGTGGGCGTGCAGGACGAAGGCGAGGCTGGCCTGGGGCATCGCGCAGGGGAGGTGGAGTCAGCGCGCCGTCCGCGGCGTGTGCGCGTCGCTCGAGCGGGGGCGGCCCTCGCCGACCTCGGCGGCGGCCTGCTCCGCGGACGCCACGCTCGCGAGCGGGGTCCCTTCCCAGGCGCGGACGCTCTCGCGCACGGCTCCGGCGGCGACGTCGACCCAGCGCACCGTCGCGTCCGGAGACGGGGTGGCGCGCGGCGTGGTCACCACGTTCGAGCGGGCAAGGGGGAGAAAGCGCCCGCCGGGCGTGGCGAGGCCGATCTCGACGCAGAACGAGGCCGCGGGACGCCCGACGTTCAGGTACCAGTGGTCGGCGCCCGGCGGCAGCTCGACGTCGAAGGACTGCCACGCGTTGTCGCCGGTGAAGGTGATGAAGGTGACGTCGTAGACGCGCAGCAGCTCGCGTGCGCCTTCCGCCTCGGCGCCGAGGGCGCGCAGCGCGTGGACGCGGGTGGCAGGGGTGATCTCCCAGTAGGTGAACGCCCACCACGGGTCGCGTAGCAGGAGCACGATGCGGTCGCAGCCGTAGGCGCGCGGCAGCTCGCCGCTCTCGCGGTCGACGAAGCGCGCCGCCGGCGCGCGCGCCGGGCCGAGGTAGTACTTCGCCTCCTCGACCTGGGACTGCGGCGGCGTTTCGCCGCCGCCCGGCTCGTGCGCGGCAGGGGGGTCCCCGGCGGGCGCGTGCGGCGCGTCGCCCCAGCCGGCCAGGCGGGCGAGCGGGTCGACCATCTGGGCGCCGATCCTGCGCGCCACGCTGCGGCCGCAGTCGAGCCAGCCGCCCACGAGCTCGAGCCCGGTGCCGAGCGCCTCCGCCAGCATCCGGTGATCGTACCCGCCGCGATACGGCGGGTCAAAAGCCGTCGCGGCGCCGTGACGCTTGCACCCGCGAAGCGGGTGAGGAATGTTCCCCGCTCCGGTGAGCCAGCCGTCTCCCAGGGCACTGGTCGTGCTGCGCGTGGCGCGCGGCGCCGGCCCGCCGAGCGAGCGAGACATCCGGGCTCGGATCGACGCGGACCGCGCGCGGCTCGGCCTGCCGCGGGACGATGCCCCGGCGTACCGCCTCGCCGGACCCTACGCGATCGAGCTCGGCGGGCAGGCGCTCGACGAGTACGTCGCCTGGGAGATATAGACGCCGACCCGAGACTCCGTCTCGGGTCGGGGACGGACGGCGAGAGTGCCGCCCGGTGGACCGGGCCGACGGCGTGCCGCGGCCGGCAAAAGCCGGCGCGGCAGACTTTCCGGAGCGTGAGCGCTTCATTTCGGAGACGACGGGTCTCTACGGCGCGACGCACGAGGGCTGCCCAGGGCCTCAACGTTTGCCGCGCCGGCTTCGCCGGCCGCGGCACGACCTCCGCACGATCCACCGAACGGCACACGCTCGCTTCCGATTCCGACCCGAGACAAGGTCTCGGGTCGTTCTTAGGGGCGGCGAGACGGCCCCGCGTGCGCGCGCAGGATGCGCAGCGCCTCGTGGCCGTCGCGCGCGCCGAGCAGCCCGGCACGCAGCTCCGGGGAGCGGAGCAGGGTTGCGATGCCGGCCAGGATCGTCAGGTGCTGCGCGGTCGCCGTCGGCGGCGACAGCACCAGCGCGACCACCTGGATCGGCACCGTCGGTACGGCTTCGTAGAGGCCGTGCGGAGAGGTCGCGAGCGCGGCGACCGGCTGCGTGATGCCGGGAAGCCGGGCGTGCGGGACGCTCGCGTGGATGTCGAGGAGGGCGGTCGAGGACGCGGCCTCGCGCGCCGTCACGGCCTGGATGGCGGAGGGCGCGGCGGCGGCGGACAGGAGGCGCTCGCCGGCGAGCACCGCCACCAGCCCCGCGATCGTCTCCTCGAACGTCCGCCACGGCGGAGCGACGCGGATCAGCTCGGGGCGGAGGCGGGCGACGAAGCTCATGCGGGGCGGCGATCAGCGCCGCAGCAGATCCATCGCCGCGACGATCAGGAAGAGCGCGAACACGCGCCGGAGCGCCACGCCGCCCAGGAGTTGCGCGAGCGCGCCGCCCGCGTAGCCGCCGACCAGGAAGCCCGCGGCGGCCCACGCCGCGACCGGGACGTCGACGTGCCCGGCGCGCCAGTACACCAGCACGGAGAGGATGCCGACCGGCGGGAGGAGCACGGCGAGCGAGGTCCCCTGGGCGTCGTGCTGCGACATGTGGAAGAGGTAGATGAGCAGCGGGACCATGATGAAGCCACCGCCGAGCCCGATCAGCCCGCCGAGCCCGCCGCCCATGAAGCCGACCGCCAGCGCGAGCACCGCTTGCATGACCGCCCGATACCCGAGCGCGCCTTCCTTTTCCAGCCGTGCGGCTCTGCTATAGAGCGCAGATGGGGCGGATCGGGGACCTGGGGTGAGCGACGAGCCGCTCGCCGACTACCCGAAGACCGTCGTCCTGACGGACGGGGCGCAGCTCGTGCTGCGCCCGCTCGGCGACGCCGAGCGCGCCGCGCTCCGCGCGCTCCTCGCGCGCGTGGCGCCCGCGGAGGGCTTCGCACCGGCCGCCGACCACGTGATCCTCGCTTGCGACCGCGAGCGGGTGGTGGCGGCGGCCGCCCTCGAGCGGGGAGTGCCGGAGGTGGCGCGCCTGAGCGTCGCCATCGATCCCGAGTACCGCGAGCGGCGCCTCGGCACCTGGCTCGTCCTCGATTGCGTGCATCTCGCCGCCGGCCTCGGCGTCGACCGCCTCGAGGCGGCTGCCCACCCAGGCGAGGCCGCCTATCTGGCCGCGCTCGCGCGCCTCGACTTCGTGGTCGATCGAGGGCGCACGTCGCCGTCGAGCGTGGTGCTGGTAAAGCGCCTGCACCGCGGGTGGACGGATTTCTGACCCCGCGCCGATCTGATATCGAAGGCCGCCCGGTGAGATGATCCGGAACCTCGTCTGGATCGGCGCGGCGCTCGCGTTGCCGCTGGCCTGGTTCGTGGTGCACTTCGGGCAGCTCGCCACCACGCCGCTCGAGATCGCCCTCTGGTCGGGGAGCGGCATCTTCGGGGCCGCCTTCCTGCTCTCCTGGACCTCGGAGGTGGCGCAGCTCGACATCACGCGCGCGCTGGCGCTCGCCTTCCTGGCGCTCATCGCCGTGCTCCCGGAGTACGCGGTCGACGTCTACTTCGCGTGGCGCGCCGGGCAGGACCCGACCTACACGGCGTACGCGACCGCCAACATGACGGGCGGCAACCGCCTCCTCATCGGCGTCGGCTGGGCGATCGCCGTGCTCGCCCTCTGGCTCCGCTACCGCCATCGCGAGGTACGCCTGCCGCGCGAGCAGGCGGTCGAGGTCAACTGGCTGGCGCTCGCGACGCTCTACTCCTTCGTGATCCCGGCCAAGGGCACGCTCTCGCTCTTCGACACGGGCGTCCTCTTCCTCATGTTCGCGGGCTACGTGCGCGCGGCCGGCAAGACCCACCACGAGGAGCCGGAGCTGGAGGGGCCGGCGGAGCTGCTCGCGCGCCTCGCGCCCGCCGGGCGGCGGGGCGCGAGCCTGGCGCTCGCTCTGGTCGCCGGCGCCGCCATCGTGACCGCGGCGGAGCCCTTCGCGGAGAGCCTGATCGCCACCGGGCGGCAGTTCGGTATCGAGGAGTTCCTCCTCGTGCAGTGGCTGGCGCCGCTCGTCTCCGAGTCGCCCGAGTTCGTGGTAGCGGTGTTGTTCGCGCTGCGCGGCTCGGCAGCGGCCAGCATCGGGACGCTCATCTCCTCGGCCGTGAACCAGTGGACGCTGCTCGTGGGCGCGCTGCCCGCGGCCTTCGCGCTCTCGCACGGGAGCGCCGTCCCCATGCAGCTCGATGGGCGGCAGCGCGAGGAGATCTTCCTCACCTCGGCGCAGTCGGTGTTCGCGCTGGTGGTGATCGCGAACTTCACCTTCTCGCGCCTCGAGGCGGCGGTGCTGTTCCTGCTCTTCGTGCCGCAGCTCTTCCTGACCACGCCGGCGGCGCGCTGGACGCATGCCACACTCTACCTCGTCCTGGCCGCCGGCATCGTGTGCTTCAGCCCGACGGCGCGCGCGGGCGTGCGGCAGCTGCTGCCGCTGCGGCGCCGGCGCCCGTCGTAGCCGAGGGCGGTCGGCGCTCGAGAGCCCGACGGCGCTCAGGCTGACGCGGCCACCAGGTACCCGTACCGCGCCCGGAACTCCTCCGGGCTCATGCGCGCGGCCGCGGCGATGGGGCCGAGCTTCGCGGGGTCGTCCAGATCCTCCCGCTCGAGGCGGATCATGTACTCGATGGCCACCCGGTAGGACCCGCTGTGGATGTTGACCTCGCGCACGCGCGGGCGCCCCGTTGCCGGGTCGGTGAACGATCCGAACGGAAGCGGAACCATGTGGTTCTCCCGCATCGTGATCATCGCCCCGAGCTCCGGCCGGCCCGCGCGGCGCAGCTCCCGCAGGTAGTGGATGGCTCCGTACCCGAGGTCCCGGGTGTACTCGATGTCGAAGGGGATCGGTGATGCGCAGCGCAGCTCGTAGCCGATGTTCTTCGCCGTGACCGTCATCTTCTGGCCGCGCGCCTTGAAGCGGGCCTTCACCCGGTCGGCGAGCACCTCGTCCAGGTTCAGCTCGCCCAGCCGGATGTGCCCGTGCTCGTCTACCTCGACCTCGGGCATGGCCGCCCTCAGGTCCGCCTCCGCCAGCCGCAGCGCGATGCCCTCCGCGAACACCGCCACCCCGAACGGCCGGCCGTGCGCGATGCGCTTGAGCATCGCCGCCTCCACGATGTCGACCAGGTGCTCCAGACGGACCGGTGCTCCCTTCGGAAACTCCTCGGCGACCACCGTGAGGGTGGCGCCCGCGGCCTTGCCGATGCCGACCGCCAGATGGCCCGCCGAGCGTCCCATGGCGAGCACGAAGAACCACCGCCTGGTGGTCATGGCGTCGGTCATGAGGTTGTTGACGAGCTCCACGCCCACGTGACGCGCCGTCTCGTACCCGAACGTGGGGGTGCCGCCAGGAAGGGGAAGGTCGTTGTCGATGGTCTTCGGCACGTGCGCCACCCGGATCGCCCCGCGGGCGGCCTCGGCCAGGCGAGAGGCCGAGAACGCCGTGTCATCGCCTCCGATGGTGACCAACAGCTCGATCCCGAGCTCGCGCAGCGCCTTCAGGCAGTTGTGCATCCGCCAGTCGGGATCGTCGGCTCCCTCGTCCCGCACGGTGGGGTTGGCCCGCGCCGTGTAGAGGATCGAACCCCCGAGGGCGTGGATACGAGACACGTCGGTGATCGAGAGCGGCAGGACGTGCGCGGTCGATCCCTGGATGAGATGCTCGAACCCGTCCAGGATCCCGATCACCTCCCAGCCCGAGTTCACCGCCTCGATCGTGGCGGCAGAGATGACGGAGTTGATCCCGGGGGCGGGGCCTCCCCCGCACAGGATCCCGAGCCTCGGCTTGCGTTCGCCCATGGGAGATCCGCGTCGCGTCCGCGCCTGGAGGCATAGCCTCGCATCGGGGGGCGGCGTTTCGCAAGCGACTCCGGGGCGGGACGGAGGTGTCCGCTGCCGCGGGGCCGCTGGCCGCGAGGAACGTATGCCGCCGCGCCGAAAGACAGTATACGGGGAGCGAGGAGGATCCCCATGTCGACGTACGGGCTCACCCCGGAGGTCCGCGCGCTGCGCGAGCGCCTGCGCCGCTTCATCGACGACGAGGTCATCCCGGCCGAGCCCGTGCTGGCCCGCGACGACGGGGCCGCGGCCGAGGCCACGCGGCGGCTGAAGGCGCGGGCCAAGGCCGCAGGGCTGTGGGCGCTCGGCCATCCGAAGGAGATCGGCGGCGAGGGCGTGCCGTTCATGCCCTTCGTCTATCTGAACGAGGTGATCGGCCGCTCGCACTGGGGGCAGGTCGCGGTGGGCTCGTTGTCGATGCAGGACTCGATCATGCTCCACCTCTACGGCACCGCCGAGCAGAAGCGGCGCTGGCTCGAGCCGCTGGTGGCCGGCGACATCTATCCCTCGGTCGGTCTCACCGAGCCGGAGGTGGCGGGTTCGGACCCCACCCTCATGCAGTCGACGGCGCGGCTCGAGGGCGACCACTGGGTGGTGAACGCGCACAAGTGGTTCACGAGCGGCGCCAACCGCGCCGCCTTCACCACCGTCTTCGCCATCACCGAGCCCGAGGCCGCGCCGCACGAGCGCTTCTCGGCGATCATCGTCCCTACCGACGCGGTGGGATATGAGATCCTCCGTGTCGTCCCGACCATGGGGCACACCGGCGGCGCCCACTGCGAGATCCGGCTGAGCGACGTGCGCGTGCCGCGCGCTCACCTGCTCGGGGGCCGCGGGCAGGGCTTCGTCGTGGCGCAGAAGCGGCTCGGCCCGGGGCGCATCTTTCACTGCATGCGCTGGCTCGGGCAGGCAGAGCGCGCCTTCGAGCTCATGTGTGCGCGCGCGACGACGCGCTTCGCCCATGGCTCGCTTCTCTCCGAGAAGGGCGAGATCCAGCGCTACGTCGCCGAGTCGGCGGCCGAGATCCAGGCCGCGCGCCTGATGACGCTGGACGCCGCGCGCGCCATGGACGAAGGCAGCGAGGCGCGGATCGAGATCGCGCTCATCAAGTTCTGGGGCGCGCGCATGCTGCACGACGTGATCGACCGCGCCATCCAGGTGCACGGCGCGCTCGGCGTCACGGCCGACACGCCGCTCGAGTTCATGTACCGCGAGGCGCGCTACGCGCGCATCTACGACGGCCCCGACGAGGTGCACCGCATGGTCGTCGCGCGCCGCCTGCTGCGCGACCCGCACGGCGCCGCCCCGTGGGCGTGAGCGGTCGGGTCGAGACGAGCTACACCAGCGCCCGCGCCTCGCGCAGGCGCGTGATCTCCGCCGCGCCGTACCCGCACACGTCGCGCAGGACCTGCTCGGTGTCCGCGCCGAGGCAGGGGGCCGCGCCGCGCACGCGGCAGTCGCTCTCCGACATGCGCCAGGGGACGCCGACGTGCTTGCGCGTGCCGACCACGGGGTGGGGGAGCTCGACGAAGAAGCCGCGCGCGTTCAGGTGCGGGTCCTCGGCGAGGTCGCGGTTGGTGGCGGCGGTGAAGGCGGCGACGCCGGCGGCCTGCAGGGTCGCGGTCGCCTCCTCGGGAGAGCGCGCGCCGGTCCAGGCGGTCACGATCTCCTCCAGCTCGTCCTCGCTCTGCTTGCGCGCGGCAGCGGTGGCCCAGCGCGGGTCGCTCGCCAGCTCGGGACGACCGATCGCGGCCGCGAAGCGGGTCCAGGCCGCGTCGTCCTCGACCGCGAGCGCGACCCAGCGGTCCTCACCGGCGGCGCGGAAGACGCCGTGCGGCGCCATGTGCGCGTCCCGGTTGCCGTCGCGCTCGGGCGCGGCGCCGTTCATCGTCCAGCCGCAGATCGCCTCCGGGAGCACGGCCATCGACGTCTCCCACTGCGAGAGGTCGATGTACTGGCCCTGGCCGGTGCGCGCGCGGTGGAGGAGTGCCGCCAGCACCGCGACCGCGCCGTGGAGTCCGCCGGTCGGATCGCCGTAGGAGATGCCGACGTGCATGGGCGGGAACCCGCGGTAGCCGGTCACCGAGGACATCCCGGAGAGCGGCACCTGCGCGGGCCCGTACGACACCTTGTCCGAGTCGGGCCCGGTCGCGCCGTAGCCGGAGAGCGCGATCATGATGAGATCGGCGCGCAGCCGGCGGAGCACCTCCCAGCCGAGGCCCATGCGCTCCATCACCCCGGCGGCGAAGTTCTCGACCACCACGTCGCTCGCGGCGCAGAGACGCTGGGCGGCCTCGATCGCCTCGGGCCGCTTCAAATCGAGCGCGATGCTCTTCTTGCCCTGGTTGTACTGGTTGAAGTAGCCGCTGCGGTTCGGACCGGGCTCGAAGTCGGCGAACGGCGGCAGGAGACGCGTCACGCACGGGCGGGTCGCGGTCTCGACGCGGATGACCTCGGCGCCGAGATGCGCGAGCTGGAGGGTGCAGAAGGGCCCGGCCCACACCCAGGTGAAGTCGGCGACGCGGACGCCGGCGAGCGGCGCGCGGCCCGCCATCTACACCACCGCCTCGCGGGCCAGCGCGGCCGCGTCGAGGCCGATCTCGGCCAGCACCTCGGCGGTGTGCTGGCCGAGGCAGGGCGCGGGTGCACGGAGCGTCCAGGGGGTGGCGGAGAGCTTGTACGGCGCGCCCGGCACGGTGACCGCGCCGGCCACGGGATGCTCGATGGCGGCGAAGAAGCCGCGCGCCCGGAGGTGCGGCGAGGCGAGCAGGTCGCCCATGGTCGACACCGGCGCCAACGGGACGCGGCGGCGCTGTGCCGCCTCGTAGAGCTCGTGCACCGACTGCTCGCGACACCACTCCTGGAGGAAGCCCTGCAGCGCGTCGAAGTTGGCGCCGCGCGACAGACGGTCGGCGAACAGCTCCATCGACGCCCACTCCGGCTTGCCCATGATGTCGACCAGGCACTTCCACTGGTGCTCCTCGACGCAGCAGAGGAAGATCCACCCGTCGCGACACTCCATGAAGCAGAGGGGCTGGATGGGCTTGGCGCCGAGGCGTGAGGCGAGGAGCCCGCAGTAGGGCCAGAACTCGAAGGTGAGCTCGAGGATCGCCGCCAGGCACTCCTGCGTACACACCTCGACGTGCTCCCCCCGCCCGGTGGCGAGGCGGGCGAAGAGGGCGCCGAGCGAGCCGATGGCGGCGTTCAGGCCGGCCTGGAAGCTGGACTGATCGCCGAACGCCTTGAGCGGCGGGAGGTCGGGGCGGGTCGGCTCGCCGTTCAACGCCGCGACGCCGCCGGCGCTCCAGGTGACGACGTCGGGGCCGCGGTAGCCGGCGTGCGGCCCGCCGAGCCCGAAGGGCGCGATCGAGGTCATGACCAGCGCCGGGTGCATGGCCGACAGGCGCTCGTAGTCGAGGCCGCGGCCCGCCATCTCGCGCGGGTGGACGTCGTGCACCAGGAGGTCGGCGCGCGCCGCGAGGCGTTCGAGGACCTCGCGCCCGCGCGGCCGGGTGAGATCGAGCGTGATGCCGCGCTTGTTGGCGTTGAGATAGAGGAAGAGGCCGCTCTTCTCGGGATGGGGGACGTCGCCCGGGAAGGGGCCGCGCGCGCGGGTCGCGTCGCCCCCTCCGGGCGGCTCGACCTTGATCACCTGCGCGCCGAGATCCGCGAGCAGCTTCGCGCCATAGGCGGCGGCGACGCCGCTCCCCACCTCGAGCACCTGGAGCTGGTCGAGGGCCGCGGGCATCTCAGCTGCCGGTCGCCAGCCGCACCAGCTCGGCGACCGTCGCGGGCTCGTCGAGGAGCGCGAGGCGCGTCATGAGCTCGGTGTGCGAGTGCTCCTCCACCGGCCAGTCGCTGTAGATGCGCCATTCCTCGCCCGTGCGCTCGAGCACGTGCACCCGCTTCTGGTCGTCGGTCATGCCGATCGCGGCGCGCTCGCTGGGGGTCAGGGCGAAGAGCGCGTAGCCCGCGCGCTTGCTGGTGACGAAGTACACCTGGGCGTGTCCTACCAGGGTCGCCCCGGCGCGGGCAACCAAGGACAGCCTCCTGATCAGAGCCCGGCGGCGAGCGCGACGGCCACCGCCGGCCGTCCCCCGTCCCGGTCGACGGCGGGCTCGCCGAGCGCGAGGCGCTCGGCGGCGATGCCGAAGTCCTGCACGAGGAGGCTCCGCAGGCGGGCGGCGCGCGCGCCGGCGAGCGCGCGGAGATCGCCGTCGGAGACCGTCCGCTCCGCGGCCCACTCATCCAGCGTCTTCTGCAGCTCGGGCGAGAGCTCGGCGCTCTTCCCGCTCGCGCGCGCGGCGAGCACGTCGCGGATGGCGTTGCGCGTGCCGCGGCTCGCGAGGTTGCGGAGCGTCCCCAGCGCCCCCCTGTCGGCGGCGAGATCGGCGAGGATCGCCGCCTCCTGGAGCGCACGCACGTCGGGTCCGCCCGCGCTGCCTCTCAGCTCGAGGCGGAGCGCGGGGGCGCTGCCGAGCACGGTCCCCAGCTGCTCGACGCGCGTCCGCGCCTCGGCGTCGACCTCGGGCCTGCCGGGGGCAAACCCGATCGGCTGCGGCGTGGCGTCCACCTTGTCGTCGCCCGCGACCACGGCGCCGAGCAGCCGCAGCGGCGAGGCGAGGGCGTTCACGATCGCGTGGCGGAGCGCCTCCGCGATCACCGCGCCCACGTCCAGCCGGGCGCCGCCCCGGCGGTCGCCGCTGACTGGAATGGTGAGCGCGATCACGCCGTGCACGTCGCGCATGAGCCCGAGCGCCAGCGTGAGCGGCACGCCGAAGTGCTGCGCGAAGAGGGAGTCGCCCGCGGCGCCGGCCAGGTCGAGGCCGGCGAGGCGGAGGCTGGTCTCGCTGTCGTAGCGGTCCGTCTCCCAGCGCGCCTTCGAGCCGAAGCTGGCCGCGCCCCGGGCGATGCTGTAGCCCGAGGCGGTCACGTAGGGGTTGAACTGGGTGAGCGGGATGCGCTCGCCGCTGGCGTCGATCCGGATGCGGCCGCCGCTGCGCGTGCCCTTGACCGAGAGCGGCGCGTTGCCGGGTGCGCGGAGCGAGAGGGCGAAGTCGTCGAACCCGTTCTCCGGGTAGCTGAGCCCGCGCGCCGCGAGCCGGATCGCGGAGACACGGCCCTGATAGAACGGCTTGGTGGTGCGATCGAGCACCGCCACCTGGCCGCCCTCGAGGTCGAGATTGGCGAGGGTGAGCGCGACGGGGCGGCCGCCACTCTCCGTGGGTGGCGGCTCCGCGGCGGGGGCGGGCGGCGGCGCCGCCGCGGCCGCGGGCGCACCCGTGCTGGGGAGAACGATGCCTTCAGCCGTGCGTGTGAGGGCGACGCTCGGGTTCGAGAGGTGCACGAGCTCCAGATCGATGCGCAGCGGCTCGCCTGGCGCGGCGGGCTCGCCCGGGAGCACGCCCGGCACGCGGATCTCCCGGATGCCGAGGTCGAGCTGCTGCCAGGCGAGCGAGAAGTCCTCCCCCTCGCGCGGCGTTGCCTTGAGATCTGCGAGCGCGAGCCGGCCCGACACGACGAGCGCGGGATGCTCCGCGGCGATCGTCACCTCGCCGCCGAGCGCGCCGCCGGGGAGGAGGACGGGCGCGGCGCCGGTAGCCGCGGCCAGCCGCCCGAGCGCGAGGCTGTCGATACGAGCGGTCAGATGCGCGGCGAGCGGGTCGAGGCTGACCGTCCCGTCGACGGCGATCGTGCCCTCGCCCTCGCGCAGCTCGAGCGCGATCGTGGCCGAGGAGCCTGTCGCGCTCGACAGATCCGTGACCGCCGCCTTCACGATCCGTATCTCGAGCGGCGGGGGCTCGAGGAACACCTTGACGAGCGTGTCGGTCACGTCGACCTTGCCCACGCTCCACGTCCACGGCGCCGGCGGCGCGCCCTCGGGCGGCGGCGCGGGCGGCGTGCCCCCCGCGGCGCTCGGCCGGCCGGCGAGGAGCGGCAGGGGCGGCGCGTCGCGCGGGCGGACGAGCACGGTGGCGCCGTCGAGAGCGACGCGCTGCACGCGCGCCTGGCGGGCCGCCACGTCGAGCGTCTCGACGTCGACGTCGAGACGGCGCCAGGCGAGTGCGGGCTCCTCCCCGCCGGGCACTTCCACCGCGAGGTCGCGGAGCGCGAGCGTGCCGCCCAGCACGGGATTGGTCCCGGGCTCGACGCGGGCGGTGAGGGCCGCGTCGAGACGGCCGCGGAATCCGCTCCACCCCAGCGCCGGGACGTGGACCTGCGTGCGGTCGAGGGGCAGGTTCGTGACCTCGACCCTGGCGTCGACGGCGAAGCCGTCGCTGCGCGTCGTGACGGTGGTCTCGACCCGGACCGTGCCGTCGGCGAACCTGGCCTCGATGACGCCGTGCCCGGGCTCGCGGTCGTTCCCGTACTGGAAGGAGAAGCTCTTCAGCTCGAGCGCGGCGAGCACCAGCTCGACGGGCTCCGGGGGCTCGACGACGTAGTCGCGAAGCCTGAGATGGCCGTCGCGCAGGGCGGCCCGATCGACCACGACGTTCCACGGCCTTCCCGGTGCGGCGGGCGTCGCCTCCGACTTGGGCGGGCCCTGGCGTACGGCGGGTAGGACGAGGGCGCCGTTCTGCAGGCGATCGACGTTCACGGCGAGGCCCTCGAGCGCAAAATCCTTGACGCGCAGCGTGCGGCGGAGGAGCGGCAGCCAGCCCACCCGCACGTACAGCCGACGGAAGGCCAGCAGCGGCGGGTCGGTCGGGCCGGCGCGCTCGGCGCGCAGCGCTACGTCCTTCAGCGCCGCTCCGCCGAGGAGGAGCCAGAGGTCCACGTCCCCCACCTCGAGGCGTCCGGCGAGCGCCGCGTTCCCCTGCGACACGATGACTCTCCGCAGGACGGGCGGGAGCGCCACGCGCACCGCCACCGCCAGCGCGAGGAGCACGAGCGCGATCCGCACGCGGCGGCGGGCGAGCCACGAGGACCAGCCTCCCCGCCCGCGCTCCGCCGTGTCGTTCGCGCCCGGCACCCGGCGGGCAATCATAGGCGAGCGGGCGCGCGGACGCCACGTTCTCGGTTTCACTTCGTGCCGGGTATGCGCTAGGGATGCCTGGCGGTGTGGCCGCAAGTCCTCGCATGAAGCTGGAGCCCGGCGTCTCCTTCCTGCGCGAGGTGGTCACGGAGTGGCGCAAGGACAACGCGCTCAGCCTGGGCGCCGCGCTCGCCTTCTATGCGCTCTTCTCGCTGGCGCCCCTGCTGCTGCTGATCATCGCGATCGTGGGCCTGGTCTTCGGACGCGCCGCGGCGCAGGGCGAGATCGTGGCGCGCGTCGGGGGCGCCGTCGGGCCGGAGGCGGCGAAGGTGATCGAGGGCATGATCGCGCGCGCGAGCGCGCCGGCCTCGGGCGTGATCGCCACCGTCGCGAGCCTCGCCACCATGCTGTTCGGCGCCTCGGGGGTCTTCGGTCAGCTCCAGGCCGCGCTCAACCAGATCTGGGGCGTGACCGCCGGCAGGGCCCGCGGCGTGCGCGGCCTCGTCCGGCGGCGCGTCACCTCCTTCAGCATGATCCTCGGCATCGGCCTCCTGCTCTTCCTCTCGCTCGTCGTGTCGGCGGTCCTCGCCGCCGTGAACCAGCTCCTCGCCGAGCACCTCCCCGTCCTGAGCGCGCTGCTCCCGCCGCTCAACTTCCTGGTCTCCTTCCTCATGATCACCGCCCTCTTCGCCCTCATCTTCAAGGTGCTGCCCGACGCGCGCATGGACTGGCGGGACGTGTGGTTCGGCGCGGCGGTGACCGCGCTCCTCTTCACGCTGGGGAAGACCCTGATCGCGCTCTATCTCGGGCGGACGGGCCGCGCCTCGGTCTACGGCGCCGCCGCGTCGCTCGTCGTGCTGCTGCTGTGGGTCTACTACTCGGCGCAGATCCTGCTCGTCGGCGCCGAGTTCACCGAGGTGTACTCGCGTCGCTACGGCTCGCGGCGCGAGGACGCTGGCTAGCCAGTAGCCGGTCGCCGTGAGTCTCGAAGACCCGGCCCGACGCGAAACGACCTGATCCATTGGCCGTTTGCGCGGGCGGCCGGGCGTACCACCCATCGGGCTCGCGAGGGTCTACACATCACCGCTGCTCGAGGTCGTCGGGTCGCTCGAGCGGGTGGACAGCGTCACGCACGTGCGTGCCAAGGCGCTGCGGCTCGTCGAGGCGCCGGCCGCGATCGGAGCTCGGTAGCCGCGATTCGAAGGAGTGTGGTAAAGGCACCTTCGAGGACGGCGGACCCCCCCGAATGCTGTGCTCCGCTTGCGGCCACGACAATACAGGAGGAGGCAGCTTCTGCAACGCCTGTGGTCGGACACTGGCCGCCGACACGACGGACTTGCGATTACCTGACTTCGCACCTTCGTCGTTCGGCGCCGGCCGCTACCAGGTCCGGCGCTTCCTGGGAGAAGGCGCGAAGAAGCGTGTCTATCTGGCGCGCGACACGCGCCTCGGTCGAGACGTCGCCATCGCGGTCCTGAAGGCCGAAGCGCTCGACGAGGGTAGTATCGCCCGCATCCGCAGCGAGGCCGAGGCGATGGCGAGGCTCGGCGAGCATCCTGCGATCGTCGCCGTCCATGACGTGGCCGAGGAGGAGGGGCAGCCGTACATCGTCTGCCAGTACATCGCCGGCGGCACCCTCGCGGAGCTGCTCGAAAAAAGCGCGGATCACCGGCTTGGCCTCGGCCGGACGCTGCGCATCGTCGATCAGGTCTGCCAGGCCCTTGAGCGTTCCCACGCTCACGGAATCGTCCACCGAGACGTGAAGCCGAGTAACGTCTGGCTCACGAGCGAGGGATTCGCCAAGCTCGGCGACTTCGGCCTCGCGGTGGCAGTCGATCGTCCACGGCTCACGCAGGAAGGGACGATGGTGGGCACCCTCACGTACATGCCGCCCGAGCAGGCGTTCGGCCAGCAGCCCACTCCGCGGAGCGACCTCTACTCTCTCGGCGTCATACTCTACGAGATGGTCGCCGGCAGGCCGCCCTTCGTCGGAGACGCTGTATCGATTCTCCTGCAGCACGTCAACGCCGCGCCGGTTGCTGCATCGGTGTACAATCCCGGGCTACCGAGCGCTCTCGACACGCTGATTCTCGAGCTGCTCGCGAAGAAGCCGGAAGACAGACCCGAGAGCGCCGCTTCGGTGAGAGAGGAGCTGAAGGCGATCGGGGCGTCGGTGACGACGGGCCGAGACGATCGCCTGATTCCTCCGAAGCACCTCGCCGAGTCGAGAGACGTGCTCGCAGGCGAGCGCAAGCAAGTCACAGTCCTGTTCGCCGATCTGAAGGACTCGACGGAGCTCATGGCAGGCCGCGATCCGGAGGAGGCGGAGAAGATCCTCGATCGGGTCATCGAGTGTATGATGGAAGCGGTTCACCACTACGAGGGGACCGTGAACCAGGTCAGAGGCGACGGCATCATGGCGCTCTTCGGAGCGCCGGTCGCCAACGAGGACCACGCGCTACGGGCCTGCTACGCCGCCCTGCGGATGCAGGAGTCCATCGGGCGCTACGCGGGGGAAGCCTGGCGAGCGCACGGCGTACAGGTGCGGATCCGCGTGGGGCTGAACTCCGGCGAGGTCGTCGTGCGCTCGATCGGGAACGACCTCCGGATGGAATACACAGCGATCGGCGAGACGGTGCACCTCGCAGCACGCATGGAACAGCTCGCCGAGCCCGGGACGATACGACTCACAGGGGAGACGCTCCGCCTCGCCGAACGCCGCGTCCAGGTGAAGCCGCTCGGACCCATTCCCGTGAGGGGCTTCTCGCACCCTGTGGAGGTCTACGAGGCGATAGGCCCTGGCTCCGTACGGACACGATTCGAGGCTGCGGCGGCACGAGGCCTCACGACGCTCGTGGGACGCGACACGGAGCTCGAACAGCTCCGGTCGGCGCTCGGCCAGGCGGGCCAAGGCCGCGGTCAGATCGTCGGCGTCGTCGGTGAGGCAGGCGTCGGCAAGTCGCGCCTTCTCCACGAGTTCACTCACTCACAGCAGGCGGGGGGGTGGCTGGTTCTGGGGTCCCGCTCGATCTCGTACGGGAAGGCGATCAGCTATCTGCCCGTCATCGAGCTGCTCAAGGCCTATTTCCGTCTCGCGGACCGGGACGACCACGCTGCGATTCGCGATAAGGTCGGAACCGAGCTCCTCACCCTGGACCCTGCCCTCGAGCGGAGTCTGACGCCGCTCCTCGCGCTCCTCGATGTCCCCGTCAACGGCGAGTGGCCGAAGCTGGACCCGCCCCGGCGGCGCCAGCTAACGCTCGACGCCGTCAAGCGCCTCCTCCTCCGCGAGAGCCAGGTCCAGCCGCTTCTCCTGGTGTTCGAGGATCTCCACTGGATCGACGCCGAGACGCAGGCCGTCCTCGACGGTCTCGTCGATAGCCTTCCCGCCGCGCGGCTTCTGCTCCTGGTGACCTACCGGCCCGAGTACCATCACGCCTGGGGGAGCAAGACGTACTACACGCGGCTCCGGCTCGATCCGCTGCCGCCGGAGAGCACCGAGCGTTTCCTGCGGGCCCTCCTCGGCGCCGACGGTTCGGTCGAGCCGCTGAAGCCGCTGCTCAAGGAGCGGGCGGGCGGTAACCCGCTTTTTCTGGAGGAGTGCGTGCAGTCGCTCGCCGAGATCGGGACGCTTGTGGGCGAGCGTGGATCGTACCGCCTCGCGCACCCTCTCGACACCGTCCAGGTTCCAGCTACCGTGCAGGCGGTCCTCGCCTCGCGCATCGACCGGCTTCCGCCGGAGGAGAAGCAGCTGCTTCAGTCGGCGGCTGTGATCGGCAGAAACGTGCCCTTCACTCTCATCCGAGAGATCGCCGACCAGGACGAAGAGCCTCTCCGTCGGGGCCTCGCACACCTCCAGGCCTCGGAGTTCCTCTACGAGGCGAGCCTCTTCCCGGACCTCGAGTACACGTTCAAGCACGCGCTGACCCAGGACGTCGCGTACCGGAGCGTGCTCCTGGATCAGCGACGGACCCTGCACGCTGCCATTGTGGCGGCGATCGAACGGTTCTACCCGGAGCGCCTTGCCGAGCAGATCGAGCGGCTCGCTCACCATGCGCTGCGGGGCGAAATGTGGGAGAAGGCGGTCGGCTACTGCCGCCGCTCCGCGCAAAAGGCCGGGGCCAGGTCCGCCTACCGCGAAGCGCTGGCAGGTTACGAGCAGGCGCTGGTGGCGCTCGCACACCTGCCCGAGGACCGCAGCACGCTCGAGCAGGCGGTCGATCTGCGCCTCGAGCTGAATTTCGTGCTCCCCCAGCTCGGAGAGCTCTCGCGCGCCATCAAGTTCTTGAGCGAGGCCGAGCCGCTCGCCGAGGCGCTCGGCGACCGACAGCGGCTCGCCCGCCTCCTGGCGCGAAGGGGCCGTTGCCTGTGGGCTCAGGGCCGCTACGAACTCGCCCTCGAGTCAGGGCGACGCGCCCTCGACATCGCGATCGAGGTCGGCGACCGCAAATCCCAAATCGAGTTGGGCCACGTGCTCGGCATGATCCACTACACCGTCGGAGACTTCGGCCGAGCGATCGACATCATGGCCAGCGCGCTGCGGCTGCTGGACGAGGAACCATTGTCCGTGCGTTTCCGCACGTTCCACTCGGTCTTCCTGCGGGTCGGACTCGCCTTGTCGTTCGGCCAGCTCGGGCGGCTCGCCCAAGGGCTCGAGAACGCCGAGGAGGCGCTACGGGTCGCTGAAGCGACCGGCGACTTGCACGATCTCTCGATCGCACACAGCGCGCTGGGGTTCGTCCACGTCCAAAAGGGCGAGTTCGGGACCGCGCTTCGGATCCTCGAGCGGGGGCTCGAGATTTGCGAGCGCGCCGCCCTCGCTGTGACCCTCACGGCACTGGCCGTGGACCTCGGTCGGGCCTATGCGTACTCGGGGAGGGCCGACGAGGGCGTGCGCTTGATCGAGCAGAGTCTTCTGCGCGCGGGTGAGGTCCAGGTCTACGCGGGCGACTGGCAGACCCATCTGGCAGACGCGCACCTCAGAGCCGGGCATCTCGACGAGGCGCGGAGAATCGCCGAGAAGGCGCTCGATCTCTCGCGAACTCTAGGGCAGCGCGGAGCGGTGGCGCAGTGCCTGCATCTGCTCGGGGACGTCGCCTCCTCGCAAGACCCGCCCGACCTCGAGGGCGCCGAAGTGCGCTATCGGGAGGCGATGGCTCGCGCAGAGGAGCTCGGCATGCGTCTGCTCCTCGCTCGCTGTCACCTGAGCCTCGGCGAGCTCAAGCGGAGAACCGGCGAACGCGCAGCAGCGCGGCAGCATCTGGAGGAGGTCGCTCCCCTCTTGCGCGACATGGGCGCCCGCTTCTGGCTGGAAAAGGCCGAGGCCGAAGCGAGGGCGATGGCGTGATGTCACCGTCAACCCTGGCGAATCTCATCGCACCTCGGATCGGCGCGCGTCACATGTTAGGATTCTTCTTGATGATCGGGCCGCAGAGCTTTTCAAGTTCCGCAATCATCAAATCGCTCAATGCTGCGGTCGCCGTTTGTGAGGATTTTAGTGTTTTCGGGTTCACTTTAAGGCCATTCAGGACGCTGATCTGCCTTTTCGACAGTCCGTAGGCCTGCATCGCGCCTTGCGGGTCGCTGATGACCTTCGCTTGCAATCCCTCGGCGTCGCGCAGCAAATCCGCGAAGAAATATACCAAGAGCATCTTCGCCTCCCTGAAAGATTCGTCCAGCGTCGTCTACGACACGTCCTCGAACCGCCCGCTAGCATGGAAGCGATCAAAAGCGCAAACGGCCCCAACGGTTCTGGGGCCCTCCTCGGCCTCCGAGCTTTCGCCCCGACCAGACCGGGGCCGCTGACAAGGTGGACAAATGATCGAGGCGCGATCATGGCGTCCGTAAGGCAAGGTGCACCGTTGGTGAACAGTCGGCGGATTGGGGCGTACTACTCTGCCGTCGCCCCACTGTACAACGCGTACGCGGGCGATGCGCGCGGCTGGCACTGGGGAATCTGGGAGCCGGACGTCAGAACGCACCAACAATCACTCATCCGATCGAACGAGGTGCTGGTTCGCGGGCTGGATCTCCGTACCGGCTCCCGTGTTCTCGATGTCGGTTGCGGCGTCGGTGGCTTTGCGATCTGGGCGGCCAAGACCTTCGGGTGCCGGGTCACCGGGATCACGATCTGCGCGGACCACGTGCCCCTGGCGAGAAGGCATGCGAGGAAATGCGGGGTCGGCCATCTCTGCGAGTTCTTGCGGATGGACATGGACCGCCTGAGCCTTCGTGGCGCTCGGTTCGACTTCGTCGTGAACCAGGAGAGCTTCTGCCACTCTCTCGACAAGAGACGCTACTTGTCTTCCATCTTCGACGTGCTCGTGCCTGGAGGAGCATGGCGTTGCATCGACACGTGCGTTGCCGCCAGACGGCAGTCGTCGGCCGAGTTGCGGCGGCTGCGGAACGCGGTCTACGAGGGCTTCCAGATTCCGTCTTGTCCTTCGATCGATGCGGTGGAACGGCACCTCGCGATGGCCGGATTCGTCGAGGTCGAGACGGTCGACTTGACGAAGCACGTCTTGGCCAATCGCGACAGGATGGAAGCCGCGGGAGCGCTGCCCTTTGCACTCGCGTCGCTCTTTCCCCAGTGGTGCTTTTCGGGCACACGCACCGTACGGCAATATTCCGGCGGCCATTATCGGGCGGGATTCGCGTTCATGACCGCTCTCGGCCGCGGCTACTTCAAGCACGTGCTCCATCATGCCCGCCGCCCGGTCGCGTGACGGACATCGTCGCGGAGTGGGGATCCCGAGGCGGCGAGGATGATCTGGCCGCTGGTGGAAAGCCTGAACGCGATGAGGCCACAGCTGCCGCGGGCGCTCTTCACGAGGCGGGCGGTGGGGAGGATGCTTTCGATCGCGCGGGCCGCCCGGGGCTCGATGGACGCCTTCGGTTTCGAATGTCGCCTGGCACGGGGCGCCGAGCGCGTCGATCTCGGAACACGCCTCAAGCCGGGGGCGGCCGCGGCGAGCGGGCTCGCGCGCGGAGGGAGGGGACCCGACGTCGGGGCCGACGACCCGCTCCGCCGCCTCTCGAGCGAGCCGGAGCGGTTTTGTCGGCTCGTCTCCTCCGTCTTTCTCGAATACGACGCGGACTCCTCGCCTCGCGCTCCCACGCCATCGATCTTTCTCGAGCTGCGCTCCGGAAGGGACGTTGAACGAGGGGGTGGCCGCTGCCCGGGGTTTTTCGAGGTGAGACGGTTGCTACTTGACTTGATGGGGCCGGGCCGAATCGCGCCGTGCGAGGAGGTGCTGGCGCTGTGCTTCCAGGAATTGCCTCGCGGCGGGGTCGTCCTCGTCGCCGGCGCCATGCTCGGCCGATCGCCCCAGAGAGCCCGCGTGTCGGTTTCGATCTCGAAGAATCGAATCGGTGCGTACCTGGGTCGACTCGGATGGCCGCATTGGGACCGCGAGGTCTCCGACATCGTGAGGCGCCTCGCTTCGCGCCGCGCACCCGTGGTGATCGATTTCGACGTCGGAGCGAGGGTCGGGCCGAAGGTGGGCGTGCACTTTCCCTCGGCGGGAGGCCTCAGCGTCCGGCACTTGCTCGACGAGCTCGTCGGCCTGGGTCTCTGCACGACGGCGAAGAGGCGAGCCGTTCTGGCGTGGCCTCGGGTCACCACAGTGCGGTTGCGGAGGCGTGGGTGGCCATGCCGGTTCGAGCGCTACCTGAATCACGTCAAAGTCACATTCGCCGGCGGCGAGGTTTGCGAGGCCAAGGCATACCTGGGCGTGGCGCCGGGATTTTCGTTGATCGGATGAACGAGGGGCCAGCACCTTGTTGCCCATGTCGCGAGCGTACCATCCATCCCCGCGACGGCCAGCGGGAAAGGCGGCTCGGTTGGTTAGCGCTGCGGACACACGCCGAGCGTGCCGAAGCGGACGGCGCGCGAGTATGCGATGACCCGCAGCCCGTGGGGCCC
>Ga0209057_1001169_pt1 | contig 21803 bp, 19 predicted proteins | sample GraSoiAngelo_146_FD_185903 | JGI IMG/M metagenome (GOLD analysis project Ga0209057, IMG submission 185903) | Grasslands soil microbial communities from the Angelo Coastal Reserve, California, USA - 14_1009_05_30cm (SPAdes) (version 2) | ecosystem: Environmental > Terrestrial > Soil > Grasslands ... | reverse complement strand
AAGCGGCGGGCGTTGAGCACGTCATCACGGGTAAGGCGGTAGTCGCCGATCACGCGTCGGCTCTCGCGCACGCCGATGGCCGGGCTCGTCGCCACCAGGACCGAGTGCTCGAATCCGGGCACCTTGTCGCGCAGGAACCGGTGGTACTCCCGCACCTGGCGGCGGCCTTCGATCTCGGCGTGCGTGAGCTGCTCCGGGTCGGTGGCGTCGACGTTGGGGATGCGGGTCATGTGCACGGTGACGACGCCGGCATGCGGTGTCCGGTGCCACGACCCTTCGAGCCGCGGCAGCGTGTAGTCGCCTGACTCGGCGGCGCGGTGCATCAGCGCCCAGAGCTCGGTCTTGGGCAAGGCCGAAGCTTTTTCGACGTCGACGTTGGCGACGCGGAAGATCGTGGACAGGGATTGGAGGTTGGGAGTCGACTTCGCATCTTCATATGGGACGTCCGCCATCGCGCAGACGTCCGCGTCGCCCGACGCGTCGATGATCGCCTCAGCCTCGAAGACCGACTCACCACCCTTGTTCCAGGCCCGGATGCTGACGATGCGCCGGTCGCGCAACTCCACGCCCGTCGCCCACGTGTGCAGGAGGACGTCGACCTTCGCGTCTTCGGCCAGGCGTTCCCACACGACCTTCAAGACCTCGGGGTCGTAGGTGACCCCGGTCCCCGCGCCGTAGGTGTTGGGGCGCTCGAACGCCATTCCTTCCGCCTTCAGCCGTTCGGCGACCTCCCAGCCGATCCCGCCCACGACGCGGCGTGCCTTCTCACCAGGCGTGTAGAACGCGTAGAAGGTGTCGAGAACCGCAGTCGATGTGCCGCCGAGAAACGGGAGGCGGTCGAGCAGCAGCGTTCGCGCGCCGAGGCGCGCAGCGCTGATCGCGGCGGAGCTCCCCGCCGAACCGGCGCCCACGACCACCACGTCGTAGCGCTTGTTCATCGGGTCGCCATCGCGAAAGCCCGGGCCGGAGTATCGACCAGGATCTGACGGACCACGTCCGCCCCGACGCGGCTGCGCAGGCGCGGCACGAACGTTCCCATCAGATAGCTCAGACCCGGTCCCCCACCGTAAGAGCGGAAGTAATCCCGCTGTCCAAGGTCGAGGCCAAGCATCAGAGCGCCCGCATGCCCTGCTTTCACCATCGCCTCGACGAGGTCCAACAGCTGGCTGTCGGGCCTGTATTTGATGCGGCCGGGAGTGTCGTATTCGAGGGTCACGCCCCGGTCGGCGATCGCTGCATGGAGCTCGCGGTCGGGGTTGCGGTCGAGGTGGGCCAGGATGATGCGATCGGCTTGTACCCGCTCGCGTGTGAGCAGGTCGATGATCTCGTGAGCGCACGTGCCGATCTCGGTATGGACCAGGATGGGCGCGCCGGTCTCGCGGCTACCGATGGCGGCTGCCATCAACCGACGTTCCTCGAGCACGCTGATGCGCTGATAGGAAGCGCCCGCCTTGATCACGCCCGCGCGCGCCGAATCGGGCGGTGCCGCACTGAGCCAGTCGTCCGGGTGCATCCCACGCTGCAGGTCGGCGACGATCCGCTCCGCCAGCAGCTCGATGGGCGCGGTGCGCACCCAGTGACCTTCCGGGTAATGAGCATCGCGGTGGTAGCCGGTCGCCGCCACGACGTGCACACCGGTGGCTTCCGCGACCGCCCTCATCTTCGCCGGACGCCGGCCGAGACCGATCGGCGTCACCTCCACGATCGCATGCAGACCGCCGCTCGCCGCATTGGTCACTTCTTCCACTGCTCGATCTGTGTCCTCGAAGTCCTGGCCCGGGAGGGCCGGGCTGCGCAGGAAGAGATGATCGTGCGCATCGGTGACGCCGAGCTGTTCGGGCGAGATCGGACCGAGCACAGTGACGATCATCAGCGGCACTATAAGCGCGCCATGTCTTTACACCTCGGTCTCGACGTGGGTGGGACGAACCTGAAGTGGGCCGTGGTCGAACGCGAGTCGCTCGAACCGCGCCTCGTCAAAACAGGTCTCCTGCCCACCGACACGCGCGAAGGCGAGCGGAGCGTGGTCCGGCAGCTGATCGAGGTGGCACGGACCGTCTTCGGCGACATCCAAGGCATCGAGTCGGTCGGGGTCGGCATGCCCGGTGTCCTCGATCCCGCCGCGGGCGTGACCCGGTTCATCCCCAACATTCCCGGGCATTGGGACGGGGTGCGGGTCACCGACGACATGGACCGTGCGGTCGAGGTTCCGTGCCACCTGATCAATGACGCGCGCGCCTTCGGCCTGGCCGAGCACGGCCTGGGCGCGGGTCGCGGCGCGACCTCGATGCTGGGGATCACGCTCGGCACCGGGGTCGGCGGAGGGCTGATCCTCGATGGGCGCCTCCACCTCGGCTACCAAGGCACCGCAGGCGAGTTCGGCCATCAGACGATCGTTCCCGATGGACCGCCATGCGGCTGCGGCAATCGCGGCTGCCTCGAGACGTTCGCCCGAGCCAGTGTCATCGCCGCCGCGTCGGGGCAACCGGACGCGGAGGCAGCTGTGGCCGCCGCGCGCGCGGGGGATCCGCGGGCACAGCAAGCGTTCCGCGACGCCGGCCGGTACCTGGGGATTGGCGTGAGCAACGTGGTCGTGCTGGTCGGCGTCGACCGGGTTGTGCTCGGCGGGGGTGTCGCCGCCGCGGGCGAGTTGCTGCTCGGTCCGATTCGAGAAGAGCTTCGGCGTCGCGTCCACGTCACGGACGTCGCGCGCATCGAGGTCGTGTGTGGCGAGCTGGGGATCTGGGCGGGGGCGATCGGTGCGGCGCTCCACGGCGCGGCGTAAATAGATAGCGATCGCCCCCACCCGCCGGCTTCGCCGGCGACCTCCCCGCATGGCGGGGAGGTGAAGGGTTGCTTTTTGTCTAGATAGCTATACATTTAACGGCCGTGGTGGTGGCGGCGGTGTCGCCTGAGGACAGCTTCAGGCCCCGTTATCGCGAGATCGAGCAGGCGATCCGGCAGCGCCTGGCCAAGTTGAAGCCCGGCGCCGAGCTTCCTTCTGACGCCGACCTCTGTGAGGAGTTCGATGTGAGCCGGATGACCGCACGCCATGCCATGCATCGCCTGGCGCAGGAGGGACTGGTGTTCCGCGTTCGAGGCCGCGGAACCTTCGTCGGCGAGCCGCCCACGCACCGCCGCGCCAACAGCCTCCTCAGCTTCTCGAACGAGATGCGCCGCCAGGGCAGGATCCCCAGCTCGCGATTGCTGGGGCGCGCGCTGCGTGCACCGACCCGTGAAGAGGCGACGCGGCTTCAGCTGAAGGACGGCGAAAAGCTGTTGTGGCTGAAGAGGATCCGCATGGCCGACGGCCATCCGATCGCGCTGGAGTCGACGCGCCTCCACCGGCGGACCGCGGCGGCCGTCCTCGCGGCCGACCTGCAGGGTGAGTCGCTCCATGCTGTCCTCGTCCGGGCGGGCTGCCTACCGACCAAGGGTCGCGCCACCATCGACGCCGAACCGGCCGGTGCGGATGACGCGCGCTGGTTGAAGATGCGCAAGGGCGATCCCATGCTCGTGGAACGGCGTGTGATCCTCGACCAGCAAGGACGCCCTCTCGAGTACACAGAGTCGCGCTATCCCGCGGACCGCTACGCGCTGGACGTCGATTTCGTCGTCGAAGGCCAGGCAGGTTTGAGGAGGACTTGATGACCTCGTTTTTCGACCGTCTCAGCTACACCGATGTCGCCAAGGCGATCGACCATTCGCTTTTGAAGCCCCAGCTCGATGATCCCTCCATCGAGGCCGGTTGCAAGCTGGCCGCCAGGTACGACGTCGCGTCCGTCTGCGTACGCCCGCGTGACGTCGAACGCGCCCGCGATCTCCTGTCGGGCAGCAGCGTAGCGGTGGGGACGGTGATCGGATTTCCTCACGGCAGCTCGCGGACCGAGACCAAGGTCTTCGAGTCGCGGCTCGCCCTCCACAACGGCGCCCGGGAGCTCGACATGGTGATCGACATCGGCGCGCTCATCTCGGGCAACGACCGTTACGTCCAGGAGCAAATCGCCGCGGTGGTCGAGGTCGCGCATGCGGAAAGTGCGCTGGTCAAGGTCATCCTCGAGAACGCCTACCTGACCGACGAGCAGAAGGTGCGCGGCTGTCAGCTGGTCGAGGCCGCAGGTGCAGACTTCGTCAAGACGTCGACCGGTTTCGCGCCCACCGGCGCCACGATCGAGGACCTCAGGCTGATGCGCCGATCCGTGTCATCGAACATCGGCGTCAAGGCGGCGCACGGGATCAGGACGCTCGACGCGCTGCTGGAGGTCCTCGAGATCGGCGTCACCCGGGTCGGGGCGACCGCGACCGCGGCCATGCTCGACGAGTTCAAGGCCCGCAAGGCGGCCCCTCCGGCCCAGCCCCTCCGGCCGGCTTCGCCGGCCACCTCCCCACAAGTGGGGAGGAGTGAATGAACAGGATCGTTCACATCGGCATGCTCGGCTCCGGCTTTGTCGCCGATTTCTACATGGACGGTTTGCGCGACGTGCCCGGCACTGAGGTCGTGGCCAACTACTCGCGTTCGGAGGAACGCGCAAGGGAATTCGGTCGTAGATACGACGTGCCTCGGCAGTACACGACCATGGAGGATCTCTGCGCGGACCGCGAGGTCGAGCTCGTCGTGATCGGCCTGCCGAACCACCTCCACCTCCCCGCCGTCCGCGCCGCCGCCGCCGCGCGCAAGGCGATCGTCTGCACGAAGCCCCTCGCGCGCAACGGGCATGAGGCGGCGGAGATGGTGAGCCTGGTGCGCGACGCGGGCGTGATGCACGGCTACGCCGAGACCGAGGTGTTCTCGCCGGATGTGATGCGGGCGCGGCAGATGATCGAGAGCGGGGCGATCGGCGAGGTGCTCACGGTGCGCGCGCGAGAGGCGCACTCGGGCCCACACGCGCAGCATTTCTGGGACGCCGAAACCGCGGGCGGCGGCGCCCTGCTCGACATGGGGTGTCACACGGTCGAGGCCGCGCGCTACTTCTTCGGCAAGGAGCATCGGATCAAGGACGTGTTCGCCTGGGGAGCCACGATGGTGCACACGGACCGGACCACGGGCGAGGACAACGCGGTGCTGCTGCTCCGCCTGGAAGACGGCCGCACCTCGCTGACCGAAGCGTCCTGGACGGCGAAGGGCGGGATGGAGCTGCGCAACGAGGTGTACGGCACGATGGGACGCATCATCACGGACACCAGCTCGACGCGCGTGAAGGCCTTCATCCAGAAGTCCGCCGGCTACCTGATGGAGAAGGCGGACGCCGACGTCGGCTGGGTCTTCCCGATTCCCGATGAAGCGCGCGTGTACGGCTACCACGAAGAGATGCGCCACTTCGTCGATTGCTACGTCAAAGGCGAGCAGCCGCGCGAGGACTTCGTCGACGGATACATCGTGAACTCGGTCCTGGACGCCGCCTACAAGTCGATGCAGAGCGGCCACTGGGAAGCGGTGCAGATCGACTCCAAGGTGACGGGCTGAACTGATGAACGCAGGTTCTGAGTGGATCGAGGCAGGCATTGGAATCCTCGAAAAGATCCGCGACACGCAAGCGGACGCCATCGAGCGGGCGAGCGAGCTCTGCGCGGAGGCGATCGGCGCCGGAGGTTTCGTCCACCTCTTCGGGACCGGCCACTCCCGCATCCCGGTCGAGGAGATGTTCCCCCGTTATGGCTCGTACCCCGGCTTCCACCCTATCGTCGAGCTGTCGATGACCTTTCACACGCAGGTGGTCGGGGCCAACGGCCAGCGCCAGGCGATGTTCATCGAGCGCATGCCCGGCCTGGCGGAGGTGATCCTTTCCAACTTCCACTTCGAGCCGAAGGACGCGGTCATGGTTTTCTCCGCCAGCGGCCTAGGCGCGGCCGTCGTGGAGTTCGCCCGCGGCGCCCGGAGAAGGGGATTGCCGGTGATCGCGGTCACGTCGATCGCCCAATCCAAAGCCGGCGAGGTCGAGGAGGAGGTCGGCGCCCGTCTGATGGACGAGGCCGACGTGGTCATCGACCTGTGCACGCCTGTGGGTGACGCGCTCTGCCGGCTCGACGGTTTGCCGGAGACCCCGGTCGGACCAGGCTCGACGCTCGCCGCGGTTGCGGTCGCCGATGCGATCAAGGTCCGAACCGCCGAGCTTCTCTTGGCAAAGGGCAAGCTGCCGCCGGTGATCACCAGCGTCGCGGAGGTCGGACGGCGGCGGTCCGATGAGCTTTTCGAGGCGGCTTATCGGGAGCACGCGCGACGGGCGGCGCGCAGCCTCGCTACTTGACAGGAGGTGAACACTGGAGCATCTGGGAGGCAGAGGATGGCGGTTATGGCCCGTTGGGGCCGCATGGAATCAGGAGGTGATCGTCTGTGACGAATCGTGAACGGCCACTGACGGCCGGGCGTTTGGTGGCGGCCTTGCTGGTCGCCGCGTTCGCACTGGCCGCGTGTGGCGGCTCGACCGGTGGTGGCACCACCACCAAATACGTCGTCGGCGTTTCCAACACGCTGCAAGGCAACGGTTGGCGCGAGGAGATGATCTGCTCGATCAAGGCGCAGGCCAAGGTCTCGGGCGTGGTTTCCAAGGTGATCATCGCCAACCGCAACACCGATGCGGCAGGCCAGATCGCCGACATACGCAACCTGATCTCATCGGGCGCCAACGTGATCGTGATCAACCCGTCGGACCGGGACGCGCTCAACGCGGTCATCAAGCAGGCGACCGACAAGGGAATCGTCGTCGTCGCTGTCGACCAGGCGGTATCCGAGCCCTCGGCGTACGTGGTGACCAACGACCAGGTCGCTTACGGCAACCTGGGTGCGGACTGGCTGGCCAAGAAGCTCGGCGGCAAAGGCAACATCATCGAGATGCGCGGCATCAACGGCGTTCCGGCCGACACCGACCGGCACCAGGGCCTGACCGCTGCGCTGGCCAACTACCCGAACATCAAGGTGGTGAAGCAGACATTCACCAACTGGTCGCTCGATCCCGCGGCCCAGCAGATGAAGGACATCTTCAGCTCGGGCATCAAGTTCGACGGAATCTGGACGTCGGGCATCGACGCCACCGTCGTCGACCAGTTCCAGTCGGCGAACAAGCCGTACGTGCCCATCGTGGGCGCCGACAACAACAAGTTCGTGCAGGACCTGGCCACGTTGAAGGACAAGGGCCTGACCGGCGCCGCCGTGACCAACCCGCCGCCGATCGGTGGCGCGGGCCTCGCGGTGGGTCTTGCCACGCTGCAGAAGTCCAAGACCTACGACCACGTGATTCACCTCACGCCGCAGGTTTGGGACAACACGACCGCCGACGGCGTCGCCAAGCTGGCGGCGACCTACGACTCGGCCCTGGACCCGTACTACAGCGTCGCGTTCGACGTCAAGCCGTACACGACCTACAGCAAGCAGGACCTGATCTCCTGCCAGGGTCCCAGCTAATCTGCATCGCGACCGGGGCGCGAGCGTTGAGCTCGCGCCCCACTTTCAACTGTCGAGGGCTCAATGCCCTCGCCCCACCTTCAAGATGTCAGCGGTTCCCAACGACACCCCACTAGCCGATTCCGCCGCCTTGCTCGAAGCGAGCGGGCTGGTCAAGCATTTCGGACCTGTCGTCGCCCTCCGTTCGGCCGACCTGCGCGTGCGCGGCGGCGAGATCCACGCGCTGATGGGGGCGAACGGTGCGGGCAAGAGCACCCTCGTGAAGATCCTGACCGGCGCGTTGACGGCGGATGCCGGAACCATCACCCTCGGCGGCCGGACGCGGTCGTTTCGTTCGACGTCCGAGGCGCGCAGGGCGGGGCTCATCTGCGTCTACCAGGACCCCTCGCTGCTGCCCGACCTCACCGTGCTGCAGAACCTCAAGCTGACCGCCACGCCGATCACGGCCTTCAGGCGGTACCTCATCGAGCTCGGCCTCGGGGGTTTCGACCTGCAGACGATGCCCCGCGAGCTGGCTCGACCCACACTCAGCCTGCTGGACCTCGCCCGCGCGTTGGCCATCGAGCCGCGGCTGCTGCTTCTCGATGAGATCACCGCGTCGCTCCCCGCCGACCTGACCGTGCGCGTCTTCAACGTCGCCCGGCAGCTGCGCGCGGAGGGACGCTCGGTGATCTTCATCTCGCACCGCCTGGCGGAGGTTGCAGCGCTGTGCGACCGCGCCACGGTGCTGCGGGACGGCAAGACGGTGGGCGTGGTCGAGCCGGCCCAGGGCGGAGAGGAGCGCATCGTCAAGCTGATGCTCGGCCCGGTGGCCGACGAGGTGGCGGCCGAGGCCGCATCGCCCAGCGCGCCGGCGACCGGGGCCGTCGCGGTCGAGGTGCGCGACCTGAAGGCCGGCATTCTGACCGACATCACTTTCACACTTCGCTATGGCGAGGTGCTCGGGGTCGCCGCGCTCGAGGGTCAAGGCCAGCAGGAGCTGTTCGACTGCCTGGCCGGGGTGCGCAGGTCAGAGTCCGGCCAGATCGTGGTCGGCGGCAAGACGCGGACTTTTCGCCACCCGGCCGATGCCATCCGCGCCGGGCTGGTGCTGATCCCGGCCGACCGGCTGCAGGCGCTGCTCCGTCAGAGGTCCGTGCGCGAGAACATCGCCCTGCCCCTCGTCAACAGGATCTCGCGGTGGGGTCCGATCAACACGCGGCGCGAGAAGCGGCGCGTCGAGAAAGCGGTCAAACGCCTGCAGATCGACACGCGCGTGCAGTCCGAGGTCCGGCGCCTGTCCGGTGGCAACCAGCAGAAGGTCGGCATCGCGCGCTGGCTGGTCGGCGGATTCCAGACGCTGCTGTGCTTCGACCCCACGCGCGGCATCGACATCGGGACCAAGCGCCAGATCTACGGACTGATCAAGGAGCTGGCGGCCGGCGGCTCGGCCGTGCTGCTGTTCACGTCCGAGCTGCCGGAGATCCAGCTCGCGTGCAACCGCGTGATCGTGCTTTTCGGCGGCAGGCTGGTCGACGAGATGCCCGCCGCCGAGGCCGACGAAAAAGCCTTGCTGCGCGCGGCGCATGGCTTGCCTGCCGAAGCCGACGCCGAGCAAGAGGCGTAGTGGCGAGCACGGCGGTGGCCGAAGCGCCGCGCCCTGCCGGCATTCGTTTCGGCCGGGCCGCCCGGCGCTACGGCTGGACCGTCGCGGTCTACGCCCTGTTTGCGCTGCTGATGGTGATCACGATCGCGATCAAGCCTGACTACGGGTCGTTCGAGTGGAACACGCTCACCCTGGCGGCGCTGCCGCTGGCGTTCGCGGCGGTCGCGCAGACGATCGTCGTGCTCAGCGGAGGCATCGACCTCTCAGTCGGCCCGCTGATGGCGCTGGCCAACGTGCTCGCGCTGCGCGCCATGCTCGGCCACGACCTGAACTACTCGCTGGTGGTTGCGTTGATCGTCCTGCTCGAGGTCACGCTGGCCGGAGCGCTCAACGGCGCCATCATCGTCGTGACCCGCGTCCCCGACATCGTGATCACGCTGGCTACGTCCTTTATATGGGCCGGTCTGGCGCTGCTGGTGCTGGCCAAGCCCACGCCTGGGATCCCGCTCGACTTTCAAAACCTCGCCCAGGGATCGACGTTCTCGCCGTGGGTGCCAAATGCCCTGCTTGTGCTGCTGGTGATCCCGCTGGTCTGGATCCCGCTGCGCCGCAGCCGGGCCGGCCTGGCCATCTACGCCGTGGGAAGCGACCGCAACGCGGCGTTCCGTTCCGGCGTGAACCTCGGATGGAGCCGGCTGCTCGCTTACGCCGTGTGTGGATTCTTCGCCGCCTGCGGCGGCCTGGCCTTATCGATGACGACCGGCGTCGGCACGCCGCTGGCGGGCACCTACTACACGCTGAGCGGGGTCTCCGCCATCGTGCTCGGCGGGGTCAGCCTGGCCGGCGGACGCGGCGGCATGCTGGGCCCGGTCGCGGCAGCCTACATCCTGTCGCTCATCCCAGCGGTGCTGATCTATCTCGGGATCGACCCGAACTACGGCCAGATGATCCAGGGGGTCCTGATCGTGATCGTGGTCATGATCGGCGGTCTCGGCGTGGTTTTGAGGCGCGCATGAGCGTTCGCGTGGTGAGCGCTGTTCGTCTGGTTCAGCAGCGTTCGATCGTGGTCTTGATCGGGCTGCTCGTCGCACTTGCCGGGCTGATCGAGATCATCCGGCCGGGGGCCGTCAACGCGAGCTGGGTCTCGAACATCCTCGAATTCGCGGCCCCGCTCGGCATCCTCGCCGCGGGTCAGACGCTCGTCGTCATCACGGGCGGGATCGACCTTTCGGTCGCGAACGTGGCCACCGCGGCCGCTTACATCATGGCCAGCCAGGCACCTTACGGCGTGACGCGCGCGATCGTGGCCGGGCTTCTGGTCGGGGTCGTAGTCGGGCTCGTCAACGGCGTGGGCGTGGCGGTGTTCAGGGTGCAGCCGCTGATCATGACCCTGGCGATGGGATTGGTCGTGACCGGAAGCCTCAACGTCTACAGCCAGGCCGCGATCCGCAGCGTGCCGGGGGTGCCGGCGGTGATCCACGCTCTTGGCTCGGGCACGGTGCTCGGATACGTGCCGGTGAGCCTGTTCCTGTGGGCGCCGCTGGCGGTCCTTCTGATCTTGGGGCTGCGAGGAACCGGGTTCGGGCGGCTGCTGTACGCGCTGGGCGACAACCTGGAGGCGACTCGCCTGGCAGGCGTGCGCGCGTGGCAGGTGCTGCTCGCGAACTACGCAGCATGCGGATTGCTCAGCGCGGTGGCGGGCCTGGTGCTGTCGGGGACGGTGAACGCCGCAGACCTGAGCCTGGCCACGGTCTTGCTGCTGCCTTCGGTCGCGGCGGTGGTGATCGGGGGGACGTCGATCTTCGGCGGCAGCGGGAGCTACTCGGGAACGATCGTGGGGGCTCTGATCCTGACGGTTTTGAACAGCGTGCTGACGCTTTTGGATGTGCCTGACGCGGTGAAACAGGTCCTGTACGGCGCGATCATCGTCATTCTCGCCGCCGCATACACGCGCGTGCTGGGTCACGACTAGAGCCCTTTGCAGACCTTCACGTTCATCGGGGTCACCACCGGGCAGTCGGCGGCGACGCGGTTGTTTCCGGCATGGGCTCGCGAGCTGGGGCTGGGCGATGTGCGGCTGGTGGGCTGCGACCTTCCGCTGCATGCTGCCCGCGAGCGCTATCGAGAGGTCGTGCTTCGGATTCGTGCGGATCCGCATGAACGCGGCGGTCTCGTCACGACGCACAAGATCGATCTGTTCTCAGCCTGCCGCGATCTCTTTGACTCGGTTGACAAGTACGCCGAGCTTTGCGGAGAGACCTCATGCCTGGCCAAACGCGACGGGCGTCTCTGGGCGTTCGCGACGGACGCGATCTCTTCCGCGCGTGCCCTTTCCGAGTTCTATCCTGCGGCGGGTCGGTCTGAGGTCCTGTGTCTCGGCGCCGGCGGTTCGGCCACGGCGATCACCGTGCACCTGATCGAGCGGCGGGCGGCTTCGGGCATCACCGTGGTGGGCCGGACCGCGGCACGGCTCGAGGCGATGCGGGCCATCCACGCCAAGCTCGGTGCTTCCACTCCGGTCCGGTACGTCGAGAACAGCGACCCACGCGTGAACGACCGGCTGCTCGCCGAGCTGACGCCAGGGTCGCTGGTCATCAATGCGACGGGGATGGGCAAGGACACGCCGGGTTCACCGATCACCGATGCGGCACTTTTTCCGGAGCAGGGTTACGTGTGGGAGCTGAATTACCGCGGGGAGCTGGAATTTCTCCACCAGGCGGAACGACAGGTCGCCGGCCGCCATCTATACGTCGAGGATGGATGGAGGTACTTCATCCACGGATGGGCGGTCGTGATGGAGCACGTTTTCGAGATCGACATCAAGCGTGAGAAGCTTGCTCGCATGGCTACCGTGTCGGAGCCGGGGCGACCCAAACGCAAACGCTAGAAAGTCTGCGGATTCTCGTTAGACCGGATAGCCGATGAGTGCTCGTAACTCAGAGGTCCGACGGGACGGCCAAGATCGGGGGGTCAGTCTGATCAGGACGCTGCTGCAGCTGGCAGTGGTGGCGCTGGCGTACTGGCTCGCAGCCATGGTGAGCTTGCGCCTGGCCCTCGTGCACGGCCAGGTGACACCCATCTGGCCGCCCACAGGAATCGCCCTGGTTGCGATTCTCGTGTTTGGCCGTCGGGTCTGGCCATCCATCGTCCTGGGGGCCCTGGCGGTCAACCTGCCCATCGGCCCCTCGCCCCTGGGTGCGGCCGTCATCGCGGCCGGCAACACCCTTGCGCCGCTGACCGCCGCAGCTTTCCTCAAGCGAATCGGATTCAGGATCGAGCTGGACCGCTTGCGAGACGCTGCGGCCCTCATCGTGCTCGGCGCGCTCGTGGCCATGACGATCAGCGCCACGGTGGGAACGTCCGTCCTCGCGCTGTCTGGAACTGTGCCGACAGGGAGCTTCTTGCCGACCTGGGCGGTCTGGTGGACCGGGGACGCGATGGGAGTGCTTCTGGTGGCGCCTTTGCTCCTGAGCCTGCTGCCCCACGCGCGTTCGCCGGCGCTGGCGCTGCGCACGGCCGCAGAGCTCGCCGGACTGCTGGTCGGTGTTGGTCTACTGACCTTCGTGCTGTTCCAGAACCGCCTGCGCCTCGAATACCTCGTGTTCCCCTTGATCATGCTGGCGGCCTGGCGATTTCGCCTGCGCGGCGCCGCACCTGCCGCCTTGATCGCCTCCGGCGTCGCGATCTGGGCTGCCGTGCAGGGAAGCGGTCCATTCGGAACCGACACGCTGATCCAAAAGATGATCACCCTGCAGGCATTCAATGTCTGCGTCGCTCTCACGTCCCTGGTGCTCACGGCATTGCTCGAGGCGCGTGATCGCGGTGACGAGATGCGGCGGCTTTACGTGGCCGCCGACGCGGCCAGCCAGACCAAAAGCGCATTTCTCAACAACGCGGCGCACGAGCTGCTGACCCCGCTGACCGTGCTGGCCGGATACCTGTCGCTGCTGGCAGACGGTTCAGTCGGATCGCCACCAGAGGCCTGGAAGGCGCCGCTCGGCATCCTCATGGCCAAGACCCGAGAGCTGGAAAGGATCGTCCGCGACCTCATGACTGCTTCCCGCCTCGAGATCCTTCCGCCGCGCCTCGAGCGAGAGGTGATCGATTTGCGAGAGGTCATCGACGGAGCGGTGGAACGTGCTCGCCCGCGCGCCGACCTGCTCGGTGCCGAGCTCACCGTCGACCTGCCGGATGATCCTGTGCCGGTGGTGGCCGACCAGGAAAGCCTTGGTCGTGTGCTGGACGACCTCCTCAACAACGCGCTGACCTACACGATTCGGCCACCGCGACTCTGGATCGGGATCTCAGCTGGGTCTCGCCGGGCGATCGTGCGGGTCGAGGACAACGGGGTTGGCATCTCCTTCGAAGAGCGCGAGCGCGTCTTCGATCGGCTCTATCGCGTGGCAGATCCGCAAATTGTCGTGCCGGGTATTGGTCTCGGACTCTACATATCGAGACAGCTGGTCGAGAGCTATGGAGGGACCCTGGCCGTCGAGAGCAGCACGCCTGGCATGGGCAGCGTTTTTGCCCTGACCCTGCCGCTCTCGCGGACCGTCTCGGCCGCTGAGCTGCGGGAGGCCGAGGCCGGCTGATTGGACCGGCGTTCCTCCGCGACGAGAACTCTCAGCTCGTCGAAGGACTACCGGATTAGCTCCGGCAAACCCCTTTAGTAGTCCCGCGACCCAACGCTCGCCGTCGCCTGAATCTCGCCCGAGCCGCGGGTGATCAACCGAGTAGGGATGAGACGATGGACCGGCGGCGACTCGTCGCCATCAATCCGGCGAAACAGCAGCCTAGCAGCGGCCCGACCCATTGCGACGGGATCTGGAGTAATGACAGTGACCCCACCTGCCGTCAAGTCGGCATGTATTAGGTCGTCAAAACCAACGAGAGCGACCTGCCGGTTGAGATCCAGCCGCCGAAGTACTCGATAAGCGCCAAGAGTGATCAGACTCTCGCTAGCGAAGAGTGCGGTTGGGCGTCTCGCCTCTGACAAAAGTTCAGCGGTGGCCTTCTCAGCTCCATCGGCATCATGAAGGTCTAGGTGCACTAGCTGCTCGTCGATCGGCCAGCCTTGTGCGCTGAGTTCATCGATATACCCCCGATATCGACTTGCAGCCCTGTCCGAGGCAAGACCTCCCAAGTACCCGATGTGGCGGTGGCCGTTAGCAATGAGGTGTCTTACTCCGAGTCGGGCGCCCTGGAAGTCATTAGTGACTACATGGTCCAAGTCCAAGGCCGATCCAAGCTCATCAACCAAAACGATTGAGGTTCCCGCTCGATGTTCGGCAAGAAGGAGGTCTGTGTTCTGGGTAGTACCAACGACCATTAGGCCATCGACCCGGTGGCAGCTAAAAGCCCAAATCAATTCGCGGTCGTGGTCCTCGTCGTCATGCGAACTTCCGGTAAACACCAGCACACCGCGCTTGAGGGCTAATGACGCGACTTCGTTGGATAGAGGCGCGGAAAACGCATTGGCCGCGTCTCGGAGAACCAGGCCAATCGTGGCGCTCCTACTATCGATCCGCCTTAGGCTGCTGGCTTGCCAATTGTGCCTGTAGCCGAGGTGTTCGATCGACGCTTGCACACGTGATCGCATCGTCGGTGAGACGACAGACTCGGCGTTGATCACTCTGGAAACAGTCTTTAGGCTCACGCACGCGTGGGCTGCCACCTGTCGCATCGTAGGTCGGGTCTTCAGCCGGCCAGGCGGTTTCAAAGAACGGGCTCAATACTGAATTGCCAACTCGACCGCGGCGCTGTCGGGTTGGGAGTAGCTGGCGGCTGATGCCAGTAGGAATCCAAACTCATTGCCGATTGCTAGTGTTCGACCAAGCCGCTTTCTAGTGCGTGCCGAGCGGAAAGGCGGTGAGCCAAGCCCGTGCATTCGAAATGTGATCGGTCGCGAGGGTATCTGGATTGCGACCACGCACCACACCCATGAAATAGCCGAGCAGTTGGAATGGCAGGGTGACCAAGACCGGCGCCACATACTCCCCGAGCTCCGCACGAAGCCGCCATGTCTCGTCGGCATGCGGCGCAAGTCCGCCCACAGCGCCATACTCCACCGCGAGGGTAGGGCCCAGGCCCTCCTTTGCGGCACGAAGGACATCAACAACGCGCTTGTTCGCCACTCCGTCCGCGGCGATGGCCACCACTAGTCGGGTTGGAGATAGCAGCGACAGCGCATCATGGTGGAAGTCGCCCGTGCGGTAGGCCTTGCCGACCATGAGGCTCTGCTCCTCGATCTTCAGGGTGCCCTCCCGCGCCGAGAAATAGTTCGGTCCGCTCCCGATTACGAACACCGAGTCTACGTCGACGGTGCGGTTAGCAAAGTCTTCGATTCGCGGTGTGAATTCCCCCAAAAAGACATTGCCGGCCTCGGGTAGTACAGCAAGTTCGCGCTCAAGCTGGCGACGATCGGCTGCCGAGGTTGCAAGCGACGCGGCCAGCAGTGTCTGAAGCAAAAGACGTGTCGAAATTACTGAAATGCAAGGTCCGCAGTGCTGGCGAGTCAAATACACAACAGAACGATCTGATTCGTTGAGAATCGGGCTGACGTCCGTGTTCGATAGCGCCACGGTCAGCACATTTCTTGCTTTTGCCACCCGGATCGCTTCTAACGTCTCGATGCTGCCCCCCGTCCCAGAGTGAGCGATAACCGCCGTCCTGGCTGCATCAACATGTGGGAAGTAGTGGGCTAGCTCGTATGACTCAATGGCATCGGTACTCAGATCGGTGAAACGTCTGAACAACAGATTTCCGTGAATCGCGGTGAAAAAGGCCGAGCCGCATCCGGTGAAAATCACACGCTGGATGCCACGTTCGGTGAACTCTTTGGCAAGGGCATCAACCTCGAGGCGTTTTGTTGCCAGTATGTCCGCCCACTGAGCCGGCTCTTTGAGAATTTCGTCATATACAACGAACGGATGCACCTCACGTACGACATCCGACTCCCGAATGATGTACCAGAGCGGCTTCTTTTTGACCTCGTCCTCAAGCCAGGAAGGAATGGGAACCTCTGGAGTCGGCTCCTCGGCTCCTGGATGCTGCTCCAATAAGTTCTGCGCCCAACGGGGAAGCATGTTCACACCTCCATTACTCGAACTTGATCGGCGACTGCAGTCTCGTAAATGCTGGCAGCGGTCAGGTTCACATTGAGTCGATCAGTTGCACCTAACACAGCTCGCGCGATCTGGTTAGCGAATGCCACTGCGACAGCGACCCTTTTGGCGTTGGCGAGCGCGTACAGGAGGCCCGCGTTGAAACTATCACCGGCGCCGACCGAGCCTGTTGCTAGCTCCATCCTCTCGACGGGAACGAGGTGCAGTTGGTTATCGTCGGATGTCGAGAACACCGCCCCGTTCGGCCCGTCCTTGATTACAAGTGCTGGAATGCCAAGTTTGTGAATGACCTGCGCTCCGCGACGCAGCGAGCTCGTGCCGCTAAGCTGGCGTAGCTCCGCACGATTGCAGGTAACGAGATCGAGCGCATCGGCTAGCCGCGCTAGATCATCGAATCTGAACGGCCGTGGAATGGCCGGCCCGATATCCATGACCGTGGTGGCTCCAGCATTGCGATATGGCCGGACGTAACTCGCCATTAGCTCCGCAGTTGGATGCGGACAACCCCCGAGAAACATGACACGGGTGTCCGGCAAGGGTGCTGCAACTGCGTATTGCGCCTCTAAGGGATGGAAGAACGAGAGGCGATTTCCACCACCGTCGGTGGCGACGATATTGGTGGAACTCTCCTCGTCGGTGCTGTCCGAAGCCAGTTCAACGCCGGCCGCCTCGAGCCGCGCACGTAGCCAGCCGCCCCAGAAGTCTCGCCCCAGCCGCGTGTGCAAGCGGGCCGGCTGGCCAAGCCTGCCAAGTATGTATGCGGCAAGCCCGCCGTTGCCACCGACGCTCAAACTGGCGGCGCGATCGCAGTGGGCCAAGGTGGCACGCCCGAACTCTGCGCCAGTTCCAGGCGGAAAGCGGGGCACCGAAACGTAGATATCGACGGTTGTCCCTCCGATGATCTCGACTATTCCACTCACTGCACCGACCGCCTGATCACAGTTGCCACAGCAGGATGGCTAGCTCGGAGGTATAGGCGCGGTCCATCAAAGCCACGAGGTCAACCTTTAATCCCAGTGCGAGCAACACTGCGAACAAAGGCATCCTGGAAGGCAAGGAAAACGACAAGTAGCGGGAGCGTCATGACGGTAGCGAAGGCCATGATGTCTCCCCATTGCACCGGCGGCAGGGTCTGGAAGACCGCTATTCCTAATGGCAGGGGGCGAACCTCAGGGCCTCTTGTGACCAGCACCGGCCAAAGCAATTCACCCCAGGCAAAGAGGAAACTTAGGATCGCGACGGTGGCGTAGACGGGTCGCGCCAGAGGTACTACGACCCTCCAAAAGATGGTCAGGGGGCCGGCACCGTCGACTCGAGCGGCCTCTTCGAGTTCTTTCGGAATACTTAGAAAGAAGGTGTAGAAGAGGTAAGTGAAGAAGGGACTCGCAATGAACGGGACAATTTGCACCTGGTAGGTGTCAAGCACCTCGATCTTAGCCATCATGAAAAACAGCGGAACCGCTATCGCCTGAAACGGAATGATGATCAGGGCGATCACAACCCCGACGAGAAGGCCCCTGCCTCTAAAAGTCATGCGGGCGAGCGCGTAGCCGAACAAGCTGTTGACCACGATTCCGGCAACGACGATCGACGAGGTGATGATCATCGAGTTGATGAAAAGGCGTGCGAGATCAGCTCGAGCTAAGGCATCACCGTAGTTCACAAACGTGATCGCAGTTGGTATGAATGCTCGCCACGAGTTGCCCTCGCTCAGGACCCTGTCGTTCGGCTTGATGCTGCCGATGAACTCAAAGAGCAGCGGGACCAAAAAAATGCCCGCGAGGAGGGTCATCCCCACGTACGTTGCCAGGGCGCCGAGAAGCCTTGGCAGTCGCCGCGGCTGGATTACCGTGATCTGGCTGCTCCGTGGCTCACTTCTCGCCAGCGGCACGACAGACATCGGCCTCACGTCGTCTCCTCACGGATCAGGCGGCGTTGCGCCACGCTTATCGAGAGGACGATCAAGAAGAAGATGACCGCGATCGCAGAGCCCTGCGCTATGCGCTGCCTGCCAAAGCCAACGTCGACCAGCATCAGCATCAACGTCTGAGTGCTGTCCAACGGCCCGCCGCTGGTCATCACATACACCTGATCAAAAAGTCGGAATGCGAGAATGGTTGTGATGGTCACGACAAAGAGAAGTTGGTTGCGCAGCTGAGGAATCGTGACGAATCTGAACTGCTGCCAGCCGCTTGCCCCGTCCACGATGGCCGCCTCATAGTGATCCTGAGGTATGTCCTGTAGGCCGGCCAAGAGAATCACCATCTGGAACCCGACTCCCTGCCAGATCGACATGATGATGATTGCCAAGAAGGCGGTACTGGTGCTTCGCAACCAATTGGGGTGCACGGCTCCACCCGAGACAGCGCCTAGTAGACCGTTGATGAAACCTGCATCTGGGTCATAGAGGAGTCGCCACACAGTGGCGGCGACTGCCATCACGGTCACGACCGGCGCGAAGTAGATAGTCCGAAAGAACTTGACCCCACGTACCTTTCGATTGACCAATATGGCGAGCGCGAGTGCGAGGGCGGTCTGAACTGGAACGACGATGACGACAAAGAGGAGATTGTTCCCAAGCGCCCGGTAGAAGATCGGGTCTTCAAAGACCCGGACGTAGTTCTGAAGCCCGACAAATCGCAGCGGGATGGGTGAAAGCAGCCTGAGATTCGTGAAGGAGAAAACTATGGCGAGCACGAATGGTGCGACCAGAAAGGCAAGGAGCATCAAGATCGCCGGCAGCGAGAACAACCAAGGCGCCACGGAGTCCTGACCGACTCGCGTTTTCAGGTTCTTAGTCGGGCTTGAAATCATAAGTCGACTCCATTGCTGCAGCCTGGGGGCGGGGGTTAATCGCCCCCAGGCCAGTGGTCGCTTACGTCTTTACTGGATAGCCGTCGTTGTCCTTGATGTCCCTGTCGATGTCCTGGACAGCTTTGTCCAGTGCTGCCTTCACATCCCCACCGTTCAGGATGTCATTGATCGCCTTCTGGAATGAGAGGGTGATCGTCGGGTAGGCTGGCGTCTGCGGCCTGGGCACCGCGCTCGACTCGAGCTGCTGCACAAATATGTTTTCAGGACCGCCTGGGGCGAACTGCGTCGACGCGGCACTTGCCGACTTGGTGGCGGGCACGGCCCCATTGGCAGCGGTCATCTGGAGCACCTGCTGATCCTTGAGCAGGTAGTTGATAAACGCCCAAGATGCGTCGACACTCTTTGTCTTAGAGGTGACTCCCCACTGCCAGGAGCCCATGCCAGTCTTGCTTCCCTTCCCGAAATTCGGCAGTGGCAGGATGACCAGATCAGCGCCAAATGCCTTCCGGTAGTCCGCGAATACCCAGTGACCTACCCAGGAAATCGCTGACTGTCCCTTTAGGAATGCAGTGTCATCCACGTTGAAGTCAACGAAGCCCTGCTTGAACCATGACTGAAAGACCGTGAGTGACTGCACAGCAGCCGCGCTATTGAGCACCCCATCGGCTGACTGGTAGTTACGCCTGTCGATAAGATCTGCCCCCGCCGACTGGATGATGGGCGAGAAACCATATGTGTACCACTCACCTTGGCCATAGTTGATCTTGAGGTCGAGAGGCTTCTTGAAGCCAGCCCCCTGCAACGTCTTGAGCGCTTGGGTGAACTCGTCCGCGGTCCACGCGTCTTGCGGACCTGACGGGATACGAATGCCATTCTTGGCGAGCACTGACTTGCGTGTGTAGAGGCCAAGCCCAGAGTCGAAGGTTCCAACTCCGTAGAAGTGGGCAGCGTAGGTGCCCTGCTTGACGATCGACGCCAGAAGGTTCGCCTTCAGGTCAGGCGAAATGCAGTTGTCGAGGGCAACTAGGTTGCGATTCCAAGCGTAGTTGTAGAGGAATGGTCCATCGAAGTCGAGGATGTCAGGCAACCCGCCCGAGGCAGCCGCCGCTTTTACTTGGTCGTTGTAGTTGCCCTCTGGCAAAAGTACGAGCTCGACTTTTACGTCGTTTTGACTGGCATTGAAGGCCGCAACTTGTGACGTAATCGTGGTTCGTTCGCTGCCCTGCCCGCTGTGGAACCAAGCTTTGACCGTTACCGGTCCGCCGGCCACCTTGCCGGTGCAACCTCCGGTGGACGTTGGGCTGCCTCCGCCGCCACCACATGCCGGGCCCAAAAGCGCGAAGAGCACCAGCAACAAAGCCCACCTTCTCATCGTTCAGGCCTCCTTTACCCCTGCCGCTATGGCCCAGCTTGCGTTCCGGTTCCATGAAACCGGTTTCAGACAGACCGTAGCACAGGCCCGGCGAGCTGTCAAAGACGGTACGATTCGAGGGTGAAACCGGTTCCCAGACAGCGCCAGCATCGATTGGCCAACATCGCCGAAGTCGCGGCGGCCGCCCGAGTAGCTAAGGCAACAGTTTCCAGGGTCGTCAACGGCACCGCGCCAGTTCGCGATCCCACCCGGCGGCGAGTAGAGGAGGCTATCCAGGCTCTGGACTACCGCCCTAGCCAGATTGCTCGTGGGCTGTCGCGCGGACGCGCGATGACAATTGGGGTGCTGGCACCCTTCTTCACCCACCCATCCGCTGTACTCCTCCTGCGCGGAGCGGAAGAGCGGTTCACGGCAAGCGGCTACGACATCGTGCTCTACAACATTGGGAGGCCAGAGCAGGTGCACGAACAGTTCCGGAACGTGGTCGACGGTCGGCCAGACGGCGTATTGGTCATCGCGATGCCACCACCTGAGCGAGAGCTGGAGCGACTGCTGGCCGCCAGGGTGCCGATTGTCGTCGTGGACTTTAGGTACCCAGCTCTATCGCATACCTACATTGACAATGTTGCTGGTGGCGACTTGGCTACGAGGCATCTTATTGAGCTGGGCCACCGCCGGATCGCCTTCGTCGGCGACCCGAGTGTCAACCCCTACGGATTCGATTCCAGTGTGGATCGCTGCGCCGGCTTTCGGCGCGCCATGGCAAGGGCTGGTCTGGAAATTCCGACCGCATACATTAAAGAGGGACCACACGCGCGGCACGTCGCCCATCGACTGACCGCCGAGCTACTCAGTCTCGAAGACCCACCTACCGCGGTAGTTACCGCGTCTGATACCCAAGCACTTGGGGTTCTCGACGGCGCCAACAACCTCGGCGTCGGTGTGCCGCATCGACTGTCGGTCATCGGCTTCGACGATATCGAGGCCGCAGCCTACGTCGGACTCACCACTGTCCGGCAGCCCCTTGCCTTGAGCGGAGCACGAGGAGCAGAGCTACTCCTGGAAGCCATCTCTGCCATACAACCACTGGCCGCTCCAATAGCGGAGCAGCTGCCTCTTGAGCTGATCGTGCGCAAGTCCACTGCGCCGCCGCCGAAATAGGACACCGGTGAAGGTCGTCAGCGGGGAAACCCAAATCGATATGAGTTCGTTCTGCCCCGGCGGGGATGAGGATCGTTCCCCGAGTCGACGGATCGCGTTGGATCGTGGCGTTTGCTATGCGACGTCTGGAGATGCCCGTCCCTATACGGGGCGCCTATGTCCTGGGCGAGGCCACCCAAGATCGCATCCGAGCCGCCGGAACTTCCATTTGATTTCGATTCGATCCTGTCACGAGCGATGACCCTTCGGTTGCGAGACAACTGGCTGTGGGACTTTTGGCACGTTTGGCACGGCGAGGACTGCCACCTCTTTTATCTCCAGGCTCCACGTTCGCTCAGTTCTGAGGAG
>Ga0209057_1001164_pt1 | contig 21877 bp, 24 predicted proteins | sample GraSoiAngelo_146_FD_185903 | JGI IMG/M metagenome (GOLD analysis project Ga0209057, IMG submission 185903) | Grasslands soil microbial communities from the Angelo Coastal Reserve, California, USA - 14_1009_05_30cm (SPAdes) (version 2) | ecosystem: Environmental > Terrestrial > Soil > Grasslands ... | reverse complement strand
GTGAGGGTACTGCGATTGCTGCAAGCGTTCGTCGAGGAGGTCGAGCGCCAGCGAGCCTAGGCGGCCATCCAGGTGACGAGCTCGCGACTGACCTGCTTGTGCAGCCGGCCCTCGACGGCCAGTGACTGACAATGCGCCAGCGTCTCCTGCAGCGCAAGACGCTGTTGAAACACGTTGCGCTGCATGATGCCCTGGAACAGCTCGGCGGCCAGCTGCCAGCCGGATTTCGCCCCACTCCCGGCGAGCCGGACCAGCGCGGCCTTGCGCGCCTCGTGGTGCTCGATGATTTCCTTGATCCGACTGCGATGGTCGAAAAAAGGATCGCCGTGCGCGGGCAGCACGGTTTCGATCTCGAGCCGGCGAATGCGGTCCAGGGAAACGAGGTAGTCGTCCAGCGGATCCGCGCCGGATTGTGGGTGCAAGCCGATGTTGGGGCTGATCTTCGGCAACAGGTGATCGCCCGACAAGAGAACGCCGCGCGCCGGCCAGTAGAAACAGCAGTGGCCCGGCGAATGCCCCGGCGTCCAGATGACCTCGATCTCGCTGTCGTCGACCGGCAGCCGCTCGGCGCCCTCCAGCAATGTGTCCGGCTCCACGACCGACACGTATTCCCGGGCCCCCATCGAGGCGCTCTTGACGTACTCGGCCTCCTCCTCCGGCACCCCGTTCATACTCAGCCACTTGCCGACGTCATGCACCAGGTCCTCGGCGCGCGCGTAGCGCGGTTCCATCAGGGCCACTTCCAGCCGATGAATGATGAGCTCAGCCCCGGACCGCTCACGCAGCTCGCCGGCGAGGCCGAAGTGATCCGGGTGGATGTGCGTGATCAAGATGCGGTTGATTCGCTTGATCGGAACCTTCAACCCGGCCAGCTGCTGATTGAGCACCTGCCGCGATTCCTCCGTCTGCAGCCCGGTGTCGACCAGCGTGTAGGCGTCACCATCGCGCAATAAGTAGACGTTGACGTGCCGTAGCTCGAACGGCATGGGGAGCTCGAGCCGGAAGATGCCGGGTGCGACTTCCACTGACCGGTAACGGTACTCGACTCAGGCGGCGGTTTGGACGGGTTCGTCCGGGCGGTTGGGTGCGATTTTCTGGCCCTGGTCCTTGGTCGGCAACGGGAGGTGCACGGTGTCGGTCGCGATCAGGTCGAGGAAGGCGTCGACCACCCGCGGGTCGAAATGGCTGCCCCGACCGGTCTTGATCTCTTCCAGCGCCTTGTTCAGGCCGAGGGACGGGCGGTAGATCCGGTCGGCCACCATGGCCTCGAAGGCGTCGGCCACGGAAATGATGCGCGAGCCGAGCGGGATGTCCTCGCCCTTGAGGCCCTTGGGATAGCCGGTGCCGTCGAATTTCTCGTGGTGATGCCGGATCAGCGGAGCGACATGGTGCAGGCCCTCGACCGGGCCGATGATATCGGCGCCGATCTGTGGGTGCCGCCGCATCCAGGCCATTTCATCTTCGGTGAGCGCCATCGATTGCCGCAGAATCCGGTCCGGAATCCCGATCTTGCCCACGTCATGAAGGATGGCACCGAGGCGCACGGCGGCTGCCTCGTCGCGGGAGAGGCCCATCCGCTCGGCACAGGCGCCCGCCAGCTTGGCCAGCCGTTCGGAGTGTCCCCGGGTATAGCTGTCTTTTGCCTCGATGGCATTGGCGAGCGCCATGTTGACCTCGGTCATCAGCTTGGCCTCGACGTCGCGACGCGTCACTAGCTCCTGGTGGGCCGACACGGCGCGCGCCATCACCGAGCCGACCACGGCGACGACCACGAAGAGAAAGAGGCGCTGCAGGATGATCGAGCGCTCGTCGGTCACGGTGGCGAGATAGGTGCCGGCCTGCAGGGGGGCGACGGCGCCCGCCGTCAGGTACAGCACGGCAACCAGCAGGGCGCAGAGCACGGAACCGCCCGCGCCGAAGCGCAGAGCAGAGACAGTGATGACGAGGAAGAACAGGACGGCGAAGGGGCTCTCGTAGCCGCCCGAAGCATAGGTGACCATCGTCGCCACCAGCATGTCGACCGCGGTCGTCGTATAGCTGAAGGCTCTCCCCGGCCGTTGATGGAGGAAGAGCAGGAACAGCGTCGTCAAGCAGACGACGCCCCAGGCCGCCAGGATGGCGTTGATTCGGCCCTGGTCGTAGCCGGCCGCCGGATTGAGGTTGTTGAGGATGACGGCGAAGATCAACAGCGTCCAGCGAAACAGGCCGGTGAGCCGCTCATTGCTGAGATTGATCAGACTCTCGGCGGGGTCCTGGGAGTGCTGCCGGGCCTTGCGCGACGCATTGCGGGCGACGGCCATTGCCGAAATTATCGGGCCGCTCTGTGACGACGAGCGTTACAAACCGGTCGCATTCCATGTCGCGGATGAACGCGGCCTAAGTCGGCAGACGGACCCCAAGGAAATCTGACAGCACCTGCCGGACGTCCTGGAAACGGAGGAAGGCGGCGTCCGCCTGGGCCAGAGCCGCGTCAACCGTATCGTAGGCATCCTTGAGCGGACCCACGAGGTCGGTGGTCGTGACCTCGGCCCGCTTCGCATGAGCGTCGCGGAGTTGCTGGCCGATCGCCTGGATCGACGCGCTGTAGTCCTTTGCGATGGCCTGCGCCTGTTGCAAGACGACTTGAAGATCGTCCGGCGTGAGTGTGCGGCCGGCGTATTGCTGCTTGAGCCCCGCCACCTGGATCGCGACGGCGGTGGCCGCCTCCCCGGCCCGGCTCATGTCGGCGCCAATGGCCGCCAGGTGGGTGACGGCATCGAGGTTGCGCCCGGCGGCGGGTAAGCCAGCCACCACGCGGAGCGCTAGGTCAGTGCGGGCTCGTCGGCCGGCATCGCTGAAGTCGCGCTCCGCTTGCCTGAGATGAGCTGCCGATGCTCGAAGTTGGGCCGGATCGGTGGACTGCTTGGCGGCACGCATGCCCACCTGCGCCGCGACCAGTTCCTGGCGGCCGCTCTCGAGCTGCTGGTAAACGGTCGTGCCCGCGTAGCCGGTGTAGGCCAGCAGCGCCACCAGAGCGAGCGCGACGATCGCGATGATGGCGCCGCGGCCGCGGCCTTTCAAAAAATTAGCGGGCGCCCGGCGCCCGCTCTCTCGAGGACCAGGTTGGGTCTAGGCCGCTGCCCGATTGCCGGTGACGAGGCGCACGACCCAGAGCAGGATTACCGCCCCGACGAACGCGGCGATAAAACTGATGAGCAATCCGCCGCCGCTCACGCCGAGCACCGTCGAGAGCAGCCACCCGCCAATGAAGGCGCCGATGACGCCGACAACGATATCCATGAGGACTCCGTACCCGTGACCGCTCACGACCCGCCCGGCCAGGGCGCCCGCGATACCGCCGATGATCAAGAACACGATGAACTGCATACTGGCTTCCTCCTGCGAACTGAGACTTGGTACTGAGATACTTGTACCCGGTTTCTATCTAACGTGTCAACCCGGGTATCACAATCCCCGCCGCGGCGCGCTAGCCAGCGAGCGATTGCGCGACGCTTTCTGGAGCCGCGGGTTCAGCCCGCACCCCGGCAAAGAGATCGCGCTCCAGGACTCCGGTGACCCATGGGTCGGGGAAAGCCCGAACAAACATTTCGGGTGATTCGCCGGGTATGGCGATCGCGGTGGTCACGCTGACCAGCGGGCTGGAGCCCGACAACCGGTAATAGAGCTTGGCCGGCAGCGCCGACGATCCGCCCGCCGCGCGGCGAACACGCGAGAAGGCCGAGGTCACAGCTTCGCGTATCGCGGGCTGGCTGTCGGCCACCACCACGTGCGGACGGACGCCGGCCATGACATCAGCGAAGACGTCCGCGAGCCCCTCGGCCGTCAGCTCGCGGATGTCGTAGTCGAGGAGCACGAGGTCCCGCACGCCGAGGCCGCGCACCGCCGCAAGCTGCGCGGTGCCACGCCACTCCCGACCGCCGGCACAGACCAGCGTGACATCGATGCCCGAGGCTGCGTAGTGGGCGAACGCGTGGCCGGTGAGGTCGGCGGCCTGGTTGGGATCCGCCACGACGCCCAGCATTCGAAAGGGCACATCGGATAATCGAGCGCACGTGCCGATTCTTTCTGCTGTCTGTTTAGACGGCGGCGCGCGCGCTGGAGAGCAGCCGGTCGTAGGCGTGTTTCAGCTGCGGATAGCGCAGGAAGATCAGGTGGGCGAACTCCTGGGTGAGCGCACGTGGCGGCCGGACGAGGCGCATGCCGGCCTCGCTCAGCAACCGGTTGCCCTTCCGGCCGTTGCAGCGCCGGCAGGCGATCACCTGGTTCTCCCAGCTGTTGGCGGCCCCCCCACGAGATGTGGGAACGACGTGGTCGACCGACAGCTGGGCGGAGGGCATCCCCTTGCCGCAGTACTGGCAGGTGCCGTCGTCCCGAAGGAGGAGGTTGCGGCGGTTCGCCCGCAGTAGGCGGCGCGGGATCTGGATGTTGGCCAGGAGCCGGACGATGACAACGTCCGAACCAAAGCAACGCCGTGCCATTGCTTGCTCGACCGCCTGCCGGGCAACCTCGTCAATGAAGGTGACGCGCTGCTTGGTCAGCAGGACGACCAGCCGCCGCTTACTTATGACGTTGAGCGGCTGAAGTGAGGCGTTTAGTAGTAGGACGAGTTCGAACGACCTCCTGTTGTCGAGTCTCCGCCCGTGGGCGCCAATAATATAACGGAGTTCGTTCGGGCAGTTTTCGCCTTAGCTGGCGGCCTTGACCCGGCGGTCGATCGGGACGTAGGCAACGTCCTTCTCCCCCACGTACTCGGCGCGCGGCCGGATCAGCCGGTTGTCACCGTACTGCTCGAGCACGTGCGCCGCCCAGCCGGCAATCCGACTGACGGCGAAGACCGGCGTGAACATGTCGATCGGGATGCCCATCGTGAAGTAGCAGGAGGCCGAGTAGAAGTCCACGTTGGCGTAGAGGTGCTTCTGCTGCATGACGACCTCTTCCAGCTTGCGCGAAATCTCGTACCAGCGAAGGTTGCCGATGTGCTGACCGAGCTCACGCGACATCTCTCGCAAATGCGTCGCCCGCGGGTCCTCCGTCCGGTACACGCGGTGGCCGAAGCCCGAGATCTTTTGATGGGCGGCCAGGCGCTCAGTGACATAGGCCTCGACGCGCGATGGCTCGCCGATCTTTTGCAGCATCTTCATCACCTGCTCGTTGGCGCCCCCGTGGAGGGGACCGGCAAGCGCGCCGATCGCGGAGACGATCGCGGAGTACATGTCGGCCAGGGTCGCCGCCGTGACCCGGGCGGCAAAAGTCGACGCGTTGAGCTCGTGGTCGGCGTGAAGGATCAGAGCAAGATCCATTGCCCGGATAAACAAGGGATCGGGCTCGGCGCCGAAGAGCATGTGAAGAAAGTTTTCCGCGTGGCTCCCGTCTGGTTCGGGATCGACCGGCCGGCGGCCGCGCCGGATCTGCTCGTAGGCGGCGACGATGGTCGCTGTTTGCGCGGTTACCCGCATGGCCTTGGCGACGTTCGCCTCGCGCGCGGCGTCGTGCGCCTGCGGATCGTAGAAGGCAAGTGCGGAGAGCGCCGTCCGCAGCGCGTCCATGGGCGTCGCCGTCCGCGGAAAGTCTTTCATCAGGGTCAGCACCTGGGTTGGGAGCGCACGGTGCGAAGCCAGCTCCGCGTTGAACTGGTGCAGCGCGTCACGGGTTGGCAGCGACCCGAACCACAGCAGATAGGTGGTCTCTTCAAAGGACGAGTTGCGGGCCAGGTCGTGGATGTCGATGCCCCGGTACGTCAGCTTGCCCTGCGCGCCGATGATGTCGCAGACCGCGGAGTTTGCCGCGATGACGTCTTCGAGGCCGGCCTTGGTTGTCGCCATATGAGCCAAGTATAGGAAGCGCTCCTAGACTTACTGCCCGGTGCCCAAATGAGTTGGAAGTCAGCCGTTCATGATTCGGGGAAGGGCTACTACACGCTGCACACGCAGGAAATCGGCTCCGTCCCGGTGCGGTTGTTCCTCACGCCCAACCTGCTCGATCAGGTCGAGGAGTCGATCTATCCACAGATCGTCAATGCCGCCAGCTTTCCCGGCGTCAAGCTGGTGGCGATCACGCCCGACGTCCACCACGGCTACGGCGTGCCCATCGGCACGGTCCTCCTCACCGATGCCGACACAGGTGCCGTGGCCATGGGCCCTGTGGGCTTCGACATTTGCTGCGGGATGATGTCCGCCTCCAGCGATGTCCCCGTCAGCGCGGCGACGCCCGACAATCGCCTGCGGTTCAACCGGGAGGTGACGCGGCGTGTAGCGCTGGGACCGGGCAAAGTCAGCCACACGCGGCTCAAGAACCTGACGCAGAAGCAGTTCGAGGCGATCATCCGCGGCGGCGCGGCTTACTACGCCCAGCACTACGGCGAGCGGGTGGACCGGACGCGCACGGAGCGCGACCGTCTCCCCGTCGACGATGCCTGGCAGCCCCCGTGGGGCGGTCAGGGACGCCCCGAGCGCGGCATCCCCCAGCTGGGCACGCTGGGCGGTGGCAATCACTTCATCGAACTGCAGGGCAACGTGGGAAGCGACACGCTCTATGTGCAGCTGCACTCCGGCAGCCGCGGCTTCGGCCACGGGCTGGCGACGAATTATTTTCAACTCGCCCGAGAGGAGAACCCGGCCATCAAGGCCCTCGACCTGGGCTATTTCACGCCGGAGTCCGCGCACTATCGCGACTATCTGAATGCCGTGGCGGCCGGCGGGAACTTCGCCATCGTAAACCGGCTGGCCATGTTCGAGCAGATTTCCATGGCTTTCGAAGCGGTCTTCGACCGGCCGCTCTCGCTCGTCTACGAGATCAGCCACAACCTTGTTCAGCGCGAGCACCATCCAGAGTTCGGTTGGGTCCACGTCCACCGCAAGGGCGCCACCCGTGCTTTCCCCGCCGGCTACGACGACCCGCAGGCGGGACATCCGATTCTCATCCCGGGCAGCAACCGCGACTCGAGCTTCATCCTCCGGGCGGCCGACCAGGCGCATTTGAGCGGCTACAGCGTCAACCACGGGTCGGGCCGCCGGATGTCGCGCAACGCCGCGAGGAAGAGCCTCAAGCAGGATGAGGTCAATGCCGCCTACCGTGAGGCCGGCATCGTCGTGAATACCGACGGCATCGTCCCCATCGATGAATCGAAAGACGTCTACAAATCGTCTCGGGAGGTGGTCGAGGCGGTCACCCGCGCGGGGCTCGCGACCATCGAGCACGAGCTGGTGCCGCTGGCGTCGATCAAGGGCAACGAATAAGTCAGGGCGACAGCAACACCGTCTGCGATTGCGACAGAAGACCGCCGTCGCTGACGGTGATGGTGAGCGAAGGCTCGGAGGTCTGAACCTCGAGCGCTCCCGATGAATCCGTGCCGGGCTGCACGAGCTGGATAATCGATGTCTTCAGGCTCGACCCGGTCTCAAGAGCCAGCCGATGAGTGAAGCCGGCGGCTCGACGGATCACGGGACAGATGATGTACGTGCCACGAGCGGTGCGCGTCACCTTGGCTGGATCGAGGATGAAGGTCCGGACCACGCGGTCGATGCGCCCGATGTTGAACTCGGTGTAGTAGAGGTTATCGGCATAATCGAGCGCGATTCCCTGTGGCTGCTGGATGCCGGTGATGACGCTGACCTGATGCCCTTGGCCGTCGAGCTCGTGGATCGCGTTGTCTCCGAGCGTATTGACGAAGATGTGGCCGGCGCGACCGACGACCACGTCATCGGGCGTCGGCAAGGTCGCAAAGCGAACCCGGGCGGGGTCGAGGACCCAGAGTGCGCCGCCCTCGTCGGCAACGAAGATCCGCCCGTTCGTATCAACTGCGGCTCCGACCGGACGCACCATGCCGCCCGCGATCTGCGTGGCCGTCTTGCCGTCGGCGGTGACCCGCCAGACCACGCCGTTCGGGCTGTCCGGCACGATGACGTTGCCACCGGTCGGGAGGAGATTGCCCAAGGCATCTAGACCGGGCAGCACCGGACCGATTCCGTCAATCCCGTCGCGTCCGGTCCGGTTCGGAAACGCGTGCCACTGGCTGACCGCGTGAGTCTGAGGGTCGATAGCGACCACGCGGTTGCGTCCCTGCTCGGCGACGAGGATGCGTCCATCGGCCTGCACAACGATCCCTTCCGGCGCCGACATCCCCCCTGCGATGCGTTCCACAGAGCCGTCGGGATTGAGCGCGGAGACGGTGCCTGCGGTGATGTCGCTGAAGTAGAGACGTGCATCGAGGCCCAAGGCCAGGTCATCGGGTGCCGGCAGATTCCTGACGACAAGCTGCGGACCGCTGGGCGCCGGCGTGGACGGGCAGGCGGCCAGCGGGGAGCCGGATGGGCTGGGCGTGACGCTGTGCTTGATGGCGGGCGTTGGGGCTTGTTGACAGGCGGCCAGCATCGTGATGGCGATCAGCGAATACCGCCAGAGATGGCGTTTGACCCGGATGAAGTGCGGGTCTACGATGGCGTCGTGCTCAAAGTCATTTCGGCCCCCGAACTCGCCCGCAACCTCGATCCCATTCTTCAGGCATTGGAGGAAAGCGGCACGACACTGATCATCAAGCATCACGACCAGCCCGCCGCGCTGCTGGTCAGGTTTGACGCTTATGTTGCCATGCTCGCCACCATGGATTACTCCGGGTGGGAGCGCTGGATCGAGGAGGTGCGCGCGGCCTTTCCCACATCGGTCTTCGCTCCGCCGCGCCGCCCGAAATCCGTGGTCCCGGCCTTTATCGATCCGGAGGACATTGGCTACGCCCCACAACATGGGCAGATCGGCACCTCATCGGGCCGGCGGCGGCTGGTCGAGGAGCTGGGCGCGATGGGCATCCAGCTGGAGGAGCAGCAGCTCGGATCGGTGTACTCGCTCGTGTTGAGCCTGGCCGAGCGCAAGCGCGTCCTGTATGCCGAGGATCTGAAGCTGGCGGTCGACGAAGCCCTGGGGCGAGCCACGCCGGGACGGTTTGGGCTCAAGGACGTCCAGGTGCATTCCCAGAGCGGACTCTCGAGCAGCGCGGAGGTGTCGCTCGTCGATGAGGGGGCCATCAAGACCGGCAGCGCCTTGGGCAACGGCACACTCGATGCCGTCTTCCGCGCCATCGAGGGCGTAACCGGCGTGACGGCGGAGCTGGAGGACTTCAGCCTGGCAGCGGCAACCCAGGGGAGCGACGCCCTCGGTGAGGCCGTCGTGACGTTGAGCCAGGGAACCCACGTGGTCGTCGGGCGCGCGATGGCCCTCGACGTTATCGAGGCGGCGGCGAATGCCTACGTGAACGCGCTGAACTGGTTGGTCCGTGACCCCCACCCCGGCCCTCCTCCGCAAGCGGGGGAGGGAAAAGTGCCGGTTGGTGCCAGCTAGCTCAGCGACGGCTTAGGGCGAGCTCGAAGGTCGGCGGCGCGGCCGCTACTGCTTGAAGGTTCGCCCTACCAGCGGTTGAAGGATGGGTTCAAGCACACTGAACAGGATGCTGAAGATCAGCAGGAAGATCAGGTAGACGAAGAAGATGCCAGCGATGACGATGCCGATGAGCAGCCCCTTCGAGAAGCGCTCCATCTCGAGCCGCACGACCTTGATCAGCAGCGCGGACATCAGCAGGCCGAAGACCGCGCCGATCGGGTTGGGAAAGCCGAGCAACGCACCGATGGGAACCGGGAGGTAGCAGGCAAACTCGGGTAGCGTGCGGGGGATCAGCGAACGCCGCGGTGGCGCCAGGACGGCGGTCGCCGCCACCGGGCCACCGAGCCAGCCCTTGCACTTCCCGCACGTCTGATTCTCGGGCGCGTTATAGCGATACCCGCACTGCGGGCAGACCTTGAGGGTCATCGTTGCCTCAGGCAGCTCCGCGGAGCCGAAGCACTTCCTGCTCCAACTCGCTGATCCGGTTGTCCCGCTGGATGATCATCCTTTTGTGCTCGAGCAGAACTTTCTTGGTAAAGCGGCTGGCCATGAACCAACGCACCCGATCGACGAGGCTGATGACGAGCACCATCAGCGCGCCGATGGCGGCGCAGGCGAGCATGACGACCCAGGTGGGAATGTCCTGGTAGGTCGCGCCGAGAACATTGATCACTGCCGGCTGCTGGTTTCCCACGGAAAAGAGAGCGAATACGATACCCAGCGCCAACGCCACGAGCCACCCGACGATTGCCATGCGCCCTGTACACCCCCAGCTTCGGTCAGTGGTTTCCTACCGACGGGCGACTCCTCGCCCGGCCCATATAACCGGACGCGGCGGCGCGAACTTGCGGGCCGATACACTGCGAACTTGATGGCGATCGGCACGAAATCCGTCTGGAGCAGCCCGGCTGAGCCGGCGCAGCTGCAGCCCTTCCGTTTTCGCGGTGGGACGCGGGGTGTCCTGCTGATCCACGGCTTTGCCGGGACCCCCCCGGAGATGCGCGGTATGGGACAGTTCCTTGCCGCGCGCGGCTATGACGTCATGGGACCGTTACTCGCCGGACATGGCTTGACCCCGGAGGCGATGGCCACCACCCGCTGGCCGGACTGGGTGCGCTCAGCGGAAGATGCCCTGGCGGAACTGCGGCGCGACTGCGCCGAGGTGTTCGTCGGCGGCCAGTCGCTGGGCGGGACGCTCTCGCTTCATCTGGCGGCAACCCATCCCGAGATTCGGGGCATCGTCACTATGGGGGCGATGAGCTCACCGGCTTACTTCCGCGATTGGCGCCTCAGGGTGATTCGCGGGCTCAAGTACGTGTCGCGCTGGCATGTGCCAGGCGGGGACGACGTCGACCTCGGCGATCCCAGCGCCCTCCGCCTGCTCCACAGCTACGCCCGCCGTCCGACCGTCTGCATCGAGAGCCTGATGCGGCTGCTGCGCGTTGTCGACCGCGAACTGCCCCGGATCAGCGCCCCAGCGCTGATCACTCACGGCCGCCGCGACCGAACCGTTGATGTCGCCAACGCGCCCCATATCATGGACGGCATCGCATCGAGCGACAAGCAGCTCGTCTGGTTCGAGCGTTCCGGCCATGCGATCACGGTGGACCTCGAGCACGACGCCCTGTTCGCCACCGTCGTGGACTGGCTGAACGCACACTGATGGATCGAGGCTGGCCGGTCCAGGAGGCGCGGCGCGCACCGCACGGCATGATCGCGAGTGTCAACCCGCTTGCGAGCGCGGCCGGGCTCCGGGTGCTGCGCGACGGGGGGAACGCCATGGATGCGGCGATCGCGGCCGGGGCGGTGCTCACCGTGGTCGAGCCGTGGAGCGGCCAGTTGGGCGGCGACGCGTTCATGCTGGTGGCGTCGGCCGACTCCCGGACGGTGACGGCGATCAACGGCAGCGGCGCCGCCCCGCAGCACTGCACCATCGACCGCTACCTGCCCCTCGGTCGAATTCCCGAATACGGCTGGCTGGCGGCCAGTGTCCCCGGCATCGTCGACGCCTGGCAAATTGCCGTCGAGCGCTTTGGCACCCGGCCGCTGGGCACCCTGCTCGCGGACGCGATCACCTATGCCGAGGCGGGCTTTCCCCTCACCGCCCGGCAGGCACGCAACAACGCCGCCATGGCGACGATCGCAGCCGAGTTTCCGGACACGACGGCGGTCTTCTTTCCCGACGGGCGGCCGCCCGGGGCGGGGTTCCGGCTCCGGCAACCCGACCTTGCCCGCACCCTGCGGACCATCCAGGCGGAGGGGGCGGCGGCGTTCTATCGCGGTTCCATCGCCCGGGCGATCGTGGCGGCGTCCGACCGAGGCGGTGGCCTCTTTGCGGAACGCGACCTGGCGGAACACCGAACCGATGTCCTCGAACCGATCCAGGCCACCTACCGGGGCTGGACCGTGCTGGAGCAGCCGCCTGTTTCGCAGGGGCTGATCGTACTGATTGCGCTCAAGATCCTCGAGGCGCTCGATCCCGCCAGCGATCCGGCCGATCGGGTTCACCTGCAAGTGGAGGCCCACAAGCTCGCCCTGACGGAGCGGCTCACCCACGTTGGGGATCCCGCGTTCTCCCCCACCGTCGTCGAACACATGATCTCGGCGGAGCGGGGGCACGCGCTCGCACGGCGGATTGACCCAAGCCACGCGGTCGCCCTCCCACACGAACCCGTCGGACACCCGGACACGACATATCTCTGCGTGGTCGACGAGGCACGCAACGTGGTGTCGTACATTCACAGCCTCTACGCTGGAAATGGCGTCGTGGCGGGGAACACGGGCATCCTGCTCAACAACCGGATGGGCTGCTTCAGCCTGGATCCGGACAGCCCCAACCGGTTGGCGCCGGGCAAGCGACCGGTGCACACGCTGAACTCCTGGATGCTCTTGCAGAACGGGCTACCGCGGGTCGTCGGCGGGACGCCCGGGTCGTTCTGGCAGGTCCAGACCAACCTGCAGCTGATCAGCAACCTGATCGACCTCGGCATGCCGCTTCAGGCCGCGATCGACGCGCCGCGCTGGACGATGGGCGGCCAGACCTCGTGGTCCGACTCGAGCCTGAACCTCGAGGCCCGCTTCGGAGAGACAGTCCTTCGGTCGCTGCGCGAGCGCGGCCACAGCGTGGAGCCCATCGGCGACTGGGCCGCCGGAGGCGCCGCCCAAGCCATCCGAATCGAGGATGAGATGCTGACAGGTGGCGGCGATCCGCGACCGGGCACCAGCAGCGTCATCGGCTACTGATGCGGCACATGGGGAAATGCTTGTCTTTGCGGAGAGCCGATGCTATAAATCGCAGGTAACAGCAGCGGGTCCTCATCCGCATGAACCAGGCGCGAACTCTGCGTCACGCATCCGAGGGAGGAAAAATGCCAGCGAAGAAGAAATCCTCGACTAAGAAGAAGTCGACCGCCAAGCGCTCGACCGCCAAGCGGGCCGGCGGCAAAAAGGCGACCGCGAAGCGCAGCACGGCAAAGAAGAGCACCGCGAAGCGCTCCGGTACCAAGAAGACGACCGCCAAGCGCGCCACGGCGAAGCGAAGCGCTCCGGCCAAGCGCAAGAGCGCACCCGCGAAGGCTGCGGCCCCGAAAGCCGCCCCCAGGCCGGCGGCCCGCGCCGCGGCCCCGGCGCCCGCGGCGGCCCCCAAACCGTCGAGCACCTTCGCCGGCGGTGGACGTCCGGTGGCCCGGCCGGCTGAGCCACCGAGCATCCCATCGTTCGGTGGATTCGGCAGCGAGTCCGGGATGGGCAGCGAGTCCGAGTCCGGTTCTTCGGGCGGCGGCGCAGAACGGATCAAGATCGGTGAGCGGCCCCCGGAACAGACCTGGCCGGGAGGCGGAAACCGCTAGACGAGTCGTTCGTAAGCCCCTGCTCGTAGCAGGGGCTTTTTTGTTGCGCTGCGGGTTACAGCTACGTCCGTCTGCGCAGACCGAATGGGCCGATTCGCCAGACGCCCAGTCCCGCCCTCCACGTTTGATGGAGTAGAGGAGTTTCATGACAGCAGTGCGGCGCATGGCGGCAGCTGGTCTGGCGAGCCTGACGGCGCTCGTCCTGACGACCGTACCGGCCATGGCGGCCACCAAGCCCACCGCACCGACGCGTCCCGCCACTCCGGCAGCGCCGGCCAGGGCGGCAGCGGCCTTACCGCCTCAGATCTACCAGCTCAATCCGGTCAAGGTCAATCCGGCCGTGCTTCCCAACATCATGATCCTCGGCCAGCATCTGACCCCGACGACCACCGTGCAGGTGGGCGGGCGGCCGGCGACGACCGTGCAGGTTCCCGATGCCAATCACCTGCTCATGAAGCTGCCCGAGAACCTGGCGCAGGGCTCCTATTCGGTCGTGGTAACGAACGAAGGTGGCACCGCGCTCGCGAGTGACCAGCTCGTGATCGACGACACCGGAACGCATCCGAGCAACCTGATGATGCTCGTCGGTGGCGGCTTCCTGCTCTTGCTCATGCTCGTCATGCGCCTCGCCCGGACGCCCGGCCTCGCCTAAGGCCCATCGCAATCGGCTGACGGCGGCGTACCCTCCGGACTGCTCGAGGGGCCGGCCTGCTGAGTCTGAATCGGCTGTAGATCGGCCGGGTTAACGCCTCGATCGCCCCTCTGCGACGGTCCGGAGGGCGACCCGCGCCGCCTCGCCGCTTGCGTCGAGGGCTGCGCTAGGCGCGGCGGGAGATCAGCAATTGCAGGTCTGGCTGCTCCTCCACCCGGTCAATCTCCGGTTCCTGGCCGAGCGCCGCCTGCGGCACCGCGCGCATGGCGGCCAGCGCACCCCGCATCTGCCCCAGGTTGCGCTTGGCGTCGGTGAACGCGTTCTGAATCATGGTGCTGCCGCGCGCGATGCTGTTCTCGAGCAGGCGATCGAGCGACGCGACGTTGTCGTCGATCTGCTGCAGGTAGCCTTCGAGGTTCTCGAGGTCGATCGACTTCGCGTACTGCAGGTGCAGGCGGAAGAGGGCCAGCACGTAGGGGATCGTCATGCTGTAGGGCATCAGGATCACGCCTTCGCGATAGGCTTCGAGGTGCGCGCGGCGGCAGGCGTTGAACACCGGGTCGGGAACGGCGGCAACCGCGAAACCGAGCGTCGCCGCCGGGTCGATGTACTGCTTGACCTCCCGGACTTTCAGTCGCAGAACGCGCTCGATCTCCTGGACGAGGGTCGTCTCTTTGCCCGGCTCCTGCAAGCCGTCGCTCAGCCGGTCGAGCAATTCCGGGGACGGCCACTTGCTGTCGATCGGCAGCCGTTTGCCGTTGGCGAGGACGAGCGCATACTCGACGACCTTGCCGTTGACCCGGAAGTTCATGTCGATCATCTCGGCGGGGAACTGGCGGAAGGCGTCCTGAAGGATGTTCTCACCGGCGGCGCCGCGGGTGCGGCTGCCCAGCAGGACGGTCTCGATTCGGCGGGCCGAGGCCTGCACGTCCTCTTCCATGCGGCGGCGTTCCTCGGCGTCGGCCTTCAGGCGCTCCATGGCGACGCGCGCGTCGGACAGGTCTTTCCCGATCGCGTCACGAACGCCGGCGGAGCTCTCGAGCACCTTGGTCTCGACGCCCTGGACCGCGGTCTGCACCATGCTGAGCGATTGGTTCAACGCGCTCTGCTGATTGCTCACGGTCTCGACGTGGGACTTGAGCGCGCCCAGGTCGCTCAGCGCCGCCAGCACGGCATCGGATGGGCTGGCAGCGGCTGGCCGGCGGATGAGCAAGCCGAAGAGGCACAGCAGGGTGGCCACAAGCAGGATCACGAGGACCAGTTCGAGGACGCTCACTTGGACTCCTTGAGGACGTGAAAAGAACGGGTGGTCGTGTCAATGGTGGTTGGCCTCATGCGCAAAGTCAAGCAGCCCGTTTTGACAGCTGTCTGTCGGGCGAGGTTATTTGTCCAGTGGGAAGCCGCGCTCGATCCAGGCGGCGGTGCCGCCGTCGACGTTGGTGACGGATGGGTAGCCGAGTTGCTGGAGGTAGCCGGCCGCGGCGAGACTCCGCTGGCCGCTGTGGCAGATGGCCAGGATCGGCCGATCACGGGGCACTTCGTTGACGCGTTGCTCCAGCTCCCCCAGCGGGATCAGCTGGGCGCCGGGCACGTGACCCTCCCGATATTCCCACGGCTCCCGCACGTCCAGCAGGAAGGGCGCTGGCTCGTCCGCCAGCCGTCGCCGGAGCTGGCCGACATCGATGCCGGGAACCTGGACCACGGAGAAATCTTAGTCGCCGGGCGCAAGCTTCACCCGCCACCCGGCGTCGTTTTCACAGCGTGAGCAAGGGCCAGCAGTACCTGCAATTCTTCGGCTCGGACGCGCTCAAGCGACTGCACGGCTGCGCGGTCGCCGAAGCCGGCCGGGGCGCCGACAGCCCCTGCGAACGCCTCGCACTGCCACTCCGCCGGCCGGAGGTCGGCTTCGGAAACCCGCAGGCGCCCATCGTGTTCATCAGCCCGAGCCCGCTGGATGCCGCCAGCGCCAGCAACGAGTCCTTCAACGAGTGGCTCGATCACGAGGCCGGGCTGGAGCACCACATGACGTCGGCTGCGCCGCAGCCCTATTACCAGTACGCGCGAGCGGTTCTGCTGGGCGCGCGACGCCGGCTGGGGCAGAAACCCGAGAAGCACGACGTGATGGACCTTGCCTTCCACACCTGGGCCGTGCGCTGCCCGACGGCAAACCCGGACCTGGTGACCGATGACGCGCTGAACCAGTGTGTCGACCGCCACCTGCAGAGCCTGCTCGCGAGCATCAACCCGCAGTTGGTCGTCGCCATGGGCGGTCCGCTAGCCCGCCATCTCTGGTGGCGGACGATGCACACCTGGGAGGGATGGGGCCCGATGACCACGCTGCACGGCCGCGTGCTCGACGTGACGTTGGGCGATCGGACGGTGCCCGCCATCCTGAGCGTCCACCCCTTCCAGCGCGGCATCGAGTTGCATCCGGACGTCATCGGCCGCGCCATCGGTGACCGGCTGCGACCGGAACAGTTCGCTCCACAGGAGTTGAAGGCCGCATGAGCACGCAAACGCCGACGGATCCACGATTCATCGAGAAGGAAGACGACAGTCACCTGCGCGAGCGCATGCAGCAGGCTGAGCAAGCCCAGCCGCTGCGACCGGGCGCGCTCTGCCCCCATTGCGGGGGTCACGCCTTCAAGCGAGCCGAGCTCAAAGCGGGGACGCCGTGCCCCGCCTGCGGCAAGCAACCGCGCCTCGCCGCCTAAACACCCTGGCGCCCTCTTAGTATTGCGCGGTGGAAACCGGGCTCCGCGGGCGCCGGGCGCTGGTGACCGCCGCCAGCCGTGGTCTCGGGTTCGCCTCGGCTCGGGCGCTCGCCGCGGAAGGCTGTCGCGTGGTTATCTCCTCCAGCGACGAGCGACGCATTGCGGCCGCAGCCAAGACGCTCCGCGACGAAGGTCATGACGTCGTGGCGCGGGTCGCCGATGTCCGGCAGGCGGACCAGTGCCGCGACCTGGTCGAGTGGGCGGTCATGACGCTGGGCGGCCTCGAGGTCCTCGTCAACAACACGCGCGGGCCCATCCTCGGCACCGTCGCTGAGCTCGACGACCAGGCGTGGATGGAGGCGGTCAACCTGGTGCTGATGAGCGCCGTTCGGCTAACGCGCGCCTCGCTGCCGGCCCTGCGGCGCGAGGGCGGTGCCGTCGTCAACCTGACCTCGATCGCCGCGCACCAGCCCGTCGACAATCTCGTGCTGTCGAACGCGCTGCGTCCGGCGGTGGTCGCCATGGGAAAGACACTCGCCAAGGAGGCCGCCCCCGAGGTTCGCGTGAATTCGATCCTCACGGGGCGCTTCGAGACCGATCGCATCCGGGAGGAGAACCGGCACCAGGCAATCACGCTCGGTGTTGACCCAACGGAGTACACGTCGCGCAGCATCCGCAACATCCCGCTCGCGCGCCACGGACGGCCGGATGAGCTGGCGGCCGCGGTCGTCTTCCTGGCGGGCGACGCGGCCAGCTTTATCACCGGAACGACACTGGCAGTCGACGGCGGGGAGTATCGGGGCCTGTTCTAACTCAGGGCCAGCGTCCGGGGAAGGGCTCGACGGTGGGCTTGTCCTTCCAGTCCTGGCGAACCGGTGCGAAGACGTCCACTACCGACGCGCCCTCGGCGCCGGCCGTGGCGGAGTGGGGAACCTGGCTGGCGATCGTGTAGGTCTCCCCCACCCGTAACTCGCGCGATTGGCCATCGACCACCATGGTTACCGAACCGCGGAGCACGAACCCGACTTGCTCGTTCTCGTGCCGGTGTTCGGGAACCTGGATATTGGGATCGATGTCGACGAAGCCGATGCTGAGCCGGTCGCCGTTCACCGTCCGCGCCAGAACCCCGTCCCAGATACGCTTGGGCCTCAATTTCGCGACCGCCTGATAAATGTTCACCGTCGGCCTCCTCTGCTGTTGCGTGACGCCATTTTCGTCCCCACGTCGCTGATCTTCTTGCGCAGGTCCGCGGGCGCGAGAACCTCGACGGCATCGCCCCACCCCAGGATCCAGGGGGTGATCTCGAGCGTTCCGGTCACCGTGACCGTCATGTTGACCGAGCCCTTGGGGCCATCGCTGAGCTTCTGCGATGGATGCCAGATGGATTCCCTCACCCGCGCGGCCGCCGGCGCAAAGAAACGCAGGCGCACCTCCACGGGCTCGCCGGAGTGGAAAATCCCCCAGGCGCCCGCGAGGTACTTGTTGACGTCGAACTCCGCCGGGATCTGATAGGTCTCCGCCATCGGTTCGGCGCGCGTGATGCGCTCCAGCTTGAAGGTGCGCATCTCCCGCAGTCCGCGATCGCGCGCCACCACGTAACTGCTGTGCCCGATCAGCGAGGGCTCGAGGAAATAGGGTTCGATCTCGCGCGGCTTCACTTCGTGATTCGTGCTCGGGTACCAGATGCGGACCGCCTTATGCCCGGCCCAGCTGAGCGCGACCGTCTGCAGAACGCGAGAGTACGTCGGGTTGGACGGACGATCGGCCATCTGGCGAACGGTGGCATGCACGTACTCCGCCACCGGCGCGGGGAGGACGGCCGCCAGCTTGGTGAAGGCGTCGGCGACATCCGGATCGGCCTGGTCCCGATGCCGGTGCATCAGGCGGACCCCCATCAACAGCGCCATCGCCTCGCGCAGGGTGAACTTGACGGGAGCCACGAAGTAGTTCGGGTCGATCGCGATCCGGCCGTCGTCCTCGTAGACCGGCACGTTCATCGCTTCCAGCGCCCGAATGTCGCGATAGGTGGTGCGCGGATTCACGCCGGTGCGGCGCGCGATCTCACCGGTCGTCAACCCGTGGGGATTGCCCTGGAGCAGGGTCTGGATCTTGAGGATCCGGGCCCCGCGATCCCCCTTCTCGAACGAGCCCACTTTAACGCTCAGTCTAGGTGAAGTTCCCGGATAGATATGGCACAGCCGGCTGATTCGGAACAAACTCAGGCCAACCTTTATAATGGGCGCTGCTTTCGCGCTTGCCCATGCCATCGCGACAGGCACAATTCGCGTGGTTACGGGGGATTTGTGGCCCTTCGCCTGCTCCATTTCGCTGACCTGCATCTCGATCGATCCTTCGCGAGTGAGCGCCTCTATGGCGTCGGCGCCCAGCGACGCCGCGAGGACCTTCGCGCCGCCCTCCAACGGATCGTCGAACGCGCTCGGGAGGCCCAGGCCAACCTGATCACCTGCGGTGGCGATCTCTTCGAACACGATCACGTCACCCGCGACACCGCGAGCTTCATCGTGCAGACGCTGGGCGACGCCGGGCTGCCGGTGCTGATCGCGCCCGGGCACGCGGATCCGGCCGTGCCCAGCTCACCGTACCGATACCTTCGCTGGCCCGAAAATGTCACGGTCGCGACCCACGAAGAGCTGCGACCCTACCGCTATGCCGACGTCGACATCTGGACCGCGGGCTTCATGCGCTCCGATGTGCCGGAGGCGTCCTTGCGCGATTTCGCCCGGCGCGAGGATGGCACTCACCTTTTGCTGTTACACGCCTCAGACATGAGCCAGGTGCCACAGGATGTGACCCCCTACAAACCCATCCTGCCCGCCCAGGTCCAGGAGGCCGGCTTTCGTCACGCGCTGCTCGGCCATTATCACGACGCCAGGACGTCGGAGTCGATCACCTATCCTGGCAGCCCGGAGCCGCTCGGCTGGAAGGAATCCGGCCGTCATTGCACGGCCCTGCTGACGATCGGTGACGACGGCAGCGTCCAGGTGTCGTTGGAAGATATCAACCTGCGGCAGTTCGCCCAGGAGACGATCGACGTCAGCGGGATGACCAGCCTCGACCATGTGCGCGACGCCGTGACGGCGATGCGGGAGGAGAAACAGCTCGACGGCGGCGTCATCAGGGCGACGCTTACCGGTGAACGCGCCCATTCCCTGGTCCTGGATCCGCAGACATTGTCCAAGGAGTGCGGTGATGGGTTCGCGTACCTCGAGTTCCGCGACCACTCGCGCGTGTCGCACGACCTCGAGGCTGCCGCTCAGGAGTTCACCAGCCGCGGGGAAATGGTGCGCAAGCTGGTCGACCACAAGCAGGGGTCTCGCCAGGAGGAGCAAGCGGTGGGCCGCGCGTTGCAGCTCGCCCTCGACGCCTTCGACGAATGACGCTAGGCTGGACGCCGTGGTGAGGCCGCCGTGCGCTTAACCAAGATCGAGATCGAGGGCTTTGGCACGCTGCAAGGCTTGGAGCTGCGGTTCGGGCCGACGATGAATCTGGTCGTCGGACCCAACGAGGCCGGCAAGTCGACCTTGCAGGAAGCCATCGTGACCGGCCTTTACGGGCTCCAATCGGGCGATCGTGCCCACCACTCGGCCCTAGTGGAACGCGCCGACCGCTGGCGCCCATGGCAGGGCGGCAACTTCGGGCTGGCGATCGAGGTCGCGCTCGAGGACGGGACCCAGCTCCGCGTCGAGCGCGATCTCGACGCGCAGACGGTTCGCGTGTTCGACGCCAGCACTGGCGCCGAGCTTGGCGACCGCTTCGACCACGATGCGTCGGGCGGGTTGCAGGTGGGACGCCAGCTGCTCGGTGTCAGCCGCGACATCTACACCAACACGGCGTGCATCTCGCGGAGCGAGGTGCTGCGCCTGGAAGACGCCGGCACCATCAAGGAAGCGATCATCGCGCTCGCCGATTCGGCCCATCCCGACCGAACGGCACAAAAGGTTCTCGATCGCTTGCGCCAGGAACGGACCCTTCGGATCGGCAAGCCGCGCGGGCGCTCCGGCCCTTTGCACGATCTCGAGGCTCGCCTGACGGAACTGGAGCGACAGCTCACCGCCGCACGGCAAGCGCGCGCCGCCGTCGACGAGCTCGCGCAGAAGCGGGAGACCGTCTCGGCGCTGACCGAGGCAGAGCTGGGCATCGTCCAAACGCTCGAGGCGGCCTTGCTGGCGTCCCGCCTGCAGGATGCCCGGCATCGGCTGGAGCGGGTCGAGGCACTCGAGCAGGCGATCGCGGAGGAACGCGGCCGCCAGGAGGAACACACCCGCTTCGCAATGTTCCCACTCGACCGCCAGGCCGATGTCCAGGAATTGCGGAGCCACCTGCGGGCAACCCGGGAAACCCAGGCGGACTTCGAACGTCGCGCCGCCGACAGCACTGCCCAGGTGCAACAGCTGGACGCTGAGCGCCAGAAGCTCGACTCTGAGGCGCAGGGTCACGAAACGCGAGCCCGTGGCATCGACGACGCGGCGCTCGCCCAGGAACCCACCGTGCGCGAGCTCCTCTCCACCCTCAACGTCGCCGACATCCAGGCGCCCGAGGCCCACCTTCGCGCCCAGACCGCGGCGGAGGACGCTCGGCGGATCGCCGAGCGGCACCCAGGCCTGATCGGCAACAACCTGGATTGGCCGGCGCGTCAGATGGAGTTCCAGCGCGTCTTCTCCGAATGGCGGGAGCGCCACAACGTCGCCCTCGAGGCGCGCCGCCGCGCCGGTGCCGAGCTCCCGCCACGCCTGGAGCAGCTCAAGCACGACATCGCCCGTTACAAGGAAGTTCCCGACGTTATCAAGACCGGTCAGCAAGCCGAGGAGGCGATGCGACGCGAAGAAGCGATGGCAGAGCGGGCTCGAAGCCGGCAGCGCACCTTCCTCGGCGCCATGCTGGGCGGCCTTCTGCTCACCGCGATGGCGATCCTGGTGGCATTCCTGGCGCTGCAAGGCGGCATGCCGCTCCCACTCAGCGGGGCGGCCTTCTTCCTGCTCGGCATGGGCGTCCTGTCGACCGGCATCGGCATCTGGGTGCGCGGCGCCGCCGTTCGCGAAGTCGATCGCCGCCTTCGCGCCAAGGACGAGGCGCGCATCAAACGGCGCGAGATCCTCCAACCCTGGGGCGTGCGGAGCTCAGCTGAACTCCAGGAGGCCCTGGTCGAGCACCTGCAGAAGGTGCGCTACGACGCCACCCGCCTCGAACTCGACCGGCAGGCCACCGAGCTGGAGGAACGGGCGCAAGTTGCCGGACGCAGCCTGCGCGAGCTGGTCGGTTCGTGGGGCCTTCCC
>Ga0209057_1001161_pt1 | contig 21890 bp, 22 predicted proteins | sample GraSoiAngelo_146_FD_185903 | JGI IMG/M metagenome (GOLD analysis project Ga0209057, IMG submission 185903) | Grasslands soil microbial communities from the Angelo Coastal Reserve, California, USA - 14_1009_05_30cm (SPAdes) (version 2) | ecosystem: Environmental > Terrestrial > Soil > Grasslands ... | reverse complement strand
CGTGACGAAAATGAATGTCGTCCTCATCTCATCACGGCGCGCGCGCCCGGGGGCATGGGGGAGCGAGCGACTCAGGCCGCCGAACGCGCCGGCCCACGCTCCGACGCGCTGCGCGCCGCCACGTCGGCGCGGTGCAGCGCCCAGCCCATGGCGGGCAGGTAGGTCGAGAAGGCGAGCACCTCGAGGAGCGAGGGACGGGAGCGGTACCCGATCAGGGCGCCGAGGAGCGCGCCGAGCACACTGTCGTCGCGCAGGAGCCAGGCCGTGTTCCAGACCTGCGGCTCGATGGGAGAGAGGTAGCCGAGGCCGATCAGCTTGTTCACCCCCGCGGTGAGGAGGCCGGCCGCCACCAGCAGGAGGAGGATGCCGGTCACGCGGAAGAAGGTCTGCAGGTTCAAGAAGGCGAAGCCGCGGAAGAAGAGCCAGGCGGTGGCCGCCGCGAGCGCGGCGCCGGCAGCGCCCGCGGCAAGCAGCGCCGGGGCGCTCGCGTCGGCGCGTTGCACGACGACGCCCCACAGGAAGAGTACGGCCTCCACGCCCTCGCGGAAGACAGCGGCGAAGGCGATGGCGGCGAGCCCGACCAGCCGCCCGGTGGCGAGCGCGCGATCGGCGCGGCGCCGGAGATCGCCGCCGATCTGGCGCGCGTTGCGATGCATCCACAGCACCATCCAGCTGAGCACGCCCACGGCGAGCAGCAGGACGCCCGCCTGCAGCACCTCCTGCGCGTCGGGGCCGAGGCGGGCGGCGGCCCCGTTCGACGCCACCCCCATCGCGACCGCGGCGACCACCGCCCCGAGCGCGCCCGCCCACACGTAGCGCATCCCCGCGCGCTCGCCGCTGCGCGCCAGGTAGGTGAGCAGGATGCCGACGATGAGCGCCGCCTCGAGCGACTCGCGCCACATGATGAGCAGCGTCTCGATCACCGCCGGCTCACTTCACCACCAGCGCGCCGCGCCGCTCCTGGTGGAAGTCGTCGAAGAACTCGTAGCGCCCGGGCGAGAGCCCCGAAACGTAGACCGCGACCGTCCGCCCGGGCGGCACCACGCGCTCGCGGTTCAGCTCGAAGCTCTCGAACTCGATCGCGACCGCGGTCTGGTTCGTGACCTCGAGGCGCAGGCGCTCGCCCGCCGCCGCCTCGATCTCGGGGGGCGTGAAGCCGTGCTCGGCGACCGCCAGCGCGACGGACCGCTCCTCGGCCCGCACCGCCGCGGCGAGCACGAGGAGGAGGCCGAGCGCGAGAGCGCTCATGCCGCGCGCAGCGCGAGCCGCGCGGGAGCTCATCCGGGGGCATCGGAGCCGCGCAGCGCGCGAGCAGCGGACGGGCCCCCGGATGGGTTGCGGCAAGGGACGCGGCATGCCGTTCCTAGTTGAAAACGCCTTTCAATTTCACACGCCGCACCGGCCGCTGTCAAGGCCCGCGAGGAACCCGCGAACCCTAGACGCGGTGCACGCCGTGCTCGGGGCGGGCCGGGCGCCGCCGGCCCTCGCGGCACTCGGCGCAGATGCCGTAGAGCTCCATGCGGTGGCGTCCCACCACGAAGCCGAGGAAGCGCCCGATGCGGTCCTGGAGGCGCTCCAGCTCCTGGCTCGCGAACTCGACGATCTTGCCGCAGCGCTCGCAGATGATGTGGTCGTGGTGCTGGCTCTCGGCCTCGACCGGCTCGAAGCGCGCCTGGCCGTCGTCGAAGTGACGCTCGGCGGCGAGCCCGACCTCCTTGAGCAGCTTGAGCGTGCGGTAGACGGTGGCGTAGCCGACGCGCGGGTTCACCTTCTTGACCGCCGTGTGGAGCTCCTCGATCGAGAGGTGCCCCGCAGCCCCGAAAAAAACACGGGCAATGTCGTCCCGCTGCGAGGTCGACTTGAGGCCCCGCTCGCGCAGCGCCTGCTCGAACCGCCGCATCCGCGCGCGCACCGGCATGGCGGCGGCGCTCAGCCGGCGGCGCGCGCGCGACGCTCGAGGAGCCGGCGGGCGGCCGGCGTCAGGTAGAACGTCTCCACGTCCCGCCCCGCGAGCGCGTCCACCAGCACCTGGACCCGCTCGTCGGGGGGCAGGTTGCGATCGAGGAAGACGACGTCGTCGCCCCGCACCCGGCAGGCGCCGCTGCGCACGCGGTAGCCGACCTCGCGCAGCAGGATCTCCTCGCGCACCTGCATGCCGAGGCGGCGGGCCACCTCCTTCAGCTCCTCGCACAGGGCCTCGTCGCGGCGGCTCATGGCGGCCTCCGTCTTAACGGACCGCCGACCGTTTGCAAAGGCCGGCCTTGCACCCGTGCGCGGGCGAGTGTTAGAGGCGGCCAGGGCGTCCCGCCATGATCAAGACAATCCTGGTCGCGCTCGACGGCTCCGAGCACGCGGACGCCGCCCTCCAGTACGCCCTCTGGCTGGCCGAGCGCGTGCGCGCCACGGTTGTCGGCCTGCACGTCATCGACGTGGTCTCGATCGAGGGCTCCTTCCTGCACGACATCTCCGGCTCGCTCGGCTTCGAGCCCTACCTCGACTTCTCGGCCAAGATGCGCGAGGCGCTGCGCGAGCGCGGCGGTGTGCTGCTGGAGACGTTCACCAAGCGCTGCGCCGGGCGCGGCGTGCCCTGCGACACCACGCTCGCCACCGGCATCGTCGCCAACGAGATCTGCGACCAGGCGCGCGTCGCCGACCTGGTAGTGATCGGCCATCGCGGCGTGAACGAGCAGTTCTCGACCGGGCTGCTGGGCTCGACCACGGAGTCGGTGGCCCGCAAGTCGCCGAAGCCCGTGTTCGTGTCGCCCATGCGCTTCAAGGAGATCAGCCGCCCGCTCCTCGCCTATGACGGCTCGCAGCGCGCGAGCGCCGCGATGCACGCCGCGGCCGAGGTGGCGAGCGCGCTCTCCCTGCCGCTCACCGTCATCCACGTCGCGCGCGAGGAGGCGGCCGAGGGCACGCGCGTGCTCGACGAGGCGCGCCGCTACCTCCACTCGTACGGGCTCGCCCTCAGCTGCGAGACGATCCTCGGCCATCCCCACCAGCGCATCGTGGACATCATCCGCGAGCGCAACCACGACTTGCTGTTCATCGGCGCCTACGGGCACTCTCGCATCATCGAGATGGTGCTCGGCAGCACGACCGAGTTCGTGCTGCGCAACAGCCCCTGCCCCGTGTTCCTGGCGCGCTGAGCGACGTCGTCGGTCGCGGCCCGGGGCGCGCGGCTCTCGCTTCAGGGCCCCGCCAGGGGCCGCTAGGTCCCGCTGCCGCCCTGGTCCGAGTCGGGCGGGGGTGGTGGACCGTCGCTGCCGGGGCGGAGGCGGGCGATGCGAGCCTCGAGGGCGCGGATGCTCCGCTCGATGCGCCGCATCTCCTTCTGGAAGGCGGGCAACGCGGTCACGCGCTCGACCGAGCGGCGCACGGTCTCGTCCACCACGTGCTGGAGTTGGCCGAGGCGCTCGGCCACCTGCGTGAGCTCCTGCACGCGGCGGCCGGCCCGCTCGGGCACCGAGCGGATCGCCTCCATGCCGCGATCGACGGTGGCGGAGAGTCCCTGCAGCGCCGCCTCGCCGTGTTGGATGATCTCGCGCAGCACGCGCAGCGACAGGAGGCCGCTCTTCCGCCGCTCCTCCTCGAGGATGATCTGCGCGAAGGTGACGGCGGTCAGGTCCTCGCCGGTGTCGTTTTCGAGGATCCTCACGTCCTCACCGGCCTTCACCCACCGCCCGATCTCGTCGAGCGTCACGTAGCGGCTCTCGCTCGTGTCGTAGAGCTTGCGGTTGCCATAGCGTTTGACGAGTCGGCCCATCGCTCCCTTCCGGCTATCACAGCTCCGCGCGCACGTACAACCTTCGATAGAAACATGCATTGACGCCCGCGGAGCCGGCGCGCTATGGCCTCGAAAACGCAGATGGAGCGGTATCTCGCGGCGGCAGTGCAGATGTCCTCCGGTGCGGACCGCCCGGCCAACCTGGCCCGGGCGGAGGCGCTCGTGCGCGAGGCCGCCGGGCGCGGGGCGCGCCTCGTGGTCCTGCCCGAGGTGTTCGCCTGGCGCGGCCCGCGCGCCGAGGAGGCCGCGGTCGCCGAGCCGATTCCCGGGCCCACCACCGAGCGCCTGGCGGCGCTCGCACGCGAGCTCGCGATCCATCTCTCGGCCGGCTCGCTCCTCGAGAAGACGCCCGACGAGCCGCGCGCCTACAACACGAGCTGCCTCTTCGACCCGCACGGCACGCTCGTGGCCCGCTACCGCAAGCTGCATCTCTTCGACGTCGACCTCCCCGGCCGCGTCTCGGTGCGCGAATCGGCGACGCGCGCGCCCGGTGACGAGGTGGTGGCCGTGCCGACCGGGCTCGGCACGCTCGGACTCTCGGTCTGCTACGACCTGCGCTTCCCGGAGCTCTACCGCCGCCTCGTGCGCGCCGGCGCCGAGGTGCTGCTCGTGCCCTCCGCCTTCACCTTTCCCACCGGCGCCGCCCACTGGGAGGTTCTCTGCCGCGCCCGCGCCACCGAGAACCAGTGCTACCTGATCGCTCCGGACCAGACCGGCACGAGCCCGCACGGCTTCGCCGACTATGGCGAGTCGCTGATCGTCGACCCCTGGGGGCGCGTGCTCGCGCGCGCGAGCGAGGGCGAGGGCGTGATCACGGCCGAGATCGACCGCGCCTACCTGGCGCGCGTGCGCCGCGAGCTGCCCTGCCTGGCGCACGTGCGGCTCGGGGTCTGATCCTGCGGAAGCCCCCCATGGTGCCTTGACTGAAACGTTCAGAATATACTAAACGCACAGTACATCATGGATCGCGTGACGGCGCTCTTCGTCGACGGCATGGGCGCGGCGGCCGCCACCTCCGGCATCCTCTCGCAGCTCCAGGGCCGCATCTTCGCCCTCCTCTACCTGCGGGACGGGCCGGTGGCGCTGGAGGAGATCGCGAGCGAGCTCGAGCAGAGCAAGAGCAACGTCTCGGTCAACATCCGCGGTCTGGTGGACTGGCACCTCGTGCGCCGCACTCGCGTCGGCGGCTCGCGCAAGGATCACTACGAGGCCGCCACCGACTTCTGGCGCGTGCTGCAGGAGATCATGGAGCGCCGCTTCCGCTGGAACGTGCGCCAGGTGCTGGCCGCCGCCGCCGAGGCCGAGCGTGCCGCCGCCGAGAGGGGCCGCGAGGCGCGCCCGTTCGTAGCCGCCCGCCTGGGCGCGCTGCGCGCCTTCTTCGCCGCCATCGACGCAGGCATCGGCGCCTTCACACAGGGGAAACCGCTCGATCCCGAGGCGCTCCGCAACGTGCTCCCGTTGACGGCCGCCCGGGCGCACCAGCGACGGTAGGCATGCAACCCCTGCGCGCCGCGCTCGCCTGCCTGATACCGCTCGAGCGGTCGGCCGCTTACACCTGGGGCTCGTCGCGCGCGGCGAGACGAACGCGCGGCTGGTCGTGAAGCTCGTCGTGGGCTACCCCCAGGGGCCCCTCGGCTGGGCGATGCGGGGGCTGCTGCCCTGGGCGGACCTGGCGATGATGCGAAAGCAGCTGTTGACGCTGCAGCGTCTGGCGGAAGCCTCGGCCGCGCACGCTGGGGCAGGCTGAGAGCGCATGATGGCGACCGTCAGCTCCGCATCCCCGGCTTCGCCCGCGCCAGGAGAAAGCCGCGCGCCATCTCCGCCACCACCTCCTGCACGGCGGCGAGCGGGTCGCGCGCGTCACGGATCGGCCGCCCGAGCACCAGGTAGTCGGCGCCGAGGCGCATCGCCTCCTCGGGCGTCATGATGCGCTTCTGATCGTCCGGCTCCGCGGGTGCGTCGCGCCGCGCCGGGCGCACCCCGGGCGTGACGATCAGGAAGCCGCGCCCGCACTCGCGCCGGATGCGCGCGATCTCGAGCGGCGAGGTGACCACGCCGTCCATGCCCGCCTTGCGCGCGAGGCGGGCCAGGCGCACTACTTGGTGCTCGACCTCGTCGGCCACGCCGACGCGCCGGAGGTCGCTCCGGCCGAGGCTCGTCAGCACCGTGACCGCCAGGATCTTCGGCCGCCGGATGGCCTCGCGGCGGCACACGCGCGTCACCTCGGCGTGCGTGCGCTCCATCATCTCGAAGCTGCCCGAGGCGTGGAGATCGAAGAAGCGGACGCCGAGCCGCGCCGCCTCGACGCCGGCGCGCGCCACGGTGTGCGGGATGTCGTGGAACTTGAGGTCGAGGAACACGTCCACCCCGTAGCGGTGGATCATGCGCACGACCTCGGGGCCCGAATGGAGGAAGAGCTGCTTGCCCACCTTGAAGACGCCGACGTCCTTGGCGAGCAGCGCGACCAGGCGATCGGCCTCGGCGAAGGTCTCGACGTCGAGGGCGAAGATCAGCCGGTGGCGGATGCTGTCGGGCCGGGGTGGGAGGAAGGGCCAGCGGCTGGACATCAGGCGCCCGCGCTAAGGCGCGGGCCCACCAGCGCCGCCGCCCGCGCGGCCGCCTCGGCGACCGGCACCTCGGTCGCCTGCTTGTCACTCCGGCGCTTCAACTCGACCGCGCCGCGCGCGAGCGCGCGCGGCCCGACCGTCAGCCGGACGGGGAGGCCGATCAGGTCGGCGTCCTTGAACTTGACCCCCGGCCGCTCGTCGCGGTCGTCGAGGAGCGTGTCGACGCCCGCCGCCTCCAGCTCGGCGGCGAGCCGTTCGGCGGTCTCGCCGAGCTGCGCGTCGGCCGCGGCGAGGGGCACGACCAGCGCGCCGTAGGGCGCGAGCGGCGTCGGCCAGATGATGCCCGCGTCGTCGTGGTGCTGCTCGATCGCGGCGGCGATGGTGCGGGTGATGCCGATGCCGTAGCAGCCCATCTCGATCGGCCGCTGTGTGCCCGCCGCGTCGAGGAAGGTGGCGCCCATCGTCTCGCTGTACTTCGTGCCGAGCAGGAAGACCTGCCCCACCTCGATGCCGCGGTGCTCGGCGAAGGTGCCGCCCTCGCAGCGCGGGCAGCGGTCGCCGCCGCGCGCCTGCCGCAGGTCGGCGAAGGCGAGGTCCGGCACGTCGCGCTCGAGGTCCAGGTTGACGACGTGCTCGTCGGCGCGGTTGGCCCCGCTCACCGCGCCGCGCATGCCGCGCAGCGAGGCGTCGGCCAGGATGCGCACGCCGAGCCCGACCGGGCCCGCGAAGCCGACCGGCGCCCCGGTGGCGCGCGTCACCGCGCCCTCGTCGGCGAGCGCGACCGGCTCGCCGCCGAGCGCGGCCTGTACCTTGGTCTCCGACGCCTCGTGGTCACCGCGCACCAGGACCGCGACCGTCGCGTCCCCCGCGGTCCGGTAGACGAGCGTCTTCACGAAGCGCTCGGGCGGGAGCCCGAGGAACGCGCTCACCTCCTCCACGCTGCGCTTGCCCGGGGTTGCGACCCGCTCGAGCGTCCCGCCAGCGCCGCCGGCCGGGGCGGCGAGCGGGCGCACCTCCGCCTTCTCGACGTTGGCCGCGTAGCCGCAGCGGTCGCAGGAGACGATCGCGTCCTCGCCCGAGGAGGCCAGCACCTGGAACTCGTGCGACAGCGAGCCGCCGATGGTGCCCGTGCCGGCCTCGACCGGACGGAAGGTGAGCCCGCAGCGCTCGAAGATGCGCCCATAGGTGTCGAACATGTTCCGGTACTCGCGCCGCGCGTCCTCGACGTCCACGTGGAACGAGTACGCGTCCTTCATGAGGAACTCGCGCCCCCGCATGAGGCCGAAGCGCGGCCGGACCTCGTCCCGGAACTTCACCTGGATCTGATAGAGGTTCTTCGGCAGATCACGGTAGGAGCGGACTTCTCTCCGTATCAGATCCGTCACCACCTCCTCGTGGGTCGGGCCGAAGCAGAAGTCGCGGTCGTAGCGGTCCTTGAGCCGCAGGAGCTCGCGTCCGTACTGCTCCCAGCGCCCGCTCTCCCGCCAGAGCTCGGCCGGGATGACCGCCGGCATCAGGATCTCCTGCGCGCCGGCGCGGTCCATTTCATCTCTCACGATATTTTCGAAGCGACGCACGGCGCGGAGCCCGAGCGGCAGGAGATCGTAGATGCCGCGCGCCACCTGTCGCATCATGCCCGCGCGCACGAGCAGCTTGTGGCTCACCACCTCGGCGTCGGCCGGATCCTCCCGCAGCGTCGGGACGAGGAGGCGGGAGAGGCGCGTCACTTGCCGGCCGCGTGGTGCTCGTCGAGCGACTGCAGGGCGAGCCCGCCGTGGCTCCAGGCCGCGCCGGCCGCCATCGCCATGGCGACGAAGGTCGTCTCCGCGATCTCCTGGTCCGAGGCGCCCGCCTTGGTGGCCCGCGCCGTGTGCGCGTCGATGCACCACGGGCACTGGGTGATCTGCGCGATGCCGAGCGCGATCAGCTCCTTCGTCTTGATCGGCATCGCGCCCTCGGCGAACGCCTTGCCGTCGAACTCGAGGAACGCCCGGTACGCCTCGGGCGCCAGCTCCCGCATCCGCTTGAACTGCTTCCTCACGTCGACGCCGTGGAACACCATGGCTGCGCTCCTTTCCTGGAACGGACGGCCCCTCTTTACACTACCACGCGAGCGGTTGCAGCCCGTCCGCGCCCGTCCCTATAGTTGCGCGCCGTGAAGGCGATCGCCGTGCACGGCGGCGCGGGACGCGAGGGGGCGGAGGAGCGGGCGCCGCGCCGGGCCGGCGTCGCGCGGGCCGTCGAGGTGGGGTGGGAGGTGCTCGCGCGCGGCGGGAGCGCGCTCGAGGCGGTCATCGAGGCCGTCGTCGTGCTCGAGGACGACCCGCACTTCAACGCCGGTCTCGGCTCGGTGCTGACCGTGGAAGGGACGCTCGAGATGGATGCCTCGGTCATGGCGGGCGAGACGCTCGCCGCCGGGGCGGTGGGCGCGGTCGCCGGCGTCGCGAACCCGGTCCGGCTCGCGCGCGCGGTGCTCGCCGAAAGCTCGGAAGTACTGCTCGTGGGCGAGGCCGCCGCCGCGCTCGCCGAGCGCCACGGGCTCCCGCGCTGCCCGCCCGAGGCCCTGGTGACCGAGGAGGCGCGCCGCCGCTGGCGCGAGCGCCGGCCGCCGACGGGCGAGACCGTGGGGGCCGTGGCCCGCGACGGCACCGGCCACGTCGCGGCCGCGACCTCGACCGGCGGCGTCGCCGGGAAGCGTAGCGGCCGGGTCGGCGACGCCGCGGTGATCGGCGCCGGCACCTACGCCGACGACCGGCTCGGCGCCGGATCGGCCACCGGGCCCGGCGAGGCGATCATCCGCGTCTGCCTCGTGCGCAGCGCCCTCGAGCTCGTCGGGCACGGGCTCGACCCGGCGTGGGTGGCGCAGCACGCGCTTGCCGGGCTCGAGCGGCGGCTCGGAGCGGCCGCGGGCCTGATTCTGGTCGACGCGGCGGGCCGGGTCGGCATCGCGCACACCACCGAGGCGATGGCAGGGGCGTGGCGCTCGGCTGAGACCGGCCGCACGCTGCTCGTCGGGTGAGCGTAGCCGCGGGCGCGCGTACCTGCGCCGGGGGGAGCGGCGTGCCCTGACGACGCCCGCCGCCTCGGCTCCCGGTCGCGCCTTCGTCCGCGACCTCTTCCTCCGCCTGCTGGGCGCCGTCTTCCTGGTCGCCTTCCTCTCGCTTCTCGCGCAGGCGACGCTGCTCTTCGGCCGCCAGGGCCTGCTTCCCGCGCACGACTACCTGCGCGCCTCGCGCGGATTCCTCGACGCGCCGACCGTCTTCTGGCTCGACGCGAGCGACGGCACGCTCCGCGCCGCCGGGATCGCGGGCGCGGTCCTGAGCTTCGGCCTCGTCCTCAACCTGGCGCCCCGCTACTGCCTGGCGCTCCTGTGGGTGCTCTACCTCTCCTTCGTCACCGTGGGGCAGGACTTCCTCGCCTTCCAGTGGGACAACCTGCTCCTCGAGACCGCCGTGTGCGCGCTCTTCGTCGCGCCGGGTGGCCTCCGGCCGCGCGCCGCGCCCCCGCCCCATCCGCTCGCTGTCTTCCTGATGCTCTGGCTCGTCTTCCGCATCCACGTCGAGTCGGGCGCGGCGAAGCTCCTGCTCGGCGACCCGACCTGGCGCGACCTCACCGCCATGGCGACCTACTACGAGACGGCGCCGCTCCCCACCTGGATCGGCTGGTGGGCGCACCAGATGCCGCTCTGGGCGCACCGGGCATGCGGCGTGTTCGTCTACGGGGTCGAGCTCGGCCTGCCGCTCCTCATCTGGGGGCCGCGCCGGCTGCGGGCGGCCGCCTTCGCCGGCATGGTCGCGATGCAGGTCGCCGTCCTCGCCACCGCCAACTACGGCTTCTTCAACTACCTCTCCCTCGCGCTCGCGCTCTGGGTGCTGGACGACGGCCACTTCGGCCGCGCCGCCGCGCCTCGCGAGCCGGCTCGGCGGCCGCTCGTCCTGCCCATCGCCGTGCCGGTCCTGGTGGCGCTCTCGGTGGTCGAGTTCCTCCCCTTCCTGCGCCCGCCGGCCGACCTCGACGGCCGGCTCCTCCCCGTGCGCCGCGCGCTCGCGCCCTTCCGCTCCATCAACTCCTACCATCTCTTCGCGCACATGACGCTCGTGCGCCGCGAGGCCGTGATCGAGGGCTCCGCGGACGGCGCGACCTGGCTGGCCTACGAGTTCCGCTACAAGCCCGGCGACCCCGCGCGGCCGCCGCCCTTCGTCGCCCCGCACCAGCCGCGGGTCGACTTCCAGCTCTGGTTCCTGCTCCTCGGCCCGCGAGCCGGCGCGCGCTACTTCGAGGCGCTGCTCGCACGCCTCCTGACGGCGCCGGAGGTGGTGGCTCCGCTCTTCGCGCGCGACCCGTTCCCGGCGACGCCGCCCCGCTTCGTACGCGTCGCGATCTACCGCTACCGCTTCACCGACGTCGCCACGCGGCGCGCGACCGGCGCCTGGTGGCAACGCGAGCTCGAGGGGCGCTCGCGGCCGCTCGACGCCGAGAGCCTCCGCTGATCGTCAGTCGTCGGTGGGCCGCCAGCGGCCATCCTGCAGCACGAGCCGGCGCGGCGGCACCGCGTTCCCCGGGTAGCGGATGGCCGTGAGCGAGCCGTCCTGCAGCAGCTCGGGCGTCGCCGCGCGCACGACGCGCCCCGCGGCGTCGGTGAGCACGGCGTCGATCGACGAAAAACGCGCCAGGTCGTCGAGCGTGCGCACGGTGGGCGGGATGAGCACGATGCGACCCGCCTCGTAGGCGGCGAGCGCCGCGCGCGGGCTCATCCACGTGCAGCTCACGGTCTCGGTCCCGTCCGCGACCGGCTCCTGCCCGGCGGGGAAACGCGCGACCAGGAAGCGCGTGTCCCAGCGGCGCGGGTTCGTGCCCGGCGTGATCCAGCGCGCGAAGGAGAAGAGGGCGTCGGTCGCGGGTACGAGGCCGGCGGAAGCGAGCACGCCCGCGAAGGACTCGCCGGCCGCCACGCGGGGGCGGAGGGCCGCCAGCTCGGGCGCGAGCGGGCCCTCGAGGAGGCGGCCGTCGCGGGTGGCGAGGAGGATGCCGACCTCCTCGAACAGCTCGCGCAGCGCCGCGACCCAGTAGGCGAGCGCCTCCGGCGGGCGATCGCCCTCGCCCGGCGGCGCCCAGCGCTGCGCGGCCGGGAGCCGCGCACCCGGCGCGTCGGCGTCGCCCGCATCGACCACGCCGCCGGGGAAGGCCGTGGCGCCGGGGAAGGCGATGCTGCCGTGGCGCTCGAGGAGGAGGACCGAGAACGGGCCGTCCGCGTCGCGCGGCGCGCCGAGCAGGATCACGGTGCTCGACGGGCGCGGGGTCGCGGGCGGCGCGGACACGGCGACGAGCATAGACGCCTCGCCTGGCGAGTCAAAGCGCGCCCTTGAATCGGCGCGGGCCGCGCGGCAGACGCTCAGACCGTGGTCGTGGGATCGCCGCCCCCGCTGCGCGACGGCCAGCCGGTCACGATCGCAGGCGCGCGGTAGAAAACCCGAGGTGGGCGCGGGGGCGCCCGCAGAGCGCCTATGAGGCGCCGAACGCGACGACCGATCGGGCACGGTCGCGCGGCGGCGCCGAATCGAAGCGGCGCGGGCGCCCCCGCGCCCGCCGAGCGCACTGCTGCCGCGCCCGCGCGCCGGCCGGCCGCTACTCGGCGCCGGGCCCGGGCTTCGGCTTCTTGCTCTTGCGCACGACCAGCACTTCTTGACCGTTCACCTTGACGGTGCGCCGGTCACCCGGTGCCACCTCGCGCGGGGGCTTGGAAGCGGCGCGGCTCTGACGCCACTTCTTCAGCTCCTTCTCCAGGTTCTCGAGCATCCCGCTCCTCCAGCCGGGCTACTGCCGCTGCACGAAGGTTTCGAGCGTTCGGGCCCGGTTCGGGCTGCGCAGCTTGCGGAGCGCCTTGGCTTCGATCTGCCGGATGCGCTCGCGCGTCACCGCGAAGCGCTGCCCGACCTCCTCGAGGGTGTAGTCGGACTTCTCGCCGATGCCGAAGCGCAGCCGCAGGATCTGCTCCTCGCGCGGTGTGAGCGTGGCGAGAACCTTGCGTGTCTGCTCCTCGAGCGAGAGCGCCATGGCGGCGTCGGCGGGCGACAGCGTCTGCCGGTCCTCCACGAAGTCGCCGAGCGAGCTCTCCTCGTCGTCCCCGATCGGGGTCTCGAGTGACACCGGCTCCTTCACGATCTTGAGGACCTTGCGCACCTTGTCGGCCGGCATCTCCATCTGCTGCGCGATCTCCTCGGCGGTGGGCTCGCGCCCGTACTGCTGCACCAGGTAGCGGGACGTGCGGATCACCTTGTTGATGGTCTCGATCATGTGGACGGGGATGCGGATGGTGCGCGCCTGGTCGGCGATGGCGCGGCTCACCGACTGCCGGATCCACCAGGTGGCGTAGGTCGAGAACTTGTAGCCGCGCTGGTACTCGAACTTCTCGACCGCGCGCATGAGCCCGATGTTCCCCTCCTGGATCAGATCGAGGAAGCCGAGCCCGCGGTTCGTGTAGCGCTTGGCGATCGAGACCACGAGGCGGAGGTTGGCCTCGATCAGGCGCTTCTTCCCGTCCTGCGCCTTCATCTCGCCGAGCCGGATGGTGTGGAGCGAGGCCCGCAGCGCCTCGGCCGACATGCCGACCTCGCGCAGCACCTGCTGCGCCTTGCGGCGCGCCTCGCGGATCGCATCGGCGGCCTCGACCACCTGCGCCGCGGGGGCGCGGAAGAGCCGGCTCGCGGTCCGGGCGGCATCCTTCTCGTCGGCGCGGATGCGGGCAGCGTGCTTCAAGATGTCGGCGGCGGGGTGGCCGAGCCGCTGCTCGAGGCGGCGCACCTCGTGCTGGTCGGTATCGATGAGACGCTGCGCTTCTTTCAGCTTGTCCACCAGCATCTGCACGTGCTTGGCGCCGATCTGGGTCTCGAGCAGCACCTCGCGCACCGCCTGCGCGATGATCACGAGCCGCTTCTCGATCCGCGCGTGCCGGGCCTTGGTGGTCTTGGCCTTGCCCGCCTCGGCGACCAGCTTGTCGCGCTCGCCCGCCAGGCGCTTCAGCTTGCTCACCTGCCGGAGGAAGGCCTCGGCCCGCTTGTCCTCCTTGCTCTCGGTGCCCTCGGCCGGCTCGGTCTCCGGCTCGTCGTCGCCGAAGATCTGCCGCGCCTCGATCTCCCCCCGGCGGAGCTTGTCGGCGAGCGCGAGCACGTACTGGAGCGCCAGATCGAGCGAAAACACGGCCTCGCGCACCTCGCGCTCGCCGCTCTCGATCTCCTTGGCGATCGCGACCTCCTCCTCGCGTGTCAAGAGGGGCACGCCGCCCATCTCCTGGAGGTACATGCGCACCGGGTCGGCCGTCTCGCCGGGCGCGCGCTCGGCCGCTTCCTCGGGCTCGGGCTGCTCCTCGGTCCACTCGGGCTCGACCGCCTTCTCCGGCTCCTCGGCCAGCGGCGTCTCCTCGACCGCCGAGTCGACCTCGATGTCCATGTCGCCGAGCATCGAGACCACCTGGTCGAGCTCCTCGGGCGCCGTGCCGTCGGCGGCGACGTCGCGCTGGTCGCCCGCCTCGGCGGGCGCCGCTGCCGGCCGCGGCGGGCGCGGCCGCGACATCTCCGGCTTCTTCTCGTCCACTCGCTTTTCCTGGCGCTTCACGCGACCCCACCTCGAGGGGCGCCGGGCCGCGGAGCCCGGAGGGGTGGCTTACGCCAGGCGCTGAGCAGGTGCCGAGGAATGGGCTTGCCCGGTGTCCGAATCGTGCCGTCCGACGGGATAAGGCCGCCCGGGGGTGCTGGGCCTCAGCAAGACAACCTAATCGCGGCGCCGGACGGAGTCAAGGGGAATTTTTCAGCTCCTCGGCCAGGCCCGAGGCCCGGGCCTCGAGGACCCGCCGGAGGCGAGCGAAGCGCGGCCCGCTGAGCCTCTCCTCGAGGGCGTCGTGGGCCGAGAAGTTGACCAGGCGGCGCTGGCGCGCGGCGATGATGTCGGCCGTCCCCATCGCACGCCGCCGCGGGTTCGCCACCACGAGGTCGAGGCGGGTGCCCGCAAACAGCTCGGCCGCGACCTCGATCCGCCGCCGGCCCTCGGGAGTCAGGTCGGTGCCCTCGGCCGGAGGCACGTCCCAGGTAGAGCGTCTCGCCGTGCCGCATGAGGTAGCGGCGGCACACTATACGCGCCCGGCCCGGCGCTTTCCATCGCCGGGAGCCGGCCTGTATGCTCGGCCGCCGTGAGCGGGAGCGCTGGATGTCGATGGATTCGATCGCCTTCATCGGGGGGACGGGGCGCCAGGGGCTCGGCCTCGCGCTCCGCTTCGCCGCCGCGGGCGCGCCGGTCGTAATCGGCTCGCGCGTGGCGGAGCGAGCCGCCGCGGCGGCGGAAACCATCCGCGTCGCGCTGCCCGGGGCCTCGGTGCGCGGCTGCGAGAACGCCGAGGCGATGGCGCGCTCGGAGCGCCTCGTCCTCACCTTCCCGTTCGCGGGGCTCGCGAGCTTCCTCGCCGCGGCACGCGAGGCGCTGGCCGGGAAGCTCGTGATCGACGTCATCGTCCCACTCGCGGTGCGCGCCGGTTTCTTCGAGCTGATGCCCGTCGAGGGCGCAGCCTCGGCGGGCGAGCTGATCCAGCAGACGATACCCGCCGCGCGCGTCGTCAGCGCGTTCAAGAACCACTCGGCGGAGACGCTCCAGGATCTCACCGTGCCGCTCGAGGGCGACGTCGTCCTGTGCGGCAACGACGCCGCGGCTCGGGCCGAGGTCGCGGCGCTGGTCGGGCTCCTGCCCGGGCTCCGCGCCGTGGACGCCGGGGGGATCGCCAACGCGCGCTACCTGGAGGCGATCACCGCGCTCCTCCTCAATCTGAACCGCCGGCACAAGGCGCGCGCGTCGATCGCCATCCTGGGGCTGCCGACGCCGTGAAGCGCCGCGTCCTCCTGGCGACGCTCCTGCTGGCCGCCTCGGCGCGCGCCGGGGCGCCCCCGTGTCCCTTCGCCGCGGGCGCGCGGCCGGCCGACACGCTGCCCGCCGGCGCGCCGCACGGGTCGCAGATTCCGCTCGACGCGATCGTCGTTCTCATGCAGGAGAACCGGTCGTTCGACCACTACCTCGGACGCCTCCACTTCGAGGGCAAGCGCGCCTCGGAGGGCGAGCCGAGGGACGCCGCGAATCCGAATCCGCAGGGCGGCGCGCCGGTCGCGGCCTTCCACCAGAGGCGCTACTGCGAGGTCGCAGACCTCGACCACTCGTGGAACGGCACCCATCGCGAGTGGAACGGCGGCGCCATGGATGGCTTCACGGCCGCGAACGTCGACGCGCACGATCCGACCGGCAGCCGCAGCATGGGCTACTACGACCGGCGCGACCTCCCCTTCTACTATGCGCTCTACCGGAAGTTCGCGACCGGCGATCGCTTCTTCTGCTCGCTGCTGAGCCAGACCTTCCCGAACCGCTTCTATCTCCTCGCCGGCACCTCCTTCGGCCACATCCGCAACGACTTCCCGGGGCCGACGGAGTTCGCGCAGCCGACCATCTTCAACCGGCTCGACGACGCGGGTGTGGCCTGGAAGGTCTACTCGAGCCAGTTCCCCTTCGCGAACCTGTTCGCCTACGTGCGCACCACCCGGCAGGCGAACGTGATGCCGATCGCGCAGTACTTCGCGGACGCGGCGAACGGGACGCTCCCCCAGGTCGCGTTCGTGGATCCCATCTTCGCCGACAGGCCGACCCGGGAGAACGACGAGCACCCGCCGGCGAACGTGCAGGTCGGGCAGGAGTTCGTGTCGCGCGTCGTGAAGGCCCTCTTCACGAGCCCGCAGTGGCGCCGCGCGGCCCTCTTCCTCACCTACGACGAGCACGGCGGCTTCTTCGACCACGTGCCCCCACCCTCCGCCTGCGTGCCCGACGCCATCCCGCCCATGCTCGAGCCCGGCGACGAGCCGGGCGCCTTCGATCGCTACGGCATCCGCGTGCCGGTCGTGGTCGTGTCGCCCTATGCGCGCCGGCGCTTCGTGTCGCACGAGGCCCACGATCACACTTCGATCCTGCGCTTCATCGCGACGCGCTTCGACCTGCCCGCGCTGACGGCGCGCGACGCGAACGCGGATCCGATGCTCGAGTTCTTCGACTTCGGGCATCCGCGCTTCCGCAAGCCGCCGCGCTTGCCGAAGGCGCGGATCAACCCGAAACGGCTCGCGCAGTGCGGGCCGCCCTAGCCCGTGCCCGTCAATAGCCACTTTCTGGGAGGCGGCGGTGCGCAACGCCGTCGCCGCGATCGGCGCGGTTGAGTGCTCCTCGCGCTCCCGGTAGAAGTCGAGCATGAGCGCACTCCGGATCCTTCCCGTCGTGCTCCTGCTCTCGGCTGCCGTCAGCTCCGGGGGTTGCGGCACGAGCGACGCTGGCTTCAAGCTGATCCACGTCGACGACCTCGTTGCGATGCTCGGCTCGAACGAAGGAGCGGTCACGCTGCTCGATGCGAACGGCTCCGACTTCCGGACGAAGGAAGGAGTCATCCCAGGGGCTACCCTCCTCTCGAGCTACAAGTCGTACGACGTCGAAAAGGAGCTGCCGTCTCGCAAGGACGCTCGGCTCGTCTTCTACTGCGCCGACTCACACTGAAGGGCCTCGCACGGGGCTGCCCGTCGGGCGGTCGAAGCCGGCTACACGGACGTCAGCGTCATGGTGGATGGTCTGAAGGGCTGGAGGGCGGCGGGGCGGCCGGTCGGCAAGTCGTAGAAGAGCTCGGAGCGCGGCCGCCTGCGGCCAGCCCCGAACGAGACCCGGGTCTCTCATTGCCATCGTCCCCGGCCCCATCGAGGTCGACCGCAACGCCAACGGAACGATGATCGTCAGAGGTAGCGATCGAACTGGCGCACCTTCCTCACCACGAAGACGCTCGGCACGGCGTAGCGGGTCGAGAGGGTGAAGGCGGAGGCCGCCGCGAGCCAGCACGCCACAGCCGCATAGACGAGCGCCCGGGAGCCGGGCGAGAGGCGCGGGGCAAGCCGCTCGAGGACGTACGCCAGGCTGAGCGTCGCGTACGGCAGCAGGTAGAACTGCCAGTAGGCATGGTAGCGGGCGCTGCTGGGGAACCCGAGTACCGGTACGATGCCGACGACACCGAAGAGAACGAGCAGGCGGGCGCGCGCCGAGAGCCGCCCCTGCTGCCAGGCACACCGGGCGGTCATCCAGGCGGTGGCCAGGGAGGCCGCGAGCACGGGCTCGGTGAAGTAGCGCCGGTTGTAGTCGATCACCTTGCCCGCCAGCTGCCAGCGGGTGTATTGGCCGTGCAGCTCCAGGCGGAAGCCGAGCGCGGTCGCGAGCTCGTGGGTGCCCACGGGTCCGCTCACCCACGCCGCCACGGCGGCGGCGAGCATCAGAGCGAGGAGGCACGCGCCCACGCTCGCTGCGAGGAAGCGCATCCCGCCGCCCCGTCGCCAGCGCCGCGCCGCATCGACCCCCAGCACCACGAGGAAGAGCGGCATCGTCCAGTCGACCAGGCTTCCGAGCGCCGTCAGGGCGAGAGCGAGTGCGAGCCAGCGCGCGCCGTTGCGCTCCGCCCAGCGCCAGTAGGCAAGCACGAGCCCGATCATGAGCGGCAGGACGACGGGCTCGAAGTTCACCAGCTTGCCGAAGTAGCTGCTCATCGGCACGACCGCGAGGGCGAGGGCCGCCATCAGCGCGGGCACGCCGGAGTACTGGCGGCGGAGCAGGCCGAAGAGGAGGAGGACGCTCACGAGATGGAAAAGCGCGGGCAGCGCGCGCGCCGTTCGGGGCCCGTCGTTGCCCGTCAGGCGGAACCAGCCGGCGAGCAGAAGGCCGAGGCCCGGCGGGTGATGCCCGTACGGGACGAGGCGACCGGAGCGCGGGTCGAAGAAGAAGTCCCGCCCGCCGGTTTGGGCGAGTCCGAGGGCGAGATGCGTGCGCGCGTAGGACGAGTAGCGCCGGCCGTTGTCGTCGTGAAGGTAGCGCCACGGGTCCGCCGAGTGGAGCGCCAGCAGGGCAGCGAGCAGGACGACGAGCGCTGCCCCGGCGACGAGCGACAGCCCGGGCGACCGATGCCCCGACGCTACCATCGGAGGAGCCAGGCGGGAGCAGCCGCGCGCATGCCGCCGGGAGAGATGGCGTCGAGGACGACGCCGCGCACGTCCGCGACGGCGCGCCCGTTCAGCCGCAAGCGGACGGCGCGCGGCGCGAGCGCGACGCGGACGTCGTCGGCAGCGACCAATGCACCCCCGGGCGCACCGCCCAGCACCTGGGGGACCGCGCCGAGCATCACGAGCCGCTCCTGGATCTCCTCGGCTTCGACGTAGCGCAGACGAAGCCGGCCCCCGCCGGCCACGTCCGCACCGCAGGCCGAGCGCGGCACGTCGATCGCGACCCCGCCTGACGCGCGGTGGACTCCCGGCCTCCAGCGCGACATCGCGCGGTTCGCGTGCACCAGGACGCCGCCCGTGAACGGCTCGTTCTCCGCGGCGAAGGGACGGAGCACGGCGCCCCGCGCGAGCTGGGAGCGGTACTCCTCGATGAGCGAGGCCTTGAGCGCGATGGTTGGTGGATCGAGCCGAAGGTCGGCCCAGGCAAGCGAGGCGCTGCAGCCGCCCGGCCGGGGGATCGTGCCGCATCCCGCGCTCCTGCGGTGCGCCGGCCAGCCGGGTCCGCCATGCACCAGGTAGGCGAGCAGGCCGGGCTGGCCGGGCTCTTCGAGCATCGCGAGCATCGTGAGGCGGCCGAGGGCGGCGTGGTCGGGATGCCGGTCGAGGGGCATCGGCAGGACGACCGTGTCGGGCTCGAACGTGCGGAGCGCAGCGTGCAGCGCGTCCACCAGCCGGGTCGCGGAGACATCGCCCACATCGCGACGCGCAACCTGCCAGCGCTCGCTCCACGCGGCGGCGAGGCCGCCGTCCGCGTAGCCGAGGAAGGTGACATCGCCCGCCCCGAGTCCGAGGCGTCCCAGCGCACGGCGGGTCTCGGACTCGCGCGTCGCGGCGAGCCGCACGGCGCGCTCGCCGCGGCCGTCTGCGGCCCCGTCCGTCGCGACGATGACCTGCGCGCGTCCACCACGTCGCAGTGTCCCGGCCAGCAGGCCGGTCGCACCGAGCACCTCGTCGTCGGGATGCGGAGCGAGCACGAGCACGCGGTGGCCGAGCCGGGGTGGGCGACCGAGCGGTCGAGCGCGCGGCGGGCAGTTGCCCCGGCAGCCGACGAGCGCCAAGGCGAGCGCCAGGCCGAGCACACGGCGGGTTGGCCCTGCCGCATGGCCGCCGGGCAGGGGCATCCGTCGGAGCTCCGGCCCCCGCCTGGTCACTCGCGTCCGGCGCCCCCGCCCGGACCCGCCTTTCGCCGTTCCTGCTCGCGCAGCTCGACGCGGCGGATCTTCCCGCTCACCGTCTTCGGCAGGCTCGCCACGAACTCGATCGCGCGCGGGTACTTGTAGGGCGCCGTGACCCGCTTCACGTGCTCCTGGAGCTCGCGGACCAGCGCCTCGCCGGGCGCGTGCCCCGGGCGGAGCACGACGAACGCCTTCACGATCTCGCCGCGCACCGGGTCGGGGCTCGCCACCACGGCCGACTCGACCACCGCCGGGTGCTCGAGGAGCGCGCTCTCCACCTCGAAGGGGCCGATGCGGTAGCCGGCCGAGATGATGACGTCGTCGGCGCGCCCGACGAACCAGAGGTAGCCGTCCTCGTCGCGGCGGGCGCGATCGCCGGTGAGATACCACTCGCCGCGCCGGCACGCCGCCGTCTCCTCCGGGCTCTTCCAGTATTCGCGGAAGAGCGACGGCGGCTGGCCCCGCAGCGCGAGCTCGCCCACCTCGCCGGGCGGCAGCTCCCTCCCGTCCTCGCCGGCCACGCGCAGGTCGTGGCCCGGGAAGGGCTTCCCCATCGAGCCCGGGCGGATCGGGAGGCCGGGCAGGTTCGCGGCGAGGAGGATCGTCTCGGTCTGCCCGTAGCCGTCGTGGATCAAGAGCCCCAGGGCGTCGTGCCAGGCGTGGATCACCTCGGGGTTGAGCGGCTCGCCGGCGCCGGTGCAGTGGCGGAGGCGCGGCAGGTGGCGGCGCTTCAGATCCTGCTTCACGAGGAGGCGGTACTCGGTGGGCGGGGCGCAGAAGACCGACACCTCGTAGCGCGCGAGGAGATCGAGCTGGCGCTCGGGGTCGAAGCGGCCGTTGAACATGAAGACTGGTACGCCGTGCATCCACGGGCCAAAGAGGACGCCGTAGGCGGCCTTGGCCCACCCGGTGTCCGAGGTCGTCCAGTGGAGGTCCGTCCGCTGCAGGTCCAGCCAGTACTCGCCCGTGTAGCGGTGCGCGAAGGTGTACGCGTGCGTGTGGAGCACCGCCTTCGGCTCCCGCGTCGTGCCCGAGGTGTAGAAGCAGAGCGCGGGCTCGTCGCTGCGCGTGCGGGCGGGGACGCCGCTCGACGAGGCGCGGGCGAGGAGCGCGCCCAGGTCGTGCCAGCCGGCCGGCGCGCCCCCGAGCGCGACGCGGTGGGTGAGCCCAGGGGCGTCGGCGAGCGCCTTCTCCACCTCGGGCACCTGCTCGAGCGTGGTGACGATCGCCTTGGCGCCGCTGTGGCGGGCGCGGTAGGCGATGTCCTTGGCGCGCAGCGAGGCCGTGCACGGGATGACGAGCGCGCCCAGCTTCAAGCCGCCCACGATCGCCGTCTGCCACGCCGGGACGCGCGGCAGCATCACCATCAGCGGGTCGCCACGCCCCACGCCCAGGCCGGCGAGCGCGTTCATGCAGCGGTTGCTCGCCTGCTTCACGTCCCAGAAGGTGTGGCGCTCGGTGCGCCCCGCCTCGTCCTCCCAGTAGAGCGCGACGCGGCTCCGGTCGGTCGCCCACGCGTCGACGAGCGCGCCGAAGTTGAACTCCTCGGGCACGGCCCAGGCGAAGGATGCCACGAGGTCCCCGTAGCGGCGGCTGACGGTGATCACGACGCCACCCGGCCGCGGCGCGTCGAGGCCTCGATGTACTTGCGCGACACCGGCGAGAGGTCGTCGGGGTGCACGATCGCCTCGATCACCACGAAGGACTCGAGGCCGGCCGCCGCGGCGAGCGCGGCACGCAGCTCGTCCACGCGCTCGACGTAGAAGCCGCGGCCGCCCCAGTCGTCGGCGAGGCGGGCGTAGGGCCAGGCGGGAACGTCGAGCAGCTCGGCGCGGGCGACCACGGGGCGGAAGATCTGCCACCCGCCGTTGTTCACGACCAGCACGATCGGGTTGAGGCCGTGGCGTGGCGCCTGCGCGATCTCGGGCCCCGTCATCTGGAAGGCGCCGTCGCCCGAGAGGACGAGCGGCCGGTCGCCGGTGCCGAGCTGCGCGCCGAGCGCGCCGGGCACGCCGAAGCCCATGGAGGCGTAGTAGCCCTGCGCGAGGTAGCCCCCGCCGCGCTCGACGCGCACGTCGAGGCCGGCGAAGAGCATGTCGCCTGACTCCGCGACCACCATGTAGCCGCGGCGGCCGCGGAGAAAGCGGTTCACCTCGTGCAGCACGTCGGTCACGCGGAGCCGCCGCTTCGTCTCCGCCGGCTGCCGGGGCAGGTTGTCGCAGTAGCGGACCTTCTCCTTGTGCCGGTGGAGCGGCGCGCG
>Ga0209057_1001157_pt1 | contig 21967 bp, 18 predicted proteins | sample GraSoiAngelo_146_FD_185903 | JGI IMG/M metagenome (GOLD analysis project Ga0209057, IMG submission 185903) | Grasslands soil microbial communities from the Angelo Coastal Reserve, California, USA - 14_1009_05_30cm (SPAdes) (version 2) | ecosystem: Environmental > Terrestrial > Soil > Grasslands ... | reverse complement strand
TATTTGTGCTATTGATGATACGAGACTGAGCCAGGGGCGGGACGCGGCGGCGACGTGCTGCGAACTGTGGCCGCCCGGTCGAAACTGATGCGCCGATGCCAACCGGCGCGAGCAGTGCGGGGCTCTACATCAGCTTGTACTTGGGCCCGCTTCCCCCTTCCCGCGGCGTCCACCGAGGCCCCAGGACGTCCGTGGCCTTGCAGTCGACGCAGTTCGGGGCGTTCACGCGGAGGGCGCCCTGCACCACTTCGTACACTCCGGCCGGACACATGTGGGCGTAGAACTCCGCCACAGCGGCGGGGACGTCCGAGCCAATGACTAGATGCCTCGGGATCGTGTCGCGCGTCGCGTTCCCTGATTTGAAGACCCCATCCACTTTAGAGACGGTGTGACGGCCGTCGGGGGTGATCCCCGGGCTTGCGCCCGGGGTCAGTGTACGCTCCACGTTTGCGTCCGGCTCCACCGCGATCTTTCGGCCGGGGAACCGCCCGCCGGTGACCGTCATCAGCCCCGCCTTTACGCCTCCGACATAGAACCCGTCCTTGAACGCGAGCCGCATGTTGCGGGTGCGATACAGGTCGCTCATGATGAAGGACGCGTTCACCAGCCGGTCGTACTCGGCGAGCCCTGCGGCGGACGCGTCGCCGGCCCGGAGGCCCGCATAGATGGCGCGGGCGGCGAACATCCCCGACTGCATGGCGTAGTGGATCCCCTTCAGGGACGGCACATCCACGAAGCCGGCCGAGTCGCCCAGGATCACGACGCCGTCGCCCGAACGGCGCGCCGGGACGGCGTAGTAGCCGCCCTCGGGGATCGTCTTCGCGCCCCACTCGACCAGCTCGCCGCCTTCCAGGTGCCGCCGGAACAACGGGTGCCGCTTCATCCGCTGGAGCAGCTCGTGGACATCGAGCGCGGCGTCTCGGTAGTCGAGCCCTACGACCAGCCCCAGCGCCACGAGCTTCGGCTCGAGCGGATACATGAAGCTGCCACCGAAGGCATCCGTCGGGATCGGCCAGCCGAGGGTGTGGACGATCGCGTCGAGCGGCCGCTTCGTCTCCCAGATCTCCTTCACGCCGAGCGCGAAGATCTGCGGATTCTCGGACGTCACGCCTTGCCAGTCGAGCCACGCCTGCGAGAGGCTGCCGCGCGTCCCCTCGGCCAACGCCGTCACCTTGGCGAGGAGATCGTTCGGCGCCATGTAGTTCGAGAGCCGCCCCCCCTCACGGTCGAGGCCGGTCGCCGTGGTGCGGACGCCCATCACCCGGCGCCCGTCCACGAGCAGGCTTGCCGCCGGAAAGCCGGTGAAGAGGTTCACCCCCAACGCGGTGGCGCGCTCGCCCAGCCAGCGCACGATCTCGCACAGCGACGCCACGTAATTCCCGGCGTTGTGCATCGTGGGCGGCGTGGGGAGGGTGAACGCCCGGCGGGCGGTGAGGAGGGCGACGCGTTCTCTCTCGACGGGCCCGCGGAACGGGAAGTCGGCATCCTTCACGTCGGGGAATAGCTCGCGGAACGCGCGGGGGTTCACGACCGCGCCCGAGAGGGAGTGCTCGCCCAGGGCCTCGGCCTTCTCGAGCACGCCGATGTTCACGTCCGTGCGGTCGCGCTGCGCGAGGTGCGCCAGCTCGATCGCGCAGGCGAGTCCGGCGGGCCCGGCGCCCACGATCAGCACGTCCAGCTCCATCCGGTCGCCCGCACCGGGAGCGCCGACCGGCAACAGGAGGCGATCCAGCGGCAGGGGCGGCTGATAGCGGGCGGGGATCATACTGAACGCGGAACGCGGAAGGCGGAACGCGGAACAGCAGTGCCGGGTTGCGAACCTGAGATGGTCCCGGCGCTCGACGCCCACGCGTCGGTTTCGCGTTCCGCGTTTCGCGTTCCGCGTTTACCCACGGAGCTTCTTGATCTCCTCAGTGAGCTTGGGAACGACTTCAAAGAGGTCCCCCACGATTCCGTAATCCGCCACCTTGAAGATCGGCGCGTCCTTGTCCTTGTTGATGGCCACGATGACCTTGGACGTGCGCATCCCCGCGAGGTGCTGGATCGCCCCCGAGATGCCGACCGCGACGTACAACGTCGGGCTGACCGTCTTGCCGGTCTGTCCCACCTGGTCCGCATGGGGCCGCCACCCGGCGTCCACCACGGCGCGCGAGGCACCAACAGCCGCGCGTCCCGCGAACGCCGCCGCCAGCTCCTCCAATACCCTGAAGTTGGCCGGCTCCTTGAGCCCGCGGCCGCCGGACACGACAATCGGCGCTTCGGCCACATCGAGCATGCCCGCTTCCGCCGCCTTGATTTCCTTCACCACCACCCGCCCCGCCGGCCCCGCCACCGCCGCACTCTCCTGCGTTCCGGCTTTGGGCCGCTCGACCGGTGTGAAGACATTCGGCCTCAAGGAGATGACCGCGGGCGTCCCGACGACCCTGAGCCTCAGGAGGGCCTTCCCCGCGTACACGGGCCGCGTCAGCGTGACCGCGCCACCATCGACCGCGAGGTCGGTAATGTCCTGCGCCAGCGGGCGCCCCAGCCGCGCGGCCACTCGGGGCGCGAGGTCCTTCCCCGTCGCGCTGGCGGCGAACACCACGGCTCCATACCCGCCGCCCGTGACGCGCGCGGCGATGGCGCCCGCGTAGCCCTCCGGCGCATACATGCCGAACGCGGCGTTCGTGAGCGTGATCACCTTGTCCGCGCCGAACCGGCCCAGCTGGTCCGCGCCGCGCGCCGGGCCCGCCGCCAGAATCAGCGCGTCCACGTTGCCACTCAGCGCGTCGGCGAGCCGCCGGGCGCCGGTCACCACCTCGTGCGACACCTTCCGCAACGCGCCGTCCCGCTGCTCGAGGACCGCGAGGACGTTGCTCACAGAACTTTTGCTTCCTCGCGCAGCAGACGCACCAGCTCCGCCACGGCTGCGGACCCCTCGCCGACGATCTTGCCTGCCTGTCGCTCCGGGGGCAGGGTGAGCGAGACGATCGCGAGCGCTCCCGGCCCGGGCGTGGTGGGTTTGACCTCGAGCGGCTTCTTTTTCGCCGCCATGATGCCTTTGAGCGCGGGATAGCGCGGCTCGTTCAGTCCCTTGTCGGTGGTGAGCACGGCCGGCAGCGAAAACTCCACGACCTCGACGCCGCCTTCGATCTCCCGCTCCGCCGTCGCCTTGCCCGCTGCGATCTCGAGGTGGGCGACCGTGGTTACGCACGGCAGGTCGAGGAGCTCGGCCACCATCGGCCCGACCTGATGGTTGTAATCGTCGATCGCCATCTTCCCGAGCAGGATCAAGTCGAACTCGTTGTCCTTGAGCTCCGCGGCGAGCGCCCTCGCCGTTTCGAGGCCGTCGGCGTGGAGGCCCTGGGTCTGCAGCAAGACGCCGCGATCGGCACCCATCGCGAGCGCGGTGCGGATCGTCTCCTGGGCAGCCGGGGGCCCGAGCGCGATGACGACGACTTCTCCCGCCCCCGCCTTTTCCTTCTGCCGCAGGGCTTCTTCGACGGCGAATTCGTCGTAGGGATTGAGGATGAATTTGACGCCCGCTTCGTCGAGTGATTTGCCGTCGGCGGCGATTTTAACGCGGGTCTCGCTATCGGGAACGCGCTTGATGCACACCGCGATCTTCATCGTGTTTTCCGTAGTCCGTTATCCGTCATCCGGAAACGCATAAAAGCGCAGGAAAAGAAACCCGGTCGGCCGACCACCGCAACGGGGCTGAAGCGGATCATGACGGACAACGGATGACGGACAACGGACCACGACGTCAGAAGTCCGTACTCAGGCTCACCTGCACATGCCTCGGCGGCCCGGGCGTGAGCCAGCGCTGGATCGGCGTACCCGTCACCGTGGGATTCTCGGCAAAAGTCCCGAAGCTGACGTAGCGTCGGTCGAAGAGATTTCGCACCGCGCCGCGCAGCTCGAAGTCGCGCCAGGTCAGCGTGAGCGACAGGTCGGCGACGGCGTAGTCGGCGAGCCGCCGAGTGACGTTCTCCTCGTCGCCCCGCAGCCACTGCCGCCCCACGTAGCGGGCGTCCAGTCCAGCCGAGAGCGCCACACCGGTCTCGGTTCCATGGGAACGGAGGATCGGTACCGTGAGCCCGGCATTCACGCGGTGCCCCGGCACCATCGGGAGCTCGTCTCCCGGCGTCACCGTCTCACCCGCCGGGTCGCGCGTGGTGGCAAGGTTCGCAGTCGTTTCGAAGCTGGCTCGCGTGTAGCCGTAGTTGGCGTACGCCCGCTCACCGACAGCGCCGCGCCACTGGAGGGCGAGCTCCACGCCGCTGCGACGCGTGGCACCGATGTTCTGGAAATAGCCGCCCGTAACGGTCGACGCGATGAAGAAGATGTCGTCGCGCACGTCGGTGCGGTACACGTCGGCGCTGGCGTCGACCCCTCCTCTCCCCGACGGCGCGCGGGCGCGCCACCCCAGCTCATACGTCGTGGCGACCACCGGCTTCAGCGCGGGGTCGGGTCCGAGGGCGAACGGCAACGGACACGCAGCCTGGGGGTCGGCGCACCCCAGCTCCACCACGGCGGGAGCGCGGAATCCGCGGCTCACGGATGCGAACAGCTCGTGCGCCCCCGCCCCGTCGGTCCAGGTGACGCCGGCGCGGGGCGACAGGCGACGGAAGATGTTGAGGCCATTCTGGGTCGAATCGATCAGGTCCTCGAACGGCACGCGGATCCAGTCGTAGCGCACCGCGAACGTCGCGGTGAGCCGTGGCACGAGCTCGAGGTTCGCGCCGGCGAAGACACCCGCATCCACCTGATTGGTGCGCACGGACTCGGTGAGCGAATCAGCTGCGCCGCCGCCCGGTACGGCGAAGATGCGCACGGCGACGTGTCCGTAATCCGCGTCCGCGCCGGCGAGCCAGCGCAGCTCCCGACGCCCGAGCGGCACCTTTCCCGAGAGCTGCGCGGCACCGCCTCCAATTCGCGTCGTGTTCCGCTGGCGCGAGTCCTCCCCGACGAAGTTCGCATTGAACTGCTCGCTCGAGAGCGAGCGTCCGAACGCGTTGATCGCGAGCTGCGTCCGCCCGAGCAACCGCTGCGCGTTGAGGATGGCGAGGTGTGCCCGCGGAGCGAAGTAATCGCCCCCGGTGAAGTTGCGCCGGGGATTCGCCACCGCCACGCTCTCGGGGAGGCTGCCCGCCTGGAAGATCCGGTTGTCGGCGCCCGAGTAGCTGAGGGTAGCGTCCCAGGTGCCGTTCAAGAGCCCGAGCTTGGCGAACAGCGTGCCGATCCGGCTGGGGGTATCCTCGCGCCAGCCGCCCTCCCGCTCGTAGCGCGCCCCGAGGTAATAATCCCACACGCCGTGACGTGTGCCGGCGCGCGCCTTCAGCTCGTAGCGTCCCCAGCTCCCCGCCGACGCTTCGATTTCGCGCGCCGCCGGGCTCGTGCCACGCCGGGTCAGGAGGTTCACCGCGGCGCCGAGCGCGTTGCGGCCCAGCAGCACCGAAGGGCCGTACACCACCTCGACCCGTTCCACGTCCTCGAGGGGCAACAGGTCGAAGTTCACTTCGTGCGCGTCGGGCTCGTTGGCGCGCACGCCGTCCACGTATACCGTCACCCCCTGCGGCACCCCGATCACGGGGGAGACCTGAAACCCGCGCAGCGAGACGTCGAGCTGTGCGGTGGCGCCGAGCTCGTCCGACGTCGTCACGCCCGGCAGCTGCTCCAAGGCGTCCGCGAGCGAGCGCACACCGCGGGCATCCAGGTCCTGGGCGTCGAGGGAGGCGGTGCGCCCCGCGAGTCCGCGCGCCAGCTCCCGCACGGTGGGGAGCCGGACGCCGGTGACGACGACGGGGGCGAGGGTGTCGGTGGGAATCGAGTCGGGCTGTTGCGCGCCGGCGGGCGGGGGGAGCAGGAGCAGGTGCAGGGCGCCAACCAGCAAACGCGGAAGTCGGAACGCGGAACGCGGAACAGAAGACAAGCGCACTGACGCCTTGCCCTACTGTTCCGACTTCCGCGTTTCGCGTTCCGCGTTCTCAGTTGAACGCACTGATCCCCGTAATCTCCTGCCCCAAGATGAGGGTATGGATATCGTGCGTCCCCTCGTACGTATAGACCGACTCGAGGTTGGCGAGGTGGCGCATCGCCTGGTACTCCGCCAGGATGCCGTTCGCGCCGAGCAGGCGGCGCGTCTCGCGTGCCACGTCGGTCGCGATGCTCACATTGTTCCGTTTGGCGAGTGACACCTGCTGGGGCGTGGCTTTCCCCTGGTCCTTCAGCCGCCCGAGCTGCAGGCACAGGAGCTGCGCCTTGGTGATCTCGGTGAGCATCTCGGCAAGCCGCGCCTGCTGTAGCTGAAAGCCGCCGATCGGGTGCCCGAACGTCACCCGGTTCTTGGCGTAGCCGACCGCCTCGTCGTAGCACGCCATCGCGGCGCCCACCGCTCCCCACGCGATGCCGTAGCGTGCCTGGGTGAGGCACATGAGCGGTGATTTCAACCCGCCCGACTGGGGGAGCAACGCGTCCTTGGGAACGCACACATCCTGCAGCACCAGCTCGCTCGTGTCGCTCGCGCGCAGGCTGAGCTTCCCCTTCTGGTCCTTGGCCGAGAAGCCCTTGGTGTTCGTCGGGACGATGAAGCCGCGGATCGAGTTCACGTCGTCGAGCTTGCCGGTCTTGGCCCAGACGATGGCGAGCTGCGCGGTCGACCCGTTGGTGATCCACATCTTGGCCCCGTTCAGGACCCACGCGTCCTTCGTCTCCTTCGCGACGGTGATCATACCGGCGGGGTTCGATCCGTAGTCCGGCTCCGTGAGCCCGAAGCAGCCGATCACGTCACCCGACGCCATTTTCGGGAGCCAGCGCCGCTTCTGCTCGTCCGAGCCGAAGGCGTAGATGGGATACATGGCGAGCGCGCCCTGGACCGAGGCGAACGAGCGCACGCCCGAATCACCGCGCTCGAGCTCCTGCATGATCAGCCCGTAGGCGACGTTGTTCAGCCCGGCGCAGCCGTACTCCTCCGGCAGGTTGGCGCCGAACAGGCCGAGCTCGGCCATCTGCGGCACGAGCTGCTTCGGGAAGCGCCCCTCGAGGTAGTGCTCGCCGATGACGGGGATGACGTTGTCGTCCACCCAGGCGCGCACCGTGTCGCGCACGGCGCGCTCCTCCTCGGAGAGCAGGCTGTCGACGTCGTAGAAGTCGACGCCTTGAAACTTTCCCATATGAACCTCGATGAACGGTGTTAACTGGCCGCTTGGACCTGTTGCACGGGTGCCGGGCGTCCCGGCCGGGCAAACGCAGCGGTGTCCGACGCCCGAAAGCGGCGCGACTCGGCGTCCCAGCGAAAGTAGGTGATGTGGACCGCCGTCGCGTCGATCGTGACGAAGTTGAAGCTCGACGGGCGCCCGCCGCGTGTGCGCCGGCACAGCGTCCCCGCCGTCGAGACGACCACCCGCCCCCCCAGCAGGTCCGCTCCCTCCTGGTGGTCGTGCCCGCAGAGCACGACCTCGGCGCCCGACGCCGCGATGCGACGCTGCGCCTGGCGCCAGCGGGCGAGGCCCATGCGCTTCGAGATGTCGCCCCGCAGCACGTTGTGGTGCACCACCAGCACCCGCGCCTGCTCCCGCGGCGCGGCGTCGAACAGCCCGCGCACGCGCGCCACTTCGCGCTTTGGAAGGTGTCCCTTCACGGCGAGGTCGCGCACCCGCAGCGTGAGCGAGCCCCACGCCACCCCGTGCGACGTGAGGGCGCTGGCGATCAGGGCCCCGGGGAGTGCCAGCGTAGGGGTGAGGTCCGTGCCGAAGTAGCGCGCGTACTTCGCGTAGAGCGGCTGCTTCGCGAAGGGGATCAGCGGTCGGGTCCACCACGCCACGTCGTGGTTGCCGGGGATCACGAGGACCGGCGCCGTGCGGGCCGCCACCTGCACCAGCGCCCGCGCTCGCTGAAATTCGCCGTGGCGCGCCCGCTGTGACAGGTCGCCCGTGACCACCACCGCGTCGGGCCGCAGGTCGGGGAGCATCTGCTCGAGACCCTCGATCTGGTCGAGCGCGGCGAGGCCGCCGAAGTGGAGGTCCGAGAGGTGCAGCAGCTGGACGGTCACGATTCGGCCTGGACGGTGTAGGTGAGCGTCGCCTCCCCGCTCGCGGGGACGGGGATCCGGAACCGGACCTCGGTGGCGGAGAGCTTCTCGGCCGGCACGCTGCTTTCGGTCACGCGCCACGCTCCAAAGCGCGCCTCGCGTACGTCGACGGTCACCGCCGCGAGCTTCGCGTTCGAGATCGTGACCTTGTAGGAAGCCGTGATGCGCTGGCGCTGAGCCACCCCGCGCTTGGGCGGCGCCAGCTGCTCCTGCCCGTAGTCCGTCTGCACGCGCTCGGCCGTGATGTCGAACGCGTCACCCGACTGGACCCGCAGGTCACGCCCGGGCGCCGTGTGGGTGGTCCGGGCCTCGCCCACGAGCTGGAGGCGCCCGGCTGAGTCGGCCTGATAGAGCTGGACGATGCCGCCGGGCAGCGGCCGCTCGCCGAACGGCGTGCCGCGGGCGCGCTTCAGCGTGTACCACACCTCCACCGGGACGCGATTCTCCTCGCCCGGCGCCTGGCCGAGAAACCCGCGCCACGGCAGCGCCCCGGGGACGACGAACTCCTGCGTGTAGGGCGCCGTCGCCGGCGGGAAGAGCGCGACGCTGAGCGCTACTCCGGGTTCGAGCGATTGCCTGCCGGGCAACTGGTAGACGTGCGTCTCGCCGACCGTTTCTTCGCTCGCCTCCGGTCCGCCGACGACCGCTGCCTGCAGCTGCAGCGTCCGAGCGGCGAACGGCTGTGGCGCCGGGGGCCCGGTCCGTGCCCGGTTGATCGATCCCGCGACGAGCTGGACATCCGCGCTGTCGGCGCGTAGCGATTGAGATCCGATCGTAGCCGTCCCGGACACCTGACACCTGACGCCGAGCAGCACCGCCTGGTACACGGCCTGCCACCGCGCTGCGCCGTCGACCACATAGGCGAGCTCGGTGCGCGGCCGGGCCCGCGTGGCCTCGAGCGCGACCGACACCTCGGGCGCCGTGCGGACCACCTCCGCCGGGAACAGCGGCTCGCCCGGCTCCGACAGGAGGAACCGCCCGTCCGGCAGCCGGTACTGCGGCGGTTCGGTGCGGATCACCGTCGCGTGCACGGTGTCCGCCCCGCCGGCCGGCCGCGACCGGACGAACGGCAGCGACTGTCCGACCGCCCGCGTCAGCGCCGCGGCGCGGTCCGTCGCAGGACGAAGCACGACCGACACGAGCGCCACGGCGGTATCGGGTGAGAACAGCGTGGACGGATCGAGCCCGTCGAGCTTGAGGGTGAAACTGCTACGCCCCTTCTCGAGGGCCTGGGGCAGCGTGCGGCGCACGACGACGCGCCCGTCACTATAAATGGAAAGAGACGTCTGACCGGCGAGCGGCGCCGCTCCAACCGCGATTGCCAGGACTAGGGCCGCCGTGACTTGAGCCATTCGAAGGCGATCCTCTGCACGATGCGAAAGGTCAGCAGGTACCAGGCGACCGCCGCCACGGCGCCGACGGTACGAGCCGTGGTCTGCGACGCCGGCGCCACGGTCCTCAGAGTGAGCGTTAGATACCCCGCAAGGAGCAGGGTGGTGACCGCCGCTACGAGACGTCCTATACGTGACGCTTTCCTCGTGACGGCTTGCACACACCGGGCGCACAGCTCGCCGAGCCCGATCCCGCTCGTCGCCTCGCCGCAGCGCGCGCACGGGTGGCTAGAGCCGGCGGGCCACAGCCCGGGCGAACTCAGTGGTCGAAGCACTGCCCCCCAGATCCTTGGTTCGGACGTTGTCCTTCACGATCGCCGTCTCGAGCGCCCGGCGCAGCCGGCTCGCGGCCGCGAGCTCGCCGACGTGATCGAGCATCATCGCCGCCGCGAGCAGCTGCGCCGAGGGGTTCGCGATCCCCTGCCCCGCGATGTCGGGCGCCGAGCCGTGCACCGCCTCGAAGATGGCCGCGTGCTCGCCGATATTCGCCCCCGGCGCAAGGCCGAGCCCGCCCACGAGACCCGACGCCTCATCGGACAGGATGTCTCCGAACAGGTTGGTCGTGACGATCACGTCGAACTGCGCCGGGTTGATCACCAGCTGCATTGCCGCATTGTCCACGATCTTCTCGTCCGACGCGATCTGTCCCGCGTACTCCTGGGCGATCATCTTCGCGGTCTCGAGGAACAGCCCCGAGGTCGCCTTGAGGATATTCGCCTTGTGTACCACCGTCACCTTCCGCCGGTCGTGCTGTCGCGCGTACTCGAACGCGTACCGCACGATACGCCGGCAGCCGTCCCGCGTCATCACCGACGTGGCCTGGGCGAGCGCCTTGGGATCGTTTCCCACCTTGAACGTCCGGTCGAACCCGACGTACATCCCCTCGGTGTTCTCGCGGATGATGACGAGATCGACGTCGGGGTAGCGGCCGCCGGGCACGATCGACTTGACGGGGCGCACGTTGGCGTAGAGCTCGAACTCCTGCCGCAGCGCCACGTTCACCGACCGGTAGCCGTCGCCCACGGGCGTGGTCAGCGGGCCCTTCAGCGCCAAGCCGGTGCGCCGGATCGAGTCCACCGTGGCGTCGGGGAGCGGCGTGCCGGCCTGCTCCACCGCACTCATCCCGCCGTACTGCTCGTCCCAGTCGAATCCGACGCCGAGGGCGTCGAGCACCTGCAAGGTCACCTGGGTGATCTCCGGCCCGATGCCGTCGCCGGCGATCAGGGTCGCCTCGCGTGTCACGGCAGCCCTGGCGTGAGATTCTTCACCGCGCGCGTGAGCGCGATCCAGGGGTCATCCCCCTCCCCCCGTGCCACAGTGCGGAAGCCAACCCGGCCCATGCGGACATCCACGAGCACCACCGTCAGCTCCGCCGTCGCCACGGCATGCGGTAGGGGCGCAGCATGCTGCGCCCCTACACTTCCCGGACCGCCACCCATGGTTATCGCCCGTCGGAACGTCAGCCCGGCGGGCACCAGCGCGTATCGCCCGCCGCCGACCAGCGCGGCGAGCGTCCGCAGCTCGCTGCGCAGAGGGTCGGGCACCATTTCAGGCCGCTCTTTGGTCGGGTGGAACAGGATCGCCGTGCCCATCTGATCGGGAGCGGGCGCGATTCCCGGCGCCCGGCGCGCCGCGCGCCGCAGCTCGTCCGGCGGCACCCAGTTCACCTCCGGAGCCCGCGTCTTGAGCAGGGTACCGATGATGCTGTCACTCTTCGCGAGCGCGGCCCGGCGCTCGCCCAGGAGCGCCTCCCAGTGCAGCGAGTCCTCCGCCGCCACGAGTGTGAGCGGCAGCACGGCGACTTGTTGTGCGGCGATTCCCGCCGTGGGAAGCGGCGCGGTGGGCTCGGGAGTGAGGGTCTCGGACTTGTGGGAGCACGCCGCGAGCGCAGCTGAGGTTGCCACGTACCAGGCACTACGGACTAAGCTTTTGATTTGCAATGGATTAGTCACGGCGCGCAATATCGTGTGCGCGCCGCCGATTTTCAAGAACCGAGCGTCAACCCGCCATCCACGACGATCACCTGTCCCGTGATGTGGCGCGCCGCCTCGCTGCACAGGAACGCGATCACCCGCGCCACATCCTCCGGCTCCGCTACCCGCCCCAGCACCGATTCGTGCTCGGCGCGCTCGAGCACCTCGCGCGGCAGGGTCGACAAGAGGTCCGTCTTCACGAACCCCGGGGCGACGGCGTTGACGTTGACGTTGGAGGGCCCGAGGTCCACAGCGGCCGACCGCGTGAGTCCGATCAGGGCGGCCTTGCTGGCGGCGTAGTTCGCGATGCCAAAGCCCGGCCGGAACGCCTGATGGCTGGCGATGTTTACGATCTTGCCGTAGCGCTGCGCACGCATCGGGCCAGCCACCGCCTGGATACAGTTGAAGGCACCCGTGACGTTGGTGTCCATCACCTCCTGCCATGCCTCGGGGGTGAGCCGCCACAGCGCGCCGTCATGTGCCACGCCCGCATTGTTGACCAGAAAGTGGACGCCGCCCAGGCGCTCCCGCACCGTGGTGACGAACTTCTCCACTTCGTCGCGGTTGCGAACGTCGCAGCGCGCGCAGTACACGGGCACGCCAAGGGCGCGAAGGGCGGTCTCGGTGAGCAGTGCCTGTGCCGCCACGTCGCGCTCGGGCAGGTCGACGTAGTTGATCGCGACCGCGGTCCCCTGCTGGGCGAACTCGATCGCCGTAGCCCGGCCGAGGCCGGTCGCGCCGCCCGTGACCAAGGCGACGCGGCCGTGCACGGTCTCCGCCAGGCGTTGCGGATCGGGACGGGTCTCCGTCGCGGGCGCCCCGACCTGCGTCACCCCGCGCGGTGCCGTGATCCAGGAGGAAGTGGGTACCAAGATTTCGAACCTATGTTCGAAATTGAACATCGGCAAGGCGCGGCGTAACTTAGCGCCATGAAACGGCTCGGCTCGGTGCTCGCCTGGGGCGGGATCTCCGCGCTCGGCGCCGCCGCGTTCGGCGTGCTCGCGCTGTCGCGGGGAGAGACGGTAAACGCCGCTTGGCTCCTCACCGCCGCCCTCTGCACCTACGCCGTCGGGTACCGGTTCTATAGCCGGTTCCTCGCCACCCGAGTGTTCGGCCTGGACGACCGGCGAGCCACCCCAGCCGAGCGGTTCAATAACGGGCGGGACTACGTCCCGACCGACAAGTGGGTGCTGTACGGACACCACTTCGCCGCCATCGCGGGTGCGGGTCCCCTGGTCGGGCCGGTGCTCGCCGCTCAATTCGGCTACCTCCCCGGAACGCTGTGGCTGGTGATCGGCGTGGTGGTGGGAGGCGCGGTGCAGGACTTCGTCATCCTGTTCTGCTCGCTGCGCCGGGACGGCAAATCGCTGGGTCAGATGGCGAAAGAAGAGGTAAACCCGGCGGCGGGCGCGACGGCGATGCTCGCCGTCCTCTTCATTATGATCATCCTGCTCGCGGTCCTCGCGCTCATCGTCGTCAATGCGCTGAAGGCGTCGCCCTGGGGGCTGTTCACCATCGTCTGCACCATTCCGATCGCGCTGCTGATGGGGTGGTGGATGAAGCGGTGGCGGCCGGGAAAGGTGGGGGAGGCATCGGCCATGGGGGCCGTCCTGCTGGCCGGCGCGCTCGTGGCGGGCGGGTGGGTGGCGGGCCAGCCGCATGTCGCCCCGCTGTTCACCCACAGCGCCACGGCGCTCACGTGGATGATGGTGGCCTACGGGTTCATCGCGTCGGTCCTGCCGGTATGGATGCTCCTGTGCCCGCGCGATTACCTGTCGACGTTCTTGAAGATCACGACCATCGTCGTGCTCGCGGTCGCGATCCTGGTGATTCTCCCGCCGCTCCGGATGCCGGCGCTCACGCCGTTCGCGTCGCTCGGGGAGGGGCCGGTGTTCGCGGGGAAGCTGTTTCCGTTCGCGTTCATCACGATCGCGTGCGGGGCGATCTCGGGATTCCACTCGCTCGTGGCATCCGGCACCACGCCGAAGATGATCGCACGCGAGTCCGACGCCCGGCTCATCGGATACGGCGGCATGCTGATGGAATCGTTCGTGGGCGTGATGGCGATGATCGCGGCCTGCACGCTCGATCCCGGGGTGTACTTCGCCATGAACACGACGCCCGCGGCGCTGGCGCAGGCGTCGCAGGTGCTGGGGCAGGCGGGATTCGTGGTGACCCCCGACGTCATGCGCGAGCTGGCGGCGCGGATGGGCGAGACCACGCTCCTGGCCCGCTCGGGGGGGGCGCCGTCGCTCGCCGTCGGGATGGCCCAGATCTTCGCGGGTGCGAGCAGCGCGCTCGGTGGAAAGACCCTCGACGCCTTATGGTACCACTTCGCCATCATGTTCGAGGCCCTGTTCATCCTCACCACCATCGACACCGGGACCCGCGTGGGCCGGTTCATGCTGCAGGAGATCGCCGGCCATGTGTGGCCGCGGTTCGGGGAGACGTCGTGGTATCCGAGCGTGATCGCCTCGAGCGCGCTGGTCGTGGCGGGATGGGGATACTTCCTCTATCAGGGTGTGGTGGATCCGCTGGGCGGGATCAACTCGTTATGGCCGCTGTTCGGGATCTCGAATCAATTACTAGCGGCCGTCGCGTTGTGCGTCGGCACGACGATTCTCATCAAGATGGGCCGGGCGCGGTACGCGTGGGTCACGTCCGCGCCGCTCGCCTGGCTCGTGACCATCACGATGACGGCCGGCTGGCAGAAGGTGTTCTCGACCGATCCGCGGCTCGGCTTCCTGGCGCACGCCGCGTCGCTCGCCGGGTCCACCAGCCCTGATGTGGCACGCCTGATCTTCAATGACCGGCTGAACACCTTCGTGGCGCTGCTGTTCATGTCCGTCGTGACGATCCTGATCGTGACGTCGCTCCGGGAATGGTGGCTGGTCCTGTCGCGTCGCAAGATGGCCGTGGTGCACGAGGCGCCGTATGTGGCGACGGGATATGTCGTGGGGAACTGAACGGGAAAGGGGAAACGGGAAAGGGGAAAGGGCCCTGCCCTTCCCCGCCCGCATCGCCCGCGTGGTGCGGCGGATGATTGGCGCGCCCGACTACGAGGCGTATCTCGACCATTGCCGGACGGCGGGCCATGCGCCACACCTCAGCGAGCGGGAGTACGTGGCGCAGTTTTTCGAGTCGCAGGGAAAGGGCGTGCGGTGCTGCTAGCGACCGTCCTCACCCTCCCGTCCCTCGCCCTGGGCCAGGCGCCAGCGATCTCGATCCGCGCCGGGACGGTCCTCGACGGCCGCGGCGGCGTCGTGCGCAACACGACAATCGTCGTCGCCGGATCGCGGATCGCGCGCCTCGACCCGGCGATCATGACGGTGACGTACGACCTGAGCCGTCTCACCATCATGCCCGGCGGTATCGACACGCACGTGCATCTGACGTCCCACTTCGACGCGAACGGCCGGGCGCACAACGACCCCGGCGGCGCGGAGCGGCTGCAGCAGACGGTGCTCTATACCGAAGAGAACGCGTACCAAGCGCTCATGGCGGGCATCACGACCGTGCAGAGCATCGGCTCGACACTCGATCGCGATCTGCGCGACGCCATCGCGCGCGGCATCATTCCCGGTCCGCGCGTGATCACCTCGCTCGACTGGATCACGCCCGCCGACGGCGATGCCGACGGGCTGCGGCGTGCCGTGCGGCAGCGGGTCGCGGCGGGGGCAGATGTGATCAAGATCCTCGGGTCGAAGAGCATTCGCGAGGGCGGTGGGCCGACGTTGTCGGAAGACGAGCTGCGGGCGGCCTGTGGCGAAGCCAAGGCGAATGGGCGGCGCTGCGTGGTGCACGCGCACGCCGCGGAGGCGGCGCGCCGCGCCGTGCTCGCCGGGGCGACGTCGATCGAGCACGGCGTGCTGCTCGACGAGGCGACGCTCGATCTCATGGCCGAGCGAGGGACGTTCTTCGACCCGAACCTGTATCTCGTGTTCCAGAACTATTTCGACAACAAGGCCCGCTTCCTCGGCATGGAGAACTACACCGAGGAGGGGTTCGCGCAGATGCACCGGGCGGTGCCGCTGGTGCTCAACGTGTTCAGGCAGGCGTTGCGCCGCCCCAAGCTGCGGGTGGTGTTCGGCACCGATGCGGTCGCTGGCGCCTTCGGGAAGAACTGGGAAGAGCTGATCTATCGGGTGCAGGTCGGCGGGCAGCCGCCGATGGACGCGATCGTGTCCGCGACGTCCCTCGCAGCCCGGTCGCTCGCGCTGGCGGACACCATCGGCGCGATCGCCCCCGGGTTCGAGGCCGATCTGATCGGGATCGACGGTAACCCGGCGGAAGACATCACGGCGCTGCGGCGCGTCGTGTTCGTGATGAAGGGGGGCACGGTGGTGAAAAACGTCGCGCCGCGTCCGCAATAAGCGGAGTGGTTCACTTCGGCCTTGCGTGGCTCGCCCTGTGCGTCGCGTTTGCGATTCACGTGGCGGATGAAGCGTTAACAGACTTCCTTTCGGTCTACAACCCGGCCGTCCGTTCGATTCGGGCGCGGTTTCCCTTCCTGCCCCTCCCCACCTTCACGTTCCGCGGGTGGCTCATGGGACTCGTCCTGGCCGTGGGCGTGCTGGCGAGCCTCACGCCGTTCGCGTATCGGGGCGCGGGATGGGTGCGCCCGATCGCATACGCGTTCGGGATCGTGATGGCGGGCAACGGCATGCTGCACCTGGTCGGATCGATTTACCTGCGGAAAGCGATGCCTGGCGTGTACTCGGCGCCGCTGCTCCTAGCGGCGGCGATCTATCTACTGGCGTCGGTGCCGTAGGCGGCGCGCTTGACACCGGTCTGTACGGGTGCAGATTGAAACTGACTCAGATGCTGTGAACCCCGAGGCGCGATGTCGTGCGGCTCGCCAATGCCTCGAGGGGAGCGAATCGCGAAACCGGCTGAGAGGGACCCGCTCGGCCGGTTTTCGTCTGTGGTGCGGCGGTTCCCTGTCCGACAGCGACACGACGCTATCGCCCAGGAGGCCCGATGACCGCCCCGTCCACCCGTAGATTGATTCCACTCCTCATGTCGGCCCTGCTGCTCGTCGCGTGCACGTCGACCTCACCCCCCCAGCCCGTCGCAGACGTGACTATAGTGCCCGAGACCACGGAGCTCGTGGTCGGCGCGACCGTGCAACTGACGGCGGCGACCTGGGACGCCGACGGCCACGTCCTCTCGGGGCGGGATGTCACGTGGGCGCACAGTGATCCGCGCGTGGGAACGGTGTCGGCCACGGGACTCGTGACGGCGCACGCCAAGGGCTCGACGACGATCACCGCGACGAGCGAGGGCCGGCGCTGCACGTCGGTCGTCATCGTGCGTCTGGCGATGGGCGTGTGAACATGAATCACAGAGGCGCTCCTATGAGAAACGCAACCCTCTACAGACTCATCCTGCTAACCCCTCTCACCCCGGTCCTCGCTTGCGCCCCTGAGTCGGACGTGCCCGTGGTCGGGCTCCAGGCTATGTCCTTTGCCAACTCCGAGTGGTCGGAGCCGGTGCTCCTCGACGCGCCCGTCAATTCGCGGTGCCAGGACCAGACCCCGACCATGTCGAAGGACGAGCTCAGCCTCTACTTCCTCTCCGACCGACCGGGCGGCTTCGGAAACCTCGTGTCGACGACCGGGTGCATGGACAACTTCGACCTCTGGGTCGCTCAGCGCTCGTCCGCCGACGGCCCATGGGAAACGGCCGTAAACCTGGGCCCGACGATTAACACCGCCCGGAACGAGGCTGGTCCCGCGCTATCGCCTGACCGGCATCTGCTCTTCTTTTCGAGCGACCGCGCTACGACGGGCATCCTCCACGACATCTACCTGTCGCGCCGCGCCGATCCGAAAGACGACCTCGGCTGGGGCGAACCCACGCCGCTCGGTCCGGATGTGAACACGACGCTGCACGAGGCGGGGCCGTTCTACTCGCAGAGCGCGGAAGACGGATCCGCGAACCTGTACTTCTACCGTGGGTCCGACAACGGCGCGACAACGGACATCTATTACGCGCCGGTGACGCGGGACGGCGAAACGCGCGGACCCGCGGTGCTCGTGTCGGAGCTGAGTTATCCCGGGCGCCCCGACGGATTCGTCACGGTGCGCGCCGATGGAAAGGAGATCCTCTTCAACTCCGGTCGCCCCCTCACGCCCGGTGGTGCCAACGCGTTCGACATCTGGGTCGCCACTCGCCGGAACGTCAACGACCCGTGGTCGGCGCCGGTGAACCTGGGAGCGCCGGTGAACACTTCGTTCGCCGAGTTCCAGCCGGATCTGTCGCACGACGGTCGCACGCTCCTGTTCATTGCCGGTGTAGCTCGGGGTGGTCTCGGCGGCTTCGACATCTGGATGTCGACTCGCACGGTCAACGGCAAGGAGGAGCCATGAAGCGCGGACAACGGCGTGTCGTTTCGCTGGGTCTCGGCGCGATGCTGGTTGCGTGCGGGGCGCCGGACAGGGCCCCGACCGGAGTCGGCGGGCTGCACGCGTCCCTGACGGGCGAGGTCTCGAGCGAGGCCGCTCTCTTGGTCGGCAACCTCACGAATCCCGCCCCTCGAGCGGGCAACGGCATCCTCCGCTACAACGCCGGCGACGGGGCGTTCATCGACGCAATCGCTCCGGAGGGCAGCGGCCCGACGACCAATCCGCTCGTCGGACCCTGCTGCATGGCTTTCGGACCAGACGAGAACCTGTACGTGAGCAACCTGTTCGGCCCCGCGATCGCAGATCGTGCCGTGTTCCGCTACAACGGGGTCACAGGGGAGTTCATGGATGTCTTCATCCCCGGGGCGAGCGGAGGGCTCGTGCGTCCCCTTGTGCTAGTGTTCGGGCCCGACGGAAACCTCTATGTCGGCGATGTTGGAGCCGTAGCGCGGGGCGGCACCGCCATCCGCCGCTACGACGGCCACACGGGGGCACCCCTGGGCGTGTTCGTGGCGACCGGCGCCGGTGGTCTGAGTCAGCCGGGGGATCCGCAGTTCTTTGTCTTTGGGCCCGACGGAAACCTGTATGTCGCGAGCCAGGCGACTCACCGCATCCTGCGCTTCAGCGGCACTACCGGTGCGTTCCTTGATGAGTTCGTGACGGCGGGAAGCGGCGACCTGGACGCTCCCTCAGGTCTCGTCTTTGGACCCGACGGCAACCTGTACGTCGGGAGCACGACCAGGAACACGATCCTTCGCTTCGACGGGACTAGCGGCGCGTTCATCGACGTATTCGTGCCGGCCGGCAGGGGCGGCTTGACCGTCCCCGTGGGCCTCGCCTTCGGACCCGACGGAAACCTGTACGTCGCCAGCGCCGAGAACAACGGGAACGGCAGCGTGCTGCTCTACGACGGGCATACGGGCGAGTTCCTCGGCGCATTCGTGCCGACCGGCAGCGGCGGCATATCCGGGCCCCGGGCCCTCTTGTTTAAAGAGAAGATGACCATTTGTCATCGGCCGCCCGGCAATCCCGCCAAGGCCAAGACAATCTCCATCGGATACCTGTCTGCCCCTGACCACGTCGCGCACGGAGATCTCGTTGGCGCGTGTCCATGAGGCAACTGAAACAGGAGGTAGTATGAAAACCCTGCCCTGCACGCTCGTATCCCTGGTCGCGGCCGGCCTGGCACTCCCAGGCTGCCACGATTCCCGCGTGCCCACCGAGCCCGCGAGCCGGCCACTCGCCGCGCGCCTGACGTCCCCCGACCGACCCGGCCGTTACCTCGTCGTCTTCGCGGCTGAGCAGGTGCCGGCCGATTTCCGCGGGCGTGTCTCGAGGTTGGGCGGATCCGTCGAGACGTCGCTCGATGGCATCGGCGTGGCCACGGTGACCGGCCTGACGGACGCCACGGCTCCCAGCCTGGCGGCCGGACCGGACGTTCAAGCGGTGGAGCCCGATCATGCGATGACCTTCGGCCTTGGCGGTGGAGACGCCGCCGGGGCCTCCACCGAGCTCACGGCCAGCGAGACCGTCGCGCCCACGGACGCCACGGCATCGCCGACGGCGGCCCAATTCTATCCGCGTCAATGGAACATGCGGGCGGTGCTCGCCGACCAAGCGTGGGCCGCCGGCCACCTTGGCTCTCGGGATGTGAGGGTCGCGATCCTCGACACTGGCATCGACTACACACTCGCGGACTTCGAGGGGCTGATCGATCTCGACCAGTCGACGTCGTTTGTAGCGGAGGACGACCCGATCATCGCCGACCGCTACCCAGGTCGCCTGCCTATCAGCGACCTCCATGCTCACGGCACGGCCATGGCGTCCGTCATCGGGAGCAACGGGAGCCGGCTCGCAGCGGTCAACCGGGACGTCACGCTGCTCGCGGTCAAGGTCTGGAACCGCTCCGGCGAGGGCTCCATTGCTCGACTCTTGAGCGGGGTCGTGTACGCTGTGGATCACGGGGCCGACGTCATCAACGTCAGTGGCTTCTATGCTTTCGACAAGAGCAAGGACCGCGGAGTCGTGGCTGCCGTCAACCGGGCGGCGAATTACGCGTTCCGAAAGGGAGCCGTCTTCGTCTCCGTCGCGGGCAATGACGCCGCGGACCTCGATCACAACGGTGATCTGGTCGTGCTGCCTTGTGAAGCCCCGCACGTCATTTGTGCGTCCGCCACTGGGCCCACCTCCAATGGCGGTGTGAACGGACCCTGGGTGGACGTCGATGCCTTTGTTGCGCTGTACAGCGCCTACGGCCGCTCGAGCGTCGACGTGGCGGCGCCCGGCGGAACCGGCGACTTCGCCAACCTGCAGAGGTTCCAGTTTGGCAGAGTCTGGACACTGTGCACGACAACCGCGACGGAAACCTCCCCGTTTCAGGCCTGCAAGGCCGGGCTGCCGATCGCACAGCCCTTCGGGACGAGCCTTTCGGCCGCGCACGTCTCCGGGCTGGCGGCGCTACTCGTGGCGCAGCTCGGCCACGGGAAGCCGGGGCTGATCCGCGAGCGAATCCTTCAGTCCGCCGACGATCTCGGCCAGCCCGGGACTGACCCGTATTACGGCAAGGGGCGGATCAACATCGCCCGGGCGTTGGGGCTATGAGCACCGCAACAGCCGGTCCATAGCGATCCCTTCATCTCCAACGACGGACTTTGCGCTCCGACCGGGCAACCTCAGCGACATGTTCGACCTCTGGGTCACCACGCGCAGCAAGCTCAAGAGGCCCGACTAGATCACCGGTTGCACCCCGACGACGACGGCCACCATCGGCGCAGCCGCTATGGTGGCCGTCTCTTGTGCCCCGCACTCGAAGGCTTATCCCCGCAACAGATTGCCTATTACGCACGCCGAGCGTACGCTTAGACTATCGCCGGACCACACAGGAGCACTCGGGTGCCTGGTGACGGCCAAACTGTCCAGGAAGTTCTACGAGAAGTTCGGAGACGAGCTGACCAACGAGCTCGTGGAGTGGGGCAACGACCGAAGGGAGTCCTTTAGGGCCAGGTGGACGCCACGTATCGCTCTGACCTACGTGAGCTCAACGAGCTCAACTTCGCCAGGTTCGAGGCGAAACTCGTGGGTGAGCTCAATCGACTCGAGGCCCGGATGTCCGCTTTCGAGGCGCGGATCATTCGATGGATGTTCGTGTTCTGGGTCGGGACGCTGGGAACCCTCATCGCCCTCCGGACCCTCTAACTCCCCGCCACTGCCAGACACTCGATCTCCACTCGCGCACCCAACGCAAGCCCGCTTCCGGCCACCGTGGAGCGCGCGGGCGGATCCTTCGGGAAATACGTCGCATACACAGTATTCATCGCAGCGTAGTCCTTGATGTCCGTGAGGAACACCGTGCACTTCACCGCACGCTCGAGCGAGCTTCCCGCGGACGCGAGCACCGCCTTGATGTTCTCGAGCGTCTGGCGCGTCTGTCCCGCGATCCCCGTGTCGGCGAGCTGGCGGGTGCCTGGCACGTTACCGATCTGACCCGACAGATACAGCATGTTTCCCACCCGCACCGCCGACGAGAACGGCAGGCCCCGCACCTCGCCCGGCCCGTGAAGCACCTGGCGGTCTTGAGCAGCAAGCACGCGGGACACGAGAACAAGGAATAGAGCGAGCGAGGACCGAGCAGCTTTCATCGGGGCTCCTGTCATTCGTTGTGTCCGCGGCTCAAGCCGCGACTCGGCCCTGCCGCTGAAGCGGCGGATTGCGGCGTCAGTTCACTGACAGGGCCGAGCCGCGAGTTTACTCGCGCCAACCCGCCCGAGCCAGGATCGGCCACGCAGCTACCAGCGCCATCCCCCCCGCCGCACTCGCGAGAAACGCGCTGCCCGCCCCGTATCGCTGGAACACCGTTCCCAGCGCCACCCCGCCAATCAAGGCCGCAAACCCCGTGATCCCGTGGTACGCACCGAACCCGCTCCCCTGGTTCGCGCCCGCCAGCCGCGCCACCAGGGCCCGCTCCGGGCTCTCCGTCAGTCCCGACACGAGCCCCAACGCCAGAAACAGCCCCCACGCCGCTCCCGCTGTGCCCGCGCGCGCCATGCCCACCGCGAGCATCGCGTACACGAGCCACCCCACCCACATCGTCTGCCCCGGCCCCAGCCGGTCGCTCGCCGCCCCGCC
>Ga0209057_1001152_pt1 | contig 21990 bp, 19 predicted proteins | sample GraSoiAngelo_146_FD_185903 | JGI IMG/M metagenome (GOLD analysis project Ga0209057, IMG submission 185903) | Grasslands soil microbial communities from the Angelo Coastal Reserve, California, USA - 14_1009_05_30cm (SPAdes) (version 2) | ecosystem: Environmental > Terrestrial > Soil > Grasslands ... | reverse complement strand
GCGCGAATCGCCGCGCGTAACGTCGGTTCCACGACCTTCTCAACATAGGGCTCTCCCATAGTCTGATAGACGTACGAGGCCTTGCTCTTATCCAGGCGGAACAACAGAGAAGTATCCAAGGCCAAGATTAGTCCTTCATTGGAAGGGACATTGGCGCTTTCCTTGAGCGACTGCGTCTGTACAGAAAGCTTCTGGACGGACTTCAATGGGTTGATTAGGTGAATCCCTTCCGGAAGCGTCTCGCCCGTCACCCGGCCGAACAGCGTCAGAACGCCCACATTCCCGGTCGGAATGGATGTGGTGCTCGCCAACACCACGATAATCACCATCACCAATATCCCGAGTTGCAATATTCTCTTCCCGGCCCCGCCGAGGTTTGGCAGTGACGGCAATCCGCTGCCGCCCAGATCGAATCTTGTTGTCGTTGGCATTTTTTCTCCGTCTGCGGCTCATTCGCTTGGAAACCAAGCCGCACAACCACTGCCTCTTAATACGCAGGAACTGTGCGGTCGATTTCCTTGCCGGTCCGCGCTCTTGGTTCGATTGGCCCGTGTTCCCCGGTCAGCGGTCGGTATTTGCCGGCCGCAACTTTCCACAACCTTACCACAATATCTAGTAGCCTTTTCTCTTGACACCACAGCCCGGTCGCGGCACAATCCCCGCCATCACGTTTGCTTGTGCTGAGCAGTTTTTGCGAAGCGTCAAGTCGGTGCGTTTTTGTGGAGCGTTACCGGGCCTTTTCACACATTGTCCTGGCCGCCAAGGGGAGCTCGGAAGTTTCAGGCGCCGCCTGCAGTCGGGTGCGCCTCGATTGGTCTGAGCTTTGCGGCTTCTGGGGGAGAGAACATGCAATACTTGCCCGGCTTCACGGTGCAGTGTATCAATCCGCTATGCGAAGCCCGCGGTCATTGGCTTCGCGCCGATGCCACCACTCCTCTTGGAAGCGAAGGCCGCTGCCCCTGCTGCGGCGAATTCCTCCGCAACGTTCCTCCGCCCCTTGGTCCGCGCTTCCGCATGCGCCCGCGCTCCCTCACCGCGCGCCCGCCCCTTCGTCCTCGTCCCCGCTAACGAAGGAACTAGCGCCATTTCAGTGTTCGCGACCATGAAAAGCACTGCTCTTGTGTTTTTCTGAAGTTTTGGTGATGGTCACTTTCCTGATACCGCGTTTACCGGGACAAGCCGCGACAGCATTCTATGCCCCGAGTGCCGCGCTCATGTTGACTCGCTTTCGTAGCGCGGCCTAATATGGCCACGCGGGTGCATAAGCCAAATCTTGGCGCACGGTGCTGAAATGGAAATTTATAACCCCGAGTCAGGCGCCTCGTCCATGACGATGAGTTTTGGAGCCAAACCGAAACTCCTATTCTTATTTCAGGGGTTCGCGCTCCTCATGGGTTTGGCAAGCGCGGCAGCCGCATTGCCCGTGGCCGTGCTTTCCTTCGGATGCCACGGGGCAGCCATGTTCTTTGGGAGGGTTCGTCCGCTACGCGATGCGTATGAACTTCTCTCCCGGGCGTACCACCGGGTCCTCGACCGGCTCGGCCAAAAAGTTCTTCAAGATTCCCGAGACACCCCCGCATTAAGACTGATGGTCTCTCTCAGCCTTACCGCCGTGCCAATTCTGGTGCTGCAACTCGTTTTAGGGAAACCTCGGCTGCTGCTGGCGATGGCTTTCTATCTTTCTCTTTACGGTCTCAAGTTTCAGCGGTTCGTGAGGATGTTCAGCGCCAGTCACGTGGAGGCACACCGGCGCCAGGGCTACTTTTCGGGGAAATGCGAAAAAGTCTTCGGCCGCTATCTCGAATTCTTCCTGGGGTACTTGTACGGAAATATTCCGGAATTGGGCCGGACGGCTCATGTGTGTCTCCACCATAGAGAGAACAGCGGACCCGACGACACCCGCAACACGATAGGCTACGATCGAACCAGCCGGCTCGATTTCCTGTGGTATCTCTCGGACAACATTTGGACGGTCTTGGGGCTCGCTCCTTACGCCTACTTTAAGGCGAGAAGCGATGAAAAGAACCGAAGACGCATGTTTTGGGGAATGGCGCGCTACTATGCTTACTTCGGAGCTGTGTTCGTTTACGATTGGAGAATTGGGACCATGTTCGTGTTGGTTCCTCTGCTCTGCATGAATTTCATCAACGCAATCACCGCATGGGTCCAGCACGCTTTCTGTGACCCGGAACGTCCTGAAGATTATTTCGCCAATTCCGTAACCGTTGTGGATGAGGTGAACTTCATGAACGAAGGATACCACCTCTGCCATCATCACCGCGCCAGCCTTCACTGGACCGAGATGCCAGTCCATTTCGAGCGGATTCGCGACAAGATGAGAGAGGCTGGCTCGTTGGTCTTCCGAGACTTGGATTTTATGGGACTTTTCGTCGAATTGACCCTCTTTCGCAGAATGGATGTGCTTGCCGAGAAACTTGTCCCATGGGAGCCCATGAATCACGAGCAGAGATTGGCTTTGCTGGCGAAGAGGACTAGCCTGAAGACTCCTTGAGTAAGATAAACCCCAGGCGAAGGCGCCCGCGCTCCTTCACCGCCCGCCCCTCTGTCCCGGCCCCCGCTGACGAATGAACCAGCGCCCGTTTAGAGTTGATTTATCGCAACTGTCGCTGGTGCAAAGGTTCCCCGCCAAGTTTCTACGCGAAACCTATACGTGCCACTTGAATGCTGGGCCTTCGAATTGTATGCCCACACAATAGCCGCCACCCTTCGGCCGAGAATCACAATAGACAACTCGCGCGTGCTTCGGAAAGTCGCCCATCAAGGGGGTAACCAGCGGTACTTCGTCGGGCTGCCAGTATCGTTTGGTGAGCACTCGAGCGCCGTGGGGACTGACGTCTTCCGTGACGGTGCGTTCGCGAATTCGCGGCTCATCCAGGTTCGCGAGGTAGATCTGAACTGGCACAGGCTCGCGCCTCTCAATTCTCGCATCGAAACTCTTCAGGCGAAGAATCTTCGGCTGCGTTTTGCGGTGATCAGCTTGCTCGGCTAAATTCTCGATGGGCTCGATCCTCTTTCGAGATTGCATGGCCTACCTCCGGCGCTGGTTCTGAAAGCGATGCGTATGGGCAGGGCATGGAAGCCAAAAGTCCCCTCACTGGAATGCCCAAGACCTTGCTTTGCTGCTTTCAATTGGAAAGGGAGACGGAGACAGTTATCATCAGGGCTACGAGCTTTGCAAGTCAGGGAAACACTGGAGTTGCCATGCAGGTGATCACCTTAGCCGTTTACGGTGTTTGGCGCGCTTTTCGGTCTTAGTCTCCTTGATTTCTGTGTTAATCAGACGCACGCAGTTTGCCAGCTACTCTTGTGGGTAGACGGTGAGCTCCAGGAGTTTCTTCGGCGGTTGCGATCCAATTAATATTTCCGAGAATTCCGTCCATTCACCGCGCTCGTTTATCCGCAATACGGAATTTGTCCTGACCTCTCCCAGGGCAAAGCCCCAGGTCATTCCCTTGCCCTCTTCCAACAGTTTCATTTGGGTTTCAAGAAAACGGCCATCGTTGAATGCCCGCAGGCGGTATGTTCCGCTTTCGTGTCATAGGAGATTATCCCAAAAGCCTGTAGAAGGGGCTGGCCGCCGGGTTTTGTCCGGCCGGCTCCCTCGATCCAATACTACCATTGGAGGGGACGGCTTCACCTCTCGGATAGCGCTTTATCAGATTCTGAAGTCCGCTACCTGCTGATTGATGCGGTCTCGGCGTCAATACTACTCTACGGGAGAGGGAGCGTAACGCGATGTTGCGCCCAGCCGTCGTATTAGGCGAAAGCCCCTAGGAGGAAAGAACTGAAACCGCACGCAGTCGTAAGAATCGGCTTGGTCTCCTTGATGTTAGTGGGCGCCTTCATCGCCGGGCAACACTACTCGCGCACTGCGGCTGCCCAGAGCCCCCAGAAGTGGGAATACCAGATTGTCGGTTGCGGCGTCGGCTGCTCCGGCCAAGTCGCCCAGATCAACAAGCTGGGCGCCGAAGGTTGGGAGGTAGTCACGCTGAACGCGAGTAATCGAGTTCTTCTAAAACGGGCCAAGTAGGGAAACGAGAGTTCTTTACACTCCAACAAGCTTCCTTGGCTACGATCCTATTTTCCGTTAATGCGTTGTTCAGGAGTTTGCCGTCGGTTTTCTGCCAATGCCGCAAATCCATCCTTTGTCGTGTTCCTCGATCACCTGAACATCCGAGTAACCGGCGTTTGTGAAGAGTGCGCGATGCTCATCAACGCTCAGGAGCGTCAGGCCCGTTCGCGAAGCGTATTTCTCGGCGAGCTTTGCGGCCGGAGTGTTCGCTCCTTTATAGATTTCCGCGATCAAGATGAGCCTGCCGCCGGGCTTCAAGACTCTGAAGGTTTCGCGCATGTCACCGGGCAAGTTGGGCCACCAAAAGTGTGTTTCCACGGCGGTGACCAGATCGAACATGCCGTCCGGAAACGGCAACTCAGACACAGAGCCGTGCCGGATCTCGACGCGGCCGAGCTCGATCCATTGCGCATTCGTTCTTTTGTTGCGGCCACGCTCGCGTCGGAATAATCGATGCCGTAGACCTTCCCCCGTGTGGCGATCGCCGCCAGCTTACTGACCGTCCTGCCGCCGCCGCAACCTACATCGAGGATCGTGCCGTGGTTCTCTATCGCGATGTGCTGTAAGCCCCAGTCTGTCAGCTTGGAATGGCTCGAATTCATTCGCCACAAGGTGAATCGGCCCAGCCACCCTGTCGGCTTGCTGCATTGATTTACCGGTGCGCTCCTGCTCGTCACGGCCGTTCACCCTGTCAGGCAGTCTAACGTTAAAATGAGCGCCGCCGCTCAAGCACTCCGATGCCCGGTTAGCTCTTTGTTTTGATATTCTCTTTTAGTTTGAAACTCTTGCGCACTCTTTACGCTCGCAGAAATCACAACTCTTTTTTTTCAGCGGATTGCGCACTCTTTGAGGAAAACCACCCGGGGTGCCGTATCCCTGCGGCAGTTCCACTGCTCACAAATCAAGACTCGACGAGGCCCTTCTCGAGCATCTCCTCGTCACTGAGCCACAGATCGGGGATGTTGGCTGAGCCGAGCCGAAGAATATCTTCCAGTGCGCCGCGCACATCGCCGAGCCGAAAGTCCACGCCGATGCGTTCGAGCAATTCGATCAGCGCCTGTGCCCCTTCCGCAAGAACCGGCTTGGGCGGCGCACTTGTCCCGCTTGTTCCCGGCGGAGTCGAGGGAAGCGCAGCCGAAGGAAGCGAAGCGTGTTCTTTGTTCTCCGGATGGTTTTCCACCGCCGAAGGGCCGTCGTGGCTCAGCCGGCGATACGTCACAACGTAAATGGCGTGCGGTCCCGCGCCGTGTCTCACGATGTGGAGAAACCCGCGGGTCTTGGGTTTTGCCGGGGCCAGCCGTGCTGCTACTCCTGAGCCGGAGGGGAGGGCGCTCATCGCTGTTGTGCTCTCATCGCTCCTTTGCAGCTCAGCTGCAGCCGCTGGTGCTGCCGCAATTTTCGCATTTGTAGCAAGCGCCGTTCGGCACCATCAGCATGCCGCACTCGCTGCATGTCGGCGCGCCTTCGTGGGCGTTGGTCAGCTTCGGCTCAGCCACTCCGGCGGGGAGCGAAGTAAGCGCCGCCAGGATCGCCGGAGCGGGAACGGCCGCACCAGCGTTTTCCACGGGGGCTCCGCCATTGAGCTTTAGATAATCGGACGAGATGAATCGTCCGCCTAGCCACCGGGCTATGTAGTCCAGCACCGACGATACAAACCGGATGTTCGGGTTTGCGGTGATGCCCGAAGGCTCGAACCGTGTGTTCAGCAGCTTGTCCACAAACACTTTCAGCGGCACGCCGTATTGCAAGCCCAGCGAGATGGTCAGCGCCAAGCCGTCCATCACACCGGAAAGCGTCGACCCTTCCTTGGACATCTTGATGAAAATTTCGCCGGGACGATTGTCCTCGTACATCCCGACGGTAATGTACCCTTCGTGCCCGCCCACGCTGAATTTGTGCGTAACCGACGCACGCTCCACCGGCATCTTTTCGCGTACTGCCCGTGCGAAGAGTTCGCGTTGCATTGGCTCAACGTTCGCCGTCGTCACCGCCGCGGGCTCGGCTTTCTTCTCTTCTTTCTTTCCGCCGGCATTGAGCGGCTGCGAACGCTTGGAATTGTCGCGGTAGATGGCCACGGCCTTCAGCCCCAGCTTCCACGATTCAATATACGCGTTCATGATGTCTTCGACCGTCGATTCCTCCGGCATGTTGATGGTCTTTGAAATCGCGCCCGAGAGGAACGGCTGCGCCGCCGCCATCATCTTCACGTGCCCTGTCCAGGTGATCGAACGACCGCCGCCTTGCGGCGCCAGCGAGCAGTCGAATACCGGCAAGTCTTCCGCCTTCAGGTGCGGCGCGCCTTCGATCTTCCCGTTTTTGTCGATGTAGGAAACGATTTCGCTGGTCTGTTCCGGCGTGTAGCCGAGCTTCATCATCGCCTGCGGCACGGTGTTGTTCACAATTTTGATCAGCCCGCCGCCCACCAGCTTCTTGTACTTCACCAGCGCCAGGTCCGGTTCGATTCCCGTGGTGTCGCAGTCCATCATGAAGCCGATGGTACCCGTCGGCGCCAGCACCGTCACTTGCGAATTCTTGTAACCGTACTTTTCGCCGTGCGACAGCGCCGTGTCCCACGCTTCCTGCGCGCCCAGGAACAATTCCGTCTGCACGTGTTCCGGCTGGATCCCGCGCATCGCGTCGCGGTGCATGCGAATCACGTCCAGCATCGGCTCACGGTTCACTTCATAGCCTGGGAACGGACCCATGCGTTCCGCAATTCTCGATGACTGCGCGTATGCTTCGCCGCACATCAGCGCGGTGATCGCGCCGGCCACGTCGCGTCCTTCCGGTGAGTCGTACGGCAGCGCCATGGACATCAGCAGCGCGCCCAGATTGGCGTAGCCCAATCCGAGCGGACGGAAGTTATGCGAATTCTCTGCAATCTTCGGCGTCGGGTAACTGGCATTGTCCACCAGGATCTCCTGCGCCGTGATGGTCACATCCACGGCATTCTTGAACGCCGCAACGTCGAACTGCCCGCTGCCGGTCGCGAACTTCATCAGGTTCAGCGAGGCTAGGTTGCAGGCCGTGTCATCCAGGAACATATATTCCGAGCACGGGTTGCTGGCGTTGATTCGCGCCGTGTTCTTCGAAGTGTGCCAGCGGTTCACCGTCGTGTCGTACTGCATCCCGGGATCGCCGCAATGCCAGGTCGAATCCGCAATCTTCATCATCAGGTCGCGCGCGCGCAGCTTCTCCGCCGGCTGGCCGTCCGTGACGTTCTTCGTCCACCAGTCCTTATCTTCAATCACCGCGCGCATGAAGTCGTCCGTCACGCGCACCGAGTGGTTTGCATTCTGGAAGAAGATCGAAGCATACGCATCGCCGTCGATCGAGCTGTCGTAGCCTTGCTCGATCAGCACGTGCGCCTTGCGCTCTTCCTTCATCTTGCATTCGATGAATTCCACGATGTCCGGATGATCGATGTTCAGGATCACCATCTTTGCCGCGCGCCGCGTCTTTCCGCCGCTCTTGATCACCCCCGCGAACGCATCGAAGCCCTTCATGAAGCTCACCGGCCCCGATGCAATTCCCCCGCCGCTCAGGGTTTCCCGGCTGCCGCGCAGCGTCGAAAAGTTCGTTCCCGTGCCGGAGCCCCACTTGAAGAGCATGCCTTCGGTCCGCGTCAGCCCCATGATCGACTCCATGTTGTCGCTGACCGAGTTGATAAAGCACGCCGAGCACTGCGGCTTCGGCTGCACGCCCACGTTGAACCACACCGGCGAATTGAAGGCCATCTTCTGCTCGACCAGCAAGTGCGTCAGCTCGTCGCGGAAGGCATCCCGCGACGCCGCATCGGCAAAATATCCGCCCTCTTGGCCCCATCGCACAATGGTGCTCACCACGCGCCCGATCAGTTGCCGCACCGATCCTTCGCGCTGGGGTGTCCCGGGCTTGCCATGGAAATATTTGCTGGTGACGATGTTGGTGGCCGTCTGCGACCAGCTCTTGGGCACTTCCACGTCTTCCTGGCGGAAGATGGTCACACCTTTTTCGTTCCCGATCAGCGCGGTGCGCTTTTCCCATTCGACGGCATCGCAGGGGGACTTCTTCCCATCGGTGAAGTACCGTTCAAAAGTCAGACCTTTCCCTGTGTTGACCGCCGTTTTCTCGGCCGCATCTGTCGCCAGAGATTTTCCGTTCAATGCATGCTTCACCGTAGCCATCCGTCCCTCCGCGCTCCAGGGTTCCCACTCGCGGAGGGAACCCTATTATTTTACTCCTCTGCGTCCCGCAGAGGCGTCGCGCTTCGCTTCAGGGTCTGGGCTGAAGTTAACGCATCTTCCGATTCGATGGGTTCGTGAAAGCGGGCAGCGAAAAAAAAGCCGTATTCCAGTCGCACTCAAGTTCCAGCGCAAAACGCCAATGCTCTGCCACTGGCCGGTGGTTCGCACTCAGCCAAACAGCAGGGTGCCCCGCCTGAAATACGGGCGCGGAGCAGGTATTCGCGCTCGATTTTTTTCGCTTAGAACCCGGGCTGCCTCGTGGTCTGGCCCCCACGGACCTTGGTCCATCCCCGACTCGGTCCGTCTGGCGCTTCCACGTCCCCCCGAATCTGGATTCGCAGTATCAACGGAAGAAAATTTTCTGTCAAGAGAAAAACGCAAAATGTGGTTGACGTTTTCGTACTGCGTCTATTTGTAGTGGTCCGATTTCCACTCGGTTTCCACCGTTTTTCCACTCCAGCGCTTCCGCTTCGACATTTTTTTAACATTTCTTGCCGCCTTGCCTTTCACGCCGCATTCTCTGCATCCTATTGAATATGCAGCGCACTTTCCCAACTCTTGCTCTTCTCTTTGTTCTTCCACTTCGCCTTTTCGCGCAAGCCGCCGCGCCCACCAATACATCTCCCCTCATGCAGCCCGCTCTTGGGGAGAAATTGCAGATCGCCGGTGTGCACAACGCCGGCAAAATCACTGACTTTCTCTATCGCGGCGCACAGCCCAAACAAACGGGTCTTTCTGAACTGAAACTCTTGGGGATCAACACCATTGTCGATCTCCGCGGCGAAGACCGCGAAAAAATCGACTGGGAACGCAAGCGTGCCGAGTCCCTTGGAATACGCTTTGTGCACATCCCCGTCAGCGGCTGGTCACCGCCTACGGACGAGCAAGTGGTTCAGTTCTTGTCTCTGTTTCGCGGCGAACCGGGGCAGAAGGTTTTCGTCCACTGCCGCTTTGGCGACGATCGCACCGGCGTTTTCGTCGCCACTTATCGGATGGCTCTCGAAAAGTGGTCCGCGGAACAAGCCATGAAAGAAATGTATTTCTTCGGCTTCAACGGATTCTGGCATCCTGCGATGAAATCCTTCATTCGCGGCTTCCCCGCACGGCTGAACTCTTCGCCGTCTCTCGCGTCGCTCCGCAGCCCGCCTTCGAAACGATGATCCGGCGGACCGGCTATTCGCCAGGATGCTCTCTGCTCGCCTGGACGCTTAGAACAAAGGACTTAGAGCAATTTTTCTCCTAGTACCTCCGTACCCTCTGAAACAGGACGCTTGCTTCATTTGAGAGAACCGCTGCTCCCTCTATCATTCTGCCTATTCCAAACTTAGCGGTCTGAGGGAGTTGTCCCCGTGCAAATCGGACGCTACGAGATTCTCGAAATCATCGGCACCGGCGCTCATGGCCGGGTGGCACGCGCCCACGATCCCATGATCGGCCGCCTGGTGGCCATCAAGCTGTTCCCCAAGGAATTGGCCAGTGGCGAAGCGCGCCAACGCTTCATTCAGGAAGCGCGCGTCGTCGGCCAGCTCTCGCATCCTTCGATCATCACACTCCACGATATGGGCATCGACGAAGCCACGCAAACGCCCTATCTGGTCATGGAATACCTGGAAGGCCAGCCGCTCGATCGCATTCTAGAGAAAGGCAGCGTGCCCTATCCAAGAGCTTGCGCCTGGGCTGCGGAAGTAGCTTGCGCGCTCGGCGTGGCGCACCGCAAAGGAGTGATTCACGGCGACGTCAAGCCCGCGAACATGCTCATCACCGATGATGGGCGCTTGAAATTAATGGACTTCGGGATGGCCCGGCTGGCGAGCCGCGATTCAAAAGCTACGCCGCTGGTGGGCACGCCCGCTTATTGGTGTCCCGAGCAAATCATGGGCAAGCCGCAGGATGCGCGCTCCGATCTGTTTTCTCTCGGCGTCGTTCTCTACGAAATGGTGACGGGCAAGCGTCCCTTTGACGCGGATTCGCTCCAGGCCATTTGCAGCCGCGTTCTATCTTCGACACCGTTGCCGCCATCGCACGCGAATCCGTCCGTGCCGTCGAACTTTGACGGCATCGTAGCGCGTTGCCTGGCGAAAGATCCCGCAGCCCGGTACGCACCGGCCGAAGCTCTCGCAGAAGAACTGTATCCGCTGGCGCGCCGCAAAGAGACTCCGGTTCCCGTGACGCAATCCAATGGAAATGGACACGGCTTGCGTGACCGCGCAGCGAGGCTGCTGCGCTCAGCATAATGATTACCTTGCAAAAAGGCCGTTACGAATGCATCGAGCCTCTCGGCTCCGGCGCTACCAGCCGCGTTGAAATGGCGCGCGACAACGTCATTGGCCGCGTCGTGGCCCTCAAGACTTTTGTCAATGGCTTCGGGGAAGGCCAGGAGCAGCAATTCCTGCGCGAGGCGCAAATCATCGGCCAACTCTCCAATCCTTCCATCGTGCAGCTTTACGACGTGGGCATCGACGAGCAGGGCACACCATTCCTGGTGATGGAATACATCGCAGGCAAAACGCTGGAGCGCCATCTCGATCCGTCCACGCTGACGCCGCAGCGGGCCTGCGCCTGGGCGGCCGATCTGGCCAATGCGCTGGCACTGTCTCACCGCGCCGGAATTCTCCACGGTGACGTCAAGCCCGGGAACATTCTTGTGACGCCGGAGAACAAAGTAAAACTCGGCGACTTTGGCATCGCGCGTTACGCTTCGCAAATCTCGGGCTCGGGCCGCCTGCTGGGCACGCCAGCGTACCTGGCGCCGGAACAAATCCAGGGCCAGCCGCAGGACGCCCGCTCAGACCAGTTCGCGCTCGGAATTGTTCTGTATCAGATGTTGACGGGCGCGCGCCCCTTTGATGGAAGTTCCATCGCGGCCGTTTGCGCGCAGATTTTGCAGGCTGCACCCGAGCCGCCGTCACGGCACAATCCGGCGGTTCCGGCGGCGCTCGATCGCATCGTGGCCCGTTGCCTCTCAAAAAACCCCGCGGACCGCTTTGCTTCCTGCGATGAGCTGGCGTCCGCTCTGTACCCGCTCGCTCGGGCCAGCTCGCAAGCAGCGACTGCCAAAATCAAGAAGAGACCGTGGTGGTCGAGGCCCACGCGCCCGCAGGATATCTTGATCGCGGCAGCCGCGTGCCTCTTGGTCGCATTCAGTGTTTCGGCGATGCGCTCCGTCCGCGCCCGGCTTGCTGTGCCTCCGCCTCCCGCGGGTGTTCGTTTTTCGCTGGCGCTGCCGCCTGACGCGTTGATGCACACCTCGCAAGACGTGGCGCCCGTTCCCGTGGCTGACGCCTCGTCACCGGCAGATGAACGGAAGAATTCTCCAGCCCGGCTAAATCGTTCCGCAAAAAATTCCCGCGCTCATGAAGAGCATCCTTTGCGGAACTCCTCATCGAAAACGCTTGTTGCAGCTCTTCCCTCTTCGCCTCCCGTCAACCAGCCCACCGCTACTCCCCATTCCAGCCTGCAAATTGAAATTACTTCAGCGGTCCGTGAAGGCACGGTGATTGTTTTCGCGGATCGCGAATTGCTCTTCTCGGTAAATTTGGCGGAAGAGAAGAAAGGCCAGCCGGTGCATTTCGAACACGCGCTCGCCGCGGGACCGCATCAATTCCGCGTGGCGCTGTACAAAGCGGACCGGAGCTTGCAGTTGGAAAAAGAGGGCTTCGCGGAAACGGGCGGCGACGGCGCAAACACGATGGCTGTGCACATCACGCGCCGCGCCAAGCTGCTCATTCGGCACGAGCTGGCGCTCGACGTCACCTGGCCCGGCGGGGCCGCGCCAACCGCAGGCGGGCGCTCGGGTGAACGCACCTCCGGGAGTGTAAAGTCCGCCGCGTTGCTCAAGTAAACGTCTGCTGAATTTTGTTGAAAGTTAAAAAAAGAAGAGCGTCGCGCTATTCGTAGCGGAGGGCCTCGACAGGATCGAGTCTTGCTGCTTTCATCGCCGGCCACACGCCAAAGACCAGACCTACACAGACGCTGACGACAATTCCCGTGGCCGCCGCCCACACGGGCACGCTTCCCGGCCACTTCAAGCTGAACCTCACGAGCAGCACCAGGCCATTCACCAGGATGAGCGCGAGCACGCCGCCAACTCCCGTGAGTGCCATGGCTTCCAGCAGGAATTGCCAGGTAATGTCGGCGCTCTTCGCGCCGATGGCTTTGCGAATACCAATCTCGCGCGTGCGCTCGGTAACGCTGACCAGCATGATGTTCATCACGCCTACGCCGCCAATCAACAGGCCGATTCCACTGAGGACAAACGTGGCGAGCGCGACCATCCCCAGGATGCTGTGAAACTCATCCACGATTTGCTGGGAAGTCTGAATGGAAAAAGAATTCTTGCCGTCATAGGGAACATTACGGCGCCGGCGAAGCACTTCGGTGGCCTGGTCCACGGCCTGGTCGAGCATGTTTGGATAGGCCTGCAGGCGAATGTTGTGTTCGTACGCGCCCGGGTAAATTTTCCGGAAAGTATTGTAGGGAATCAGAACGCGGCGGTCTTCGTCATCCTGGCCAAACATGCCCTTGGGCTTTTCCACGACACCGATGACGCGAAACGCCGAACCGTCAATCATCACGTCCTTGCCAACGGGTGAAACATTGGGAAAGAGCACGGGCGCGGCATTTTCACCAAGCATTACGACTTTCTCGCGGTGCAGGTTGTCGCCTTCGCTGATAAACCGGCCGTCCAGCGTGGCGGCGTTGGCATAGACTAGGCCAAAGTTCGGCTGCACCCCGCGGAAATCAATCGCAGTTACTTCGCCATCCTTGGTGCGGACGGAATGGGGCTGCTCCCACCAAATGACAAAAACCGTGAGGTCCTTCACTGCGGGACACAATTGCTTGATGGCCTCGCCATCTTCCAGGGTCAGCGGTTTGCGCTCGCGTTCTTCCTTGGGACGCCGGCCGCCGCCGTGCGGGCCCTGGTCAAAGCGCGAAATGAACGCGGTATCAGCGCCGTACTGCTTGATGCTCTCCTGGACCTGTTGATCGAATCCGGTAATCAACGCGGCCACCAGCATGATGACGCTCACGCCGAGGACCACGCCGAAAACAGTAAGAAAACTGCGCAGCTTGTGCGCGCGGAGCGTGTCCATCGCCTGCTTGAGATTTTCGCCGTGCTGTTGTGCCATGGTCGTTTTGTGGCGGCCCGCTTAAACGAGCCACGATTCCTTAGCCATCCGCCCGAAGGGCTTCGATGGGATCCAGCTTTGCTGCGCGCGTCGCCGGATAGATGCCGAAGAAAAGACCGACGCTGGTGGAAACCGCCAGCGAAAGAATTACGGCGCTCATTGGCGTGCGCATGGGAATGGAAGTCAGAGCGCGCGCCACGGCGACCACCACGTAGGCAAGAATGATCCCAATCAAGCCGCCTGTCGCCGCGAGCACCGCCGATTCCGTTACGAATTGCAGGACGATGTGCATCTTCCGCGCGCCCAGCGAACGGCGCAAACCAATTTCGCGCGTGCGTTCTGTAACGCTGGCCAGCATGATGTTCATGATCACGATTCCGCCGACCACGAGGAAAACCGCAGTAAGCCCCACGGCCACCATGAACAGATTGCCGGTCAAGGATTGCCACAGGCCCATGATGGAGTCCGAACCGATGATGCCGAAATTGTCCGGGCCGTCCCAGGGAATGTGCCGCCAGGCGCGCAACAACATGCGCGCTTCATCCTCGGAGGCCGACATCATCTCCGCGCTTTGCGCCTGGACAAACAACACCAGCGAGTCGCGCTGCGTGCCCCATTCCTTGCTGAAGGTTTCCAGGGGAATGAAAACGAAATTGTCCTGCGACTGCCCGAGGGCACTGCCGATCACGGCAGACACACCGACGATTTCGTAGCTGTGCGTTCCGGCGCGAATGGTCTTGCCGATGGGATCCACGTTGGAGAAGAACTTTTTGACCAAATCCGTGCCGATGAAGCATACAGGAGAGCGGTGCTCCTGATCGGAGGCAGTCAGGAAACGGCCCGATGCGACGGAGAACCCGCGAACATCGGAAAAGTTGGAGGTCACTCCTAGAATGCTGACGTTCTCAAGCAGGTCATTGCCATGGCGCACGTCGGAGTTGGTGCCCAGTAGGCCGGCGATCTGGATGACGGTGCGCATGCCGGTCTTGAGTTTGTCGAATTCGTCCAAGGTGACCAGCGGGCGCTTCTGAGCCTTTACCCAGGCGTCTTCACTGGTGATAATCCCGAAGCGGTTTAGAACGAAAACGTTTGCGCCGAGATTGGCGATGCGGTCGGCGACGTAGAAATTCAGTCCGGCGACCACGCTCATGACGGCGACGAGCGTCGTTACCGCCAGGATGACCCCCAGCAAAGTGAGGAAACTCCTCAACTTGTGGGCGCGAAGGGCGTCAAGAGAGAGGCGCAGCGTCTCCGTCATGGTGATCAAGCCGCTGCGGAAGCGCCCGTGTTTCAGGCGCAGACCGGCGGCCCGCGGAGCGACACGGGTAAAGGCGCCAAATCCATCGATGGGGGTTACGCCCAAACAAACCTCCAACTTTCTCTAGTTAATACGAGTACGCCCGCCGAATCGTTCCTTGGTATATAGACGTGCAGACCGGCACTTTGCTTTCGCTATTTCTTGGAGTAGCCTTAAGTCCGGTTCCAAGGGGTTAACGGAGCAACACAGTATTGTATCGTGTCGGGCCACCGACTTGGGACGGAAGATTGCTCGCCAGGCTCAGCAGAGTTAGCCTCGCAAGGAGGGCGCCATTCGTCGTATCTATCATTATCTTCTTGTACTTACAGCATTCGGCTTAATTCTTACGCCGTCCGGCCTGGCACAGCAGAGTTCCGACCATAAGGCTCAGGCGGTGGCGTCCGCTGCGCCAACTTCGGGCTTCCGGGCCGAATTCCTGGAAGGAATTGCCTACTATGAGCAGCGCTACACGCGGTTGGCCGAGGCCATGCCTGCGGAAAAGTACACTTGGCGCCCCGGCGAGGGTGTTCGATCGGTCGGTGAAGTGTTCACCCACATCATCGGCGCGAACTATGCGTCGCCCGGGCCTTGGGGACCGCGCCGCCCAGCGGCCTGGATTTCAAAGCCATCGGCGCTCTTTCCAACGACAAGTCCAAGGGTGCAAGCATTGAAAGATTCGTTTGCGCACCTTCGCGGTGCCGCGCTGGCGCTGAATGACGGCGACGCGGACAAGCCGCAGAAAATGTTTGGGCGGCAATCCACGCTGCGCGGATCTTTCACCATGATTATTGGGCACTTTGGCGAGCACCTCGGCCAACCCATTGCCTATGCGCGCATGAACGGTATCGTGCCGCCCTGGACGGAAGAAGCTCAACAGCAACAACCGAAGCCCGCCGACAAACCCAAGCCTTAAACATCTCGCGAAAGTAAACAGCCAGTGACCGTTTGACATCCAAGGGATTATTTCGGTGCAATGGCGGTGTACAACAATTGTGTGCCCAGACGAATCCAATCAGAGTTGGCTTTGACGGATTTCTAGCCACTTTACATCATGCGCAAATATGCTTTTGTCCCCATGGCACTGCTGTCGCTGGCTTTCGCTGGCGACGCCGCCGCGCAATCCGCCGTACCCGATACCACTCCCACGATTGGGCCTGCGAAGCCGGACCTCTTCAAGCGAATTATTGCAAACCAGAAAAAAGGCGAGGCCGCGCTAGATCTCTACGAACGCATCGAGCGCGTCGAGACCCGCAAGAATCCGAACGACCCAAAGCCATCGACTGTAAAAATTTCGCGCGTCATTCCTTCGGGGACGGGCATGGTGCGGATTTCCCTTGGTCCTGACGGCAAACCCACGGACTCCGCCGCGTATCGCGCCGACCTGGAGGGCCTGGCGCGGGCGCTGGCGTTGCTCATGGAGGACAACCGATCCCAGCGTGAAGCCCTGGAAAAATACGCCAAGAAAAAGAAAGACCGCAACGATCTGATCGATGCCACGCACAATGCTTTCCTTTTCACGCTTGTTGGCAACGAGCCGCGCGGCGATCGCACACTTTCCAGATACAAAATGGATCCCAACCCGGCCTTCAAACCCACAACACGCTTCACTTCGATCTTTCCCAAGGTGCGCGGGCTCGTGTGGATTGACGAAGCTTCGGGCGAAGTTGCGCGCATCGAAGGCGACGTCATGGAAGACATTTCCATTGGCTTGTTTCTGGGGAAAATCTACAAAGGCAGCCACTTCATGCAGGAGCGCTACGAATTTGTGCCTGGGCTATGGCTCACCAGTTTCTCACAGTACGATTTCGATGGGCGCAAGTTGTTTTCCGGATTCTCCGTTCACGAGCGCACTTTTTATTCAAATTACCGCTACATCGGCCCGCCTAAGGAAGCACTCGCCGCCATTCGCCAGGAGCTCGGACATGCCGAGTCGGACAAACCACTTGCGGACACCGCCGATCCTTGAAACTTTCCCCTTCAGTGTTCCCGCGTTTGACTAACGGATCAGACTCCAGGGGTACACGCCGACATTGATCTTCATGATGAAGTAGCTGAAGCCACCGGGATCGGGCTTGGGCTGGTGCGGCGTGTCTGGCGGAATCAACAGCCAATCGCCGGCCTTCACTTTGTAGGTTTGTCCGCCAACGACCGGCTGGCCGCGGTATTCGCCGGGGATGATACCGTCCTTGTCCTGGAGGTTCTGACGGTTGGCGATTTTGCCGCCGAGAATCATTTCGCCAGTGCCCCCGGTGAAAATGTAGAAATCGTAGGCTCCGGCGTGCTGCTCGGCGTCGTCGAGGACGCTGTTGACTTTGGTCAAGCTCAGGACGGGCTTGTCACGATACATACGGTAGAGCATGAACATGCTGAAGTTGCGCGTCTGGACGTGCACCGGCCCTCCGCCAAACGATTGGGAACTCCCGCTGCCCGCCTCCTTTACTAATCTGGCGGCTTTCTCGGCCATTTCAGTGTGCGCTTTGCGAATGTCGTCGATGTTCCAATAGGTGATGGGTGGAGCATCGGGCGCGAGAGGCGGATCGTGTGGAGAATTGAAGCCGAAGGGCATGACTTCTTTCTTGTTCTCCTGAGCGTTGACGCTGGGAATCATGGAAAGGCCGTCGAGATGGCCGGTGAGGATCGGTTGCGGAGCAGGCTTCGAGGCGTAGCCGGCTACGTAACCGAGAAGGGCAGCGCCGACCAGAAGTACTGGAAGCATTCTTTTCATGAGGCAATCCTCCATAAGTGGAAACTCGAAAACCCCGATTGCGTTGATGCTGGCGGAACCAAATTTTCATTCTTGCTATTTCTTGGGAGCCGGCTTCTCCGCTTCAAAGCGAATTTCTTTGAGCATCTCTGATTGCCGATAGAGTTCCGTTTTGCCGGCGGGAAACTTGTTGACGCTCAGCATGAAGGCCAGAATGTCTGCGTCTTGCTGGCGGGTGAGATGGCCCGGGTTGGTTTGCGGCATGGTCTTGCGAATTCTGTCGAACAAATCGCCCACGGTGAGGCCGTTCCAATTCGCGAGGAATGCGCCGCCCGTGAGCGGAGGCGCGGATTCGCCACCGGTAAGCATGTCGCCGTGGCAAGCCGCGCATTCCTTGTGGTAGATCGGCTCGCCGCGCTTGGCTTGCTCTTCGGTGTATACGCCGTCCCAGACGGAACGCGACTCCGATGCTGGGGCTTGCGCGCGAAGCAAGCAAAGCGGCGCAGCGATCGCTGCCAGAACGAGGATGGCCGCCGAATATTTCCGCCTCACGTCTTCATAACCTCTCTGGTGGATGAATCATCTTTGCGGCAGCGCACTCATTCCCCGTTTGACGGCAGGGTGTAGGCAATGTATTCGCCGGAGTAAGGCCCGCCGCTGACGGCTACGACGATGTACTGTTTTCCGTTGACCATGTAGGTCATCGGCGATCCGGTTTGCGGGGCGGGCATATAGACGGCGCCGACTTCTTTGCCGGTCATTTTGTCGTAGGCGCGCAACAAGGCGCCGCGCGGATGATCCGCTGTCGTGGTGACATTCCCTTCGCCCGCAATGACCAACGTCTTGGTGACCAACGTACCAATGTTGTACGTGGCCTGGCCGGTGCGCGGAATGTTCATGCCCTTGAGGATCGACGAATTCCTGACGACGTCCGGAGTTTCACCGTGCGCGATTTGCCAGACAAATTCGCCCTGGTCCAGATTGATGGCTGTAATTGTTCCGTACGGTGGCTTGACCAGCGGCAATCCATCGACATCCATGCGACTGAAACCGCCACCGGCCGGTTTCTTCGGCGGCTTGGGAGAGTCCGCTCCGGCGTTTTCGCCGGGACCGTGGAGAATCTCCACCTCTCTGCCCGCGGTACCGGCGATGTAAGCGATGTCGGAGACTTCTTTGGGAGCGGGGACCAGTCCAATCGGCTCGATGCACGAATTGCAGGCGTAGACATAAACGTTGTGCGTTTCGGGATCGTAGGATCCGCCCGGCCAGTTGGTGCCGCCGGAAGCAGTTCCCATCGTGAGCGTCCCGAGCGGCCCTTCCAGTTTGCTTACGGTCGGAGGGGTGAAAACGGGGCCGAGATGATACTTGGAGGCAATCTCTTTCGCGCGCTCGCGAAGAGCAGGGGTGAAATCGATCAAGTCGTCGATCGACACGCCATTTCGGCTGTAGGCCAGAGGTTTCGTCGGAATCGGCTGAGTACGTGAATACCATTCGCCGGGGACGCTGCCGACTTCGACGGGACGCTCCGGAATGGGCCAGACGGGCTTGCCGGTCACACGATCAAAGACATACAGAAATCCTTGCTTTGTGGGCTGAGCCACGGCTTTGACCGGTTTCCCGTCAATCGCGATATCAGCAAGAATCGGCGCCGAGGAAATATCCATGTCCCAGAGTGGGTGGTGCACCAATTGGAAGTGCCACTTGCGCTCACCGGTTTTCAAATCGACGCAGACCAGGCTCTCGCCGAACAAATTGTTTCCCGGCCGGTGTCCGCCGTAAAAATCGCTGGTGGGCGACTCTACCGGCAAATAAACCAAGCCGAGTTGCTCATCCACGGTGATTTGCGTCCACACGCCGGTGTTACCGGTATACTCGGCGGAACCTTTTTCCCAAGTGTCGTAGCCAAACTCGCCTTTCTTTGGGATGGTATGGAAAATCCAGAGGAGCTTGCCGGTTCGCACGTCGAATCCGCGCACGTAACCCTTATTGTTCCGCATGCTCTTTGGCGTCATGCCTTCGCGGAAAGCCGCGCCGATAATCACGGTATCCTTTGCAACGACCGGCGCGGACTGGATGCCGATTTCTCCCGTTTCGAGGTCGGGGAGAATATCTTGGTCATCGTTGAGTTTGAGGTCCACTAGTCCGTTCTCTCCAAAGGAAGGAACTCGCATGCCGGTCTTCGCGTCCAGGCAGATGAGCCGGAATCCGGGCGTCACATAGAAGATTCTTTCTTCTCTTCCGTCGGACCAATAGGCAAGCCCGCGGCCCGAGAGTTGCCGCGGGGCGGCGCCGCCGCGTTTGCCTTCATGCTCGCCATGGATCCAGAGCAACTCTCCGGTGGCCGGATCCAGCGCGATCACGGCGCGGCGCGATCCTGCGGTCGCATACAAAACGCCCTTCACCATGAGCGGAGTTCCTTCGAGCTTGTACTCGGGCCGGTCGCCGAAATTGTCCGTCTTAATGCGCCAGGCGATCTCCAGATCGCTGAAATTACTGGCATTGATTTGGTCCAGCGGACGATAGCGAGTGCCCGCAAGATCGGCGGCGTAAGAAGGCCACTCCGTATCCTTCGCATGGAGCTGAGCGGATGCCGGCGCGGGCCAGCACAAGCCTGCCGCAAAAATCAAAAACAATAGAGTGCTCAGCCGTCTCGATGTCTTCTCGCGCATATTCGACCTCCCTGAGATTCCGGGCCGTGTTCTTCCGCTCGCGCCATCTGCTTGATTTGTGTTGGTGCTGTCCGCAGGAGTAAGCCCGCGGAAGTCTAAGCCACTGCAAGCAAAGAAACAAATGTTTCGTTTAGAACCGAGATGTGCGCAGCAATCAGCAGCGTTTCTTTTCCATAGCCCCTGTTAGAATGCACACCATGCGTGTTCCTTTGTCATTTCTGCTTTCTCTATTGTCTTGCGCAAGCGTGCAAGCGCAGTGGTGGAAAGTGCAGACCAGCGGGATCGACACCAACCTCCGCGGAGTCAGCGTGGCCGAAATGCCGGATGCCAAGGGCGTTCCTGGGCCGGTGGTTTGGGCATCGGGTTCGAATGGCGTGATTCTGAGATCCGTCGACGAGGGTGAGACGTGGAAGCGACTCCAAGTCACCGTTGGCGACGCGCTCGACCTTCGCGGGATCGTGGCGTTCAACGAGAAGATGGCCTATCTGATGTCCAGCGGAGAAGGCGAAAAGTCGCGCATTTACAAGACGACCGACGGCGGCGAAACGTGGAGGCTTCAATACACGGACAAGCGCAAGGAGTTTTTTCTCGACGCGATCGCCTGCCACACGGAAACTCGCTGCTTCGCGCTTAGCGATCCCATCGACGGCAAATTTCTCCTGCTGAGCACATCTGATGGCGAGCATTGGAATCCACTGCCCAGCGCAAACATGGCTGCGGCGCTGCCCGGCGAAGGCGTATTCGCCGCGAGCAATAGTGGTCTCGTAGTCTCCGGCGAGGAGATTTTCTTCGGCACCGGCGGTCCCGCAGCCCGAGTCTTTCACTCTCCCGATTTGGGCCATACCTGGACTGTCGCAGAAACTCCCATTGCCAGTGGCAAGCCTTCCGCCGGGATTTTTTCCCTTGCCATTGATGACAATGATCGAATCATGGCAGTGGGCGGCGACTATAAGGAACCCGGCCGCCCGTACCGTGCGGCAGCCTACTCCGTCGACGGAGGCAAGACCTGGCAGCTTGTTGCGCGGCAGCCCGGCGGCTACCGCTCCGCGGTAGCTCACATCGATGATGGACGCTGGGTGGCCGCCGGTCCAAACGGCGAAGACTTCAGCAGTGATTCGGGCGTCCATTGGAAGCACACGGATTCGCTGAATCTCAATGCCGTTGCCCTCTTAGATGTCTTCACGGGTTGGGCTGTCGGGCCCAACGGCACCATCGCGCACTTCGTCAATCACACGCAATACGAAATTCGTTTCCGCCGTCCGAATAGCCCTGCACGACTGGCTTCCGTCAACCTTGCCGAGTGAACAAAGAAGGTATACTCTCCCGCGTTGAAAACGAGACGACGATCCCCAGCTTCTGTCTCGGCACGAAAATCTTTTGCGGAGGCTGCCATGCCAAATCTTTCGAACTCCAATCGGGAACCTCTCGGCGACGAGCGTGAGAAAAACAATGCGAATTCCTCAACCCTTCGCTTGCCTTCCGACCGCCGCACCTTCCTTCAAGCGGCCGCCGCCACTGCTACAGCCGGCGCAGCCACGTTCGCCCTGCCCGCCTGGGCCCGCGGCGCCGCTCCTGCCAGCGATCTGGAGGCCATCCGCGCCGAAATCGAAAAGCGCCACGACGAATCCGTCAAGCGATTGCAAGACTGGATTCGCCAGCCATCCATCGCAGCGGAAAACCGCGGCATGAACGAAGGCTGCGACATGATGATGCGCATGTTGCGCGAGGCGGGCTTTCAGCAAGCCACAAAAATCACCACCGACGGCCAGCCAGGCGTCTTCGCCACTCTGGATGCTGGCGCCCCCCGAACACTCGGCCTTTACTACATGTACGACGTGAAGCAAGCCGATCCCGCCGAGTGGTCCTCGCCCC
>Ga0209057_1001151_pt1 | contig 21997 bp, 13 predicted proteins | sample GraSoiAngelo_146_FD_185903 | JGI IMG/M metagenome (GOLD analysis project Ga0209057, IMG submission 185903) | Grasslands soil microbial communities from the Angelo Coastal Reserve, California, USA - 14_1009_05_30cm (SPAdes) (version 2) | ecosystem: Environmental > Terrestrial > Soil > Grasslands ... | reverse complement strand
GATAAATCGGAACGCGAGCCGCGCGAGAAAACGCAGGAGCGCCTCGGGAAATTGGCCAAACCGGTCTTCGAGATTTTCGAGAAAGGCGGCGAAAGCGCGAAGCTCACCAACATAATCGAAAACTTGCGGCTGCGTGGTCTCGCCGATTTCGCCAAAGTCGATGTCCGCATCGTGCGCGGCCTTGCCTATTACACTGGAATTGTTTTCGAAGTTTTTGATCGCGCAGGCAAGTTTCGCGCGATTGCCGGCGGCGGGCGCTACGATCAACTGGTTGCGCAATTGAGTGACAACGCGGTTTCAATGCCCGCGCTAGGCTTCGCCATCGGTGACGTCGTCCTCGGGGAAATGATTCGCGGCCACGCGGCTGCCCGCGCGCAAATGGAAAAGACGATCGGGGCCGAACGCGCGGTCGAGATTTACGTGGTCATCGCAAAGGAAGAACAGCGTGGAAATGCCGTTGCCATGATGCAGCAACTGCGCGATTGCGGATATCGAGTCGATTACTCGTTGGCGGCGGCAAAAGTGGCGCGGCAATTTCGGTTAGCTGAACAAAGCCGGGCACGCTTTGCCGTCGTCTTCGGCGACGAATGGCCGCAAGTGGGAGTGAAGGACCTGGAAACGGGCCAGCAAGTTCTGGTCGCTCACGATGATGTGCTCAGGCACGTTGCGGAAGCGCCATCCCGAGCGTAAGTCGAGGGATCCCGTTGCGATAGCTTTAAGATTGCATACCGGGATCCCTCGACTTCGCTCGGAATGACTGAACAGATGTACCGCACCCATCACTGCAACGAATTGCGCAAAACCGATATCGGCCGCGAGGTGAAACTGGCCGGCTGGGTGGCGGTGCGGCGCGATCACGGCGGTGTGATTTTCATCGATCTACGCGATCGCGAGGGATTGACTCAGGTCGTTTTTCGCCCGGAGGAAAACGCCGAAGTGGCGAAGCAATCCCACAGCTTGCGCACCGAAGATGTCATTCAGGTTTGCGGCAAGGTCGCGCCGCGTCTGGCTGGAACCGAGAATCCGAAGCTCCCGACCGGCGACATCGAAGTGCTCCCACAATTGCTCACGATTTTGAACCGCGCCGAGAATCTGCCATTTCAAATCGACGCCGAATTAAGCAACGAAGACCTCGAGCTGACCTATCGTTATTTCGATCTGCGCCGGCCGCGCCTCTCGCGCAATTTGCAAACCCGGCACCGCGTCACTCAGGCAACACGGCAGTACCTGGATTCACAGGGGTTCATTGAAATCGAGACGCCGATCTTGAGTAAAAGCACCCCGGAAGGGGCGCGCGATTTTCTCGTCCCAAGCCGGTTGCTGCCGGGAAAATTTTACGCGTTGCCGCAGGCGCCGCAGCAATACAAACAATTGCTGATGGTCGCCGGAATGGAAAAATACTTTCAGATCGCGAAAGCATTTCGCGATGAAGATTTGCGGGCCGATCGCCAGCCGGAGTTTACCCAGATCGATATCGAGACATCCTTCGCCACACCTAACGACATTTATACATTAACTGAGGGGATGCTGGCGGCAATTTTCAAGGCTGCGCGCGGGATCGACATAGCCACTCCTTTTCCGCGGCTGACCTATCGCGAGGCGATCGACACTTTTGGCAGCGACAAACCGGATCGGCGTTTCGACATGAAACTGGTCGATCTCGGCGACGTCTTTCGCAGTAGTCAGTTCAAAGTTTTTCAGGCCGCGCTGGCTGCGGGCGGCGTAGTTAAGGCCGTCAACGCAAAGAACTTCGCCGGCATCACCATTGGTCAGGTCGATGAACTGACCGCGATCGCGAAGACTTTTGGCGCGAAAGGGCTCGCCTTCATCAAAGTGGAGAATGGGGAATGGAAATCGCCCATTGTGAAATTCTTTTCTGACGCGGAGAAGGAATCGCTGCGCACGAAATTACAAGTCGAGGAAGGCGATTGTCTTTTCTTCGCCGCCGGAAAGTGGGAGATAGCTTGTGAAGTACTCGGACGAATCCGATTGCGCATAGCGGAAATCCAAAAACTGACCGTCGGCTCAGACAACCGCCAATCCGGCTCGGACTTGGATTTTCTCTGGGTCACAGATTTTCCGCTTATGCAATGGAGCGCCGAGGAAAATAAATGGAACGCGGTTCATCATCCCTTCACCCGACCGAAAGCCGAAGATCTTCCGCTGCTTGAGCAAAAAAAATTCGGCGAAATGCGCGCTGATGCTTACGATATCGTCTTAAACGGCGTCGAAATCGGCGGCGGCAGCGTCCGCATTCATGAGCCGGAGTTGCAGGCGAAAATGTTCGAAGCTCTCGGCGTGAGCGCGGAAGAGCAGCAGGCGAAGTTCGGCCATTTGCTGCGCGCCTTTCGCCTCGGTGCGCCGCCGCATGGGGGGATTGCGCTCGGACTCGACCGCCTGGTCATGGTGATCTGCGGCGAGCAATCCATCCGCGATGTGATGGCATTCCCAAAAAATAACCGCGGCCAGGAATTGATGACGCAGTCGCCGGCCGAAGTTGATCCGAAGCAGTTGCGGGATTTGGGCATCACGCTCGCAAAGGAAAAATTCTAGGGGCGGTCATCTTGGCCGCCAACCAAAAGAAACGGCGGCGAAGATCGCCGCCCTACAATTTCAATATCCCAGGGCCTTTTTTCGCTCTGCTGCGCCGGGGAGAGGATCCTTGCGGATTGTGATTGCTTCCGTGCCCGAGTCCTTCAGCTGCCTGGACTGAATCGCGTTGAACTCCACATCTTTCGTGAATTCCGGCGGAAGGTCCGCCTCCGCATAGATGGCGTGCACGGGGCATACGTCCACACATGCCATGCAATCAATGCAATCCTCCGGGTGAATGACCACCTGGTTCTCCAGTTCATAGAAGCAGGCAACGGGACATACCTCGACACAGTCGGTGAATTTGCATCCGCTACATTTGTCAGTGACGACGTGAGGCATGGAATAATGTCGTGGAGGGTTGGGTGAAGGGCCTGGTATTAACCTCAACTAATCCAGTGGTAGGCGCTTGGTCAATTCCTGTCTCAATATCAGACTAAGCCCGTGGCGGCTGATATTCGCGGCCGGTCCGGAACAAAACAGCCACGGAAAAGGTAACGATACTCCCGAAGCAGATCCACCACGGGAATTCCATCACCGGCAGCCAGTCCGGTTGATGATAGATTTTCGTGCCGAAGATGCCCGCGATGTTGTTCGGCAATCCGCTTAGAATTGTGACAACGATAAAGCCGGCGATCATAGCAATGAAATTGCCGCGATCGTTTCCGCGCGCCTTTGTCAGCATGCCGGCGAGAAAGATTCCGAGGACGGAGCCGTAAGTGTAACCGTAAATGCCGAGGACGATCGGGATGATGCGCACATTGGGCCGTACAATCACAAAATAAGAAGTGCTCGATGCGACAAGGATCATGAGAATCGAAAACCCGACAGTAGCCCAGCGCACCGCGCGCAGGCTTTCTTCGCCGTCCGCACCAGGGCGAATGTAGGTGACGTACCAATCGCGGGTGAAACTTGTGGCCAGCGCGTTGAGGGCAGTGCTGAGCGAACCCATCGCGGTCGCGAAAATTCCCGCGAGCAGTAATCCGCGCAGGCCTATAGGCATTTCGTAAAGAATGTAATGACAAAAAATTTCGTTCGGTGTTTTGGGAACGACGAGATCTTGATGCGTCTGATAAAATACCCAAAGCAACACACCGATGCTGACAAAGGTGAACGCAATCGGAATATCAGCGAGTCCGGAGAGAATAAGCGAGCGGCGGCTGCGGCGAATATCGACCGCAGTTAACATTCGTTGCACCATGTCCTGATCGGTTCCGTGGGTGGACATAGTCATGAAGGTTGAACCAATGAGACCGGCGAAAATGGTATACTCGATGGCAAACATGCCCGCGACTTTTTGCCAACCATGTTTCGCTGGGTCGAGACCGGTAGTGATCACGTCGGAAAGGTGGAACGGGCCGCGACGCTGCACGATTTCATGCCACCCCCCGGGAATAGCGGCATAAAGCAACCCGAGCGCGACCAGCGCGCTCCCGATCATAATTGAAGCCTGGATCACGTCGGTCCAGATGACGGCCTTAATGCCGCCGAGCGTTGTATAAATCGCGGTCAGAATAACGATTGCAATCGTCGCGCCGATGTAAATCCACAGCGTTTCCGCCTGGCTCGGACGCACCCCGCGAATCATTTCATAAGCAAGCGCCAACGCGATCGCCGCGACATACAAACGGGCACCAGAAGCGAGCAATCGGGTGAAAAGAAATACGGCAGAAGCGGCGTTCTTTGTTCCGACGCCGAATCGTGCGGTTAGATATTCGTAGATCGAGAAGACTTTGTAATCGTAGTAGGGTTTAATGAAAATGAAGCTAACGAGAATGCGGGCAATGATGGTGCCAAGGGCAAGCTGTAAATAAGTGTAGTTCCGCTGGGTGTAACCTTCGCCCGGTGTGCCGAAAAATGTCCCGGCGCTGGTTTCGGCGGCGATGAGGGAAGCGAGCACCGCCCACCATGGAATCTGGCGGCGGCCGAGCGCGAAGTCTTCCAAATCGCGCTCCTTCCGGCCCATGCGCAGGCCGATGGCGATGATGATGAAGAAATAGAGGAAAAGAACGAGGCAATCGATCCCGAGCCGAGCGTCCACGCGTTCTTACGTGACAGAATTTCGCAATCGCGCAAGGTGGATCGCGCGCTCCGTCGCGCGATGTTAAAGAATAGCATCGAGGTCCGAGCCGGACTGGCTCGACCGCTCGATCCACAATGGACCTGATGAGAATCGAAGCGCCAGACTTCGACCTGGCCATGACCTTAAATTCCGGCCAGGTCTTTCATTGGGAAAAATATGGCGCCGGTTTTTGCGGGACGATTGGCGAGCACGCGGTTTATGTGGAGAAGCGTGGGGAGGTCTTGCAAATAAAGATGGAGGGCGGAGCTCTGCGACGCCATGGTCAGCATCAGATCCTGCAGAACGTGCCGCAGCCAACGACGGCGGCTACAGCGGGCTCGCGGGAGCTCGCCCCTCCATCAGCCGCAAGAGTCGTCGCGCATTACTTCGCGCTCGATCATCCACTCGAAGAAATTTGCGCATCGTTCCCTCGCGATCAGGCCATGAACGCAGCGCGCGATTTTTGTCGCGGACTTCGGATTATTCGCCAGCCAAAATGGGAATGCCTGGCGACGTTTATCTGCTCTTCGATGAAACAGGTGAAGCACATTCGGCAAATTTCGCGGGCGTTGCGTCAGCGATTTGGGGAAAAGAAACAAATCGGCGGAGACGAAATCTTTTCATTTCCGTCATCCGGGCGTCTGGCGCGAACGAGCGAGAGCGAATTACGAAAATGCGGGCTCGGGTATCGCGCGAGAAACCTGCTGGAAACGGCGAAGCTTGTCGCGTCCGGGGAAGCGGATCTGGATTCGTGGAGCGCGCTCTCTGACCGACAACTGCGGGAGCAACTGTGCGAGTCCCCGGGCGTGGGGATGAAAGTGGCGAATTGCGTCATGCTGTTCGCCTACGAGCGAATCGCAGCATTCCCCATTGACGTTTGGATCGAACGAGTCTTGCGCGAAAAATATTTTGCCAGGCGACGCAAAGTGACTGGACAAATGCTGGCGGATTTCGCTGCAAATTATTTCGGCGCACATGGTGGCTACGCGCAGCAATACCTGTTTCATCACGCGAGAATGACAGGGAAACGAAAATCGCAAAGTCACTCGATTGATCAGTTTCATTAAAAATAATGACGAAGCACGAATGGTCCGAGCCGGACTGGCATAGCATGACGAGGGAATGACAAAGCATGAAAGCTTTTCATCATTTGACCACTTGAGCTTTTTTCGTCATTCGGATTTCGTAATTTCACGATCGGATAGCTCCCAGAGGGAGTGTGCGTCCCGCGCCGGAGCTGAGCGAAGACGGGTTACTGGCATCCGCTTGCGGCCGACACGGCCGCCACTACAGGGCAACCCAAGGATGACATAGACGGGAGGCTGCTTTATTTTGGCTCAGAGCGAAGTGAACGGGCGCGCGCGATGCTAGTTCTAATGTGAGCCCGATAACGAGGTCCTTGACTGATGCAGCCTAGAAGCGAACGACAGAAAATCCTGTGGGCGGTATTCGTTTCGCTCCTGCTGCATCTTTTGGTCGGCGTTTCCATCGCTTCTTTCGGGGACAAACTTCAACCCTCGCTTCCCGAGGACGAGAAACCGGTGGAGCTGACAATTATGGATCTCGCCCCGATGCCTACTCCACCGGCGGTGCCAAAGAACACGCCTTTTATCGACACGGCGGAGCAAACAGCGACAAAGGAAGAGCCAAAGGAGAAAACGTTCGAATCAAATACGAATTCGATCGCGGCCAGTGAATTGCCCGCATTAGGAATCGCGCCCATACCGACGCAGGAGGGGAAAGAACTGCCGACGATGGATTTGACAAATCGCCAGCACTCACTGGAAGGCGCTCAACCGCAGCCGAGTTCGCGCCCAAGCTCGCCTCCGGTTCCAAGCGCAACGCCGCGCCCAACGCCGCAACCGACGGCCGCTCAATCGCCCACCGCTACTCCTGCTTCTACGCCCCAGCCGACGCCGACGCCGACGCCGACGCCGAGTGCCGATTTACTGGCAATGTTTCGCGCCAGCCCGCCGCCTACTGCTCGTACGCCCGGGCCAGAGAACGAGATCAGGCCTCCTTCCCAAAAGGCATCGCCGGCACCAGTGCCACACCCCCCGGCATCGTCAGCGTATCGACGTGAGCAAATACAAGAGCGAATGGCTGGTAACATTTCGAAGCGGGGAGTTGCATCGGTAAACGCCGTCGGCACACCGCTTGGTCGCTATGAGAAGAGTGTCTACGATTCAATTGGAAAGCGCTGGTACGCTCTTTGTGATGCAAATCGCGACCGTGTTGATATTGGGACAGTGCATGTACAGTTTGTGGTCGCGCCAGATGGGAAAATCAACGATATCAAAGTAATTAGCGGAAGGACCTCCGAATCGTTCGCAAATCTTTGCCTGCAATCGATTCAAGAAGCGAAACCCGGAGCTATTCCCGAAGACGTTATGGCCGTACTACCACCGCAGGGGTTGCCTGGCGATGTCAGCTTTACCGGTTTTCAAAACCCTTAATCTTACATGAGCGAAGCCCTCAATAACCTTATCGGGTTTTTCGCACGCGGTGGTCTTTTCATGTGGCCATTGCTCATTTGTTCGATCTTCGCCCTAACGACAATTATTTTGCGTGGTTTCGCTTTGCGGGAAAAAAACGTGATGCCACTGGTGGTCGAGAGCGAGATCGAGCGACTAATGCCAGGCGGGAGCCCGGATCGGTTGATGCGAATTGTCGAGAACGATCAGTCTTCCCTCGGTCGAATCGTGCGCGTCGCGCTCCAGCATTTGCGTTCGCCTCGTTCCGAGAACGTGGAGGCGGTGCAAACGCGCGCTCGTCACGAGATGGTGATCCTGGAAAAGGGCCTGATCGTGCTGGAAGTGATCGTCGGTATTGCGCCGTTGTTGGGTCTGATCGGCGCCGTTTCGGGCCTGGTGCACGTTTTCTCGCATTTGGGATTGAGCTCGGGTGCGTCGGATACGCGGCAAATTGCGCTCGGTATCGCGGAAGCATTGAATGCCACAGTCTTCGGTCTTTCCATCGCGGTGCCAACGCTGATCGCTTTCAGTTACTTTTCAAAAAAAGTCGAGGTAATGTCGGTGGAAATGGAAACGCTGGTGGTGGAGCTGATTGCGAAATGTTATTTCGGCCGGGGCGCGCAGGACATCCCGCCGCCGGTCCGGATGACCACGCGAACCCAGGTGTTAACGCCCTCGCCGGGATGAGATGAATTTCGCGGTTCGGAAGCGGCGCGCGCCCTCGATCATTATTGTTTCGCTGGTCGATATCCTCACCATCCTTCTTATCTTTTTCGTGGTCTCGACCACCTTTAAAAAGGACCAGCCGGAAGTGCAGATCAACTTACCGGAATCGAAAACGGCAACGAAAGCGCCGGCGGAGCTGGAGCATGCAATCGTAACGGTAGATGAAACCGACGACATCAAACTGGATGGTCGACCTATCGGCGTCGACGAGCTAGAGCGCGCGGTCCGAGACCTTTCACCTACCCGAAAAGCATCGCTCGCCCTGCAAGCAGACAAGAAGGCGTCGTTTGGAACAATCGTCAAAGTAATGGACGCGCTGAAGCTAGCAGGCGTGCGAAATCTTCCGGCGTTCACTCGCGAGTAAAAATGAAACTGGCCATTCGGAGGTACGGCGATCCGGCGTTGCGCGCGAAAGGGAAACGGGTGGCGGAAATCGACGGCGTAATCCGTGAACTCGCTGACAATATGCTGGAAACGATGCGCGGGGCGAACGGGATCGGATTGGCGGCGCAACAAGTGGGCCAAGCGTTCCAGCTGACCGTTGTCGATATTTCAGCAGTGGAAGATCGGCCGAGCTCGATGGCTTGGAACGGCAAAGAAGTCGACCCGAAAGAGCAGATGCCGCTGGTATTGCTGAATCCCCAACTTCAGACCGGGCCGGAAAAAGAAATCGCTTCGGAAGGTTGCCTCAGTTTTCCCGAAATTTCGGCTGAGATCGAACGTGCGGAATGGGTTAAAGTACAAGCCCAGATCCTGACGGGCGAGAGGGTCGAAATCGAGGCGACCGGACTTCTAGCACGCGCGCTCCAGCACGAGATCGATCATCTCAACGGTATCCTCTTCATCGACCGAATGAGCTCGGCGGCGAAGGCGAGTTTGTCGAGCCGGCTAAAACGTTTACAAAAAGAGACGCAACGTGGCCTAACGACAAATAGACAACCGCGGGCGGTCGAACCAGCGCTCTGAATACAGCCCCGTAAGAATGCCCTCATCCTAACCTTCTCCCACGGGGAGAAGGGGACACCTCTCCCTTTAGAAAAGTATCTGTTTAGCGTCGACTGACCCTCTCATTAACACCCTGCTTTAGCTGGGTGTTAACGACCCCTGAGGGGGCCCCAACCGCTTCAGCGGTTTTTGTCAGTCAACGAGTAAACCGCTAAAGCGGTTGTGGTAGTAGGCTCGGCCAGGCACCTCACTGAAGCGAGGTGTTAATGAAATGGGATACCGCACAGCAACTGGGAGAGGGCTGGGGCGAGGGTTTCGGGCTTTTGCAACGACTTGTCAGATCCAATATCTAGGATCGGTTATCCTTCTTAATCTCCTCCCAAATCGCGTCGAGCTCTTCCAAACCCGCTTCGCCCAGTTTCCCGCCCCGCGCACGCAAGCGATCTTCCATTTCGTTAAAACGCGCGACGAATTTGTCGGTGGCGGACTGCAGCAAACTCTCGGCTTCGAGCTGGCATTTGCGGGCTAGATTCACGATCGCAAACAACAAATCGCCAATTTCGTCGGCAATCATTCGCGCTTCCGCCGACGCAACCGCATTTTTCGTTTCCTGCAGCTCTTCCTCCACTTTTGCCATCACGTCGCGCAATTCCCGCCAGTCAAAATTGACGCGGGCCGCTTTCTTCTGCGCTTTCTCTGCACGCATCAACGCGGGTAGTGCCATCGGCAAACTGGCGAGGTAATGCGCATCGCCTTTCTTCTCTTCCCGCTTGATCGCTTCCCATTGCCGGACGACTGCCTCGCTTCCCCGCGCCTCGCTTTTGCCGAAAACATGGGGGTGTCGGCGGATTAATTTCTCGCTAATTTCGCGCGCGATTTCGTCGATATCGAAGCGTTGCTCTTCCGAAGCGATCTGTGCGTGCATGATAATTAACAAGAGCAAATCGCCCAGCTCCTCACGCAGGTTGGCGTCGTTCTGCGCATAAACGGCCCCGGCGACCTCGTAAGCTTCTTCCAGCAGCGGGGGGACCAGAGAGGCGTTGGTTTGTTCGCGATCCCATGGACAGCCCTCGGGAGAGCGCAATTTTGCGACTATGTCGCAAAGTTGCGCAAAATGATTCGTGAATCGTGACTGGTGAATCGATTTGGCCGAAGCGGACTGGTTCGAATTACTCACGATTCACTTATCACCATTCACTGAATCAGATCCGCCAGAGCGACCGATGTGCACCGAACTCTGTTATTTCCCCAGACGACTTCTTGCTGACATAAATGGTGATGCTGATCACGCTGGCAAAGGTCGCGATAAAAGTGCCCGCCACCAGCCAGGAGGGAATGTGACCGACCCGCAGGGCGTGATAAAGCGCTCGGCCGCTTGTGATCGGTTCCGAAGCATGCAGGAAAATTTTCGTCACCCACGCCACCATGATGAGAATAAAAATGAAAACGTAATTCCGTTTCAACCGGCGCCCAATGGCTTCGAGTTTCGAAATCTTGAAGGACGGTAAAATCAGGTCTTCGCAGACCAGCTTCTTCCATTCGCCTTGAAGCATCTGGCGATTTTCCATCACCATTGGCACGAGAAAATGGGCTTCGAGCATCCGCACTCGGGCGCGGAAGGCATCGTAAAACCGGTAGCGCCGGCTTTCGATCCAGAGCATTACCCAGACGATGGCGAGATTGAAAAAGAAAATGATGTGCGGGACTTCGCGATTAGCAAAGGCAATGGTGATGATGGCGGTACTGCTGGTGATGGCCCAGTTGGTCGTGATGTCGAGTCGCTGCCGCCAAACCATGATGCGCCCGAGCTCGCCGCGATAGAAATGTGACATGGCATTGACGTAGCCAGGATCATAAAGGCTGCGTTGCAGCGAAATCGTTGCTTCGTCAGTAGGGGCGGACGCGGTTTTTTCTGTTGCCACGGTTCTTTCGATTAACTGGATAACTGCTTCGCCTCAATATTCCAACTCTTCTCGAACGAGAAAAGCGCGGTCACTTAGAGCGCCGGGTAGCGCACGCGTCTCGCGTGTTGGCGAAGGCGTCTCGCCTTCGCGGACTTATCTGAAAAAGACTGTTTCGGCGAGACGCCGAAACCAACACGCGAGACGCGTGCGCTACCCGGTCAATTCTCCGCGCGAAATCTTGTCCAGCGCGGCCTCATTTTGATTCTTTCAACAAACGATTACGCGCACGATCGAGCGTTCGTCGCTCACTCGGAGTGAGACTGCCAATGCCGGACCTGGCAATTTTGTCGAGAATAGGATCGACCGACTCGGAGATGTCATCTTCTTCGCGACGCGTCGCAACAGGTTTGGGGACAACCTTAAACTTTGGTTTCGGCTGCAACCGGGCCTTGAAATTCTCCCACCAGATCAACTCCGGTCCGACCCCACGGAGGCGAACAAAAACAAAGCCAGCAGCGATACTCGTCCAGACGACGGCCAGATCGGTCCAGGAATGGTAGGCCAGCAATTGCAAGGTGTAGATCGCGCCCAGAATCACTGCCGCCCATTTCGCGGTGATCCGCAAAAGCAGTTCGGCCGATGGATAAATGGTCGCAAAGGCAACAAAAATTCCGAAATGCAATGCGAGCGATCCGGCCAGTCCAGTCCGTCGGCTAAATCCCCAAAGTGTTAGGAGCAGCGAAGGCGTGAAAAGCAAAACCGCATAAAGAACAATGTAAGCACGTTGCCCGATGAATTTTTCTACTTCGCGGCCGAAGACAAAAAGCATGTACATTTCGATCGCGAACCAAAACAGCTGCATGGGCGAATGAATGAAGGCATAAGTCGCGAGACGCCAGACTTGGCCGCTTCCCAGGACACGAGCACTGTCGAACATCATGAGATCAAGCAAACCGCCGCCGGCAGCCGCGACGAGGAGACAAGCCACGATCGCAAGGACAACATGGATGCCGACAAGAATCGTCGTGACATCCACCGGAAAACGCCCCATCCACGCGACCGGCCGATAATCGTCGGAAGTGGTCACTCCGAACATGCGTTAAATAAACAGCCTCGCATGCAGCGCGCAAACGCGTTTCTGTGCTGCTGGGGTCATTGAGCCCGACGCCGGCGACCGCGGCTACAACTATGGAAAAAATTCTTGGAGAAGCGGCGGAAGCGGGGAAAATTCGTCCTTCGCGCGATCGATGACACCAACATCATCCCGGATCGCTACGTATTTATGAACAATCCCGCGCCTGCCATTTCGCCGCCTGCCGGAATTGGCGATCACAAACCAGCGAATCAGGCCGTGCTTGATTGGGTGCACGAAGTCGAACAGCTCACCCAGCCGGAAAATATTTTTTGGTGCGACGGATCCGAGCGCGAGAACGACTTTCTGATTGCGGAATCGCTCAAGCAGAACGTGCTAATTAGGCTAAACGAGAAAAAAGCGCCACGCTCGTACTTGCATCGCTCGAATCCGAATGACGTCGCACGGGTCGAGCAATTCACCTTCATTTGTACGCCGACGAAAGCAGAAGCGGGACCGACGAACAATTGGTCCGAGCCGGCAGAGACATATTCGAAATTACAGGGCTTGCTCAAAGGCGCGATGCGCGGACGCACCATGTTTGTCGTGCCTTATATTATGGGGCCGCCCGATTCGCCGTTAACGAAGATTGGATTCGAGATCACGGATTCCAAATATGTCGTGCTCAGCATGCGAATCATGACTCGCATGGGGGAGATTGCGGTTAAACGGCTCGGCCACGATCCAAAGGCAGAATGGAACCGCGGGGTGCATTCGCTGCTCGATGTCAATCCGGAGCGACGCTTCATTTGTCATTTTCCGCAGGATAACGCGATCATCTCGGTTGGGTCCGGTTACGGCGGAAACGTTCTCCTTTCGAAAAAATGCCTGGCGCTGCGCATCGGTTCTTACCTGGCGCGCAAACAAGGCTGGCTCGCCGAACACATGCTGATTCTCGGCGTTGAATCGCCGGTCGGGAAGAAACATTACGTCGCAGCTGCCTTCCCGAGCGCGTGCGGCAAAACGAATTTCGCGATGTTGATTCCGCCGAAACATTTCGCCGGCTGGAAAGTCACGACGGTCGGTGACGACATTGCCTGGATGCAAATTCGCGACGGCCGTTTGTGGGCAGTCAATCCTGAGAACGGTTACTTCGGTGTGGTGCCGGGGACGAGCTGCAAATCAAATCCGAATGCGATGAAATCGATCGAGCGCGACACGCTTTACACCAACGTCGCGCTAACGGACGACAGCGATGTGTGGTGGGAGGGCAAGGATGGCGCACCGCCGAAGCACGCGATTGATTGGCGAGGCAATGATTGGACGCCGGACTCGAAGGAAAAAGCGGCCCATCCTAACAGCCGCTTCGCCACTCCGATGCGCAATAATCCCGTGCTCGATCCGCATGTCGAGGACGGCAACGGCGTTCCCATCAGTGCGATCATTTTCGGTGGCCGCCGGAGCGATACCATGCCGCTCGTTTTCCAGGCGTTCGATTGGGAACACGGCACCTACATTGGCGCGACCATGGCATCGGAAACTACCGCGGCCGCGACCGGTGCGGTTGGGCAAGTCCGGCGCGATCCAATGGCGATGCTGCCGTTCTGCGGCTACAACATCGGCGATTATTTCCGGCACTGGCTCGAAACCGGTAAACGGCTGACCAAGCCGCCATTGATTTTTCACGTGAATTGGTTCCGCAAATCTGCGGACGGAAAATTTCTGTGGCCCGGCTTCGGCGATAACATGCGGGTGTTGGGGTGGATTATCGATCGCTGCGAAGGGCGCGTCGGCGCCAACGAATCGGCGATTGGTCACATTTCGCGGCTGCAGGATCTGGATCTCGGTGAACTCCGCGGCGTCACGCCCAATCAAATGCGCGAACTCCTGAATGTCAACGCTGAGGAATGGCAAAAAGAGATTTCGGATCACGCGAAATTCTTCGAGTCATTAGGCAGCGTCGTGCCAAAGGAATTGGACAAGCAACGCGAGAACCTTGCCGCGCGATTCAAGTCCTGACACCCTCTGACGATTCCTCTTCCGCTTCCATTCCGTCATCCCGAACCGCGCAGACGGTGAGGGACTCCGCGACCTCCTCCACGAGCTTGAGTGAGGTCCCTCGCTTGCGCTCGGGATGACGCCCGCGAACGGGTGGCGATTCCACAGAATTTGCAGACCGCATCGCGTGAAACGATTGTCTCCAGTGGGTTCGAGCAACGGGGAAAAAAACAGCGTCAGAGCTTTGGCTGAGCGCGGGTGCGTTGAAATCCGCGGGGCGCGCCAGAATAACCTCAAAGGCATCGATCTCGATCTTCCGCTTGGAAAGCTGAGCGTGGTCACCGGCCCGAGCGGGAGCGGAAAGTCGTCGCTCGCTTTCGACACCATCTATGCCGAAGGGCAGCGCCGTTACGTCGAAACCTTCAGTCCTTACATGCGCCAATTCCTCGAGCGCATGGACAAACCGCGGGTCGACGACATTCGCGGAATTCCGCCAGCGATCGCGATCGAACAATCAAACCTCGTAAAAACGTCGCGCTCGAGCGTTGGTACGATCACAGAGATCAACGATTTCTTGAAATTGTTTTGGGCTCGCACGGCGCGCGCGTTCTGTTCCAGCTGCGGCCGCGAAATTCGCCCCGAAACGGCGAAGTCGATCGCTGATCAAGTGATCGCTCATTTCGCCGGTCATCCTTCAACCCCCAAAGCATTCGGGGCTCAGAATGACGGGTACGGGACTGGCAAAACCGTCCTCGTCGCTTTTTGGGTGACGGTTCCGTCAAAAACCAAACCGCGCGAGTTTTTCCAATTTCTCCAGCAACAAGGCTACCTGCGTGTTTGGTTGAATGGCGAAGTCGTGCGCGTCGATACCGGCGCAAAAGTCGAGCGACTGGGTGCGCGCGTTCAAGTCATCCAGGACCGCATCGTCGTCAGCGAGGAAAATCGTGCGCGATTAACTGAGGCCATCGAGACAGCGCTTCGTTTCGGTAAGGGCAAAATCAATGTCATTCCGTTTCCTGCGAAGGCAGGCGTGTCGCCTGCAATTTCGAACAGTGCGGCCGACACGGCCGCCGGCACAGGCCACGAATTCCCCTTCTCCACCGGTTGGCATTGCGCGCATTGCGATCTCGACATCCGTCCGCCTACGTCGGGGCTTTTCAGCTTCAACAATCCACTTGGCGCGTGTCCGGAATGCCGTGGCTTCGGTCGCACCATCGCGATCGATCTGAATCGCGCGATCCCGGACCGGTCCCTCTCGATCGCACAAGGGGTGGTGCGCGTTTTTCGCGGGCAGGAAATGGGCGAATCCCAAAAGGATCTGCTGCGTGCCTGTGCCCGCGAGGAGATCGATGTGCATCGGCCTTTCGAGGAACTGCCCAAGGCCGATCAGGATTTCGTCATTAACGGTGAGAAACGTGGGGGCGAATACACCGATGACGATTACGAGAATGATCGCTGGTACGGAGTGCGCGGTTTCTTTCGCTGGCTCGAATCGAAGACTTACAAAATGCACGTCCGCGTCCTCCTCAGTCGCTATCGCGCTTATGTGAAATGTCCGAGCTGTAACGGTGGACGTTACCAACCGGAGACGCTGAATTACAAAATTGTAGCGGCGGTCTATGGCCGCCGGAATCAGACCAACGGCGCTCATAGAGCGCCGCTACAGCTAAACCTTCCCCAATTCGCCGCCCTCCCGATTTCTGACGCGCGCGACTTACTGGGGGACATCGAAATCGCGTCGCATGACAGCACTGCGGAAATGCTGCGCAACGAAATTTGCGCGCGCCTCCGTTACCTTTGCGAAGTCGGCGTCGGTTATCTCACCCTCGATCGTTCTACTCGCACCCTGAGCGGCGGCGAAATGCAGCGGGTCAATCTCACCACCTGTCTCGGCGCATCGCTGGTGAACACACTCTTCGTCATGGACGAACCAAGCGTCGGATTGCATCCGCGCGACGTTGGGCGGCTCGTGCGCGTGATGCACAACCTGCGCGACAAAGGCAATACCCTGCTCGTAGTCGAGCACGACGAACAAATCATCCGCGCAGCGGACAATTTGATCGACATCGGTCCCGGTCGCGGTGAGCGCGGCGGCGAACTGGTATGGAACGGAGGGCTCGAGGAATTTCTGAGGAGCGCACGCGGCCTGCACGAAGGCGTCCCGGATTCGCGCGCTTTAAAAAGATCGTTGCGGCGAGACACGCGCGCTACCCAATCGTTAACCCATGATTATCTCACACATCGCAAGTCCATCCCTGTTCCAAAATCGCGGAGGAAGTTTTCCTCCGTTATCAAAATCGCCGGCGCGACTGAGCACAACCTGAAGAACGTCGATGTCGAAATTCCACTCGGAGTTTTTACCGCCATTACGGGCGTTTCCGGCTCGGGAAAATCGACCCTGATCCAGGATGTGTTGTATCGAAATCTTCTGCGGGCGAAGGGCCAGGCAAGCGAACACGAGCCGGGCGCGTGCCGGACAGTGACCGGCGCACATCGATTCGACGAAATCGTCATGGTCGATCAATCGCCACTGGCGCGCACCCCGCGTTCGACCCCGATCTTGTATCTTGGGCTTTATGATCGCGTACGCGAACTTTTCGCGGCCTTGCCGGAAGCGCAGGCGCAAGGACTAACCGCGAGCGCTTTTTCGTTTAATTCCGGGAGCGGCCGTTGCGAACGTTGCAACGGCACTGGCTTCGAAAAAATCGAGATGCAGTTTTTGAGCGATCTCTATGTCCGTTGCGCGGAATGCGAAGGCAAACGCTTCCAGCCGCACGTTCTTAAAATTCAGCTGCACGGAAAATCGATTCACGATGTGCTCGAGCTGACGGTTACGGAAGCGGCCGCCTGGTTCGCCCAGATCGGCGAGCGCGAAAAGCTCTCGGACCCGCTCGAAATTCTGGAGGAGGTGGGGCTCGGTTATCTGCGACTTGGCCAACCGCTCAACACTTTGTCGGGGGGCGAATCACAACGTCTAAAACTCGTTAGTCACCTCGCCGACACTGGAGGGACGCGCTTCTGCGCGTCTACGGACGAGCGGAAGCTCGTCTCTTCACGTGGCAACCTTTTCATTTTTGACGAACCAACCACCGGGCTGCATTTCGATGATGTCGCGATTTTGCTGCAATTGTTCCAACGATTAATCGACGCCGGGCATTCGCTGGTTGTGATCGAGCATAATCTCGAAGTGATTAAATGCGCCGATTGGATCATCGATCTCGGACCCGAAGCTGGCGAGGATGGTGGCGAAGTCGTTGCCGTCGGAACGCCGGAGCAAGTGGCGAAGGTCGAGAGATCACATACGGGAAAATTTTTACAGCGTGTTATCTCGAGCGAAAACACCACTCCGGCTCGGAGTGAGCGATCCCGCCGCGATGGCTTTAAGGTAACGCCACGGGATCCTTCGACTCCGCTTCGCTACGCTCAGGATCACGGGGAGGAAGTCTCGTTACGCGCGGCGGAAGAGCCGTCCGACAGGATGCCGAATGGAGCGGGCAAGACGCCCGCGCTCCTGGCACGAAACGCGAACGGCGCCATCCAAATTCATGGTGCGCGCGAGCATAATTTGAAAAACATCGACGTCGCAATCCCGCGCGACCAGATGGTCGTGATTACCGGCCTGAGTGGGTCAGGAAAATCGACGCTCGCTTTCGACATTTTGTTCGCGGAGGGCCAGCGCCGCTTTCTCGACAGTATGTCGCCTTACGCCCGACAGTTCGTCGAGCAACTGGAAAAGCCCGACGTTGATCTGGTCGAAGGGTTGCCGCCGAGCGTCGCGATTGAGCAGCGTGTCACACGCGGGGGCGGGAAATCAACCGTCGCGACGGTGACGGAAGTTTATCATTTCCTACGGTTGCTCTTCGCGAAAACCGGCACGCAATTCTGTCCGGATTGCAATCTGCCAGTGGAAAAACAGACTCTGGCAGCAATCGTGAAACAAGTGGAGACGGCGGCCCGCCGTGGTCCACTCAAGGTGCTGGCGCCGCTGGTAAAAGCGCGCAAGGGGTTCCACACCGATGTCGCGCGTTGGGCGGAGCGCAACGGATTCGACACCCTTTTCGTCGACGGGCAGTTCGTTTCGGTGGAGCGGTTTCGCAGGCTTGAGCGATTCAAGGAACACACCATCGATGTCGTTGTCGGTGTGATTGACAAGAAGCGGATCGCTAAGGCGCGAAATCTCAGCCAGCGCGCGCTCGAGATTGGTCGCGGCACCGCCCGTCTCATCGATGCGAAAAATCGAATCACGGTCATGAGCACGGAAATGAGTTGTCCGAGTTGCGGGCGCGCCTTCGAAGAACTCGATCCGCGATTATTCTCATTCAATTCGCCGCACGGTGCTTGCGAAGAATGCGGCGGCTTCGGCGAAATCTGGAACCAATCGCTGCAAGTCGGTGAAAGCGAGGATGGCGAGTCCGTCCTTGAAAATGAGCTTGCTGCCGAACGTGAATCGGAATGGATCGAAGAAAGTGAAGCGCAGATCTGCCCGGCTTGCCATGGCTCGCGTCTGAACGCGATCGCGCGTCACGTGCGCGTGCAAAACATGACGATCGACAATTTTACGGCCCTTTCGGCCGCTACCGCTGCCAAACAAATCGGGCGGCTAAAATTTCGTGGAAAACAAAAAACCATCGCGAGCGAATTGATTCCGGAAATCGTGCAGCGGCTTCGATTCATGGACAACGTCGGTCTCGGCTATTTGTCGTTAGGTCGATCGGCCAAGACTTTAAGTGGAGGAGAATCGCAGCGGATTCGCCTGGCGGCGCAGCTCGGCTCGAATTTGCGCGGTGTTCTCTACGTGCTGGATGAGCCAACCATTGGTTTGCATCCGCGCGATAATGTGCGGCTGCTCGAGACTCTGACCGCGTTGCGCGCAAAAGGGAACTCGCTCGTCATTGTCGAACATGACGAAGCAACGATGCGGCGCGCTGATCACATCATCGATCTCGGCCCGCGCGCCGGGACACACGGCGGCGAAGTGGTTGTCAGTGGATCGCTGCGCGAGATCGAGCGCGCAAAAGATTCCGAGACCGGACGTTGTCTAAAAACGCCGCTCTGCCATCCCATTCGCAAATCGCGGCGAAGCTTGCACAATGTTGCGGGTTGGGTCGAGATCAGGAATGCGCGGGCGAACAATCTGAAAAACATCGAGGTGAAATTTCCCGTCGCTCGCTTGTCGGTTATCACCGGAATTTCCGGTAGCGGCAAATCCACCTTGATGGGCGATGTCCTTTTACCGGCGGTACGTGAGCAATTAACTCGAAAACGTCAACGTCCCGGCGAGCTGTTCGAGCGAGTTGGAGGGATGGAGGCGATCGATGCGGTTTACGAAGTCGATCAATCACCCATCGGCAAAACTTCGCGCTCCACCCCGGCAACTTACATCAAGGTCTTCGATGAGATTCGCAATCTTTACGCACAAGTTCCGGTTGCGCGCATGCGCGGTTACAGCCCGAGTCGGTTCTCCTTCAACGCTGAGGGCGGCCGTTGCGAGTCGTGCAAGGGCCAGGGCATGATCAAATTGGAGATGAATTTTCTGCCGAGCACCTATGTACCCTGTGAAGATTGCGGCGGGAAACGTTACAACGCCCAGACGCTCGAAGTTCTTTATCACGAAAAATCGATCGGAGACGTGATGGAAATGACGATCGAAGAAGCGGCCGGATTTTTCAAAGCCAACCCCAAGATCGCTCGATCGCTTTCACTGCTCGTCGATACCGGACTAGGTTATCTGAAGCTGGGGCAGCCGAGCCCGACTTTGAGCGGTGGCGAAGCGCAACGACTGAAGCTCGCGACCGAGCTGACCCGGGGTATTGGCCGTGCGCAAAACGAGCGGATCCGTAAAATGCGCCGACCGAAATCGACGCTCTATCTATTGGAGGAACCGACGATTGGCTTGCATATGGCCGATGTGGAATTGCTGCTGAACTTGCTGCACCGGCTGGTGCATGACGGTCATACCGTCATTGTGATTGAGCACAACCTCAGCGTAATCGCGGAAGCGGATTACATTGTCGATATTGGCCCGGAAGCGGGCGATGCCGGGGGTGAGATCGTAGCCACCGGGACACCGGAGCAAGTCGCGAAAAGCCGAGTGAGCCGAACCGCGCCATTTTTGCGGGAAGTTCTTTCACACACCGACAAAAGCGCATTCGAGCGGCCGCTTCACACGCGGCGCGCCGGATTATAGCGGCAACCTAGTCCCCTTTTTGTTTGCGCGGCGTAGAGGCGGCGACAAACTGAATTCGTGACCGAATTCTTCGCCAACTACGATACGGGCGAATTTTACGACGAAATGTTTGCCGCGCCGGGCCAGGCCCGGCCCCATTACCAGCGGCTACTGCAACGTTTCACCGAGTTGACGGAAGGAGAATTCGATCGCAAACGTGACCTGGCCGCGCTCACTCTCTTGCGCCAGGGCGTCACCTTCACCGTTTACAGCGACGCTCAGGGCACTGAGCGGATTTTTCCCTTCGATCTCATCCCGCGAATTATTTCCGGGGAGGAATGGAAAAAGGTCGAGCGCGGTCTGGAGCAGCGAATTACCGCGCTCAATCTTTTCCTGCACGACATCTATCACGGTCAATCCATTCTGCGCGATGGCGTGATTCCAAAAGATTACGTTTGGCAGGCCGCGCACTTCCGCCCGGAGTTCATGCATTTCAATGTCCCGCAAAATATCTACATCCACATTTGCGGCACCGATCTGGTCCGCGATCGCGACGGTAATTTTCTCGTGCTGGAGGACAATGCGCGCTGCCCATCCGGCGTTTCCTATGTCGTCCAAAATCGGCAGGTGATGCGCCGGGTTTTTCCAAATCTCTTCGCGCAACACCGTGTCCGGCCAGTGGAAGATTATAGCCAGGAGCTCCTCAATGTTCTGCGTTACATCGCGCCCGCGGGGAAAGCGAACCCCACCGTCGTGCTTCTTACGCCCGGCATCCACAACTCCGCTTATTACGAGCATTCGTTTCTCGCGCGCTCCATGGGAATCGAAATTGTCGAGGGCCGGGATCTTATTGCACGCGATGGGAAAATTTTCATGCGCACGACCAAAGGCCTGCAGCCGGTCGACGTTATTTACCGCCGGATTGATGACGATTTTCTCGATCCGAAGGTTTTTCGGAAAGATTCCGGACTTGGCGTTCCTGGATTGGTCGATGCCTACCGCAAGGGAAATGTCAGTCTGGCCAATTCCATCGGCACCGGCACCGCGGACGACAAAGTCATCTATCACTTCGTGCCGAAAATGATCCGCTACTATCTCGATCAGGACGCGATTCTGCCGAACGTCGATACCTATCTGGCGACAAACGAAACCGATCGCGCATTCATTTTGGACAACCTCGAGAAGCTTGTCGTCAAAGCAGCCAACGAAAGCGGCGGCTATGGCATGCTGGTCGGCTCACATTCCACCGAAGCGGAGCGCGAAAAATTTCGGGGGCGCATTCGAAAGGAACCGCGCAATTACATTGCCCAGCCCATTATTCCCCTCTCACGTTCGCCCGCCTTCGATGAGGGCGTTATCCGTGGGCGCCACGTTGATTTGCGGCCCTACATTTTATCCGGAGAGAGAATCAAAATCACCCCCGGCGCGCTCACCCGCGTGGCGTTGTGCGAAGGTTCATTGGTGGTCAATTCATCGCAAGGCGGCGGGAGCAAAGATACCTGGGTGCTCGAAGAAGAAGCGGCAGCAGCGGAGTAATGGAGTGTTGGAGTAATGGTCATGTCGATTACCTGCTTTCCCATCACTGCAACATTCCATTACTCCATCACTCCCTTGTCATATGCTTAGTCGCGTCGCTGATTCCCTTTTCTGGATGAGCCGCTACATCGAGCGAGCGGAAAATAATGCCCGCATCGCCGACGTAAATTTGCAATTGCTTCTCGACCTCGAAAACACGCGCGATCCGGATACTCAGCAGCAATGGAACCCGATCATCAGTTCGTTGGAAGAGAACGAACTTTTCACTTCGCTCTATCAAAACCCCGATGGCCAGGCTGCTGTCGATTTCGTCTGTCTGCAACGCCAGAACCCAAACTCCGTTTATGCCTGTCTCGCCGCCGCCCGCGAAAATGCGCGCACCGTGCGCGAACAAATCTCAAGCGAGATGTGGGAGCACATCAATCGCCTCTACCTTTTCATCAAGGGCGAGACCGGGAAAAAGATGCTGCGTTTGAGTCCCTACGAATTCTTTCGCCGCATCATTACCGGCTCACATCTCGT
>Ga0209057_1001150_pt1 | contig 22010 bp, 25 predicted proteins | sample GraSoiAngelo_146_FD_185903 | JGI IMG/M metagenome (GOLD analysis project Ga0209057, IMG submission 185903) | Grasslands soil microbial communities from the Angelo Coastal Reserve, California, USA - 14_1009_05_30cm (SPAdes) (version 2) | ecosystem: Environmental > Terrestrial > Soil > Grasslands ... | reverse complement strand
CCGGTGGAGGAGGGCCGCGGCACGGCATTCGCACGATCCACCGAACGCCACATGCTCGCGTCCGATTCCGACCCGAGACAGGGTCTCGGGTCGCTATGGAAACCAGCGCTCGAGCGTCCCCGTCGCCACCATCCGGACGTCATCCTCGCCCAAGCCGGCGCTCGCCTTGCGGAAGCCGGCGAGCAGGTCGGGCGTGCCGTCGTAGTGCGGCCAGTCGGAGGCGAGCGCGACGTGGTCGGCGGGCAGGAACTCGAGCGCGATCTTCAGGTCGATCTCCTCGCACGCCTCGACCGTCACCATCATCTGGCGCTCGAAGATCTCCATCGGCGGCGTCTTCCACTCGGGGGTCTTGATGCGCCCGAACGCCTCGCGGTGCTCCTCGAAACGCTCGAGCATCGACGGGAGCCAGCCGACACCGGCCTCGAGGATCATGGTGGGCATGGTCGGGAAGCGATCGAACACCCCGCCCGCCATCATGTCGTAGAGCGTGTGCATCATGTCCATGGGGAAGCCGAGGCAGGACGCGGCCATGATGTCGGGCAGCTTGTAGCCCTTCGACGTCCCGTCCTGGTCCCACATGGGGAGCGGATGGAGGCCGAGCTTCAGGCCCGTGTCGACGATCGCCTGCCAGAGCGGGTCGAAGGAGCGGTCGGAGTACTTCTTCCCGTACACCGGGTTGGTGCGGATGAAGACCGCCGGGAAGCCGCGCTCGGCGACCCGGTGCACCTCGGCGACCGCGGCATCCACGTCGACCGTGGGCAGGGTCGCGACCGGGACGAGGCGCCCGCCCGAGCCGGCGCAGTAGTCGTCCAGGATCCAGTCGTTGTAGACGGCGCACACCGCCGGCGCGAGGTGCGGGAGGATCGTGCCGCCGGCCAGCATGAAGGTCGGGTAGAGGACGGCGCGCGACACACCGTGCTGGGTGTTGAACGCGAGCCGCTCGCGCCCGTCCATCGCCCAGCGCGGCGCATCGAGGATGGTGTGCTTGTCGCGCTCGGCGCCGGTGAAGACACGATCGAGCGGCATCCCCATCGCACACGAGAGCCCCATGTTGTCGAGCATGTCCTTCGGGCTGATGCCGCCGTGCATGATCGGGAGGGTGTCGATCTCGATGCCATAGATGCGCGAGTGAAAGACCCCCTCCGGGTCGCGGTAGAAGCGCGGCGCCAGCGGACGGAGGTCGTTCGGCAGGCGCTCCGCCCAGAGGTCCCCCGGCTCGATGATGTGCCCGTCGGCGTCGGCGAGGTGATCGATCATGGTCCTGGCCTCCTGCTTTCCGCCGTTACTCGCGTGCCGCCCTCTTGTCAATCGCCCGACCTAATCAATTGACCCACGGGCTCTTGTGGGGCCGGCCCCGCTTCTCTAACGTGGCCGCGTGCCGAGCCCGCGCTCGCCGGACGCCACCCACATCGAGAAGCTGACCGAGGTCGGGCGCTACGCGCTCGGTGTCCTGTGGGGGGACCGGCACGACAGCATCCTTCCCTTCCGGAACCTCCGCCGTGCCTGCCCCTGCGAGGCCTGCACGGCGGCACCGGAGGTGGACCTGCCGCCCGAGGCGGAGCGCCTCGCGCGCGTCGAGGTGCTCGGCGACCGGAGCCTCTTCCTCGGCTGGGGCGACGGGCACGAGACCCTGCTCCTCCTCGAGGAGGTGCGGGGGCTCTGCCGCTGCGCGCGCTGCGCCGGCGAGCCCGAGTACCCGATCTCGGGCCGGTAGCCCCCCTCTCAAGCACCGAACCCGACGTGCCGATAGGTCCGGCGGGAGATTCCTCACCGCATGCGCTGGCTCGTCAGGCTGATCGTCCTCGCCCTCGCCATCGCTGCCGTCCGGGAGATGCGGCACCGGCAGCAGAAGGTGGTCGCGATCGGAGAGGACCTGAACGACCAGCGCCGGGGCATCGCGGCGGCCGAGACCGAGCTCGACGCGACCGACCGGACGATCGACGACGCAGAGTCGCGCGTGCGGGAGCTCGACGCGCGGATCACGGCGATCGAGCACGAGCATCCCGGCGGCATCCCCGACAGCATCCGTCCCGAGTACGCGCGCCTAGTCGCGGAGCACAACGACGCGGTCGCGCTGTACAACGACCTCGTCGCGCGCCAGCGACGCCTGAACGACGACTACAAGGCACAAGTCGACCGCCACAACGCCGGCGTCGCCGACGCGAATGCATACGCCGCCGCGAGCGGCCCTTGCTCCTTCCTGCCCGTCTGGCTGCGCGCGCGGATCTGCGGCGAGACCGACTAAGACGGTCGCTAGCGCGGCCCGTCGCGGTTGAAGAAGACGCGCTCGAGCCCTGTCAGGAGCCCCGAGCCGACCTGGAGGATACGCGGGTCGCCCGAGCGGCGCGCGTAGAGCGCGCTGCCCGCCGCGTTCATGTCGCCGAGCACGAGCCGGCGCACGCCGCGCACGGTCACCACCTCGATGGTGGCGCGGGGCCGCTCGAGGCCGTACGACGCGGTGTCGCGGCTGCGGAACGAGTCCACGGCACGGAGCTCGGCCACGGTCGCGAGGAGATCGTCGAGCGCGTCCGCCGTGCCCGGCGACGCGCGCCGCCCGTCGATCTCCCAGCCCTCCGCCGTCCGCCGGGCGCCGAAGCGGCGCGCCTCGAGCGCGACGTCGATGCCGCGGACCGCGTGGCGGCCGACGCCGAAGACACGGTGCCCGCGCACGGCGAGCTGGCCTCGCGGACGCACCGGCGCGCGCACCAGCACGACGAGCGCGGCGCCGAGCACGACCAGGCCGGAGAGGAAAACCGTGCGGCGCACCCGCTCACCCCCGGCGGCGGCGGAGTCCCACCAGCGTCGCCCCCAGGAGGAGGACGATCCCCGGCTCGATGACCACGCCGGCCAGGAAGATGGCGCGCGCCTGTCCCGCGGTCAGGACGAGGGGCGAGAGCGGCCGGATCACGTCCGGGACCTTCTTCGTGCGTGTCCCCGTGAGCGACTCCTCGCCCGCCGCCCACGCCACCGCGTTGAGCGCCAGGTCGCGATTGCCGAGCAGGTCCAGGTACGCGTCGCTCGCGAAGTCGGAGTCGCCGACCACCACCAGGCGCCCGCGGCGGTGGCCGGTACCGTCGCCCGGGCTCCCGACCTCGGCCATGACCACCACCGACGCCGAGCCGGGCGTGTCGTGGTGGGCCTGCGACGGCTCCTCGCCCCGCCGCGCGCGCGCCGGGTCGGCCATCGCCCACGCGCTGGGCGCGGTGCGTGCGATGCTCTCGGCCTCCACTCCCGGCGCCTCCGCGGCGACCTCGACGGTGCGCGCCGAGGGCAGCACCACACCGCTCTCGAGCGGATGGGAGGACGGATCGGACACCGGGTTCCCCTGCTTGAAGAGCTCGACCACCGCCGCCAGCCCGTCGGTGCCGAGCACGCGCTTCTCGCGATCGACGACGAAGTCGTCGCCCAGCCGGATGCCCATGCTGGCGAGGAAGCGCGCGAGGTTCGGGAGCGGCGCCGGATCGAGGAGCAGGAGGACCCCGCCCCCGCCCTTGAGATAGCGGGCGAGCTCGTCGAGCTCCGGGAGGACGAAGTCGTGCTTCGGTCCGGCCACGAGCACCAGGTCCGTCTCGGGCGGCACCGGTCCGTCGAGCAGCGAGTGGCCCTCGGGCACGTAGTTCTCGGCCCCGAGCGCGCCCGCCAGGCGGCCGTAGCTCTCCGGCCCGCCACCCGGCGCCCGCTCGCCGTGGCCGGTGGTGAACACGATGCGGCGCGACCTCCCGCGCAGCGCGCGCAGGATGCCGCCCGCGAGCTCGTCCTCGGGCAGGGCCGGCGCGACCGTCCGCCGGCCGGCATATTCGATCGCCGCCCGCCCGTACTGGGTGATGCCGAGGCTCCGCGCCCGGTCGGGGTAGCGGTCGAGGTCGTAGAGCTCGGACTCGACTCGGCGATTGAGGACGCGCAGGCGCTCGAGCAGCTGGGCGTACTGCTCACGCATCCCGCGCTGGAAGAAGACCGTGATGCGGAGCGGTTCCTTCACCTGGGCGAGGAGCTTCTGCGTCACCGGCGAGAGCGAGAGCTCGCGGCCCGGGGTCAGGTCGAAGCGGCGGTTGGTGCGCTCCGCCACGACCTGGAGGAGCCCGAGACCGGTCAGCAGGAGGAGGACCTGGAGGACCAGCTGAGACCAGCTCCGTGCCGCCCGGGTGAGCGCCATCAGCGGACCCCGCGCCAGCGGCGGGCATCGAGGGCGAAGAACGTGAAGCAGAGAAACGCCGCCGTGAAGAGGACGAGGTAGCTCACGTTGCCGGTGTCCACCGCGCCGAGCGCGAAGGTGTAGAAGCGGTCGAAGAGCGAGAAGGGCAGCAGGAGGTGCCGCGTCACCTCGTTCATCGCCGCCTCGTTCCAGGTGACCACCCAGAAGAAGAGCAGCACGCCGTAGGTCGCGGCCCCCGCGAGCAGCTGGTTCTCGGTCAGGGCCGAGACGAAGAGGCCGCAGGCGACGAAGGCGGCCGCCAGCATCCAGAGGCCCAGGTACCCGGCCACCAGCGGCCCCGCGGCCACGGGGTAGAAGCGCACGAGCAGGAGCGGGTAGACGGCCGTCCCCGCGAGCATCAGGGTGACCACCGCGAGGCAGGCGATGAACTTCCCGGCGATGATCTCGACGTCGCGCACCGGGTACGTCCACAGGAGCTCGAGCGTGCCGAGCTTCCGCTCCTCGGCGAAGAGCCGCATGGTGAGCAGCGGCAGCAGGACGAGGAGCCGCTGCTGCATGTCGAGGAACTGGTACTGCCAGAGCCCGCGCTGGAGCTGCATGCCGCCCATCACCACGAAGAAGCTCAGGTTGGTGCAGAAGTAGTACCCCGAGAGCACGAGGAACACGCTCGCGAGCGCGTAGAAGAGGAACGAGGTGAAGTAGAGCTCGAGCTCCTTGGCGGCGAGGGCGAGGACCGTCATGCGCGCGGCTGCTCTCCGTCGCCCACCAGGCGAAGGAAGATCTGCTCCAGGTCTGGCGTCTCCGCGCGCAGCTCGCGGATCGTCCAGCCCCGGGCCGCCATCGCCTCGCCGGCGGCGCGCGTGGCGTCGCCGTCGGCCGCCGCCTCGAGCACGAAGGCGTCCGCCTCGCGCGCGACGCGCTCGACGCCGGGGAGCGCGGCCAGCGCCGCCGCCACGGCCTCCGGGGGTCCGTCGACCCGGAGCACGACCCGCTGCCGGCGGCCGACGCGCTCGGCGAGCTCGCGCGGCGTGCCCTCGCCGACCAGGCGGCCGCCCGCGACGACGATCACCCGCTCGCAGAGGGCCTCCACCTCGGAGAGGATGTGGCTCGAGAAGAAGACGGTCCGGCTGCCGCCGAGCGCGCGTACCAGGTCGCGGATCTCCACCACCTGCCCGGGATCGAGCCCGATGGTCGGCTCGTCGAGGATCAGGATGGGCGGGTCCCCGCACAGAGCCTGCGCCAGGCCGACGCGCTGGCGGTAGCCCTTGGAGAGTGTCCCCACCCGCCGCCGCGCCACCCCGTCGAGGCCGCACGACGCGAGCACCCGGGCGACGGCGCGCGCGCGCTCCGCCCGCGGGATGCGCTTCATGCGTGCGACGAAGCGCAGGTACCCCTCGACGCGGAGGTCCGGGTAGAAGGGCGCGTACTCCGGGAAGTAGCCAACCGCGCGCCGGCAGGCGAGCGGATCGCGCGCGGGATCGCGGCCGGCGATGCGTACCTCGCCGCTGGTGGGCGGGAAGATGCCGGCCAGGATGCGCAGGGTGGTCGTCTTGCCGGCGCCGTTCGGCCCGAGGAAGCCGACGATCTCGCCCATGTCGACGCGGAACGAGATGCCGCGCACCGCCTCGACCGCGCCGAAGGTCTTGGTCAGGTCCCGCACCTCGATCATCGCCTGGCCCATGCCGCTTCGGGTATATCAAATCCGGGCGAGCAGCTCCGCGGTGAGCTCGTCCAGGTGCGCGAGACGGCAGGCGGCGCCCGTGAAGTCGTTGTCGAAGGTCAGGTCGCTCGGCAGGGCGATGGCGCGCGTCCCGGCGGCGAGCGCGGCGCGCAGCCCGCGCTCGGTGTCCTCCACCACCGCGCACTCCCCCGGCGCGAGCCCGAGGGCGGCCGCCGCGGCGAGGTAGGCGTCGGGCGCCGGCTTGGGGCGGGGGTAGTCCTCGCGCGCGACGGTGGCGTGGAAGAGCGGCGCCACGCCCAGGTGCGCGAGGAGGAAGGTCACCTCGGCGCGCGCGCTGTTGGTCGCGAGCCCCAGCCGGTGCGTCGGGCGGAGGCGGCGAAACGCGTCGAGCGCACCCGGGCAGGGCGCGACGCCCGCGCGCAGGAGGGCCGCGTAGACGGGCGCCTTCCGCGCCCGGAGCTCGTCGGGGCCGATCGGCAGCGCGTACGTCCGGCACGCGTACTCGGGGCCGAAGCCGCCCGCGATCCAGTGGCGCCGGTACTCCTCGAGCCCGACGTCGACGCCGAGCTCGCCGAGCACGCGACGGTACGCCTGCCACTGCAGGGGCTCGGTGTCGGCGATCACGCCGTCCAGGTCGAAGATGACGCCGCGGACCACGGTCTACAGTGTCCAGGTCTGGAGCAGGTCGTACACGCCGCGCCACTTCCGGTAGCGCTCGTCGCACTCGGCCGCGCGCCGCGGGTCGGGGTCGACGCGGCGCGCGCCGGTCATGGTGGACACCGCTTCCGCAGTGCTCGCGTACACACCGGCGCCCACCGCGGCGAGGATCGCGCAGCCGAGGCTCGCGCTCTCCGGCACGGCGGCGACCGACACCGGCGCGCCGAGCGTGTCGGCGACCAGCCGGACGAGCGTCGGGCTCTGGGTCATGCCGCCGCTCAGCGCGAGGACCGGGATCGGGCGGCCGGCGACCGCCGTGATCTGCTCGCAGTTGCCCCGGATGGCGTAGGCGATGCTCTCCAGGTAGGCGTGCAGAACCTCGCCGCGCGCCGGCCGGTCGACGTGCAGGAGCGGGAAGCGGAAGAGCACGCCCGCCGGCTTGAACGGGCTCATATCGGCCAGGTTGAAGACGACCGGGCCCAGGTGGCAGAAGATCTGGCGCTCGCCAGGCGCGGTCCCCGCGATCGCCTCCTCGGCGGCGGCGTAGGCGGCCGCGTCGGTGGCGCCGTAGACGAGTTCCAGGAGCCAGCGGTAGGCGCCCCCCGTGTCGCCGGCGTTGCTCTCGAGCACCCAGCGGTCGGGCACCACGTGACAGCTCGTCCAGAGCCTGCCGCTCGGGTCGATGACCGGCGCGCGCGTCACCATCTGCACCGGTGTGGTCGTACCCACGACCGCGCCCGTCTCGCCCGGCTCGTGCACGCCCGAGCCGAGGAGCGCGCTCTCGGTGTCGGCGCCGCCCACGAACACGGGCGTGCCCTCGGGGAGACCGGTCGCGGCTGCGGCCGCCGCGGTCACGCTGCCGGCGCGCGCGCCCGCGGCGGCGAGCGGCGGCAGGATGTGCGCCGGGATGTCGAGTGCGCCCAGGATCTCCTCCGACCAGGCCCGGCGCGACACGTCGTAGAGCATCGACTCGCCCGCGTTCGAGTGCTCGGCGACGCGCTCGCCGGAGAGGAGGTAGGTGATCCAGTCGTTCAGCATGAGGAGCGACGCCACGCGGCGCGCGTCGCGGTGCTTGCGGAACCAGAGGTAGCGCGCGAGGGGGAAGATGTAGGGCGGGGCGTGGCCGGTGAGCGCGTGGAGCCGCTCCGCCGGGATACGCTCCAGCAGCTCAATCCCCTCGACGGCCGCGCGCGCATCGAGGTTCGGCCCGGCGTAGAGGACCTCGCCGGCACGATCGACGAACACGCAGCCCTCGCGCTGGCTGGTGGCGGCCACGCCCAGGATGCGGGCGCCGTCGGGGAGCCGCGCCATCACCGCACGCGCCGAGCGCGCGAGCGCGCCCCAGAACGCCTCGGGGTCGAGGTCGAAGCCGCGCAGGTAGGGGAGGCTCGGGTCGCTGAAGATGGTGTAGCGGAACGGCTCCTGGGCGCTCGCCAGCGGACGGCCGGCGAGGTCGAAGGCGACCGAGCGCCCCGATCCGGTGCCGGCGTCGAGCGTGACCAGGACGTCGGGCACGAACGTCAAGTCGGCCGCTCGAGCACGGCCGGGTTCGCCACCCAGCGCGGGCGCTCGCCGCGCAGGTGACGCTCGATCGCGTCGACCACGATCTCGCTCTGGTGGCGAGCCACGTCGACGGTCGCGCCGCCGATGTGCGGCGTGACGATCACGTTGGGGAGCGCGAGGAAGCGGTTGTCGGGCTGGAGCGGCTCCTCGGCCAGCACGTCGAGCGCCGCGCCGGCAAGCCGCCCGTCACGCAGCATCGCGTAGAGCGCGTCCTCGTCGGCGAGCGCGGCGCGCGCCGTGTTGACGAAGTAGGCGGTCGGCTTGATGAGGGCGAGGCGCTCGCGCGAGAGGAGGTTGCGCGTCTCGGGCGTGACCGGCGCGTGCAGGGAGACGAAGTCGGACCGGCCGAGCAGGTCGTCGAGCGGGCCGAGCTCGACCCCGGGGGGCGCGTCCGTGACGTACGGGTCGTAGGCCAGGACGCGCGCCTTGAAGGCGCCCAGCCGGGCCGCGACCTCGCGCCCGACCGCCCCCAGGGCGACGAGACCGACGGTGCGCCCGCCCAGCTCGACGCCGGTGAAGCGGTTGTACATGGCGAGGAAGCCGCCCGCGTCCGTGATCCGCGCCGCGCCCTCCCGGAAGGTGTCGCGCATCGGCCCCAGGTGGCGGGCGAGCATCAGGAGGAACGCGAGCGTCAGATCGGCGACGGCATCCGCGTTGCGCCCCGGGGCGTGGAAGACGGGGATGCCCTTCCGCGTCGCCAGCTCGAGGTCGATGTTGACCGGGTCGCCGCGGCAGCAGCCGATCAGCTTGAGCGGGACCGCCTCCAGCACCTCGGCGTGCACCAGGTCCGCTTCCACGATGAGCACGTCGGCGCCGACCTCCCGGATGCGCCGGGCGAGCTGGGCGCCGTCGAAGTAGATCGAGCCGCGCGCCTTCCAGTCCTCGTGCACCACGTCCATGTGGCGCGCGAGACGCGCCTTGGCGGCGTCGTCGAAACTCGCCGTGATGAGGGCACGCATGGCGTCGTCAGGCGGCGAGCAGGCGGCGCACGAGCTGGATCACGTGGCGCCGCACCTGCTCGCGCAGCGGCCCGCTCCGCACGCTGCCGCCGAGCAGGCTCTGGTAGGAGCGGCTGTCGAGCAGGAAGACGAGCAGCACGGAGTGCATCGAGAGCATGAACAACCGCGATTCGTCGTCCGTGAGCGTGCGGCTTCCGAGCCGCCCGACCCAGGTCGAGAAGACGCTCCACGCCGGCGCCAGGATGTCGCGCTCGATGCCCAACTCGATCTCCTCGTTCTCCACGATGCGGCGCATGAGGAGCTTCGGCACGTTCGGGTTGTCGGCGAAGAAGTCGAACAGCTGCCGCATGGTCGCGTCGATGGCGGACTCGCGCGCATCCTGGCGCGCGAGCAGCGGGGCGAGCGTGTTCCGCAGCAGGTCGACGATCTGGTCGTAGATGTTCCGGAAGACCGTGAAGTAGAGGGTCTCCTTCGACTCCCAGTGGTAGTGCAGGCTCGAGATGTTCACGCCCGCACGCGCGGCAATCTCCCGCGTCGACGCCCCCTGGAAGCCCTTGGCCGCGAAGACCGCCTCGGCGGCGGCCAGGATGCGTGCCTTGGTGGACCCTGGCGCCTCGCGCGCCTTGTCGAGCGCCGACTTTGCCACGTGCGTCGCGGATGATTAGAGCGATTGACCCAGGCCGGGGCGTACCTCGACCCGGGAGCGGCTGTCAACCGGCGCGCGGACCCTCAGAGTCTGTGCACTCTCAGTGTACGATCTTCTTCCGCACCGCGAAGCGCACGATCTCCGCCGTGTTGTGGAGGTCGAGCTTCTCCATGATGTGCTTGCGGTGCGTCTCCACCGTGTTGATGCTCACCGAGAGGACGGTCGCGATCTCCTTGTTGGTCTTGCCCTCGGCGATGAGCTGCAGCACCTCGCGCTCGCGGTCGGTCAGCAGCGCGAGGTTGTCCTCGACCTCCTGCCCGCCCGCGTCGCCGAGGTAGCCCTCGAGCAGCACCTTCGAGACGGCCGGGCTGAAGAACGAGCCGCCCCGGCCGATCGCCTTCACGGCCTTCAGGAGGTCCAGGTCCTCCGAGTCCTTGAGCAGGTAGCCGCGCGCGCCCGCCTTCAGGCTCTGTCGCACGCACACGTCGTCGGAGTGCATCGTCAGGATGAGCACCTTGGCGCCCTCGTTGCGCTTCATGATCTGGCGCGTCGCCTCGATGCCGTTCAGCTCGGGCAGCGCGATGTCCATCACCACGATGTTTGGGTGCATGCGCTGCGCCATCTCGACGGCGCTGCGCCCGTCGCCGGTCTCGCCGACGATCTCGATCTCGTCGTCGGTCTCGAGGATGCGGCGCAGCCCCTGGCGTACGACGGTGTGGTCGTCGACCAGGAGCACGCGGATCTTAGCCATCGCTCAGGTCCTCCCTCGGGAGGCTGGCTGCCGCTCTTCTCGGGCTGCGCATGCCCATGTCCCCGGGCCTGATATCACCCCAACTGGGTAGGGGTTCGCAAGAGGGCGGCCTCGAGCTCGGCGATCCGCCGCGCCTGGTGCTCAAGTGCGGTGTCCCGCTCGGCGAGGAGCCGGGTGAGGGCCTGGGCCCGTGCCTCGAGGTGCCTCAAGGCGGTGAGCTCCCGCATCAGGGCGGCCAGCCGCTGGTCCGCCGCCCGCTGGGCCGCCGCCAGCTCGCGGACGTGCCGCCGGCGCAGGGCCTCCACCTGAGCGGTCACACGGGCGAGGCGGGCCTGGAGGGCCCGGAGCCCCGGGCTGGCGGCCCCCTGGGCGCGGGGCCGCCCGGATGGGCGCCTGGGGCGGGGCCGTGGCGAGCGGGTCGGCACGTCAGTAGAGCCGCGGCTCGCCCGGCGGGCGCGTCTTCCAGCGCTTGTGCATCCACAGCCACTGCTCGGGGTGGCGGCGGACCATCTCCTCGAAGACGGCGGTGAAGCGCTGGGTGTTGCGGCGCACGTCCTCGGCAGGGTCGCCCGTGCGCTCCACCTGGAGGATGGGGAGCACGTGCACGCGGTGGCGGGCGCTCCGGCCCTCGCGGACGATGAAGGCCGGCACGATGGGCGCGTCGGTGCGGAGCGCGATACGGGCCATGCCGCTGTTCGTGCTCGCCGGCAGCCCGAAGAAGTCCACGAACACCCCGAGCCCCCGGGTCGAGTTCTGGTCGATGGGGAGCACGAGGAGCCCGCGCTCGTGGAGCGCCTGCAGCACCCCGCCCGCGCCGGCGCTCTTGCGGATCATGCGCGTGCCCGCCCGGCGGCGAAGCTCGCAGAGCCAGCGGTCGACGAGCGGATTGGCGATCGCGCGGTGCACCATGTGGACCGGGTAGCCGCGCCTCCCGTGCGCGAAGGCCAGGAGCTCCCAGTTTCCGAAGTGCCCGCTCAGGACGAACACGCCGGTGCTCCGCTCCCAGCCGACCGCCTGCTGCCACCACGCCTCGTCCTCGAAGCGGACCATGTCCCGCAGCCGCTCGTCCGAGAGCCGCGGCAGATGGGCCAGCTCGGCGGCCATGCGGCCGAGGTTCAGGAACGAGCGTCGCAGGATGCCCCGCCGCTCACGGAGGGGCCGCTCGGGGAAGGCGACGCCCAGGTTCACCATGCCGATCCGCCGGTGGGCCACGTCGAGCGCGTAGGCCAGGAGCGCGCCCAGCTCACCCAGGCGGAGCGCCAGGGAGAGCGGCAGGGCGCCGAGCAGCCCCATCACGACGCGCAGCGCCAAGTACTCCACGCGCGCGCGCACCCGTCCATGACGACGCTTTGGCGCGAGTCGCGGCCGCGCCCCGGGCCGCCGCCGCGGCGCGAGCACAGCCGGCATGCGCCCGGCCGGAACCGTCATGGCAGGTTCTATTAAGGTAGGGGTCCGGGGTTTGCAAGGCGAGGCGCCGTTTGGCGGTCTTGCGTTTCCTGGTTGCCTTCGCCCGAGCCGCCGTGGTATCGACCTCGCGCTCGCTGGTCGTTGAGGCGAAGGCAGCACCGTCTTTTCCTCAAGTCATCCGGCGCAGTCAGAGGCAACCGACAGGAGGGAAAGACCGTGGCGCAGGGCAAGGTGAAGTGGTTCAACAGCCAGAAGGGATACGGGTTCATCACCACCGACGAGGGAGAAGACGTCTTCGTCCACTACTCGGCGATCGCCGGCTCCGGCTTTCGCACCCTGGATGAGGGGCAGCGGGTCACGTTCGAGGTCACGCAGGGCCCCAAGGGTCTGCAGGCGGCCAACGTCAGCAAGGTCGCCTGAGCGACCGTTCGGCGCCGCCGACGCGCCGTTCGGCCGCGCCTGATTGACGGCCGAGAATTGCTCCGCAAGGCTGCGGAGCAATGCGGATACCGGTCGCTCTCGCGTTCGCCCTGCTACTCGCGCCAGCAGCCCGGGCCGGCTGTCCTCCCGACTGCGTCGCGGGTGGGGGCCCATCGGCGACCGACTGCTTCGTTGCCTGGAGCGGCCTCCCGGGCATGACCGAAACGTGCGCCGACGGTGAGGCCTGCGACATCGACGGAAAGGTCGACGGTGTCTGCATGCTCGGCCTCCAGGGCTGCATCAACGTCCCGGGCCTGGGCGCGTGCACGCCCGCCGGCCTGAGCGGGCCGCCGACCGTCAAGCCGAGCAAGGACCCCACGGGTCAGGCGCTCGCCGCCGCGCTCGCGGCGCTCGACCCCGCCGGCAGCGGCTGCACCCCGCCGGGGCTCGCCCTGCCGCTCAGGCTCTCGCTCGCGGGGATCAAGCCCGGGAAGTCGCGCCTCACCGTCACCGCGTCCTCGGGCGGCAGGCGCGACCGGGACAAGCTGAGGCTCACCTGCACGCCAGGCGCGGCGCAGCCGAGCTTCGCGCAGAACGTGCAGCCCATCTTCACCTCCCGCTGCGCGATCACGAGCTGCCACACCGGCCCGCCGCAGCAGGCGAGTGGCGGCCAGAGCCTCGATGCCGCCGTGGCCTACGCCCAGAGCGTGAACGCCCCGGCCACCACCGGCAAGCTGTTGCGCGTGAAGCCGGGCAGCATCCGCGCGAGCCAGCTCGCCCACCGCATCCTCGGCCAGGGGCTTCCGCGTGGCGGCGCGGTGATGCCGCAGGGCTGTCCGGGTTTCCCCCCCGCGGGCGGCTGCCTCACCACCGAGGAGATCTTCACCATCCTCTCCTGGATCGCCGCAGGCGCGCCCGACAACTAACTAACGATGCTGGGGGCCCGTCCGCTGCTCGCGCCGCTCACGCGGCGCTGCGCTCCAACGCCCGCGCGGCTCCGCCGCGCGCCCCAGACCCCGTCGGCCAAGCGTGAGCGCTCCCGCGCTCGGCCTCCCTGCTCAACTCTGCTATCGCACCAGGGGCCGCCAGCTCCCGGCACGGATCCAGCGCACGTAGGCGGCGAGCGCCTGCACGTCCGCGTCGGGGACGAAGTGCTCGTAGGCGGGCATCTTGATCGCCTGGCGCTTGAAGAACCGGCCGCCGATCGGGTGCTGGGCGACGCGCGCGAGCTCGCCCTTGGCGATCCAGGTGCGCAGCTCGTCGTCGCTGCGCACCAGGTCGTCGAAGTCGGCGCCCCAGAAGCCGGGCACGTAGCCCTTGAACGAGCCCGGGTTCCCGACGCCCCCGGCGCCGAGCGGCCCGTGGCAGGCGAAGCAGCCGAGGTCGCTCGCGATCTCGCCGCCGCGCGCCGCGAGCGCCTCGTCGGGGAGGATCTGCCCCGAGGCGGCGCGCAGGAAAGCGACCAGATCGTCGACCTGCCGCGCGCTCACGAAGCTCCGGTAGGCCGGCATGTGGAGCGCCGCCGCCTCCATCTTCGCGCGGTAGTCGGGATCGTCGCGCTTGCGGCGCGGCGCGCCGTCGAGCACGTACTCGCGGAGATCGTCGGTCGTCTTCACGTACATCATCTGCGTGCGCTCCGTGAATGCGGGCACCGTCCCGTCCTCGCTGCCCGGGTTCTTCGTGCCGCCGCCACCCCCCGGTCCGTGGCACGAGAAGCACCCGAGCTCGCCCGCCAGCCGCTGCCCGCGCCGCGCCGGCGTCTCCTCGAGCGCGAGCAGCCGGACGCGGACGGCTGGATAGACGAGCCAGCCCGTCTCGATCACCAGCAGGGCGACGAGCGCCCGCGCGAGCGCACGGCGCAGTCCGGGCATCCGGTTCGCTTCCATCGTCCTCCCTCGCTTGACAGCGCGCGATGCTCCGCGATTTATCCCCCGCGATGCGTATAACGCGCGGGATCCGCGAGTGCCACGTCGCGCTGGCGCTCTTCCTGCTGCTCGCCGGCGGAGTCCGCGCGCGGGCCGAGGGCCTGCCGGAGCTCCTCCAGGCCGTCGCCACGAACGCGCGCTTCGCCTCGCCCGCGCGCGCCGACGTGCGCATCGAGTGCGGCGAGAGTTGCAACGCGACGGGCACGCCCGCGATCTTCCTCGGGCGCGGCGAGGTGCTCTACGTCGAGGTGAGGGGCGGGCAGCGGGTGCTCATCCGACCGGGTGAGATCCTGGTCGCCCAGGGCGGAAAGGCGAGCGCGGCCGTGCCGGGCCAGACGCTCGCGGACACCGACGTGCTGCTCGAGGACCTCGCCGTGTTCACCCCGGGCGCGCTCAAGCAGCCGCAGATCAGCGACGACGGCCCGGCCGGCGTGGTGGTCACGGCGGCGCCCGCCGGACGTTCGTCCTACGCCCTCCTGGTCAACACCATCGACCGGGAGCGGCACGCGATCATCCGCACCCTCTACTACCGCGATCTGATCAACAACCTCAGCAAGATCCGGCGCGACGCCGCCTTCGCGCACGTGGGCGCGTCCTGGCGGCCGGGCGAGATCACCGTCGAGTCGGTGCGCCAGGCGACGAAGACGCACTTGACGCTCTCCTGGCGCGAGGCGCCGGACGTCCCGGACGCGCTCTTCGAACCCGCCGGCCTCGGGCAGCCCTCCGGGCTCGGCTGGCCCTAGGGGGCTGCCTCGAGCTGCGCTCGGATCGCGTCCGTGACCGCTGCCGGGGCCTCGAGCGTGACCGCGTGCCCGGCTCCGGGGATCGTCCGGCAGCGCGCGCCCGGGATCGCGTCGGCCACCGTCTTGCCGTCCGGGGTGAGCAGGTCGCCTCCCGCGACGATGACGAGCGTCGGCACGGAGAGGTGCGCGAGGTCGGCGCGGCGGCTTCCCGACCAGCTCCGCATCCCGGCGGCCGTGCGCACGAGCGTGCTCGCCGGCACGCGCGCCGCCGTCGCGGCGAGGCCGCGCACCGTCCGCTCCCGGCGGCCCTCGTCCGCCAGGTACTCCGCCGAGAACATCCAGGGCAGCACCAGACGGGCGACCGCCTCGGGGCTCGCCTCGCTCGCCACGCGGCACCAGGCGTCGATCACCGCCAGCAGGCGCGCGTCGGCCTCGACGAACGGCGTGATCAGCGTGAGCGACCGCACGAGCGCCGGGCGCGCGAGCGCGAGCTCGAACGCGACCGCCGCGCCGAGGCTCGCTCCGATCACATGCGCGGGCGTGTCGAGGAGCGCGGCGACGTCCGCGGCCGCCGTGCCGACGTCGTAGGCGTCCGCCTCGGGCGCGTCCGAGAGGCCGACGCCGCGCGGGTTCACGCCCCGCACCCGCCACCGCGCCGCGAGCTCGGGGATCTGCCGCGCGAACATCGACACGTCGGTCCCGAAGCCGGGCAGGAGCACCACCGGGTCGCCGGCTCCCTCGCTCGGCACCTCGAGCGCGACGCCCTCGGCGACGGGGACCAGATCCCGCCGCCGTGCCGCCCACGCCTCGACGTCCTCGCGCGTCACGCGTCCCCCGGGTCCGGTGCCCGGGATGCGCGCCGGGTCCACGTGGAGCTCACGCGCGAGGGCGCGCGCGGCGGGCGTGATCGGCGCGGCGGTCCCACGTCGCGCCGGCGAGAGCGGCGTCTCGGCCGCGGGCAGCAGGCGCGCCGCCGCGGGCGCCGCCGCGGGCCGGTCGTGCTGCTCCCGAAACGCACGCACATCGAACGGCTCCTCTACCGTCGCCGTGATCGCGGCGAGCAGCGTCCCGCTCGGCACGGTCTCGCCTTCCGGGACGTAGACGTGGCGCAGCACGCCGCTCGCCGGTGCCTCGATCTCCACCTCCGCCTTCTCGGACTCGATGACGAGGACGACCTCGCCCTTCTCCACCGGCGCCCCGACGGCCCGCGGCCAGGAGACGACCCGCCCCTCGCGCATCGTCATGCCGAGCTTCGGCATCGCCAGCGGCACGGCCACGGCGATGAAGCTCAGCCGAGCTGCGCGCGCGCGGCGGCCACGACGGCTTCCGCGCTCGGAAGGTAGGCGTCCTCGAGCACCGGGCTGAAGGGCACGGGCGCGTGCGGCGCCGTCACCCTGCGGACCGGCGCGTTCAGGAGATCGAAGCCCTTGCCCACGCAGAGCGCCGCCACGTCGCTCGCGATCCCGCAGCGGGGCGGCGCCTCGTCCACGACGACGAGCCGCCCCGTCCTGCCGAGCGTGGTGAGGACCGCCTCCTCGTCGAGCGGCTGGAGGGAGCGGAGGTCGAGCACTTCGGCGCTCACGCCGTCGCGCGCGAGCAGCTCGGCCGCCTGGAGCGCGGTCTGCACCGTGCGGCCGAAGCCGACCAGCGACACGTCGGAGCCCTCGCGCACGACCGCCGCCTTGCCGAGCGGGACGGTGTAGTCCCCCTCCGGGACCGGACCCGACACGAACATGAGCGACTTCGGCTCGCAGAAGACGACCGGATCGTCGTCGCGGATTGCGGCGAGGAGGAGGCCCTTCGCATCCGCCGGGTTCGAGGGGATGACGGTCTTGAGACCGGGGATCCCGGTCGTCATCCAGTAGAGCGACTGCGAATGCTGCGCGGCCGAGCGGAGCCCGGCTCCGGTCGAGGTCCGCACGGTGAGCGGCACGCGCGCCTTTCCGCCGAACATGTAGCGGAGCTTCGCCGCCTGGTTCAGCAGCGGGTCGAGGCAGACGCCGATGAAGTCGATGAACATGAGCTCGGCCACCGGACGGAGACCGGTGAGCGCGGCGCCGACCGCGGCGCCCATGAAGCCCATCTCGCTGATCGGCGTGTCGCGCACGCGCTCGGGCCCGAAGCGTTTCAGGAGGCCGCGCGTCGCGCCCATGATCCCGCCCCACGCCTCCTCGATCCCCTGGTCCTTCCGCCCGCCGCCCCCGGCCACGTCCTCGCCGAGGACGATCACGTCGGGATCCGACTCCATGGCGAGGTGGAGCGCTTCGTTGATGGCGAACAGCATGGGGATGTCGCGTTCCACGGCGTTCACTCCTTCACGTAGACGTCGGTCGCGACGTCGTCGGGCGTCGGCAGCGGCGCCTCCTGGGCGGCCCGCACCGCGTCGTCCACCTCGGCCGCCACCTCGGTGTCGATACGGTGGAGGTTCCCGGGCTCGACCAGGCCCTCGCGCACCGTGCGCTCCGCGAAGTGCGCGAGCGCGTCGCGCTGCCGCCACGCCTCGGCCTCCTCCTTCGTCCGGTAGGTGAGCGGGTCGCCGACGTAGTGGCCGTAGTAGCGGTAGGTCTTGCACTCGAGGAGCGTCGGCCCCTCGCCCGCGCGGGCGCGGGCGACGGCGGCGCCCGCCTTCTCGTGCACGTCGAAGAAGTCCATGCCGTCGGCGATCGCGCTCGCCATCGCGTAGGCGCCGGCCCGGACGGCGAGGTCGCGCACGGGAGTCACGAACTCCATCGGCGTCGCCTCGCCGTAGCCGTTGTTCTCGGCGACGAAGACCGCGGGGAGCTTCCAGATCGCGGCCAGGTTGAGCGCCTCGTGGAACTGGCCCTGGTTGGTGGCGCCGTCGCCGAAGAACGCGACCGCCACGCCGCCCGTCCGCTTCACCTGCGCGGTGAGCGCCGCGCCGACCGTGAGCGGGATGCCGGCGCCGACGATCCCGTTCGCGCCGAGCATGCCGCGGTCGAGGTCGGCGATGTGCATCGAGCCGCCCTTCCCCTTGCACACGCCCGTCCGCCGCCCGAAGAGCTCGGCCATCATCGCCCGCAGGTCGACGCCCTTGGCGATCGCGTGGCCGTGGCCGCGGTGGGTGGAGGCGACGTAGTCGCGGTCCCCCAGGTGCGCGCACACCCCGACCGCGACCGCCTCCTGTCCCGCGTAGAGGTGGAGGAAGCCCGCCAGCTGGCCCGCGTTCACCAGCTCGGCGAGCTTCTCCTCGAAGGCGCGGATGCGCCGCATCTGGCGGTAGAGGTCCATCAGGCTTTCCGTGGAGAGGGGCATGCCGCCTCCCTAATCCCGTCGCCCGGGGCGTGGCAAGACGCGCTGAGAGACGCCTTCCGCGCAGCGCCCTGACCGGCGTCGCCCGACGGTCGGGCCCGCCGGCGCAGGGGAGCCTGGCTAGGCCGGCCCCGGGTCGCTCAGCAGCAGGTCGACGCGCAGATCGGCCGCCACCCGCTCGAGGCGCTCGCACAGCACGCGGCGGTCGAGCTCGGCCGGCACCCCCATCTCGATGCGCATGGTGAACATCGGCGTCCCCGTCTCGGGTCCCGGACGCGACTGCGTCTTCAAGGCCGTGATGTTCACGCCGTGGTCGGCGAGCGTGCGCGCGATGCGCGCCACGATCCCCGCCTTGTCGACGCCGTTCACCTCGCACGCCATGGGCACCATGTGCCGGCCGGGCGCGCGCGCGAAGGGATCGCCCTCGAGCGGGCGGAAGAACACCGTGAGCCGCTTCTCCCACTCGAGCCGCTTGCAGCCGGCGGAGAGCCGTCGCTCGACGTCGGGCCCCTGGCCCGAGAGCAGGAGGAGGACGGCGAATTCCGACCCGAGGATGGTCATGCTCGAGTCCTCGAGGTTGCAGTCGCACTCGTAGATCAGCTCGGCCAGGTCGGCGACGATGCCCGGCCGGTCGAGGCCGATGGCCGAGAGCGCGAACCACCGCTTCACGCGGCTGCCACTAGCACGCACCCGCGGGACGGGGAAGCGCGGGCCCGAAGGCGGTCGCGGTGGGGGCGAGCCATTCAGAGCGGCTGGTGGTTGATGCGGGTCGCGGCGGCGGCGGCGCCGAAGCCGTTGTCGATGTTCACCACCACCACGCCGGCGGCGCAGGTGTTGAGCATGCCGAGGAGCGCCGCGAGGCCACCCAGGCTCGTCCCGTAGCCGACGCTGGTCGGCACCGCGATGACCGGCCGGTCGACGAGCCCGCCCACCACGCTCGGCAGCGCGCCCTCCATGCCGGCGACGACGATCAGCACCGCCGCCTCCCACAGCTGCTCGCGCCGCTCGAGCAGGCGGTGGAGCCCGGCGACGCCGACGTCGTAGACGCGCTCGACGCGGTTGCCCATGAGCTCCGCCGAGAGCGCCGCCTCCTCCGCCACCGGCAGGTCGGCCGTGCCGGCGGAGACGACCAGCACGGTGCCACGGCCGGTCGGCGCTGCGGACCCGGCGCGGCGGAGCGCGAGGCGCGGCGTGGCGTGATACTCGAAGCCGGGCAGCGCCGCCAGGAGCCGCGCCGCGACCTCGGGGGCGAGGCGCGTCACCAGCACGCTGCCGCCGGCCGCGGCCATGCGCTCGGCGATGGCGATCACCTGCTCGGGGCTCTTCCCCTCGCCCAGGATCGCCTCGGGGAAGCCGTTGCGCAGCGCGCGGTGGTGGTCGAGCCTGGCGAAGCCCAGGTCCTCGAAGGGCATGCCGCGCAGACGCGCGAGCGCGTCGTCGATCGAGCAGTCGCCGCGCTGGACCGCGGCGAGGAGCTCGGCCAGCTGCCGGCGCTCCATGGATCAGGCGCTCCGCGCGGGCGCCCGCCGCTCGCGCACGCGCAGCTCCTGCACCGCGCGTGTGCTCGAACGCGTCACCTCGATGTGCACGCGTCCGGCCTGCACGCCGTCCCCCGGCTTCGGCACGCGGCCGAGCCGCTCGAGGACGAAGCCGCCGAGCGTCTCGTAGTCGCCCTGCGGCAGGTTCCAGCCAAAGCGCTCGTTCACCTCGGACACCGCCGCGCGCGCGTTCACCACGAAGACGCCCGGGGCGACGCGCCGCACGTGTTCTTGCGGCGGATCATATTCGTCTTGGATCTCGCCCACAATCTCCTCGACCACGTCCTCGACGGTGACCAGGCCGACGAAGCCGCCGTACTCGTCGACCACGAGCGCGAGATTGCGCCCCTCGGCCTGCAAGGTCGAGAGCAGCTCCGGAAGCGTCTTCGACTCGGGGACGAAGAGCGGCTCGCGCATGACGGCGGTCACGGGCAGGTCCGGGTCCATCACACCCAGCAGATCCAGGCTCGAGACCACGCCGAGGGTGTTGAACATGCGCTCGTGGAAGACCGGCAGGCGCGAGAAGCCCCGCTCCTGCACCAGCGCGACGACCTCCGCCACCGGGGCGGTGTCGGGCACGGCGCACACGTCGACGTGCGGCACCATCACGTCGCGCGCGCTCTTGGCCGTGAAGCGCGCGATGCGAGCGACCAGGCCGACCTCCGAGACCTCGAGCGGGCCGCGCGCGGGGCGCGCCGCGAGCCACGCCCCGAGCTGGCGGAGCGCCGCGAGCGGCCGATCGGGCCGGCCGAGAAGACGACCCAGACCGCGCTCGACGGCGAGGAGCGGCGTCAGCACGACGGCGACCGCCCCCAGGAGCGGCGCGAGGAGCGCGCGCTGCCCGGCCGGCCCGTCCGCCGCGAGGCCGCGCGGCACGAGGTCGCAGAGGATGAGCTCCGCCGGGACCACCAGCACGACCGCGGGGACGACCCAGGCGCGCCCGGCGGAGCGCCACACCAGCGTGGCGACGATGCCGACGCTCGCCGCCCCTGCCAGGTGCGCGGTGGCGCGCGCCGCGGCGGCGAGGACCGCCGCGGGCGGCGGCCAGCGCCGGGGAGGCAGTGCCGGCGCGCTGGCGAGCATCACCTCGGCCGCCGCCGCGAGCGCGCGGAGCGCCAGGAGCGGGACCAGGGCGAGGGCCAGCACGAGCGTGGTCACGTCGGCTCCGCCTCGTCGTACTCGTCGCGGATCTCACCGAACAGCTCCTCGAGCAGGTCCTCCATGGTGACCAGCCCGGCGATGCCGCCGTACTCGTCGACCACCAGCGCGAGATGGACCTTGCGGCGGCGGAGCTCGCGAAAGACGTCGCCCGCGCGCATGCCGAGCGGCACGAAGGCCGGCGGGCGGAGAAACGGCTCGAGGCGGAAGCCGGCCGCGCTCACGTCGCGGCCGAGGAGGTCCTTCGCGTAGAGCACACCGACCACGTTGTCGCGCTCGCCACGGTACACCGGCACACGCGAGAAGCGCTGCTCGCGCAGCGCGGCGAGGAGCGCGGCGCCGCCGACGTCGACCGGGAGCGCCGCGACCCGCACGCGGGGCGTCATCACGGCGCGCACCGGACGCTGCCCCAGCGCCCGCACGCGCGCGAAGAGCTGGCGCCCGCCCCGGTCGAGCGCCGCCTCCTCGCCCTCCTCCACCCGCCCGTCGGCGGCGAAGCGGAGCACGCTCGCCGGGGCGAGGCCGGCCTCGCCGGCGAGCCAGCACGGTGAGGAGCCGGCTCGCGAGCTCCGCCATCCGATCCGCGCCCGCGTCGGGCAGGAGGAGACCGAGCGCCGGCGCCAGGCTCTCGGCGACCAGGAAGGCCGCGGCGCCCGCCAGCGTGGCGGCCGCCCAGGCCGGGAGCGGGCCCGGCGCAGCCAGCGCCAGCCACGCGGCCGCCGTCGCCGCGCCGGCGGTCCCGATCTCGCGCGCCACGAGGAGCGTCACCCAGACGCGGCGCGGCCGGGCCGGAAGGGTCCCCTGCCGCAGCAGCCGGGGCGCATGCGGCGCGAGCAGCGCGAGGAGCACGCCGAGCGAGGCGAGGAGCGCGGCCGTCGCGAGCGGGAGGGTCATCGCCGGAAGTGGTCGAAGCCGCCGCGCGCGGCGTGCACGACGCGACCGTCGAGAGCGCGCACGCGCACCACGGGACGGCCGGCGAGGAGGCGGCCGACGGGCGTGATGCGGCACCCGAGCCGCGGCGCCACGCGGCGCAGCGCCGGCTCGCGTGCGGGTGGCACCGCGACCACGAGCTCGTAGTCCTCGCCCGCGCAGGCGGCGAACGCGGCCGCGCGCCGGCCGAGCGCGCGCCGGCACGCGCC
>Ga0209057_1001148_pt1 | contig 22021 bp, 20 predicted proteins | sample GraSoiAngelo_146_FD_185903 | JGI IMG/M metagenome (GOLD analysis project Ga0209057, IMG submission 185903) | Grasslands soil microbial communities from the Angelo Coastal Reserve, California, USA - 14_1009_05_30cm (SPAdes) (version 2) | ecosystem: Environmental > Terrestrial > Soil > Grasslands ... | reverse complement strand
CGAAGTACCGGCCCCGCCTGATACGACAGGTGCAACCAGCCTTCAACAGACCGGGTATTATCGCGGTTCAGGGCATCGTGGTAGAAGAACGCGGCCCTCGCTCGCGGCGATATCGTCTGCAGCGGAGCGGTGTCCTGCCCGAACGCGGGTGCGCACGCGACGAAGGTGAGCCAGGGCGCTACGCACCAGCAATGCGACGTCAAATCGATCACGCTGCGCTCCCCTAGTGCAGGTCGGTGTTGGTGCGCGCCGACAGGGGCACACGGCGAGGTGGCGCAGATCAAACGTCATGCCAATCGCAGCGCACGGTTTGCAACGTGTTAGGTGTTGAGGGAATACGTTGTGACGTAGAGTGACCTGAGGGGGGTAGTGATCTTGGTCACGAGATAGTTTGTCCTGCGAGTGATCTTCGTCACGAGACATTTTCTCCGGCTCAGCAACATCAGTGGCGGCGCAGAAACATATGATGCGCGTGCGCCCCAGGGCGTCGCGGCGCGGCGATTGGCCGCGCAACTTCAGCCTGCATCCGAGCGGGCGGTGGCTGCTCGTCGCCAATCAGCGGTCCGACTCCGTTGTCGTGTTCGGGCGCGATCCGGACACCGGCAGGTTGACACCCATGCGCCAGCGGATCGCGCTACCGAGCCCCGTATGCCTGCGGTTCGCCTGACGACGCCGGCACTTGTTCTTAGTCCCTGTCGTCCCTGTCGCCCGAGTTCCTGAAGCTGTACGTCCCGTCCCAGGCCCAATCTCTCCCGCTCAGGTAGGTGATGACGACACTCGCGGTGAAGTGTTGGAACTTCCCCGTGCCGCCCGAGAACGATGCGTTGCCCGTGCGCGTCACCCGATTGAGGTCCACATGACCGAACGCGACGTTGTTGCCCGGGCTTGGTGGAACGAGCGTTACGTCAGTGATGACCGCTGTAGCGGTGGCGGCGTCCGTATAGACAACTTTGGTGCCGCCGGGGATCTGCTTCAGGGTCGATACCGTGAGCGTGCAGAACCCGCCCGCGAGCCCCGAGTACTGCGCGCAGTTCTTCACAGCGTGGAAGCTTCCGGCACGCGGGGAGGACTCCGAGAACGACAGGGCCCCTTCCGCCTCGGCCACCTCCGCCGCGGCCAAACCCGGTACGACCCTCTTTGGAGCCGTCGAGTCCGAGCAGGCTGTGATGACGACAGAGGCAATGATGGCGGTGGCGATGAGAAGTTTGCGGTGGATCATAGTGAACAGCCTGAAACGTCCACCGCGTGGAACATACCGGCGTTTCCCTGATCTGCATCGCGGGCCATCGGAATGGTGAGCATGGTGGGGTCATGCACCATGTTGAGAGCTCCCGGCAACCCGCTGCCTGGGGCCGGGCACGGTCTCGAAGCCGCATCGAACGAGGGTCGCATCTCGGCCGGAGCCGTCGTGTCCGCGCAAGCGGTGGTGACGACGCAGGCGACGATGGCGGTGGCGATGAGAAGTTTGCGGCGGATCATTGGAGCCTCCGTTCAACTAAGATTCGTTACCGGGGACGCGTTCGCGCTTGACCGGGCGGACACAGCCCTCCATGATAGGCCGTCCCCCTCAGCAGAACATCAGATAAAACTCACAGGGCTCGCGTAGCCGGAAAATGTTGATCCTCGAGGTTCTGGGAACGCTTTCCCTGCGGGACGAGACTCGCCCGGTCCCCGTAGCCGCGCAACAAAAGAGGCCATTGGGTCTGCTTGCGATCCTCGGCCTGAGCGGTCGGCAGGGTCTCGCGCGCGATCGGATCGAGGCCTACCTCTGGCCGGAAAGCTCCGGCGCGCGGGCACACCACGCGCTCGATCAGGCGGTGTACGCGATCCGACAGGCGCTGGGAAGCGATTTGATACTCTCGACAGCACGAGAGCTCCGGCTCAATCCGGAATTGGTTCAGGTTGACATATGGGAGTTCGAGCAAGCGATGCGCGCGGCTCAGTGGACAGCGGCGGTCGGCTTCTACAAGGGGCCGCTCTTGGACGGGTTTCATTTTGCAGACAGCCACGAGCTCGAGTCGTGGATAGACACAAACCGGTCGCGACTGCGACTCGAGTATCAAAAGGCTGTCGAATGCCTTGCCAACCTCGCGGCAAAAGCTCGCGACCATTCGCAGAGTGTCATCTGGCTGCGCAGGCTCGCGAATTCCGATCCCCTTTCAGCTGACGCGACGAAAAAGCTCATGCTCGCTCTCGCCGCCACCGGAGATCGCGCCGGTGCGGTAAAGCACGCGCGCCTGTATCAGGAGCTGGTACGACAAGAGCTCGAGATGGAGCCGGATGCCGAGATCGCAGATCTCGCCGCGGCTTTGAGCCGTCACGCAATCACCGAGAGGGTCGCCACGCCTCCGGACAATAGGTCGGTCACGCCGTCCGTCACCGCACCGACGCTCGAGGTCAAACAGCGTAGCCCTCGCGATCGGAGGGTGTTGTACGCCGTGATCGGGCTCGCCATGCTGATTTCTGCTGCCGCGATCTGGGGTTGGATGCGCCCCGCGATCCACCCTGGCGATGGACTCGGCCGAGGCGATGGCTCCGGGTGCGCCCTGGTCGGGACGTCTTGCCATCTCGCCTGATGGATCGCGACTGGCGTACATCGGCGGTCCCCGATCGCAGCTCTTGATACGGGCTCGCAACGGGCTCCATGCGATCGCGGTGCCGGGGACCGAAGGGGCGAACACGCCGTTTTTCTCGCCTGACGGTCGTCAGGTAGGCTTCCTCAGGGTGCACATCGTTCAGATCGCCTCGCTCAGTGGGGTACCGATCACCGTGTCGGATTCGCTAACAGTAGGAACCGCCGGCGCGTCATGGGGACCGGATGGATTCATTTACGTTGACGCGAATACGTGGAGAGCGGGCCTGCTCCGGGTTGAAGCGAAGCCAGGGGCAAAGCCGAGCTGCTTTACCGTGCTGGATACTGCGAGCGGCGAGTTCGATCACACATGGCCCGATGTGCTGCCCAACGGAAAGGGTGTGCTGTTCACAGTGTTGTTTAACAGCAGGAACGGAGCCGAGCGTAGAACCTCGTATTCGATTGCCGTGGCCGACGTCCCGTCGGGGAAGCATCGGGTGATTGTGCACGACGCGATGTACCCGCGCTACGCGTCGTCAGGACACCTCCTCTACGTGACGGCAAACAAGACATTGATGGTCGTGCCCTTCGATCAGAACTCCATGAACGTCGTGGGCGAGCCGAGCGCGCTCACCGAAGGCATGCGGTTGGGACCCTGGGGTTCAGCGGACCTCGCGGTTTCAGCAACAGGGACGCTGGTATACGCGACTGGCGCGGGACAGGGTAAGCAGGAGCTCGTGTGGGTAACGCGCGACGGGAAAGCGCAGGCGGTCGATCCTGATTGGCCGGGCGACTATTGGGGCTCCCCAGCTCTCTCACCGGACGGGAAGTGGCTCGCCGTAGCGAGGGTCGCCAATGCTGAGCCCATGAATATCTGGATCAAGCGGCTGGACCGAGGGCCTAGTGTCACGTTGACGCTCGAGGGAAACAACAATTTTGGCCCCGCGTGGACACCAGACGGCAGATCCGTGACGTTCTCGTCGGACCACGCGACAGACGCAACCGATCTGTGGACCGAGCGGGCCGATGGCGGCGCACCGGCAGTGATGCAGCTTCATGAGAAGCGGAACTTGTACAATGCGGGCTGGTCTCCTGATGGGAAATGGCTGATCTTCCGGACCGACGTATCGTCGCCGGGTTCGGGTGACATTCTTGCGATCCGGCCGGGAATCGATACCGCGCCGGTGCCCGTTGTGGCAACCAGGTTCACCGAAATGGCTCCAGCCCTTTCGCCCAACGGGCGCTGGCTGGCGTATGTCTCGAACGAGACCGGCGAGGACGAGATCTACGTGGTGCCATTTCCAAACACCGGGGCGGGAAAGTGGGCGATTTCGGCGGGCGGGGGAACGGAGCCGCTCTGGTCCCATCGCGGAAGTGAGTTGTTCTATCGCGCCGGCTCCGGAAACCTGGTGGCCGTCGAAATACATACTCAGCCGAGATTCTCGCTCGGACGCTCCGCAGCACTCTTTCCGGCCGCGGGATTCACGTCCTCCCGATTCGGTCCGCAGTATGCTGTGGCGCCAAACGACCGGCGCTTCTTAATGATCCGGGCCGGCACACCCGACAAGCTGATCATCGTTGAGAATTGGTTCGAGGAGCTCAGGACGACCTCGCGGAAGTGATTCAGTCACCGCCGCGCGATCTCCGCCGCGTCATCGGGCTCGCCGGCGGCACGGCGCTCATCGTCGGCATCACGATCGGCAGCGGGATCTTCCGCACGCCACCCACGATCGCCGGGCTCGTCCCCAATCCGCTCGTCATCATGGGCCTGTGGACGGCCTTCGGTCTGATCAGCATCTGCGGCGCGCTCGCGGTGGCGGAGCTGAGCACGCTCTTGCCGCGGGCGGGTGGCGTCTACGTGTTCTTGCGCGAGGCCTATGGCGATGCCGCCGCGTTCGTATTCGGCTGGTTATATGTGTTAGTCACGACACCCACCGCTGTTGCCTCGCTCGCCACCGTCTTCGCGGAATTCCTGCTCAACCTGCTCGGCGCGTCGGCCCACGCTGTGACAGTACAGGCGATCGCGATCGCCGCCATCGTCATCCTGACGTGCGCCAACGTGCTGGGGGCGCGCGTCGGGGCTGCCGTGAGCGAAGTGACCACCCTGGTCAAGGTGAGCGCGCTGGCGGCGATCATCCTCGGTGCGTTTCTGTTGGGGGACGGCAGTCTCTCGCACTTTACCGAAGGCGGCGCCGTGCAAGGCAGCGGCCTGGCGCGCGCCGTCGCAGCGGTCATCTGGACCTACGACGGCTGGATTGCCGTCAGCATGATCGCGGGTGAGGTCGTGGCACCCGAGCGACTGATGAAGCGGATCATCATCGTCGGGATGCTGATCATCGTCACGCTGTACGTCGGCGCGAATCTGGCCTACCTGTACGTGATGCCGGTCGGCATCATGGCGCAGCAAAAGGAGGCGATTGCGCGGACGGTCATGACGGCGATTGCGGGACCCGCCGGTGGCGCCGTCATCATGCTCGCGATCATGACGAGCATTTTCGGCGCGCTCAACGGCAACTTGCTCGCCAAGCCGCGCGTCCCCTACGCGATGGCGCGCGACGGCCTGATTTTCTCCTTTCTAGGGGCTACCCATCCACGCTGGGCCACGCCGTGGGCGGCGCTCGCGATCCAGGGGGCGGTCGCGATCGTCATGGTCCTCGTCCTCAGGGATTTCGATACGCTCACGACCTACTTCGTGGTCGTCGAGTGGGCCGCGCTGATCTTCGCCGTCAGCGCGGTGTTCGTGCTGCGACGAAAGATGGCTGAACGCCCTAGGCCGTTCCGCACGCCTGCCTATCCGTGGGTGCCGCTGGTGTTCGTGATTGGCACCGTCGTTGGTGTGTCGGCCATCGTGTGGGGCCAGATCCAGGTCGGCAACTTTTCGCCGATCTACGGTCTGGCCATTGCGGCGGCAGGGTTCCCCGTTCATCACCTTTGGAAGCGATTCAAGAGGAGCGCATGAGAAACGCCATTGTGACCGAGCAGGCGCCGCAGCCGAGGGGTCCGTATTCGCAGGCGGTCGTCGAGGGAGATTTGATTTTCGTTGCCGGGCAGGGACCCACCAATCCGCAGACCGGGACACGAGAGCTCGGGGACGTGCGATCGGAGACGCAGCGGACGTTGGAGAACCTGCGGGCGATTCTCCAGGCGGCCGGCTCGTCGCTCGATCACGTGATGAAGTGCAACGTCTATCTGCGCGACATCAACGATTTCGCCGCGATGAACGAGGTGTACCGGACGTTCTTCACGGCGCCGTTTCCGGCGCGCACCACTATCCAGGCGGGCGCGCTGCCGGGTGGCATCGCCGTCGAGATCGAGTGCATCGCCAAGAAGGCTCGATAGGGGACGCGCTGTGGCTCGGTCAGTCCTGCAGCAACGCCACGAGCGCCCGGATCCGGGTTGCCCGTTGCGCCGGCACGAACCCCGCCACCAGCGCCACGAGCACCAGTACGACGGTGACCGCTAGGAGCGTCACCGGATCGGTCGGCTGCACCTCGAAGAGGGACTTGGTGAGTACTCTGGTCAGCATCAGCGCCCCGCCGAGACCGAGCAAGGCGCCGGCAAGGGCGAGCGCGGCCGTGCGCCACAGCACCATGCGGAGCACCTTCCCGGGCGTGGCACCGAGCGCCAGGCGCAAGCCGATCTCGCGCGTGCGCTCCGTGACGTCGTAGGCGAGCACGCCATAGGTGCCGAGCGCGGCGAGCAACAGCGCGAGCAAGGCGAACCCGGTCAACAGCCGCATCTGGAACACCGGCTCGGCGATCGTGTCCAGCATGGACTGGTCCATCGTCTGCAGCGCCTGCGCCGGCACCGCTCGGTCGACGTCGCGCAACGCGGCGCGCATCGCCGGGGCGACGTTCCCCGCGCCTGGCGCCGGGCGAACGACATATGTCATGTGAGTGATGAAGCCCGGCGAGGTCGTCTGGAGATACGGCAGATAGATCGTCGAATGCCGCGTCAACTGCTCGTCCTGAACGACGTCGTTGACGACGCCGATGACGGTGAGCCAGTCGTGTGGGCCCGGGTCGTCCTGCATCGAAATCCGCTTCCCGACGGCGTCCTGACCGGGCCACACGTGCCGGGCCACCGATTGGCTGACCACCACGACGCCGGGCGCACCCGCGCGGTCGGCGGCCGTGAAGTCGCGCCCCACGAGGATGCGGATCCCGAGCGCACCGAAGTAGCCCGGGCTCACCGTCGGCTTGTCGACCGAGTAGCCGTGCGGCACGGGCGTCGGGCCCTCCACCGAAAAGTTGCCCATGATCCCCATGCCCGCCATCGGACGGAACGACACGGCGCCGACCGCGTCGACACCGGGGATCCGCGCCAGGCGCTCCAACAGCTGGGTGTGGAACGTCCGGATGCGCGTCGCGTCGGCATACGCGATGGGGGGGAGATCGACGGCCATCGTCACGACGCGTGAGGCGTCGTACCCGGTATCGAGTGAGCGCATCACCAGGAAGCTCTTGATCATCAGTCCCGCGCCGGTCATGAGGACGAGCGCCAACGCGATTTCGCCGGTCACGAAGCCGGCCCGGAGGCGCCTGTGGGGTCCACCCACGAGACGCATGCCGTGGCCGAGGGCTTCGCGCGGTTCGCGGCGCGCGCCGCTCCGGGCCGGCACAACCCCGAAGAGGATGCCGGTGACGAGCGAGACGGTGAGGGTGAACCCGAGCACCCAGCCGTTCAGGTGCACTTCGTCGATCCGCGGGATGCGCCCGGCAGGAGCGATGGCGAGGAGGGCGTGCACGCCGACGAAGGCCACGATGATCCCCGCCGTGCCCCCGAGCAGTGCGATCAGCACGCTCTCGGTCAGCAGCTGCCGCACAATGCGCGCGCGGCTCGCGCCCAGCGCGACGCGCAGCGCCATCTCGTGGCGCCGCGTCGCGGCGCGAATCAAGAGCAGGTTCGCCACGTTGGCGCACGCGATGAGGAGCACGAAGGCGACCGCGCCCGCCAGAATGTAGAGCGAGGCCTGCGCCTTCCTCGTCACCGTGTCTTTGAGCGGGATGATCGCCGCGGCCGGCGTCAGCCCGGCCGCACGGGGGTCCTCCGGCCTCGCGCGCGCGATTGCCACGAGCTCGCTCTTCGCCTGCTCGGGTGTGGCATCGGCGCGCAGCCGTCCCACGACCGGAAAGATGAACGAGTTTCCCGCGTCCAATCGTAGCGCCAACGGGGTCCACAGCTGGGAGGCTGCGGGGAATGTGAACCCGCGCGGCATGACGCCGACGATCGTCCGGGTGATGCCGTCGAGGGTGATCGTCTTCCCGAGGATCGCGGGGTCGCCGTTGAAGCGTGCTCGCCAGAGGCGATCGCTCAGGATGACGACGCGATCGTTGCCTGCCTCATCCTCTTCCGGGGTGAACCCGCGTCCCAATGCTGGTTGCACGCCCAGCACCGCGAAGAAGGTTGCCCCGGCGCGTGCGCCCGGAACGCGCGTGGCGTCTCCGACACCGCTCAGCGTCAGCTCCTGGCGCTGGTAGCCGGTGACCCTCTCGAAGCGCAGGTCGTGGCGCCGATACTCGAGATACAGGCGGTCGTCGAGGCCGGGCGGCAGCTCGAACGGCAGGTTGGTCGGGAGGTACGAGACGGCATATAACCGACCGGGGTCGCGAAATGGCAACGGCTGCAGCAGCACGCTGTCGACGACCGTGAACACGGCGCTGTTGGCCCCGATCGCCAGGGCGAGCGTGAGCACGGCGACGAGCGTGAACGCGGGCGTGCGGCGTAGCGCGCGCCAGCCGTAGCGCAGGTCCTGCCCGAGGCGCTCGAGCCAGAGGCCACCCCGCATCTCGCGCGTCACCTCGGCGACGTGGGTGACGTTGCCGAACTCGGCGCGCGCCGTCCGCTCGGCTTCCTCACGCGACGCGCCACGCGCCATCTTGTCGGCGATCGCCATGCGGAGGTGGGCGGCGATCTCTTCCTGGATCTCGTCGTCGCTCGGCGTCATGGCTCACTCTCGGCCGAGGGAGCGAGAATCGCCGCGATCGCGTGACTCAGCTGCTCCCATTGCGATCGCTCCCGTTCCAGCTGCTTACGCCCTTTCGCGGTCAATGTGTAGACCCGCACGCGTTGCTTGTTCTCGGATTTGCTCCACTCGGCGGCGATCCATCCCTGACGCTCGAGCCGGTGCAGGGCAGGGTAGAGCGAGCCGGTGTCAACCTGCAGGACGTCGTCAGACGAGGCCCGGATCATCTGTGCGATGCCGTAGCCGTGGCGCGGTCCCCAGCGCAGCGTCTGGAGGATGATCAAGTCGAGCGTGCCCTGGAGCAGCTCGATGCGGGAGAGTGCGCGCGGTGGGTTCATGGGCGGTCCAGTGCCTGGATGTAGACAATCTACATCCATAGGATGTAGATTGTCTACAGCCATGGGGGGAAAGTCAACTAGGGGGGCCGCCCCTTCTGGCTACGGCGTAAACGGCGGCCAGCTGCCGTAGTCGACGTAGCCCATCAGACCGTAGGTATGGTCGTGAAGCTCGAAGCACCCCGGCGAAGCTGGAGTCGTGGAACAGGCCGGGTCCACGTAATCGAACCGGAGATCAATCGGCTCGAGCGAAACCGTCGCCTCCGCCGTCGCAGGCTGCGGGTCGTCCGCCCCCTGCACTGATAGCCGGCCCGAAAAATCCGGTCCCAGCGTGACCATGGGTCCGACGTCCGTCCAATCGTTGGAGAGCCACGTTTGATGCAGCTGGCCGCTCGGATCCCAGTAATACACGTAGCTGTCGCTATGATAGCGCACGTCCGCGCCACTCCAGTCGTACTGGACGAACGTGTAGCCGGCGAGACGCCCGGTCGTGTAGACACAAATGTACGTGTCGGCCCTGGTCGAAAAGTCATAGGTGCTGCCACAATACCCCTCCTGCCAGTCCACCCAGTCGAGTGCCGGGTATGTGACGTCGACCGTGTTCACCGTCGCCCCGTTCGTGCGCATCTCGCCCTGGATGGTGATGGGAGCGGTGTGGTCGAGCATCCGCGGGATGAGTCCATTGAGGGTCGCGAACTGCGACGGTCCCTGCCGCGTGTAGACCTGATCCCATGTTTCCACGGTGCCGTCCCAGGTGGTGAGCGTCGAGACGGTGTGCCACCATGCGCTATCCGTGACCGCCCAGGCCTGGAACGCGTAGGTGGAGAAGCCGCTCGGCGCGACCGCGGTGATGGACGCGCTCACGCTGTTATTGGTGTCGTCGAAATCGCGCGGGCGAACGTTCTCGACGCGCAGTTCCAGCGAATAGGTCCGGGCCTCCGTGAAGACGTGCGTCATGGCGCACGCGACCATGCCGCCTGCATCCACCCAAATGCCGGTGGCGCGATCGGCGGCCGTGCCGTCCACATAGAGGACGCAGTCGGCGCGGGCGCCGACCTCGCCGTTGCGCTCGAGCACGAAGCCCTTGAGGTTCACGGCCGCTCCGATCGGAGACTGGTCGGGAGCCTGCAGGCGCCACGCGACCAGGTCCGGGCGCAGGTGCACGGTGTCGGCGAGCGTCACGACGTCGGTGCGCGGATCGTCGACGCCACGGACCAGGGTCTGTACTTCGAGCGGCGTGCCGTGCGGAAGGACGGTATAGGGGAAGATGGCCGTGCCACCGCCCGAGAGCCCCGTGTGATTGTCGGTGAAGACGTACTTACCCGATCGGCTGTAGGCCTTGACCTGGACAGTCGCGAGCCTTCCGGGCGCGGGGAGCGTATCGTCGAACGTGCCGGTGGTGACTTCGACGTCCGTCGTGCCGGACTTGTCGACGAGTGCGCGCGTGGAAACGACAGCCGAACCCGAGCGACCCGTCGCCGGGTGGACGCCCGAGTCACGGTACTTTTGGCTGTTCGGGTGACTCGCTGGGGCCGCATTCGTCATGCTCGCGCTAAGCGCGTTGGTTCGATGCAGATCGGGGGCGACGGCCGTGGTGTCGGTGCACGCGCTGGTGAGCACGGCAGCGCATGCCATGGCGCAGACAGATCTGGCGATAGGCATTTGACGGCTCCGGCGCAGAGTGGAGGCGCGGGTGCTTCGCGGCAAGAAGCGAGCCTGAGCGTCGCAAGGCGACACAGCGCTCGGTCGTGGTATGCGCACGACGGAGGTAGGCAACGACAGCAGAGCGGCGTGGCAGCATCGCAACGGAGCCCCGGTCGCTCACGACGCGCGCGATCTAATATTGTCGTGGCGCTCTTCTCAATGTTCTCGCCACGGGGTGATCGTTTGCGGGCCCGTCGGCGTGAAAGAAGCCGACAACCAGAGAGAGCAGAACGCCTCCAAACACCAGTGTGGCCGGCACCCGCAGGGCTCGCGGTGACAGGGTGTAATGGTCCATAGGTCTCGTCCGTCAGCAGGTGTGAAAGGCATTCACCTTCAACACGATCTCGGAGGCAAGAGATGGCCACTCAAGAGAAGCTCGCCACTGACACCTGCAGCTGCGGCTGCGCCTGCCAGCCGGTGTGCGACTGCGCCCCCCCCTGCGACTGCGGGTGCGCGAACTGACGGCGTTCACGCGGTGCCATGGGCCCCGCCCGCGCGGAATCGCTCGGACGGGGCCCGGGTATATTTACGCCGTATGACGACGCCCGCCACGCCCGACGTCCTCGAGGTGCTGGTCGAGAATCACCGGCGTTTCCTGGCGTTCCTCGAGCGGCGCGTCGGATCGCGCGTCGAGGCCGAGGATATACTGCAAGACGCGTTCGTGCGCAGTCTCGATCGGGCCGACACGGTGCGCGACCCGGAAGCCGTCATCCCCTGGTTCTACCGGCTGCTCCGGAACGCGGTGATCGATCACCACCGCCGCCGCGGCGCCGAGGACCGCGCCTTGGCGTATGCCGCCGGCACCGCGGACGAAGCCGAGCCGGGCGCCGACGAAGCGCTGCGCGATGAGGTATGCGCCTGCGTCGGAGCGCTGGTGGAGACCCTGAAGCCGGAATACGCCACGGTCATCAAGCGCGTGGACTTGGACGGCGCAGCAGTGTCGGAGTTCGCGCGCGAAGTCGGTATCACCGCCAACAACGCTGGGGTGCGGTTGCATCGCGCGCATGAGGCGCTGCGCCGTCAGCTCGCGCTGTGCTGCGGAACCTGCGCAACCCATGGGTGTCTTGACTGCCATTGCGGCGGCCCCAACCGCCCGCGGACCTGATCCCAGAGATCCCAATGTCGTCCCATCACGATCACGCAACACACGACCACCATCACGGCGGCGTCGCCCATGAACCGTCGGCGGATGCGCGGGTGGCCTATCGCAAGGCCTACGAAGCGGCGCAACCGGACCCCGGCCGGCGCGTCGTCGCGGTCGATCTCGAAGCCCGCGCAATCGACTGGACTTTCACTCCCGGCGCTCCCGTGCGCGCCTGGGGATACAACGGGCAAATCCCCGGTCCCACGCTCGAAGGGCGGGTAGGGGACGTTCTCGAGGTCCGCTTCACGAACCGGCTCGAGCAGTCGACCAATATTCATTGGCACGGGCTGCGTGTCCCCGCCGCCATGGACGGGACCGAGATGGTCCAGTCGCCCGTCGCGCCCGGCGAGACGTTCACGTATCGCTTCAGACTTCCCGACGCGGGGACGTTCTGGTATCACCCACATAGCAACGAGACGGTGCAGCTCGAGATGGGACTGTATGGTGCGCTCATTGTCCGGGGCGCGGATGAGCCGCAGCTCGACGCGGAGCGGATTCTGGTGCTGGACGATGTCCGGCTCGACAAGCAGGGACAGATCGCCAAATTCGGCGGCTAGATCGAGCGCCACGACGGGCGCGAGGGTGACGTGCGCCTGGTGAATGGCAAAGCCGAACCCGAGATCGCGATCGCGGCCGGGCAGATCGAGCGCTGGCGGGTGCTCAACGCGTCGAGCGCTCGTTATATCCGTCTCTCGATCGGCGGCGCGCCGTTCCGCATCCTCGGCACCGACGGCGGCCTGATCGAGGCACCGGTAACGGTCACGGAAGCGCTGCTGGCCACGGCAGACCGGCTGGACCTTGCCGTCGGACCGTTCAGTGAAGGGCAAAAACTCGCCGTGGAAGCGCTGCCCTACTTCCGCAAGACCATTCGCAAGCGGCAGACCGAGCGCTTTGCGACCCTGAAGGTGGGCCCAGCAAAGCCGTCAACAGCCGCTATCCCTGCGCGCCTGCGCACGATTGTCCCGCTCACCCCGGCGTCGACGCCTCCTACGCGCACCGTCAGGCTCGGCATCAAGCCGAGCCTGCGGCGCATCGTGGATTTCGTGATCAATAGGGAAATGCACCATCGTGACAAGCCGGTGAAAGTCGGCGAGCCGCAGGTATGGGACATCGTCAATACGACCCTGATGGACCATCCTTTCCATCTGCACGGCTTTTTCTTTCAGGTCCTGACGGTGAATGGTGAGCCGCCGCCGTGGCGCTCGTGGGAGGACGTCGTGAACGTGCCACCCCGGGCAACCGTCCGCATCGCGTGGCTGCCGGATGATCGGACCGGCAGCTGGATGTATCACTGCCACATCCTCGAGCACCACGCAGCCGGTATGATGGCTCACTTCGACGTCGTGCCCTAAAGGGGCAACTTCAGCGCGCGTAGCGCCCGTAGGCCACGATGGCCGCCAGCAGCCCCATTACACCGGCCCAGATCAGCGGGTTGGTAGCGGCCAGTTTAAGCGAATACCGGGCGTACAGCCCGGCGAGAGCCAGCGTTTCCAACGCGAGCGCGGCGGCGGCGAGCGGGGTCAGGACCGGCATCCACCTCGCGGCGGCGGGGACGATCAGCAGGACCGCGCCCACCATCTCGAGCACGCCGAGCGCGCGCCATCCGCTGCGCGGGAGCGCGCGCATCTGGTTCGCGAGCTCGTCGAACTTGAACGTCTTGTATGCCCCCCCCGCGAGGTAGAGCAGGGCGAGCGCGATCTGGAGGACCCACAAGAGGACGTTCATCGTTCTCTCCTAGTCTTCTCTTTCGTTGGTGTCGACTGGATCGATACGCTCGGACCAGAACCGGCGGAACTGATCCAACCAGTCATCAACCACCTCGAGTGGCTCTGGCTTCAAGCGATAGAGACGGTGGTGTTCTAGGGCCGCTCCGCCCACGCTAGACCGTCGGGCCGACCGCCGGCGCCGATGCGCCCGACCACCGTCAGCGACCGCACGTCGATCACGGCCACCGAGTCGTCGGGGGTGCACGCGACGTACGCGCGCGCCCCGTCCGGCTGGATCACGATCCCGGCCGCGCCGTGCCCCACCGGCACGCGCTTCACCACGCTGCCCGTCAAGGAGCGCAGCACGGTCACCTCGGGGCCGGAGAGCGTCGACACGAACACCAGCTTCCCGTCTGGCGTGAACTTCAACCGGTTCGCGCCTTTTACGTCGGCCGAGAGGATCCCGCGGAGGCGCTTGTGCTCGAGGTCGATGAGCGAGATCGTGCCGTCCTGCGCGTTCGCGACCCACGCGTCGTGACCGTCCGGCGAGACGTCGATTCCCTCGGGGCCGCGATCGACCGGGATCACCGTTTCCAGCCACTCGACCCGCGGCGCGCCTGAGCCCGGCGACGTAACGGTTCGCGCCTCGATGACCGTGACCGTCGCGGAGTTGACGTTGCTCGTAACCACCCGCTTGCCGTCCCCGAAGACCACCAGCATGTGCGTGCGCTCCTGCCCGGTGCCGAGTACCCAGTCCACCGCGCCCGCCTCGGGGTCGTAGCGCCCGATCACCTTGGCCCCCTCGGCCGTGAACCAGATCTTCCCGCCGGCCACCGCGAGCCCGTGCGGACCCGCGAGCGCGCCCAGGTCGATGACGGGCAGGGCCTCCTGCCGCACCAGGTCGACGGGCGTGAGCGTGTGGTACGCGCCAAAACCGTAGTTCGAGACGTACGCTATCCGCCCATCCGCTGCGGCGATCACCTCGTGCGGATCCGGCCCCGCCGGCACGCGCGCCACCACCGCGAGCGTCGTCGGGTCGACGATTGCCAGGGTCTGGTCCGCTTTGCTCAGGACGAGCAGGGTGCGCGCCGGCGTGGGACCGGCCCGGGCCGCTGGTTGCTGCTCGAGGGCGAGCGTCGGGCTGAGCAGCAGTATCGCGCCGAGCGTGACGCCGCGTGGGTACCGGAGCATGGGCATCCTCGTTGAAGCGGTGCGCAGCGAGAAATAATGCATCTCTGGAGGGCGGCGTTCTAGGCCCCTCCTCGACCATCGCTTGACGAGCCCGGCGCATCCGGGGTCCACGTCCTGAACCTCGGGAGGCACGGTTCCGCGGGAGATGGCGTGTTCTGCTATACCTTGTTCAAGGGAGTGGCAGCAAAGCCAGCGCATCTACCCTCAGGAGGGCTCCAATGGCCGTGACGTCTAGGCGAGAACGCGCGCTGCAGGTCGTTCTGGTGGTGTTGGGTCTGTTGACGGCCGGCGCCAATATCTATCCGCTGGTCACCTCTTTCGTGGCCGGGCTGCGCCCAACTGGCGGGACGACAGCGCCGATGTTTTATACCATCCTAGCGACGCTGGGCGTTTTCCTGATGCTCGCGGCACGCAACCCCTCAGCGTATCGCAGCTTGATTGCGTACGCCGTATGGTCCAGTTTCGCGCATACGGCGGTCATGGCGCTGATGGCGATTCAACTGCCCAACAAACGCGGCGAGCTGCTGGCTGGCGTGGCTGTGACCGGCCTGTCGGCCGTGCTGCTGTTCGTGCTCGCGCGGTCGTCAGCCCGTTCTGAAGGCACTGTCCCCGTTTAGTGCGGCTCGTGGACCAACCTACTCGACCGCCGGCAAGATTTCGCCGATCCCGCGCAGTGGCCGGCGAGCCACACCGCGCGGTTCTATCGTGATGACCCTCGGCTCGGCTTGTCGACGGGTGGGGACGCAGCCCGGGCGGTTACGCCCGGGCTGCTTTCGCGCTTCCCTACTGGAGCGTTCCCTGATACAGCGGATTCTTCGGGTCTACGTGGTCAGGGCCGACGTTCGGGTTGGCGCGGCGTTCGCCCAGGCCGATCGGGAAACAGAGACGGACCCGGTCGCTCATGTCCTCCATGTCACCCGGGGTGCCGGCGTCCACCCAACGCCGTTCGTCACCGAGGCGGCGTGCCTCGAGCCAAAGCTCGATGCCGCGCTCGCGCTTCAGCGCCGTCCACGCCTCCGTAATGGTCGTCGCTGGCCAGGGCGCGAGCGGCTGGCCGGTCGAGTCGCTGATCACGGTGGTGCGGACACCGTTGATCTTGCTCATGGCCGTCGGCAAGTCCCCGGCCCGCAGCGCGATCTCGGCCTCGACCAGCCGCATCTCGCGGCCGGTCGACAGGTTGATCGGCGACTCCCGTTTCGTGTATTTCGTGGGGAAGAGCCAGGGCACGTACCGGAACTCTGCGGTGGGTATGTTGGGATCCGTGCGCCACCTCACCCGCGGGTCGCCCGTGCTCGAGTCGTACTGCTCGTAGAACGTGGCGAAAACGCTGATCTCGCGGTACGGCTGGTTGGCGTTGACCCAGTAGAGGAAATTGTAGTAGTCCTCATTCTCGATGCTGTAGACCGCCCGAAACGCGAAATTCGTGGGGACGGTCGCGGCGTCGGACGCGGCGCCGGCGTCGTCGCCGAGCATCAGCCGCACCGATGCGCGTGCCGCGGTCGCGGCAGTGCGTACCGCCGTGTCGCCCGCCGCGCCGGCGACGGCGATCGCCTCCGTGAGCGCGCTCTCGGCACGGCGGAAGTAATCCTTGTAGTCCGAAGGCGCGCCCCCGTCGATGACCGCCTCGCACATGTTCTCGCCGAGTAGCCGGTTGGCGTACCCGGCGTAGAGCAGCGCCTTCGCGGCGAGGTCGTAGCTAGCGAATTGGACGCCCATGACGTCCCGGAAGCGCCGGACCGCGTCCTCGGCCACCCAGCGCGCCTGCTGCGCGGAGTTCCACGCGTTGTCGGGAATCTCCTCCACGCTGAGCTGACCGGGATCGACCGGCAGCTTCACGGGGTGGATGCGCCCGCCCTGGGTGAACTCCTTCGACGCATCGCCGCCGAAGAAGGCGACCCAGTTGATCGCCTCGGAGAGGGCGAGGCTGGCGCCGGCGACGACCGCGGCATGCGCCCCGGGTTCGTTGAGCAGCGGGTCCTGAACGCGATCGGGGTTGTCCACCGAGAGATTGCAGGCGGCGAGCGCGCCGAGCACCACGAAGCCGTGCCGGGAAAGGAGCCGTAGCATCTGTATCCGCATGGTCGTCCTCCTTCCCTCAGAAGGTGAGCTTGAGCGAGAAGGTCACTGTCGTCGGCGGCGGCAGCTGATCCGTGATCAACGAGAAGAGCTGGTTCACGTTGTCGCGCGAGCCGATCAGCTCCGGGTCGAACGAGGCGAACTCGCTGTTCGTCCAGCGCCAGAGATTGTGGAATGACACGCTGGCGAAGGCGCTCGTGGCCCGCGGGATGAATCGGGTCGGGATCGGCGCCTGCACTGTCACCTCGCGCAGCTTGAAGAAGTCGAGCGGCATGAACCAGACGTCGCTGCGCGCGTTCTTGTAGCAGCGAGCGCGGTCGAGCGCGCGCACCTGCGAGATCGCCGCCGGTGCATTGGGATCGCCGGGTCCCGTGTACGACGCCCACGGCACGATCTTGTAGACGTCGTCGCAGCCGACGGGACCGCGCGGCCCACGCTGCGCGACCAGTCGCGACGGAAAATCCTGGCCCCAGGCGCCGCCCTGGTACTCCCCGCGCGCGGTCAGCAACAGGCCGTGCGGCAGCCTGAGGGTCGTGAACGGATTTATGATCACGGTCGGGACCGAGGGCCCGAAGAAGGCGTCCAGCTCGTACACCGGGTCCGCGAACGCGTCCCGGTTCGTCACCTTGGCCCCGCGCCAGACCGGAGCCGGCTGGCCCGGCACGATGTTGTAGAAGATCGCGCCGCCGGTGCTCAGCACGTTCGTGTGGTTGGTGGAGATCGTCGAGCCGAGGTCCCAGGTGAGCCAGCTCCCGCGGAGCACGGTGGCGGCGAGGGACGCCTCGATGCCAGCCGCGGAGAGCTCGCCCACGTTTTCGAGCTGGGCGACGAAGCCAGTCGAGGCCGGCTGCGGCACGTTGACGAGCGCGTTCACGGTGTGGCGGTGATAATAGGTGAACGTCAGCGACAGCCGGTCGTCGGGCGCGGCAGCGTCCAAGCCGACCTCCACCTCGCCGCTCCTCTCCGGCCCGAGACCCGGATTCCCGAGGTTGCCGGGCAGAAACGCCGTCTGCCCTGCGAACGCGCCGGCGTTCCACGTCCGGACTGCGTCGAAGACGCCCGGCGCCCGCCCGGCGAAGCCGTACGCCGCGCGCAGCTTGGCGGTGCCGAGCGTCGCGGGCCAGAACGGCTCGTCGGAGATCACGTAGGAGGCGGAGAGCTTCGGGTACGCCTGCAGCCCGAAGCCGCTGCCGAACGCGCTGCTCCCGTCCACCCGCAAACCGCCGGTGAGGAAGTAGCGGTCCTTCAATGCGAGCAGGCTCTGCAGGAAGAAGCCGCCCGTCTTCACCTCCTGGCCCCCCGAGAAGACGAAGCGCTCGGCCGCCCGGGTGAGCGTCTGCTTGCCCGGTCCCGGCAACCCGCGGCCGTAGCCGTCGACCTGCCCGTCCGCCGTGTGGACGAGCTGTCCGCCGACCGAGAACGTCGCCTTGAAGTCGTCCGTCAGCAGCGCTTCGGCGCTGGCGGCGTAGTCGAGCGTGACCGTCTCGCTCCGCCAGTCCAGTTCCGAGATGTCGCCGGTCGGCTGGAACACGAAGCCGTAGGGATGGAACACTTCGCCCGACATGGCGGCGCGGTCGTAGCCGAACGTGAGCTTGTGCGACATCCAGCCGAAGGGAACCCAGTGCAAATTCGCGCTCACGATCAGCCGGTCGTCCGTCTGCGTCGTCGTGCGCTCGAGCAGCTTGGCGATGTTCGCGGGCGTCGCCGCGCCAAGCGCCGTCACCGGTGAGCGGTAGACATTGAAGACGATCGACTCGCCACTATTGCCGTCCGGCGACATTGCCAGGTCGTTCTTGCTCACGAAGCTGTTCCACTGCAGCGTGAGGTTCGTCAAGGGTTGCAGGGTCAGGTTGCCGCGCATGCTGTAGCGTCGCTCATGCTCCTGCGGCAGCACGCCGTCCTTGTCGCCGAAGACGCTCGAGAGATAGTACTGGGCCTGATCGCCGCCCCCGGAGACTGAAAGCGCCTCGCGGTGCCCGTACCCCTTCTTCAGCCATGGCTCCATGTTCAAGAGCGGCCGCACATCTGAGCCCCACGGGCGCATCCAGTTGATCCCCTGGTCCGTCCGGAACGTGAAGGCGGTCTTCCCGGCCGTGCCGTGTTTGGTGAAGATCTCGATCACGCCGGCGGCGGCCTCGGTACCGTAGAGCGTCGCCGCCGCCGCGCCCTTGACCACCTCCACCCGATCGACGTCGCCCGGGTCGATGTCCGCGAGCGGGCTGGCCTCGACCTGCGCGGCGTTGAACGTGCTGCCGCCCTGCGACACGTTGCGCGGATAGTTGTTCGCGGTCTGGCGCACGCCATCCACGAAGACCAGTGGTTGATTGCTCTGGCTCAGCGAGACGTTGCCGCGCAGACGAATCGTCGCGCCCTGCCCGATCGTGGCCCCGCCGACGTCTACGGTCATGCCCGGCACGCGCGCCTGCAGCAGCGTTTCGACGCTCTTCGGGGGCTCCGCCACGGAGGAGAGGTTGATCTGCGTGATCGCGTTGCCGACCTCACGGCGACGCGCCTGACTGCCCGTCCCCGTCACCACCACCTGCTCGAGCGCGAGCGCCTGCTCGCCCAGTCCAAAGTCCACGGTCGCCGCCCCGCTCGAGGGCACGTCCACGGTCTCGGTCGACGGGCGGTAGCCGATGCGCTGCGCCCGCACATCGTGCGTCCCGGCCGCGACGCCCAGCAGCTCGTAGCGGCCGTCGGCGTTCGTCATTACGCCGATCTCCGTCCCCACAACGTGCACGCGCACCGAAGCGAGCGGCGCCTGGGTGCGCGCGTTTACCACGCGCCCGATCACACGCCCCTCGGCCTGCTGCGGGCGCAGCCGCGCGGGTCTGCCGGCGGCGAGCGGCGCCGTGCCGCTCGCGAGCAGGGTTGCGGCCAGGAATACCGCGAGCGGTCGACTCATGGAATCCTCCGGGCTGGTGGGGAACGCACGGATCTCGCCCGCGGTGGGGCGCCGCGGCCTCCCTGAATCTGAAGAAATCCCCGGTTATTCCCGTTGCGACGGTGCAACATCGCTGCTCGTTGCCCCGGCGTTCCTGCATGGGACGTGCCTGTCGCGCTGCCTCGTCAAGGCCCGCAGCAATACAGAGGCCGGGGGATGAAAGCCAGGAGCGCGAACGGCAGCAGCAGTGCGGGGGAGCGAGAGCGATAGGTCACGTGAGCTCCGAAGGTTGGGGTGGTGCGAACGCGACCAGCAGGTCGCGGAGTGTGGTGAGTCGAGTACGACCGAGAGACCCTAGGCTCTGCTTCGCGGCGTCGGCCACGTCCCGGTCGAGACGACGAAGCAGGGCCCTCCCCGCGGCCGTGATCCGATTGGTGCTGCGACGGCGATCGTTGGAATCGGTACCGCGCACAACGAATCCTGCGCGAGCCAGACCCGACATCAGGCGAGTGAGATCGGAATCACGCGTGACCATCCGTGTCCCGATCTCGGTGCAGGACAGTCCGCGCCGTCCTGCCGCGCGGAGAATTCGCAGGACGTTGTATTGCGACGGCGAGAGCCCGGCGGCGGCAGTCACCGCATTGGATCGTTCGGCCGCCAGCCATGCGGCCCGCACGAGCGCGATCAGCACTTCTTCTTCCAGCGAATCGCGAATCGCCATTGCGGCGGCGGGCGTGGGAACCGACATGGCGGATAATTACTCCTCGCGAGGAGCATTGTCAAGGGGCTGCGGCTGGCTGTTCAAGCGTGTCGGCTTGACGCGGAGCCATTATTTGACTAAAGTCAAGCGATGCGCGCTGCCCAGGTCGAGCAGGTCCGGCAGTTCAATCGGCTCGTCACTCAGCGGGTCGGCGCGCTCGACGATCACTTCCTCGGCCGCGGGCGCCCGCTCGGCGCCTCGCGCCTCTTATTCGAGATCGGCGAGCATGGCGCGGATGTGCGCGAGCTCCGTCGCCGGCTTGGACTGGACGCGGGCTACGTCAGCCGGCTCATCAAGGCACTCAATAAGGAAGGGCTGATTCGGCTCGCCCCCGGCGCGGGCGATCAGCGTGTGCGCACGGCGCGGCTCACCGCGCGCGGCCGGCGCGAAATGCGCGAGCTCAACGCGCGCTCCGATCGCCTCGCGGCCGGCCTGCTCGCCGCCGTATCGCCCAGACAACGGGAGCGTCTGGTGGCCGCGATGTCCGAGGTGCGCCGCCTGCTGCGCGCCGCGGGTCTCGTGATCGAGCGCGTGGATCCGGCAAGTCCGGCCGCCCGCTGGTGCTGGGCCCAATACTTCGCCGAGCTGGATCGCCGGTTCCCTGGCGGCTTCGATCTCGGAACGAGCCTTCCCGTGGACGATCGCGACCTCGTGCCGCCGCACGGCGCGTTTCTCGTCGCGTCCATCGACGGCGAGACCGTCGCAGGCGGCTGCGTCAAGACGATGGCGCCACGCGTTGGCTATCTCAAGCGCATGTGGGTCGCGGAGTCGGCGCGCGGACTCGGACTCGGGCGCCGCATGTTAGAGGCGTTGGAAGCCGAAACGCGCGCGCTCGGGCTTACGATCCTGCGGCTCGAGACCAATAAAGCGCTGCACGAGGCGATCGCGTTGTACCGCAGCGCCGGCTACCGCGAGGTCAAGCCGTTCAACGACGAGCCGTACGCCACGCACTGGTTCGAGAAGCGACTGAGGCGAACGCGGACCTAATCCGCCTCCAGCCCGGCGTGCCTACTTCAGACCGAGCTTCTTGCCCGCCGCAAGCAGGGCGACCGATTCGCGGATGCGCCGTTCGCGAGTCTCGGGTCGCTTCGCGATGTGGATCCACACGACGAAGTTGCGGCGCTCCCTTCGCGGCAGCGTCTGAAAAAAGCTCCACGCCTCATGGCTGGATTTGATTGCCCTTGCGATGTAGCCCGGCAGCTCGGGAATATCCGGCTTCGGCGCATACTTGTTTTCGGTGGGGGCAGCGGCCAGGCCTGCCGGCGTCAGCAACCCGGCCGTCTTGAGCTCCGTCCAGCGCCGGCGATTGATGTCGGACCATTTGCTCGTGGCTTTGCGCGGCGTCACTTTGATCGCGAACCGGTCGTTGTCGAGGCGTTTCACCAGGCTATCGATCCACCCGAAGCAGAGCGCTTCGCGAACGAAGTCCTCGTAGGGCACCGACTTCACGCCGGTGTGCGCCTTGTGAAAGACCATCCACACTCCCCGGCTCGAGTTGTGGTGCTTTCCGAGCCAGGCGCGCCATTTTGCGCGAGTTCGGACGTCGAGGAACTCTAGCTCAGCCACGGCAGGAACCGCTCGAAACGAATCCGCGTCAGCATCGCACTATCCTCGTCGAAACGTTGCCAACATGAGGTAGCGTCGGGCTGCAACATGCCAAGAAGCGAGGGCAGCGGGGGTTATT
>Ga0209057_1001141_pt1 | contig 22050 bp, 21 predicted proteins | sample GraSoiAngelo_146_FD_185903 | JGI IMG/M metagenome (GOLD analysis project Ga0209057, IMG submission 185903) | Grasslands soil microbial communities from the Angelo Coastal Reserve, California, USA - 14_1009_05_30cm (SPAdes) (version 2) | ecosystem: Environmental > Terrestrial > Soil > Grasslands ... | reverse complement strand
GCCGCGGCTTCACCCATCCTGGCGGCCTGTCAACCGAGCAAGACTGGGAGCGGCAAGGTCGTCGTGATGACCGATCCAAACGAGTTCAATGACGATGACCGCAAGACCCTCGAAACCGCGACGAAGCTCAAGATCGAGGTCGTCGCGAGCAACCTGACGACGCTCTACGCGATGTTCGCGGCGGGCAACCCGCCTGACGTGTTCCGAGTCCAGGCGGCCGGCGTACCGCAGTACATCTCCCGGAAAATGGTGAAGAACCTCCAGCCGTACTTCGCGAATAGCAAGCTGCTCAAGCCCGACGACCTCGCCCCGGCCAACAACTTCTACAAGTGGGACGGGAAGCAGGTCGGAAAGGGCGACCTCTACGGGATGGTCAAGGACTGGTCGCCTGATTTCACCCTCTACGCCTATACGAAAGCGTTCGACGATGCCGGCGTGAAGGTGCCGAGCGACACCACCCCGCTCACCTATGACGAACTGCGCGATCTCGCGAAGAAAGTGAACAAGAAGGACGGCGGGAAGCGGGTGTACTGGGGCTTCGTCCACTCGAACAACGATCAGTGGATCGACCGCACCGCCATGAACATGCTCGCCGAGAAGAGCCAGTCCCTCTACGCCGACGACTTCTCCAAGATTTCGATCTCCGCGAACCCCGAGGCGACGAAGGTCATCCGCTACCTCTACGACCTCGCCGCCGACGGCGTGAACCAGACGCCGATCGACCCGAGCCCGAACTGGATGGGCGCGGACTTCAACGAGGGCCAGATCGCGATCCTCCAGTACGGCTACTGGTACAGCGCCATGGCCGAAAGCGATAAGACCAAAGGCAAGACCGTCTTCCTTCCGGCGCCGACGTGGTCGGGCGTCCGGCGTGACCCAACGATGACCGCGACGGGCTGGGTCATCTCGGCTCAGACCAAGGACGCGGACGCGGCGTGGGCCGTGTTCGAGCAGTACATGGGTGGCAAGCCGGCGCAGGATCGCGCGAAGAGCGGATGGGGCGTACCTGGCCTCAAGTCGATGTACGCGCAGATGCCGCAGGAGACGGCCTTCCAGAAGCAGGTGCAGAAGGTGCTGCAGGGAGAGCTTTCGAAGAGCGATTTCATCCTGCAGTTCAACCCCTATATCGGCGAGGAGACATTCTCGACGAGCTGGAAGAAGAACCTCGAGCCTGCGCTCAAGGGCTCGATCAGCTTCGACAAGTTCGTTCAGAACATCGAGGCGGAGGTCAACACCGCGATCGCGGACGGCAAGCGCATCATCGGCGCCTAAATGGCCGGGGCGACGCACGTCCTACCACGCGCCTGGCCGCGGACGACCGCGTGGCGACGACGCGGCTTCCGCCGGGCGGTGACGTTCTACCTGCTCATCTCGCCGTGGCTGCTTGGCTTCGTGCTGCTCGGAGCGGTCCCGCTCGCGGGCGCGTTCGTGATGTCGTTCACCAACTACGACGGATTGAACCTCGATTACGTCCGCTTCGTCGGGACCGACAACTACGCGCGGGCGTTCGGCGACAGCGATGCCCAGTACGCGCTCGGCCGGACGCTCCTGCTCATGGCGGTCGTTGTGCCGGTCGGTCTGGCGTTGCAGCTCGCGCTGGCGCTCATGGTGAACCAGCCGATCCGTTTCTCGAACGTCTTCCGGACGATCTTCTATCTGCCGTACGTCATCCCGGTCGTCGCGGCGGTGTGGATCTGGAAGATCTTCGTGGACCCGACCGGCGGCCTGGTCAACGCGGCGGCCGGTGCCGTGTTCCCCGAGGCGAACTGGCGTCTCCTTGTCGAGTACCCGACGGCCGTGCTCGCGGTCCTGACGATCTGGGGCGCCGCGGGCGGAGGGATGGTCGTGTTCCTCGCGGGACTCCAGGGAATCCCCGCCGAATATCGCGAGGCCGCGATGATCGACGGCGCGAGCCGCGCGCAGGTCACGCGCTACATCACGCTGCCGCTGCTCACCCCGGTCATCTTCTTCAACCTGGTGACCGGGATCATCGTCGCGCTTCAGATCCTGGTGCAGCCGATGCTGCTCTCGCCCGGGATCCTCGGACTCAATCCGGGGACGGTGCCACCGCGCGACAACTACCTCTACGCGGTGCACGCGTACATCGAGATCTTCACCAAGCAGCTCTTCGGATACGGCTCGGCGCTGCTCTGGCTCCTCTTCGCGGTCGTCCTCGGTCTCACCCTCTTGCTCTTCAAGACGAGCCGGCGTTGGGTCTTCTACGGGGTCGAGCCGTGAGCGTGGCAGTCCGCCGTCGCTCGCTCGCACCCGCCGAGATGGGGCTTCGGTACGGGCCGGTCGTCCTCGCCGCGGCCGTCTTTGCGCTCCCGATCTTCTGGCTCCTGGTGACGTCGTTGAAGCGACAGTCCGAGTACGCGTCGTCGCTCCTCCCGTCGGCGCTCGAGTGGGCGAACTACGCGCTCGCCGTGGAGCTCGCGAACTTCGTCCACTTCGCGACGAACTCGCTCATCCTGAGCACCACCTACGCCGTGCTCGCCGTCTTCGTGAGCGCGCTTGTCGGCTACGGCTTCGCGCGCCATCGCGCGCCCGGCCACAGCAAGCTCTTTGTGCTCGTCATCGCCACATGGATGGTCCCGAACCTCGTCCTGTTCGTGCCGCAGTTCGTGCTCTTCGCGCGCCTCGGTCTCACCGACACGTACTGGCCCTGGATCCTGTGGGGACTTTCCGGAAGCCCGTTCGCGATCTTCCTGTTCCGGCAATTCTTCGCAACCTTTCCGCGCGAGCTCGACGATGCCGCGGAGGTCGACGGGGCGGGGCCCCTCCGCATCTTCCTTCAGATCTACCTGCCGAATGCGGGACCGGCGATTGCGGCGAGTGCGATCTTCATGTTCCTCTGGGTGTGGGGCGATTGGCTGTACCCGGCCCTGTTGTTGCGTCAGGACAACGCCACGCTCGCGGTCCGGATGGCGAACGCGTACGTCGACCCACACGGCAACCCCCTCCAGACGGTAACGATGGCCGGCGTGGTCCTTTACGTCCTGCCGCTCATCGTGTTCTTCGCATTCGCGCAGCGCTACATCGTTCGCGGCATCGTGACGACAGGGATCAAGGGATGAAGATCGCCGAGGTCCGCCCGCTCGTGCTCGGCGCCGCGTGGCGCAACCTCACGTTCGTCGTGGTGCGTACCGACGAGGGCATCGAGGGAGTCGGCGAGGTGCGCATGATCAACCACACCAGCGCGCTCCTCGGCTATCTCGACGAAGCCGTGCCGACGCACGTCATCGGCGCCGACCCGTTCGCGTTCGAGGCGCTCGCGCGTCGGATGATCCGCGACGATTACGCGCGCGCGGGACAGATCGCGATGTCCGCGCTCGCCGTGATCGACATGGCCTGCTGGGACATCGTCGGGAAAGCGCTCGGCGTGCCGGTGTACCAGCTCCTCGGTGGCCCGATCCGCGACCGGATCCCGACCTACGCCAACGGCTGGTACACGGTCGAGCGCACGCCGGACGACATCCGCAATGCCGCGCGCGCGGCGGTGACGAAGGGTTACCGCGCGGTCAAGCTCGACCCGTTCGGCACCGCCTGGCAAGAGCTGCCCAACTCGGAGCTCCGCCGGGCGATCGGGCTCGTTGAGGCGGCCCGCGAGGGCGTCGGTCCGGACGGCGAGGTCTTTGTCGAGATGCACGGACGTTTCACTCCCGCGCAGGCCATCGCGATCGCGCGTGAGCTCGAGCCATACCGTCCCGGCTGGATCGAGGAGCCCGTGCCGCCGGACAACATCAGCTCGCTCGTGAAGGTTGCGCGCAAAGTCAACGTCCCGGTCGCGACGGGCGAGCGCATCCACGTCCGGCACGAGTTCCGCGAGATCTTCGAGCGCCGGGCCGCGGACATCATCCAGCCGGACCTCACGATGATGGGCGGGATCACCGAGACGCGAAAGCTCGCGGCTTGGGCCGAGTCGTACGACGTTCTGGTCGCGCCGCACAACGTGGGCGGCCCGGTCTCGACCGCCGCGGCCCTCCACCTGGCGGCCGCGATCCCCAACTTCAAGATCCTCGAGCACTTCAACGACTTCGTCGATCCGTTCGTGAGCCAGGCGGCCCGGGGAATTCCCACCGTCACCGATGGGTCCTTCCCTCTGCCGCCGGGGCCGGGGCTCGGCATTACGATCGACGAGGACGTGATCGCGGCGCACCCGCGCAGGCCGATCCACCTCAATCTTTTCGGTGATCGCTGGCACCTGCGCGGTCGCGAGAGGGAGCGCGTATGAGCCGGCCGCTCGAAGGTCGCCGCGCGCTCGTGACCGGTGCGGGCACCGGCATCGGCCAGGGCATCGCGCGCGAGCTCGCGCATCAAGGCGCGTCCGTGGCGATCCACTATGCGCATAGCGGCGAGGGCGCGCGCGATGTCTGCATCGAGATCACCTCCGCAGGCGGGCGCGCGACGCTGTTGCGCGGTGACCTCGCGCGTGTCGCCGAGTGCCGGCGAGTGGTCGATGAGGCCGCAGCCGAGCTCGGCGGTCTGGACGTCCTGGTGAACAACTCTGGTGTCACGAAATCTCGCGACCCGCTCGCGCTCACCGAACCGGAATACGACGAGCTCTTCAGCGTCAACGTGCGCGCCGCTTATTTCTGCGCGCAGCAGGCGGTGCCGCACCTCGAGCGGCGGGGCGGCTCGATCGTAAGCGTGAGCTCGATCCATGGCGGCGCCGGGCTCCCAGGTCACACCGCGTACGCCGCGACGAAGGGCGCGCTCAACGCCTTCACCCGTGCGCTCGCGATCGACCTCGCGCCAAAGAAGATCCGCGTGAATGCCGTTGCTCCGGGTCTCATCGAGACGCCGCGTTACTTCGACATGCCCGGCTACTCGAGCGAGCGGACCGCCCGGCGCGTTCCGTGGGGTCGGATGGGAGAACCCGCCGATGTCGCCAGGGTCGTGGCCTTCCTCGTCTCGCCGGCCGCCGACTACGTGACCGGACAGCTCCTCTACGTGGACGGCGGGATCAACGCGCGCATGGGCATCGAATGGCCGGACGCGGAGCCAGGCCGATGAGCGGCGGCGACCCGACCGCGCTCGCGCGGCGCTTTCCGCAGGGCTTCCTCTTCGGCACGGCGACGGCCGCCTACCAGATCGAGGGAGCCCACGACGCGGACGGCAAGGGGCCGTCGATCTGGGACACGTTCTGCCGCAAGCCCGGCGCGATCTCGACCGGCGAAACGGGTGACGTCGCCTGCGATCATTACCACCGCTACCGCGAGGACGTCGCTCTCCTGCGCGACTTGGGCTGCGACGCCTATCGCCTCTCGATCAGCTGGCCCCGCGTCATACCGAGCGGGAGCGGCGCGGTGAACGAGGCGGGGCTCGCGTTCTACGACCGGCTCGTCGACGAGCTGCTCAAGAACGGCATTCAGCCGTTCGTCACTCTTTACCACTGGGATCTGCCGCAGGCGCTCCAGGAGGGTGGCGGCTGGTCGTCGCCGGAGACCGTGGCCGCGTTCGGTCGCTACGCGGACCTCGTCGCGCGGCGGCTTGGCGACCGCGTCCGTAACTGGATGACCCTGAACGAGCCCGAGGTCGTCGCGTATGCCGGTCACTGGGTTGGCGTCCACGCGCCGGGGATGCGCGACTTCAAAACGGCGGTGCATGTGAGCCATCATCTCCTCCTCGCGCATCGCGCCGCGGCTGCTGCGATTCGCGCGGCGCAGGGCGACGCACGCGTCGGGATCGCGCTCAACCTGTCGCCCTGCGATCCGGCGAGCGACGCCGCCGCGGATGCCCAGGCCGCCGCGCGGATGGACGGTTACCTCAACCGCTGGTTCCTCGATCCGCTCTTCGGCCGCGGCTATCCCAAGGACATGCTCGAGCTCTACCAGCCGTACTTCGATCGCGGCGGCGAGCTCGACCGCTACGAGGGCGCGCTGGATTTCCTCGGCGTGAACTACTACGCGCGCCGCATCGTGCGTGCGGGCGGCGGTCCGCTGCGCGCCGATCGCGTCGACCCGGAAGGGGCGGAGCACACGGCCATCGGCTGGGAAGTGCATCCCGCTTCGTTCCGTAAGCTCCTGGTACGGGTGCACCGGGACTACGCGCCACGCGACATGTACGTGACAGAGAATGGCGCCGCCTACGACGACGTGATCGTGAACGACCGCGTGGAGGACCCAGCGCGCGTCGCCTTCCTGACGCGCCACTTCGACGCGGCCGCGGCCGCCATCGCCGACGGCGTTCCGCTTCGTGGCTACTTCATTTGGACGCTGATGGACAACTTCGAATGGGCGCACGGCACGAGCAAGCGCTTCGGCATCGTGCACACCGACTACGCCACCCAGCGCCGCCGCGTGAAATCGAGTGGCGACTGGTATCGCCGGTTGATCGCAGCGCATCGCGAGGCTCGAACGACGGAGTCACCGACCGTCCCGCGCGCGGTGCGGACGTGACGCGCGTGGCCGCGAGCCCGACGGTCGCCTTGCGTGGGCTCGACCTCGCCCCCGGAACGATCGCGCTCTGGTGGCTCGGACAGGCCGGGTTCGCCGTACGCGCCGGCGGCCTGGTGCTCCTCGTGGACCCATTCCTCGCGCCCATGGCCGAGCGAGCCTCGGCGCCCGCGTTCGATCCCGAGGACGCGATCGGCGTTGACGTCGTGATGTGCTCGCATGAGCACTACGACCATCTGGACCTCGCCTCGCTGCCGACAATCGCGCGCGCTTCGCCCGGCGCGCGCTTCGTTGTCCCGCGTCCTCTCGTCGACGCGGTCGCTGCGGCGGGAGTGCCCCGAGCGCGGCTCGTTGGAGCGCAGCCCGACGAGCGCATCCGCCTCGATGGGGTGACGCTCCATCCCGTACCTGCGCGGCATGGCGTAGGGATGGCCGATGCGTACACCTTTGGGCGGGAGCTCTCCAACGGTCTGTACCGCTATCTCGGCTACGTCATCGACGACGGGGTCGCGCGCGTGTATCACGCCGGCGACACCATCGTGTACGAGGGACAGGCCGAACGCCTGCGCGCGTTGGGGGCGGACGTCGCGCTCCTTCCGATCAACGGCCGCGATCACTTCCGCGAGGCGGCCGGCGTCGTGGGGAACATGGATCACCGCGAGGCGGCCCGACTCGCCGAGGAGGCGGGCGTCGATGTGCTCGTCCCGATGCACTACGACACCTTCGCGCAGAACTTGGGATTCCCAGCGCACCTCGTCGATGTCGTGCGCCACCAGCACGCTTCACTCGCGGTCCTCATTCCCTCGCGCGACCGGCCCGTTCTTTACGCGAAGGCGGCTAATGGCTAATGGCCGGTAGCGCGACGCGACGCTTCCTCGCCTCGGTCGGACTGCCGGACCACGACCTCGGGGAGCTTCCTGACTCGGTGGGGCGTTTTCCGGACGGCGCGCACTACCGCGTGGAGATCCCGAGCACCGAGGGACCGCTCGCGTTCGAGGCCGTGCTCGACGAGGCTGAGCGCCGCGACGTTCCTGTCGTGCGCGTCTCGCAGGGAAGCGGCGTCTTCATGCACACGGACGAGGAGCTCGACGAGATGGCTCGCCTTGGCGCGAAAGCCGGCGTCGAAGTCAGCCTTTTCGCGCGGCCGAACGCAGGGTGGGACATCTCGGCGATGGCGCGCGCTCCGGTGGGGCCGCTCGTCGCTCCCGCGGCGCGTGGGGTCGAACAGCTCGTCGCCGTTCTTGACGATGCCCGGCGCGCGGCGAGTCACGGGTTCCGGAGCGTGCTTCTCCAGGATGTGGGCGCTCTCTCGATGTTCGCGGCGATGCGCGCGGCGGGCGAGCTGCCGGCGGACATGCAGGCGAAGGCCTCGGTCATGCTGCCGGTCGCGAATCCGGCGGCCGCGCGCGTGATCGCCGACCTCGGCGCGAGCACGATCAACCTGCCGACGGATCTGACCCTCGGGCAGATCGCGGCGATCCGAACAGCGGTCGACGTACCGCTCGACATCTACGTCGAGTGTCCCGACAACATTGGGGGGTTCGTCCGCTATCACGAGATCGCCGAGATCGTCCGCGTGGCGGCGCCGGTCTACCTGAAGTTCGGCGTGCGCGGGACGGTCGATCCGTACCCGGCGGGCGGGCATCTGGTGACAACGCTGGTCGCGCTCTCGCGCGAGCGCGTTCGCCGCGCCCGTCTTGGGCTCGATTACCTCGAGCGCGCCCGCGACGAAGCCCGGACCTTCCTGACCTCGCGGCCCGGGGCCGCCGGTCTCGCCGTGCCCGCTCCGTTATCTATTCGCATGTAGTTTCGCCTTCGGCCCCCACCGGACCGCCCGCTACGCGGTCTTCGGCAACACCAGCACGAACTTCGCGCCGCCGCCCGCCCGCTCTTCGACGGTCAGTGACCCACCGTGAAGCCTGACGATCTCGCGCGCGACGTGCAGGCCGAGGCCGACCCCACGTGAGTCTCGGCTCGCCCGGTGAAATGGCTCGAAGATGAGATCGCGCTCCGGAGGTGCGACTCCCGGTCCGCGGTCGCTCACAGACACGCGCACGAACGACGGCCCCTCAGCGATGTCGATCTCGATCGGTTGATCCGTGGCTCCGTATTTGATGGCGTTGTCGATCAGGTTCGTGAGGACTTCTTCTATCCGCACCGCATCGACGTCCGCTTCCTCGACGCTCGACTCCGGTCCGCGCACCACGATCTCCTGGCCCGCGTTCTCGGCCAGCTCTCCGGCGACTCTGCGTGTCAGGGCGACGACATCGGTCGGCGCGCGATCGAGATCGAAGCGTCCGGACCGGATGCGGCTGATGTCTAGCAGACGCTCGAGCAGCCCGCGGAGCCGGTCGGCTCCCTTCCGGACGATCTCCACGTCCCGGCGGAGCGCGTCTCTGTCGTAGTCGTCACGGCTGAGGCGTCGCTCCGCGAGCTGAAGCCGGGCGAAGACGGTCGTCATCGGTGTCCGCAGCTCATGCGCGGCGATCGAGATGAAGTCCTCACGAAGGCGCAGGGCCTCCTCGATCGCCTTCTCCTGCTCGCTGATGTCTCTGGCGATCGCCGACGCGCCGATGATCGTCCCGTCAGCGTCCCGCACCGGCGAGATCGTCACCGAGATCTCGACGCGCCGGCCATCTTTCCGAATCCGCACCGTCTTGTAGTGGTCGATGCGCTCGCCGCGCCGGAGTCGACCCATGATCGCCGGCAGCTCATCGGGATGGTCGATCGGCACGAGGATCGAAATCGGCTGGCCGATGGCCTCGTCCGCCGTGTACCCGTACATGTGCTCCGCGCCACGGTTCCAGCTGATGATCGTCCCGTCGAGGGTCTTTCCGATGATCGCGTCGTCGGAGGAGTCGACGATCGCCGCGAGGTACTCCGGAGACAAGGCTGTGGCCCGCTTTGCGTCCTCAGGTGCGTCGGTCTTCACGAACCGAAGCGTACCCGGGACGAGTAGCGGAGACGATGGAGCCGCCTCTCAACCGAATTTGACGGGTTCCCTCGTGGGACGGCGGTAGGATCGCCCGGAACGAGGGGGAGGAAGAGCTTGCCCGACAGGATCTCACGTCGCCACTTCCTGCGGACCGTCGGGGTCGGTGGGCTCGTTCTGCTCAATCCACATCGTCTTCTGTCTTCGCCGACGAGAGGGGGGAACGTCGTCCTGCGCTGGAACGACGCCTTCCTGCAGGGCGTTCGCGAGTCAAAGCTCGGTCCGCCGATGGTGTCGCGGGCACTCGCGGTCGCCCACACCTGCATCTTCGACGCGTGGGCCGCATACGACCGCCTTGCGCTCGGCACCCGTGTCGGCGGCGCTCTGCGACGCCCTGCGCGGGAGCGGTCGCTCATCAATAAGCAGACGGCCATCAGCGTTGCGGCGTACCGCGCCGGCGCCGATCTCTTCCCGGCGAGCGTCGCGACCATTTTTGATCCCTTGATGGCGAGCCTCGGCTTCGACCCGGCGGATCACTCGGTGGATACGAGCACTCCGACCGGCATCGGCAATCGTGTCTCGACGGCTGTGCTCGCCTTCCGACATCAGGATGGCGCGAACCAGCTCGGCGACGAGCCGGGGGGTTTGCCTGGAGTCGCGTACTCCGACTACACCGGATTTGCTCCGGCGAATGGGCCGATGGATATCCGGTTTGCGTTCGATCCCTCGACGGTGAGCGACCCCAACCGCTGGCAACCTTTGCGGTATGTCGACGGGACGGGCACGCTGGTCACGCCGCGTTTCGTGGGCGCTCAGTGGCAGCGCGTGACGCCGTTCGCCCTCACGTCGAGCGCGCAGGAGCGGTCGCCGAACGGTCCCGCTCTGTACGGCTCGGGGGAATTCGTCGATCAGGCCGAGGCGCTCTTAGAGATCAGCGCCGGGCTCACCGACGAGCAGAAGGTGATCGCCCTTTACTGGGCCGACGGGCCTCGGTCTGAGCTGCCGCCCGGCCATTGGAATCTGTTTGCGCAGCTGGTCGCGCACCGAGACCACACCGGCGATAGCGAACACGACCTCGATCAAGCAGTGAAGTTCTTCTTCGTCTTGACGAATGCCATCCTCGACGCGGGCATCTGCGCCTGGGATAACAAGTGCGCGTTCGCGTCGGTGCGCCCGATCACCGCGATCCGCTTTCTCTTCCAGGGCAGACAGGTCCGCGCGTGGGGCGGCCCGGGCCAGGGCGCGCAGACGATTCGGGGCGAAGACTGGTTTCCCTATCAGACGCGGTCATTCCCGACGCCGCCCTTCCCCGAATACTCATCCGGGCACAGCAACTTCAGCGCGGCCGGTGCCGAGATCCTCCGGCTCTTCACCGGAAGCGATCGGTTCGAAGCCTCCGTCGCGTTCGCTGCCGGTAGCTCTGCGGTCGAGCCGGGCGTCGCGCCTGTTGACGACGTCATCCTCTCGTGGGACACGTTTTCCGATGCCGCCGATCAGGCGGGTCTCTCGCGGCGTTACGGCGGGATCCATTTCGAGCAGGCGGATCTGGACGCGCGGGCGACGGGGCGGCGGGCCGCCGGAGCGGCATGGGCGAAGGCGCAGTCGTACTTCAACGGCACCGCCACATAGAGAAGACCCCCGGGCTTGCCCAGGGGTCTTCAGCGTGTTACGAGGTTCGTGGTTATCCGCCCGAGTGACTCCGCGAAAGGAAGATCGTTTCACCGTGAGGGCTGTCGTTGGTCATGTCGAAATTCGGCGCCGCGGGCCTGCCGTCGAGCTTGATCCCCTCGTGCGCGGTAGCCGGTGGCGTGCCTAGCTTGCAGTCCACGACGAGGATGGCGTCGATCTCGACGTGGCCAACCGGAGGATTCACCAGCGTGCCGCTGACGTGGACCGTCATCGTGGCCAACCCGCCGCAGAAGTTCGCCGGTACCGGCTGCCCGCCGCGGACCCCACAGCCGTACGGCGTGAAGCTGACGAGGCTCGTCGCCGTCCAGGTTCCAAAGCCGACGATCGTGTCGCTCGCGTTGGTATGAACGAAGGTGCCGCCACCAGTCGCATTCCCGGCGGCGGTGTTGAACGTCCCTGATCCGACCACGCGAACGTGGTCGCCGCCGACGGTCGCGGTGGCTTCGGCACCGGTCTGCGCCGGCTCACCGAGTGACTGGATAAACGCATCCGAGATGTGGTAGTCGAACATCGCCGATACGTTGTCGCTGGATGCCTGCGCCCCGCCTGATAGGGCTGGGACGAGCGCGAGGGCCGCAAGGATGGCTGCAAATCGCTTCATGAGAAACCTCCCCAAGTCTTTTGGTTACTGCCTGATCGTGATGTGCCCCGATTTGAGTGGCGCCATCGTGTCTGGACGGCTCGGGAACGACATCGCTCCGACGCCCGGTACGACGACTTCGAGCCGGTGCATCGCGACTCCGGCTCCGCCCGCTGTCTGCTTCGAGGTGTACGGAACCCCCGGCACGGTCACGGTCAGAACGTCGCCTGACGATGTCTTGCCGACGACGTGGATGGTCGCCGTACCGCTAAAGGTCGCCGTTCCGTCCGCGGCGATGGCCAGCGAGCCTGCCCTGACGTTTCCTTCCACGCGCATCTGCGCGACGCCGGCCCACGACAAAAACGGGAATCCGCCTGAGCGTCCCGCCATCACGCAGAGGAACTCTCCGCCTGACGACGATGCTGTGAATCCGAGCTGCGATGTCGTTCCGAGGTCGCCGTCGACGATGCCACCGCCGCTAACCCTCGGATCCGATGCGTACGCGCTCGTTTGCGAAGCGAGAATCGTGCTGATTGCGAAGCACAAGCCCAAGACAACACGGAGACAGATTTGCTTCACGAACACCTCCCCATCTGCTAGAGCCGATTTGCCCGCCGGTGGTATAGCACTCGGGCAAAACGCAACGCGGAGTCCCCGCGGATATTCCTAAACGCGGTCTTTGCCCTTTTGTTCGATGATGGCGGTCTCGATCAGCACGAGCGGGAGGAATGCGACGGCGATGGATGGCGTGACCCGCAGGCGTCGCTCTCTTGGTCGCTCGGATGTTGAGCCATGGCTACGCTCGCGCGCGTGAGCTCCGTGGCCGAGCTGCGCCAGAAACGGCTGCACGATTGCCGGCTGACGTCAGACCGAAAGCTCGACACGCTCGACGAGGCCGAGGCGTTCCTCGTCGATCGCGGTGTGCTCACGCTGACGCAGGACTCCGCATTGCCAAGTCTTTTCGCGGCGACCCACGAAGAGCCCTACAAGCGCGGCTCCGCAGGCTTCGGCTCGTGGCCGAAGACGAAGTGGCCGTGGGGCGGCGAGCTCGCGCTGCGTCCTGGCGTGCATGCGCTGAAGGTGCACCGCGGCAAGGTGCTCCTCTGCCACCAGGCCGCGATGCGCGCGGTCGATCCGCTTGCGCGCGCTGCGCTCGCCGCGGCTGACGCCGCCGGCGACGAGGGGTCACGGCTCGTCCGGCATCTTCGCTCCGCGGGACCGACGAAGATCGACGACCTCAAGGGCGAGCTCGGCCTCGAGGCGCCCGCGCTCCGCAAGGTGCGCGAGAAGCTCGAGAGCGTGGCGGCTGTCGTTTCTCGCGACATTGCGGTCGATGACGGCAAAGGCGGTCACCGCCACACCAGCGAGCTCGCGCGATGGGATCAGGTGTGGAACAAACCGTGGAAAGCGAATCAAGAGCAAGCCCTCGCCGAGCTCGTCCTCATCGGCGTTCGCGCGGCAGTGCTCGCGCATCAGGACGAAGTGGGGAAGTGGTTCAGCTGGCCGGTCGAGTGGCCGCTCCTCGCTGAATTGATCTCGGCCCGACGCCTCCAGCGACCGGGTCCAGGCTGGCTCGCGATACCCGAGTAGGCGTCTCGTACTGCTTTCGCCGGTACCGCTCCCGCCCATAGGGTCGTTTTGTGGCAAGAGACCGCTCGCAGCTCACCCTCCCGTGGGCAGCGCCGAAGGCTCCGCGGAAGCTGCCGTTCGGCTTTCCCTACGAGCGGAAGCCGTTCCTCACACCGGCCGAGATCGCCTACTACCAGATGCTGCGGATGATCTTCTCGGATCGCTACCTGATCTTCGCGCAGGTCAGAGTCGTCGATCTCTGTCAGGTCCTTGATCGACCGTTCAATCAGGGCGCCGTAAACAAGATCGATCGAAGGCACGTCGATTTCGTCCTCTGTCATCCCCGAACCTTCAAACCAATGGTCGCGATCGAGCTGGACGACTCGTCGCACGATCGTCCGCATCGCCGGCAGAAGGACGCCTTTCTGGACGAGGTCTTCCGCGTGATCGGGATGAAGCTCGTGAGACAGCGGGTCCGTCTCGCATACAGCGTCGCCGAGGTCACCGAGAAGGTGGAGGCAGCGCTGGCCGCGGCGGCCTGACGCGAATTCGCCGCGTGGCGATCCACTCGATAGAGTCCTTCCGTGTTCGGTCCGGTCCTTCGCGGCGAGAAGTGCACCCTCCGGCCGCCGCGAAACGAAGAGGCGGCGACGTACATCGGCTGGTTCAAGGACCCCGAGGTGATCCGCTTCACCCTGCAGGTCGGCCCGATGTCGATCGGGCAGGAGGAGGACTTCATCAATCGGATGGCTGAAGAACGAAACGCGATCAGCTGGGTCATCGAGGTCGACGGCCGTCCGGTCGGATGGACCGGCGTCGGCGGCATCAACTGGCGCAATGGGAACGGCGAAAGCGGCATCGTCATCGGCGAAAAGGCGGTGTGGCGAAGGGGCATCGCGACTGAGGCAATAGCCCTCCGCACGCGGTTTTGCTTCCACGAACTGAACCTGCACAAGATCCGTACACGCGTGTACATGGCAAACGAGGCCAGCAAGCGCGCACTCATGAAGGCCGGTTACTCGCAGACCGGGGTCCAACGCGAAGAGGCCTTCCGCGACGGCCGCTATCACGACATCTGGTGCGGCGAGGTCCTCCGCGAGGACTGGGAGAAGGCGCAAGCGAAGCGCTGAGCAATGCATCGGAGGCTACGTTCGGTTTCGTTCGGTAGAGTCCATCGATAACCGAAGTCCTCACCGAGGCGCGGCCGAGCTACCGGCGCCTTTTTCAGATCCCGGGCCTCCCGCGTCTCCTCGCGAGCATGCTGCTCGCGCGGACCGCGACGACGATGGTCCAGCTCATCCTCGTGCTCTTCGCCCTCGAACGGTTCCGCTCGCCGGGGCTCGCCGGCGCGGTCACGTTCCTCGCGCTCGCGCCCGGCCTGCTCATGAGTCCGATCGCCGGCGCGCTGCTCGACCGTCACGGCCGCGTGAAGCTCATGGTCGTCGACTACGTGGTCGCCGGGTCGGCGCTCGCGCTCATCGTTGGGCTCGGTGCCGCCGATGTGCTCTCGGAGGTCCTGCTGCTCGCGATCGTCACGGTCATGTCTCTCACGTTCCCACTCTCGACGACCGGCGTCCGCACCATGTTTCCCCTGCTCGTCCCCCGGCCCCTTTGGGAGCGAGCCAACGCTGTCGACAGCAACGGGTACGTCGTGTCGAGCATCTTTGGTCCCGCGATCGCGGGTGCCCTCGTCGCGACGGTGGGTAGCCTCTGGGCGCTCGCGCTGACGTCGGTGTTCTACGCGATCGCGGCGGTCATCACCGTTCCGCTTCGCGATCCTCTCGGTCGGGTTCCGCACGGCGGTCTCTTGACGGACGCGTGGGCGGGCCTCCTCTACACGTGGCGCAATAAGACGCTGCGCGGCCTCGGGATCTCCGTCTCGACCGCGAACATCGCCAACGGTCTTTTTTACATCGGGCTGCCGGTGTTCGTGCTGTCGCGGCTCGGTGGTGGCGCAGCGCAGGTCGGCCAGCTCTTCGCGCTCATGGGCGTGACCGCCGCGGTCTCGGTGCTCTTCGTCGGCCGCGTCGGTACCGAGGGGCGCGAGCGGCCGTTCCTCGCAGGCGCGATGGTGCTGACCGGAATCGGCTACGGCGCGGTGCTCTTCTCGCCGAATCTCCTGTTTGCCGCGCTCGTGATGGCGGTCATCGGTCTCGCGACCGGGCCATTCGACGTCGTCCTCTTCACTCTACGTCAGCGACGCACCGATCCGGCCTGGCTGGGCCGCGCGTTCGCCGTCTCGATGTCCCTCAACTTCATCGGCTTCCCGGTCGGGTCGGCGATCGGTGGTGCGTTGGCCCCGATCTCGCTCGAGCTCGCCTTCCTTAGTGCGCTCGCGCTCACGATGATCGCCGCAGTGCTCGCGTTCGCGCTCATCCCGAAGGAGCACACGGATCCGTTTCTCACGGGAGCCACGGCTCCCGGGGAATAGCATCCCGGCCGGATGACGAACGTTGATAGCGGCGGTCGCGCTGCTGCCGAACCCAACACAATCCTGCGCGCGACGGTCGGTTCCAAGCTGCACGGCCTGAACCTCGAGGCGACTGACGACACCGACGAGATGGGCGTATGCGTTGAGCCGCCCGAGTACGTCGTCGGCCTGCGCAAGTTCGAACAGTGGGTGTACCGAACACAGCCCGAGGGACACCCGAGCGGGCCGAAGGATCTCGATCTGACGATCTACAGCCTGCGGAAGTGGGTGCGCTTGGCGCTCGCCGGCAACCCGACTGTGCTGCTACTGCTCTTCGCCCCGCCTTCCGAGTGCAGGGTGCGCACTGCGACCGGAGCCGAGCTTCAGCAGATGGCTCCGTCGTTCATCTCGCGAGCCGTCGCTGAACCGTACCTCGGTTACTTCAACGCGCAGCGACAGCGTCTGACCGGCGAGCGGGGTGGGCGTGCGCTGCGCAAGGGCTTGGCCTTGGAAAAGCCTGGGGCTGGGTACGACACCAAGTACGCGATGCACATGGTGCGGCTCGGATATCAGGGCATTGAGTTGTTGGAGACCGGTCGGATCACACTGCCCATGCCTCCGGCGCAGCGGGAGTTCACGATGGCCATCCGCCGCGGCGAGGTGAGTCTCGACGAGGTCCTCGCCCGCGCGACTGAGCTCGAGCAGAGGATCTCGGGTCTCAAGGTCAGCTCTTCACTTCCCGAGCGGCCCGAGACGGACCTCATCCAAGATTGGATGGTGCGAACTTATCTCGGCCGCTGGGCGGACACCACGTGAACAACGCAGTGACTTCGCTGGGCGCCGGCAGCCCGCGGTCGGCCGATGGACAGCCCCGGTTCAACAGCCGCGGATTAGTCCAGCGGAATTCCTGTCTGACGCGAGATGTCGCGCAGCTCGTCGACTACCGCCGTCACGAGCGGAATGCCCTCGCGCCGCCGGATCTTCTCGGCCTCGCGTTCGGGATCGCCGGGGATGAGCGGCCCGGTGGTTCCCGGTGCCGGTCGTGTCTTCCGCAGCGTACGGATGAGATCGTCAATCTGCCGCTTGAACTCGTCCGTGTCGATGAACGCATCGATCCGCAGCGCGCCGAAGAAATGGCCGTTGCCCTTGCCGACCGAGCGCGCCGGCATCTCCTGACGGAGCGCAAACGGGGGCGTGAACGGTCCCCAGTTCGCGCCGGAGAGCACGGCCGACAGCACGTCGACCATCACCGCGAGGCCGTAGCCCTTGTGCCCGCCACCCTCGCGATCCGATCCGAGCGGCAGCTGCGCGCCGCCCTCGATCATCGCGTTCGGGTCGGTCGTCGGTGCGCCGGTCCGGTCGATCGCCCATCCCAGCGGGATCGCCTTGCCGGCGCGTCTCGCGATCTCGATCTTTCCGTACGCGGCCGCGGATGTCGCCATGTCGATGATGATCGGAGGCTCCTCGAGACCCGGGAACGCGATGGCCAGCGGATTCGTGCCGAGCATCCGCTCCGCGCCCCAGAGCGGCGCGACGCTCTTCGTCGCGTTCGTCATGGACCAGCCGATGAGATCGCGCTTGAGCGCCTCGAGCACGTAATACCCCGCGATGCCGTAGTGATTCGTGTTCCGCACGCTCACCCAGCCGCTCCCGACGGCGAGGGCCTTCTCCATCGCGATCGCGTTCGCCTTCGGACCGACGACGAGGCCGAGGCCGTTGCCCCCGTCGACGGTCGCCGTGCTCGCCGACTCCCGCACGATGGTCACGCTCGGCTTTGGGTCGATGCGGCCCAGCTGCAGCATGTCGAAGTAGGTGTGCAGCCGCGCGACGCCGTGCGAGTCGATGCCGCGCAGGTCGGCCGCCTGGAGCACCGTCGCGGCGGTCCGCGCGTCCTCTTCGGGAACGCCGAAGTGCTCGAAGACCCGCACGCTGAACTCGAAGAGCTGCTCCGGCGGGAAGAGCTGCGTCTCGCCCACGGCGGCTGACGCTAGCGCTTCGCGAGTCGCGTCGGTTTCGCCTGCGCGCCGCTGTGCTTTACGAGCGACACGCGATTCGAAAGCTCGCCGAGACCGTCGATCGCGATCCGCACGAGGTCGCCGGTCTTCGCCGTGTACGGCTCCGGCGGCACCAGCGACGTGCCGGTGAGCAGCCACGCGCCGACCGGCAGCGTGTACGCGGAATGCAGCACCGTCGCGAGATCGGCGGGCTCGCGCGTCATGTCGGCGACCGTGGCCGTTCCGTCGAAGACCGATCTGGCCCCGCGCTCGATCGTCATGTGGATCTTCGCGCGCGAGATGTCCACCTCCCATGCGAACACCGCGGCTGGCCCGATCGCGCAGCTTCGGTCGTAGATCTTCGCCTGCGGAAGGAAGAGCGGGTTCTCTCCCTCGATGCTCCGCGAGCTCATGTCGTTGCCGCACGCGAACGCGACGACCTCGCCGTGCGCGTTCGACAGGACGGCGAGCTCGGGCTCGGGTACGTCCCACGTCGAGTCCTCGCGCACGCCGATCTCGCCGCCATCCGCAACGACGCGCCAGCCGGCCGCCTTGAAGAAGAGCTCCGGCCGATCGCTCTCGTAGACCTGCTCGTAGATCGTCTTCTGCGTCGTCTCCTCGACGCGCGCCTCGCGGCTCCTTAAATAAGTGACGCCGGCGGCCCAGACCTCCTGCGATTCCGCCGGCGCGGCGATCTCGACCTGAACCGGATCCAGCTCGGGGCCGGTGATCGCGCCGAGACCCGCGCGAATTCCGTCGAGCGGCAGCCGAAGGAGTGCGTCGAGCGTGAGCGGGTCGAGATCCCACAGCCGCGCGTTGCGCCAGAGCGCGAGAAAGGTCCGGCCCTCGCCGCGGACGCGCACGAGCGCCGGGGTCGCGATGTCGAGCGGTTTCACTTCCCCCCGCGGACGCCGCCGTCCACGAAGAGGCCCGTCCCCATTACGAAGCTCGACTCGTCCGAGGCGAGGAACAGAGCGGCGGAGGCGACATCCTCGGGCCTTCCGAGCTCACTCGTTAACTGGCGCTTGCGGATCGCCTTGAGGCCCTCCTCGCGGTTCGGATACGACTCGCGCAGGTATTTCTCCACGAATGGAGTGTGGATCGTGCCTGGGAGGAGCGCGTTCACGCGGATGCCGAACGGCGCGTAGTCCACCTGCATCGCGCGCGTGAGCGCAAGGATCGCGCCCTTCGACGCGGCGTAGCTCGCGCGCTGCGCGAGGCCGATCTCCGCGATGGTCGAGGACATGTTGATGATCGAACCGCGCTTCTTCTCGATCATGTGGGGCACCACGAACTTGCTGACGAGGAACACCCCGCGCACGTTCACCGCCATGACCTTGTCCCAGAGCTCGACCGTGGTCTCGTGCGTCGTGCCCACGCCGCTGATGCCGGCGTTGTTGAAGAGGACGTCGATGCGGCCCTCAGCCTTCGCCGTGTCGTCGGCGAGGCGCTGCGCCGCAGCGGGATCGGCCACGTCGGCGATGACCGTGTTGGCCTCGCCGCCACTCGCGCGGATCTGCTTGACGGTCTCGTCCGCGCCCGCGCGATCGACGTCGGCAACGATTACGCACGCGCCCTCGCGCGCGAAGAGCAGCGCGCTGGCGCGTCCGATACCCGAGCCGGCACCGGTGATGATGCAGACCTTCCCGTCGAGGCGTCCGCTCATTCCGCGGTGAACCCCCCGTCGACAGGAAGCGCCACGCCAGTGATGAAGCCCGCGGCCGGGGTCGCGAGGAAGAGCACGACGGACGCGATCTCGGCGGGAGTTGCGAGCCGCCCGAGCGGCTGCGCGATCTCGTTCTCGCGGCGGAACGCCGACGGGTCAGGCATCGCGTCGAAGAACTGCTGCAGCATTGGTGTGTCGACGATGCCCGGGCAGACCGCGTTCACGCGAATGCTCTCGGGCGCCCAATCAAGCGCGAGCGCGCGCGCGAGCTGCACGGCCGCGCCCTTCGTCGCGCAATAGAGAGGTGAATCGCGCTGCGCCACCAGGCCGGTCTTCGATGCAATGACCGTGAGGCTGCCCTTGCTCTTCGCGAGCGCTTTGTGCGCAGCCTGCGCGAGGTACATGAGCGCCTTCACGTTCACGGAGAAGATCCGGTCGAACTCATCGGAGGTGCTGTCGTCGATGAGCTTCGCCAGCACCACGCCGGCGTTACCGACAGCCGCGTCGAGCCCGCCGAAGCGGTCCACAGCGAGGTTCACGGCCGCGTCGTTTGTCGCGCGGTCGGCGACGTCGCCGGCGAGCGGGACGACGTTGCCCCCGATGCGCTTCGCGGTCTGCTCGAGCGGTGCCTTGTCCCGGTCGACCGCGACGACGGACCATCCCGCGCGGGCGAATGCTTCCGCGATGCCGGCGCCGATGCCCTTGGCCGCACCGGTGACGACGACGCTGCTCATACGCGCACCGCGCTCAGGTCGAAGACGAGCTCCATCTGCGCCCACCACTCGCCTGGCCTCGCTTCATCCACTCGCTGCTGCATCGTCCGCATGAGCTCGTCCCATTTCTTGTATGTCGGGTCGTCATTCGAGCGCGCGAAGTCGTTCGCGGGGTCGAAGCCGTCGCGCGTCTCGCAGTACATGAACATGCGCCGGCCCAGGACGAAGATCTTCATCTCGGTGACGCCGATGTCGCGCAGGCGCGCGACGACCTCCGGCCACACCTCCGCGTGCTCCTTCTTGTACCGCGCGATCAGCTGTGGGTCGTCGCGCAGATCGAGCGCCATTCCGTACGTTTGCATCTCATGGCCTCCGTTCCGCGGTGATCGGTGGCATAAGAATCGGGAGCCTCGGCTCAGTGGCCGGCATCGGGAGCCGGTACAACTCCGCGGCGTTTCCGCCGAAGATCCGCTCGCGGTCGTCCATCGGCAGGTCGCCGACGGCCTGCCCGCAGGCGTCGATGACGCGCGCGTACGAAGCGGCGACGAGACACACCGGCCAATCCGACCCGAACACGCAACGCTCGGGACCGAACCACTCGAGCACGCGCTGCACGTAAGGTGTGATGTCGCGCACTGTCCATCGCTTCCAGTCGGCCTCGGTCACCATGCCCGAGAGCTTGATGAAGACGTTCGGGAACGCGGCAAGCGGCTTCAGGCGCGCGGCCCACTCGCTGCTCACGCCGGAGGCGATCGGCGGTTTTGCGATGTGGTCGATCACGAATCGCATGTCGGCAAGGCCCCGCACCAACGCGAGGGCGGCGGGCAACTCGCGCGTCTTCACGAGGATGTCGTACGCGAGGCCGGCCTTGCCGATTTCGCCGATGCCGCGGCGCACGTCCTTCTTCCCGAGCCACTCGGGATCCGCTTCGTCGTGCACCTGGTGACGTACTCCGACCAGCTTGGCGCCACCGGGACGCGCGCGGAGCGACTTGAGCTGCTCCGGAACGTTGCCCGTGAGGTCGACCCACCCGACAACGCCCGCGATGAAGTCGTGCTGCGCGGCCGTCGCGAGGAACTCGCGCGTCTCATCGAGGCTCGATCGCGTCTGCACGAGGATCGTTTGGTCGACGCCGTTCGCGGCGAGCAAGGGCTTCAGATCCTCGGGGCCGAACCGCCGGCGGATCGGCGCGAGCGCCTCGGTCATCCACGGGTAGGACGCCTTGGCCGGGTCCCAGAAATGATGGTGAGCGTCTATGACCATGCGGCACCGTCGGGATACCCGTACTCGCGGATCGACTGGGCTTTCATCTCGATGCTGTAGCCGGGCTTTGTCGGCGGCATGTACCGGCCGCCCTTGATGGTGACCGGATCGACGAAGTGCTCGTGCAGGTGGTCGACGTACTCGAGCACGCGGTCCTGGAGCGATCCCGATACCGCGATGTAGTCGAAGAGCGAGATGTGCTGCACGTACTCGCAGAGACCGACGCCGCCCGCGTGCGGGCACACCGGCACGCCAAATTTCGCGGCCATGAGCACCACGGCGAGCACCTCGTTCACGCCGCCGAGCCGGCACGCGTCGACCTGGCAGAAGCCGATCGCCTTCGCCTGGAGGAGCTGCTTGAAGATCACGCGGTTCTGGCAGTGCTCGCCGGTCGCGACGCGGATGGGCGCGATCGCCTTCGCGATCGCGGCGTGACCGAGCACGTCGTCGGGGCTCGTGGGCTCTTCCATCCAGTACGGATCGAATTTCGCGAGGCGCTTGGTGTTCGCGATGGCCTCGCCGACGTCCCAGACCTGGTTCGCGTCCATCATCAGCTTCCGGTCGCCGATCTCCTCGCGGACGATTCGCGCGCGCCGCATGTCGTCGTCGATGTCGCGACCGACCTTGATCTTCACGTGTGTCCAGCCCTGATTGACGGCCTCGCGGCAGAGCGCGCGAATCTTCTCGTCGGAGTAGCCGAGCCACCCGGCCGACGTCGTATACGCGGGGAAGCCGTCGCGGCGCATCTCGTCCTCGCGCTCGCGTTTGGTCGGCTCGAGGCGTTTCAGGATCGCGAGCGCTTCGTCCGGCGTGATCGCGTCGGTGATGTAGCGGAA
>Ga0209057_1001140_pt1 | contig 22052 bp, 22 predicted proteins | sample GraSoiAngelo_146_FD_185903 | JGI IMG/M metagenome (GOLD analysis project Ga0209057, IMG submission 185903) | Grasslands soil microbial communities from the Angelo Coastal Reserve, California, USA - 14_1009_05_30cm (SPAdes) (version 2) | ecosystem: Environmental > Terrestrial > Soil > Grasslands ... | reverse complement strand
CGCCGGATCGCGTGTCCTGATGGTGGGAAGGATGTCGAGCACGCTCATCGCCCGGTCCAGGACCTCGATCGCCACAGCCGCTCCCGAGGCTCCCGCGTCCAGGGCGGCATTGCCGTCGTGCACCAGCTGGAACAGCGCGGCGCAGGCCCGCGGGGCATTGAGATCGTCGTCGAGCACCGCGCGGAAATCGGACTGGAAGTCGCCGGCGAGCTCCGCCAGCCGTCCGTCCCGTTTCCCGTTTCGCGTTTCCCGCTTCACGCGCTCGTAGAACTCCCCCAGTCGCTTCACGCCCACAGCGGCTGCGGCCAACGCCTCGTCCGTGAAATCGAGCGCTTTGCGATAGTGCGTCTGCCAGAACAGGAGCCGGACCGCCGCGGCATCGACGCCCTGCTCGCGCAAGTCCCGCGCGGTGAGAAAGTTGCCGAACCGCTTCGACATCTTGGTGCCGCGCACGTTCAAGAATTCGCCGTGCAGCCAGTAGCGCGCGAACGGCTGTCCGGTCGCGGCTTCGGACTGCGCGATCTCGTCTTCGTGATGCGGAAAAATCAAGTCGACCCCGCCCGCGTGAATGTCGAGCGTCTCCGTGCGACAACATTGCCCGATCTGCTCGAGCGACATCGCGGAGCACTCGAGGTGCCACCCCGGGCGGCCGCGCCCGAACGGGGCATCCCACGCCGCGCCGACCCGCTCGTCGGCCGGCTCGGCCTTTTTCCAGAGCGCGAAATCGCGTGGATCGTCCTTGGCATACTCGTCGCTCGCGACCCGCGCGCCCAGCTTGAGCTCGCGCGTGTCGAGCCGGGACAACCGCCCGTAGGTCGCGAATTTGGCGATGGCGAAGTAGATCGAGCCGTCTTCACCCTTGTACGCCACGCCGCGCTCCAGCAGTCGCTCGACCAGGCGCACCATCGCGGGTACCGACGCGGTCGCCCGCGGGTAGGCATGCGCCGGCTGGATCCGCAGGTAGTCGCGATCCTCGAAGAACGCCTGCACGAACGGCGCCGTATGCTCGTCCAGCCGCTTGCCCGCGGCCGCGGCGGCTTTGATCGTGCGGTCGTCGACGTCCGTCAAATTCATGATGTGGAAGGCGTCGTAGCCCGAGTAGACCAGGTAGCGGCGCAGCAGATCCTCGAACAGGAACGTGCGGAAGTTGCCGATGTGGGCGTAGTTCCAGACCGTCGGGCCGCAGGTATAGAGAGTGACGCGGGGGGGAGCGAGCGGCGTGAACGGCTCGACGCGCCGGCTGAGCGTGTTGTAGAGCGCGAGGGTCATCGGTGCGGCTGAAACGTAGGAGCGCCCCCGGGGAGCGTCAACGCACGCGCGGCGCGCGCGGGTGCAGCGCCACGTCGAGCAGCCACGCGTCGGGCGGCCGCTCGCACACGACCGGGCCACGACGGAACACCAGCAGCCGCGCCCGGCGCCAGCCGCCGCGCGCCGCGTCGGCGGGCGCGAGCAGCCCGCGGCGCACCAGGCGCGCCGCCACGTCGGTTACGACCAGCACGGGTACGGACGCGGAGGTCGCCATGGAGCGAGCCTAGCCGCGCCGGCAGTGGCGGAGGGCATCCGATTGCCGCCGAGTGAAGCGAAAAAAGACAGGGGCTAGGGTTAGGGCGACCCCGCTGCACCGCGCTCGATCGCGTCCACGAGAGGCGTGGCATCGAACCGCACCGGATCGGTGGCGGGAAGGCCGGTCTCCTCCGCCGCGCGCTCCACGGCCTCGCGCGCCCGGGCCTCGCTCAAATCGTACGTGTTCAGGCAGATGCCGATCACCCGGGTGGGTCGCACCGGCGCCGCGGCGCGCTCGTAGATCTCCACCAGCTCCGCAAGCGGCGGAATCTTCACCCACGGCTCGCGGCCATGATAATCGCCGATGTACTGGCGCGTGGCCTGGTGGCACAGGATCAGCGCATCGGGGCAGCAGCCGTGCAGCAGGCCCAGGGTGACGCCGGAATACCCCGGATGAATCAGGCTCCCCTGCCCTTCCACAAGGATGATGTCGGCGTCCTTCGCCGCCTCGAGCACCAGCCATTCCGACGCCCCGGCGATGAAGTCGGCCACCACGGCGTCCACGGCGATCCCCCAGCCTTCGATGAAGATCCCCGTCTGCCCGGTGGCGACGAAGCGGGTGCGATGCCCCCGCTTGATCAGCGCATTCCGCAGCTCGACCTGGGCGGTCATCTTGCCGACGTTGCAGTCGGACCCCACGGTGTGCACGACGTACGCGTCCACCTCGGCCGCGAGCCCGTCCGCGACGGGGAGACTCGCCGGGGGCTTGCGCGCGTCGAAGATGCGGACGCCACGGTCCCGGGCGAGCCTTCCCAGCTCGGGGTCGTCGCCGATGAAGGTGTGCAGGCCGCTCCAGATCTCGAGCCCGTGCTCGATGGCGCGGCGCAGCCAGCCGCGCCATTCGGCCGGCAGGCGACCGCCCATCGGCGCGATGCCGATGAGCACGGCGGTCGCGCCCAGCCGGAGACCCTCCTCGAAGTCCCCCACGACCGGGAGAGAGCCGCCGAACCCCAGCACGTCCTGGACGGTTTTGCCCGCCTTCGCGCGGTCGAACACCCCGACGACCCGCTCGGGCATGTAGCGGATGCAGCAATTGGCGGTCTTCGACGTCATCGGCTCGAATTGCCCGTCGGCGATGATGAGGAACTGGTGAGTGTTTTGCGGAGGCATCAGACGGGCAGCTTTTCCCTCGGCGCGCGGAATTCGGCCGTCGTCCGGAGCACCGCGGGCTCGTAATGGGTGTCGTCGCCGTAGATCTCGCCCTGGAGCACGTGCCGGATCACCACGATGACGACGGCGAGGATGGGCACGGCCACCACGAGGCCCACGACACCGAGCAGCGTGCCCATCACGAGAACGCTGGTGATGGTGAGCACCGGGGGCAGCGAGACCTGGCGCTCCATGATGCGTGGCACGACGACGTTGGCTTCGACGACGTGCACGGCGACGCCGAGCGCGATGACGGCGAGCACGCGCACCCAGTCACCGGTGCCCACGACGAACAGGGCCGGCAAGAGCGTCGAGACGAGCGTCCCGAAGAACGGCACGACCGCGACGAGCCCGGTGAAGATTCCGAACGCGAGCCAGTATGGCACGCCGAGCACCCACAGCCCGATCGCGGTGAGGAGGGCGAGGACGAGCATCGCGAGGATCTGTCCCACCAGCCAGGCGCGCAGGGTCGCCCCGGCGTCGTCGAGGATCCGGGCGGCGACCGCGCGGTACTTGGGAGCCACGAGCGACAGGATCCCATCCCGGTACAGGCGCGGCTGCCGCGCGAGGTAGAGCGCCATCACGACGACGCTCGCGCTCTCGATGAACAGCTTGCCCCCGGCCGTGACGTACGGCAGGAGCGATCCCCGCAGGAACATGGTCGCGTCGTTGATGAGCCCCGCGACCAGCCCGGATGCAGGGTTCGCGAGCTCCGTGTTCCGCAGAAACGGGTACTCGCTGGCCCACGCGGCGATGACGTTTTGGATATTGGTCAGGGTCTGCGGCAGCCCGGAGATCAGCGCCTGCGTCTGCTCCACGACCGGCGAGAGAATGATGGCGCCGATCCCCGCGACACCCGCCAGGGTCGCGAGCACGGCGGCGGTGAGGCCGAGTGGGCGGGCCAGGCGAAAGCGGCGCTCGAGCAAGTCGGTGATGGCCGAGAGGTACACCGCGCACAGCACCGCGATGAACACGAGGACCAGCACCTCGACCACCCGCACGATGAACAGGATGGTGAGGGCGGCAACGAAGAGCGCCACGAACGTGGCGCCCGACGACCGAGAGGCGGACGGCTCCGTGTTCAGCGGTGGGGCTCGGGGGGCGCCTCGTCGTCGTCGACCAGCTCGGCCTCCGCGGCGCCCTTCCCGAGCTGCTTGGATTCACCGGACGAGCCCGCCGGTAAGAGCCCCAGCTTGCGCTTCAGGTCGAGCAGCTGCTGGTCGGCGTCCGCCTTCACCTCGAGGCTCTGGAACTGCTTGACCAGGGTGTCGCCCGACAGGTCCTCGTGCACTTCGGCCGCGGCGATCAGCTTGCGCTCCTCGTGCTCGATCTGCTCGGTCATGCGCTCGAACGTCTCGAACACGCTCTTGTCGCCGATCGACGACATGGTCTCCTGAATGCGCTTGTGAGCTTCGGCGCGCTTCTGGCGGGCGATGAGGATGTTCTTCTTGCGCTTCGCCTCCTCGATCCGGTCGTTCAGCTGGCGCAGCGACAGCTTGAGCTTCTCGGTCTCCTCACGATGCTTGATCCACGTCTCGTGCAGCTGCACCGCGCCCTGCGCGTGCTCGTTGTGCCGCAGCAGCGCTTGCTTGGCGAGATCGTCGCGTCCCTCCTGCACCGCGAGCACCGCCCGGCGCTCCCAGTCCTCGGCGCTCTTTTTTTCCGTGTCCACCTGGGCGGAGAGACGCTTCTCGTCCGCGATGGCCGCCGCCACCTGCTGCTTTGCCTTGGCCAGCTGACTGCGCATGTCCACGATCAGCTGGTTCAGCATCTTTTCCGGGTCCTCGGCACGGTTGATCAGGTCGTTGATGTTCGACCGGATCAGCGTCGAGAGACGGTCAAAGATTCCCATGAGAACCCTCGGTGTGCTGGCGGGGCGTCACTGTCCCGCGCCCAACTTGCGCTCCCGCCGCTCGGCCAGCATGCGTTCGGCGAAATCTAAGCGCTCAGCGAGCTCGCCGACCTGCGCCTGCAGGTGCGACACCTGCTCCTCCAGCGCCGCCACCCGCTGCGGGTCCTCCCCCGCCACCGCCCAGCGTCCGGGCGAGCGGTGCCGGATACGTTCGGCCAGCGCTTCACCGACCGGCGAACGCAACACCCACCGCACGCCCATGAACATGAGAATCAGCGCGACGAACGGCGTCAGCTGGTGGATCACGTAATTGAGGTCGGGCTGCCCCGGAAACGGTGGAAATTGCATCACGTAGACGCCGTACGCCTTTCCCCGGGGCCCAGTTTCCCACCCTCCCCATCCCGCGCCTTGGCCAGCAATCGCTCCGCAAAATCTACCCGCTCCGCGAGTTCCGCCACCTCGCGACGCAGCTCCTCCAGCCCCGTCGTCAACTCCTCCTGCCTCGCCTCGAGCGCCGGGGACGCCCCGCTCCCCGCCTGCAACTTGGCGGTGTACGCTTTGCTCACGGTCCGGGCGATCAGCCAGCTGAAAAAGCCGCCGAATATGACGATGGGGATCAGCACCGCGACCGCTTCGGGGTTCATGAGCTCCGCGGCGGCGCCAGCCGCTCGCCCTCCCGTTGCTTTGCCAGCAAACGCTCGGCGAAGTCCACGCGCTCAGCGAGATCGCCCACCTGCTGGCGCACCTGCTGCAGCTCGTCCAGCAGCTCGGCACGCACCAGCGGGAGCTGATCGGCCGAGCCCTCGCGCTTGGGGCCGTCCGCGATCCGCTTGGCGATCGCGCCCACGAGCGGTCGCAGCACACCGTAGGCCCCCCACAAGACGCACAGGCCGAAGACCGTGAGCAGCAGGTCCTTGCCGTCCATTTATCCCGGTCCGATCCGCTGTCCTTCGCGTTGCTTGGCGAGCAGCCGCTCGGCAAAGTCCACCCGCTCGGCCAGCTCCGCCACGTCGCGCCGCACCGCCTCGAGCTCCTGCTCGAGCGCCTCCTTATGGTCGGCGAGCTCGGCCCGCACGTCCCCCTGCCCCTTGCCGCGGATGCGCTCGGCGAATGCCCGGCCGATCGGCGAGATGGAGAGGAGAAACAGCGTGCCGCCTCCGAACAGGAAGATGATCGCGAGAACGCCTTCGATATCCATGATCAGCGGGGTGGCGCGAGACGCTCCGGATCTCGCTCTCGCGCCAGCAGGCGCTCGGTGAAATCCAGACGCTCTTCGACTTCGGCCAGGCGCCGCTTGAGCTCGTCGACCTCGGTGAGCAGGCTCTCCGAGGAACCGAGCACGGCGCCGTGCTTCGCCGCCTGCACGGCCAGCCAGTGCTCGTCGGTCTTGGACCACCCGCGAATCCACTCCGCGAGTGCCTTGCCCATCGGTCCCCTCAGGACGACCGTCGTACCGCACACCAGCGTCACGGCGATGATGGCGACCGCGGGTACCCAGTCATACATACGAGCGAGTGCCTCCCTGTCGTGAACTTATCGACCTAGTCGCCCACCGCCAGCACCTTACGCAGGAACTGCCCGGTGAAGGAGCCCTTGACCCGGGCGACGTCTTCCGGCGCCCCCGCCGCCACGACGGCACCGCCCGCGGCCCCCCCCTCGGGCCCGAGGTCGATCACCCAGTCGGCGGTCTTCACGACATCCAGGTTGTGCTCGATCACCACCACCGTGTTCCCCTTGTCCACCAGCCGGTGCAGCACCTCGAGCAACAGACGCACGTCTTCGAAATGCAGGCCGGTGGTCGGCTCGTCCAGGATGTAGAGGGTACGGCCTGTGTCGCGCTTGGCCAGCTCGGTGGCGAGCTTGACCCGCTGCGCCTCGCCACCGGAGAGTGTCGTCGCCGACTGGCCGAGGTGGATGTAGCCCAACCCTACGTCGTTCAGGAGCTCCAGTTTCGTGCGGATGCGCGGCTGGTTCTCGAAGAAGTCCAGCGCCTCCGCCACCGACATATCCAGCACGTCGGCGATCGACTTTCCTTTATATCGGACCTCGAGCGTCTCCCGGTTGTAGCGCCGCCCCTTACACACCTCGCACGGCACGTAGACGTCCGGCAGGAAGTGCATCTCGACTTTCACCAGACCGTCCCCCTGACATGCCTCGCAGCGCCCGCCCTTCACGTTGAACGAGAACCGGCCCGGCCCGTACCCGCGGATCTTGGACTCCGGGAGATAGGTGAACAACTCGCGAATCGGTGTGAACAGCCCGGTGTAGGTCGCCGGGTTGGAGCGCGGCGTCCGGCCGATCGGGCTCTGATCGATGTCGATCACCTTGTCGATGTGATCGAGCCCCTCGATGCGATCGTGCGCCCCGGGCATCACCTTGGCGCGGTAGAAGTGGCGGGCCAGCGCGCGATACAGGATGTCGGTCACGAGCGTGGACTTACCCGAGCCCGATACGCCCGTCACCGCCACGAACAGGCCCAACGGAAACTCCACGGTGAGGTTCCGGAGATTGTGCTGGCGAGCCCCGATCACCCCGAGCGTGCGCTCGGGGTCAGGTACGCGACGCCGGGGCGGCAACGGGATCCGCAGCTCACCCCGGAGGTAGCGCCCGGTGAGCGAGTCGGCGTGCTCCAGCACCGTGTCGAGCGTCCCCTCCACGACTACTTCGCCCCCGTGACGGCCAGCGCGCGGTCCCAGATCGACGAGGTGGTCGGCCGCGCGGATCGTCTCCTCGTCATGCTCCACGACCAGCACCGTGTTGCCGATGTCGCGCAGCTCCTTGAGCGTCGCGAGCAGCCGCGCATTGTCGCGCTGGTGCAGGCCGATCGAGGGCTCGTCCAGGATATAGAGCACCCCCACCAGGCGGCTGCCGATCTGGGTGGCGAGCCGGATGCGCTGCGCCTCGCCCCCCGAAAGCGAGTCCGCGGAACGGCCGAGGGTGAGGTAGTCCAGGCCCACGTTGCGCAGGAACCGCAGCCGGTCGTTGACCTCCTTGAGGATGGGCCGGGCGATCTCCGGGTCCAGGCCCCCCCCGGGGCGCCCGTTGCGGCGCACCGGAACGCTTTCGAAAAACGCCAGCGCATCGGACACGGGCAGGTCCACCACGTCGCCGATGCTCTTGCCGTGCAGCAGCACCGACAGGCTCTCCGGACGGAGCCGCTTGCCGTGGCAGGTCGGGCACGGCTGCTCGACCATGAATTCTTCGAGCTGCTCGCGCACGCTGTCGGAGGCGGTTTCGCGGTAGCGACGCTCGACGTGCTTCAGGACGCCGTCCCAGCCCGATTCATACTGCCCATGCCAGCGCTCGCTGTCGTACTGGAACGTCAGCGTCTTTCCCGGCGCGCCCGACAGGACGACCTTCTTCGCCTGCGCCGGCAGCTCCTTCCACGGGGCGTTGAGGTCGAACTTGAACGCACGGGCCAGGCTCGGCAGGATGACCTTGCGGATGTAGCCCGAGGGCTCGCCCCAGGGCAGGATCACGCCTTCCAGGATCGACAGGCTCGGGTCGCCGAGCACGAGGTCCGGGTTCACCTCGCGGCGCGTGCCCAGGCCCGAGCAATCGGGGCACGCCCCGAACGGCGAGTTGAACGAGAACTGCCGCGGCTCGAGCTCGGGAAGCGAGAGCCCGCACGTGGGACAGGCGTAGCGCTCCGAGAAGAGCGTAGACTTGGAGCCCTGGACGATCTCCACCGTGCCGTCGGCTGCCTTGAGTGCGGTCTCGATCGAGTCGGCCAGGCGCGCGCGATCGGCCTTGCGCACCACCAGCCGGTCCACCACGACGGCCACATCGTGATTCTGACGGCGGTTGAGCTTCGGTGCGTCGCTCAGATCGTGCGTTTCCCCGTCCACGCGCACCCGCACGAACCCCTGCTTTTTCGCCGCCTCGAACACGTCGCGAAACTCGCCCTTGCGGCCGCGTACCAGCGGCGCCAGCACCTCGAGCTTCGTCCCCTCCGGCCAAGCGAGCACGAGATCGGTGATCTGGGAAGCGCTCTGTCGCTCGATCGGTGAGCCGTCTTTGGGACAGTGGGGTGTGCCGAGCCGGGCCCACAGCAAGCGGAGGTAATCGTACACCTCGGTGATGGTGCCCACGGTCGAGCGCGGGTTGTGGCCGGCGCTCTTCTGCTCGATCGAGATCGCGGGAGAGAGCCCCTCGATCGCGTCCACGTCGGGCTTCTCCATCAGTCCGAGGAACTGACGGGCATACGCCGACAACGACTCGACGTAGCGGCGCTGCCCCTCGGCGTAAATCGTGTCGAACGCGAGGGACGACTTGCCGGATCCGGACAACCCGGTGATGACCGTGAGGCTGTCGCGCGGGATCTCGACCGTAATGTTCTTGAGGTTGTGCTCGCGGGCGCCGCGGACGACTAACGACTCGCTGGACATAGACTCGTAGGCTAGAAGGCAAGCGGGTTCCCGGTCAACTCTCGGAGGAGGTTGGTGGAGGTTCTGGAGGTTGGTGGAGGGTGGTGGAGGTGGTCCCCTCGGCGGGACAACCTCCACCAACCTCCACAACCTCCACCAACCTCTCGTCCACCTTGCCTAACCTCCCTCGCCGTCCTAGGTTAGCCCTCCCCATGCCTACGACCGCTCTAGTGGCGCTTACCACGCTCGCGAGTGAAGCCGACGCCCGGGCCCTGGTCACAGCGCTCTTGGCCGACCGCCTGATAGCTTGCGGAACGCTCTTGCCCGGGGGTCGCTCGCTGTACCGCTGGCAGGGGAAGACGACGGAGGAGGCCGAGGTGGTCGTCTTGCTGAAGACCGACCAATCGCAGTGGGAGGCCCTGTGCGGCGCCGTGCGGCAGCGGCATCCGTACACGGTGCCGGAGTTGCTCGCGCTCCCGGTCGAGCGCGGGCTGGATCAGTACCTGTCCTGGCTCACGCAGGAGGTGGTGGGTGATCCGCAAGCGTGAGCCGCGCTGGCAATCGGCGGCCGATCGGGCCCGCGTGGCGGCCGAGTTGATCGAGGAAGCGGCCTCGCTCACGGACGAGAGCACGATCGCGACGCCCGCTGATGTGGCACGGGCGGGGTTGCCGCCGCCGATCAGCGTCGAGCTGCCGCTGTCCGCGGCGCCCGGTGGCGAGGCAGGCGCGGCGTCGGATGCGCCGCTGGTCGCTCCAACGCTCGATGACGCACTCGACCGAGACCCGGACAACGTCGCACTGTTGGTCGAGCGCGCGGCCCGGCTCGGGGCCGCCCAGCACTACAGCGCGGCCCAGCGCGATTACGCGCGGGCGTTGCGGGTCGACCCGGCGCACGGTGAGGCCCTCATCGGCCTGGGCGTGCTGCTGTCGCGCCGCGGGCTTTGGAGCGAAGCCCTGCCGCCGCTGCGGCGTGCCACGGAGGTCGATCCCGGCCGCGCGGCGGCCTGGTATTACCTCGGCGAGGCGCTCAATCATGTGGACGACCTCACGGCCGCGCAGGCCGCCTACGAGCGGGCGGTGGAGCTCGAGCCCCGCAACGCCCGGGCGCTGCGCCGCCTCGGCATCGTGCTCGATCGCCTGAACCGGCCCGCCGAAGCGACGCGGATGTATCGCCGCTCCCGGGAGGCCGCCGGCCGGTGATTCGCGTGGTCGTGGACGACCTCGCGTTCCGCTCCGCCGACGCGATCGTCCGTCCCGCCACCACCCGTCTCGACCCGACCACCCCCGCGGTGCGGCGGCTCGAGACGGTCGGCGGTGCCGAGTTCTCGCGCCACCTGCAGCTCCAGAAGGAGCTCCCGGTGGGCGCGGCGGTGGTCACCGCGGGCGGGGGCGACCTCCCGGCGGATTTCGTGATCCACGCCGTCATCCGCAGCGACACCGAGCCGGTCACGCGTGACGGGGTGGCGCGCGCGTGGCGCTCCGCGCTGCAGCAGGTGCAGGAATGGGAGTTCGGCACGGTCACCGTGCCGCCGATCGGCACCGGCGCCGGCAACCTGACGGTCGAGGACGCGGCCGAGATCATGGTGCCGATCCTCAAGGTCCACCTCGGCGGCGCGGCGTTCCCTTGCGAGGTCTCCTTCGTGGTGGAGACGGCGGCGGAGCGGGACGTGTTCGAGACGGCGCTGCGTCGCAGCGAGGCGGGCCAGTCGTGAGCCGGCGTACCCTGGCCACGGTGATCCTCGGCGCCTGGATCGTATCGCTCGGGTGGCTCGTGAAACGCGAAGTCTTCCAGCCGACCGGGGCGCGCCTGGCGGAGGCCGCGCTGCGCGTGCCTCCGGGCGCCGCGTACTACCGCCTCGCCGTCGCCGAGCGGCAGGTCGGGTTCGCTTCGTCCACCATCGATACCTCCGGCACGAGCGTCCGGGTGACGGACGTGCTCGTGCTGCAGGTTCCGGCCGTGGGCACGCTGCACCACACCACGGCGATGAGCCGGGCCACGCTCTCCCGCACGCTGCGGTTCGAGGGCGTGGAGGCGAAGTTCGCTGGCGAGCTGGGCCGCTTCGCCGCGCGGGGCCTCGTGAGCGGCGACACGGTGCTCTCGGTCAGCCTGGAGTCGGCGACCGACTCCGAAACGACCCGCACGCCGCTGCTCCGGCCGGTCGTGCTCCCCACGCTGCTGCCGTTGCGCCTCGCGTTCGGTGGCGAGCTCAAGCCGGGGAAAGCCTACGCCAGCGCCGTCTTCGACCCCATGCTGCTGGCGCAGCGACCCGTCGACGTGACGGTCGCGGCGGAGTCGACCTTGGTAGTGCCGGACAGCGCAGGCTTCGATTCGACGACCATGGCCTGGGTGGCAGTGCACTTCGACACGATCCGCGCCTTCCGTATCGAGGAGCGATCGGGCGGCAGCCCGACGACGGCCTGGATCGATGCGCAGGGACACATCGTCCGGGCGGCAAACGCCGCGGGCTTCTCGATGGAGCGCACCGCGTTCGAGTTGGCGTACGTGAACTTCCGACGTCGCGACACGGCGCGCGTCGCCCGGGCGAGCGCGAATCCCGGACCCGGAGAGGTGGTGGCGACCACTGCGCTTGTCGCGGACGCGCCCCCCCTTCCCCGCGGCGACACGCTGTCGATCTTGCGAGCCCGACTCTCCGGGGCCGCACCCGCGGGGCCGGACTTCACGACGGGACGCCAGCGGCTGGTGGGAGACACGCTCGTGGTGCGGCGCCAGGCGGCGGCCGAGCTCACGGCGGCCTACCGGCTGCCGGCGCGGGAGCGCGGGCTCGCGCCGTTCCTCGCGCCCGAGCCGTGGATCGAAAGCGACGACGCGCGCATCCGGGCTCAGGCCCGCCAGATCGTCGGTCGCGAGAGCGACCCGGCCCGCGCCGCCCGCCTGATCCACGATTGGGTGGCCAAGCAGGTCGCGGCGCGCGTGGTCGGGGGCGGGGGCGCGCGCGGGGCAGTGCGGGTGCTCGAGACGCGGACTGGCGACTGCAACGAGCACACCGTGCTGTATGTGGCGCTGGCGCGGGCCGCGGGGCTCCCCGCCCGGGCCGTCGCCGGCCTGCTCTACCGCGGCGGGCGTTTCTACTATCATGCGTGGCCCGAGGTGTACCTCGGCGACTGGGTCGCGGTAGACCCCACGCTCGACCAGTTTCCCGCCGACGCGGCGCACGTGCGATTCGTGATTGGCGGGCTCGCCCGTCAGGTCGAGCTGGTGCGGCTGATCGGGAGTCTCAAGCTCGAGGTGCTATGATTCGGCTCGAGAACCTCACCAAGCATTACGGCAGCTTCGTCGCGGTGGACGACGTCTCGCTCGAGGTGTCGCGCGGTGTGCTGTACGGATTTCTCGGGCCCAACGGCGCGGGCAAGACCACCACGCTGCGCATGATCGCGGGCATCCTGCGACCCACCGACGGCCGGGTGTCGTTGGGCGGTGACGACGTACACGCCAATCCGATCGCGGCCAAGCAGCGGCTCGGGTTCATCCCGGACCGGCCGTTCGTGTACGACAAGCTCACCGGCGCCGAGTTCCTGCGGTTCGTGGCGGCCCTGTACGGCCAGGAGGGCGACGTCGTCGACCGGCGGATCGCCGAGCTGCTCGAGGTGTTCGAGCTGGCGAGCTGGAAGGACGAGCTGGTGGAGGCATACAGCCATGGGATGCGCCAGAAGCTGATCATCTCGAGCGCGTTGATCCATCGGCCCGAGTACATCGTGGTGGACGAGCCCATGGTGGGGCTCGACCCCAAAGCGGCGCGCCTGCTGAAGGACATCTTCCGCCAGTTCGTGAGCCGAGGCGGCACCGTGCTCATGAGCACCCACACGCTCGAGGTCGCCGAGGCGATGTGCGACCGCGTCGCCATCATCCAACACGGCAAGATCGTGGCCGAGGGGACGGTGGACGACCTGCGGCGGCAACACCGCGCCGGCGACGCCAGCCTGGAGGAGCTGTTCCTGAAGCTGACGGGGGGCGCCCAGGTGCGCGAGTTGGCGGAGGTGCTGGGCCACGGCGGGGGAGACGGGGCTCCATGACGCAGCCGTCGCTGTGGCGCGTGTTCGAGCCCAAGTGGCGGACCGCACTGCAGCGGATCCGCGAGGAGCGCTCGCGTGGCGGCTCGGGAAAGCTGCTGCTGCTGGTGGGCGTGGGGACGCTGTTTTGGCTGGCCGTGTTCCGGGTGCTGTACGTGATCCTGCGCTACTTCCGGGGCGTCGAGGAGCTGGGACCGCTGCTCGCGGGCAAGCTGCTGGGCCTGGTGCTGTTGTCGTTCATCTCGATCCTGGTGCTCTCCAACGTCATTACCGCATTGTCGAGCTTTTTTCTGGCGAAGGACCTGGACCTGCTCGTGTCCGCGCCGGTGGACTGGCTGCGGATCTACCTGGCGAAGCTCGGCGAGACGCTGCTGCACTCGTCGTGGATGGTGGCGCTGATGGCCGTGCCGATTCTCACGGCGTACGGCGTGATCTACCACGGTGGCCCGCTGTTCGCGCCGTTCGCGGTCCTCACCCTGTTCCCGATGCTGGTGGTTCCCGCGGTCGCGGGGTCGGCCGTCACCCTCGTACTGGTCAACGTGTTCCCGGCGCGCCGCACGCGCGATCTGCTGTCGATCGTGGCGCTGGGCGCGGCCGGCGGCCTGATTCTGCTGCTGCGGGTGATCCGCCCGGAGCGACTCGCGTCGCCCGAAGGATTTCGGAACCTGCTCGACTTCATCGCGGTGCTCCGCACGCCGACGTCGCCGTTCCTCCCGAGCGAGTGGGCTACGAAGGCGATCATGACGTTCCTGCGGGGCGACACGGACCCGTTGCCCCTCCTGCTGCTCTGGACCACCGCGGCCGCGCTCGTGACGATCGGCGCGCTCCTGCACCGGGCGCTCTTCGCCTCGGGCTTCACCAAGGCGCAGGAAGGCGCCGAGCGGTTCGTCCGGGGCGAGTGGTGGCGCTGGACCTTCGGCACGCTGCTCGGCTTTCTCCCGGTGGCGAAGCGCGAATTCGTGCTCAAGGACGTCAAGCTCTTTTTCCGCGACACGACCCAGTGGAGCCAGCTGATCCTGCTGGCGGTGCTCGTCGTGGTGTACCTGTTCAACATCAAGGCGCTGCCGCTACACCGCGGCGAGCAGGTGGGCTTCTTCTACGTCACGTTGGTGTCGTTCCTGAACCTCGGGCTGGCGGGCTTCGTGCTCGCTGCCATCGCCGCGCGATTCATTTTTCCGGCGGTGTCGCTCGAGGGCCGGCACATGTGGCTGCTGCGCTCGAGTCCGCTCGAGCTGCGGGCGCTGCTCTGGTCCAAGTACTGGGTGGGCACGATTCCGCTGCTCGTGCTCGCGCTGCTGCTCACCGGGCTCACCAACGTGCTGCTTCAGGTCCGGCCGTTCATGATGGTCGTCGGCATGCTGACGATCGGGGGCCTCACCTTCGCGATCGCGGCGCTGGCGCTCGGGTTCGGCGCGCTGTATCCGCAGTTCGAGACGGAGAACGCGGCACAAATCCCCACGTCGTTCGGCGGGCTGGTCTACATGATGGCGACGATCGCGCTGCTCGGCGCCGTGCTGCGGACGTTGTGGACGGCCGTCTACGCCTACGTGCGGGCGGTGTACCAGGGCCAGCCCGTCGTCGTGGACGCCTGGATGATCTCCTGGTTCGCGGTCGCGGCGGTGCTGTGCGCGGCCGCCACGGCGCTGCCCCTGTGGGTGGGGTTGCGCCGCATGGAGCGGTTCGAGTTCTAGCTAGAGCGGAAAGTTGAGCCCCGCCTCCACGTTGAACGAGGTGTTGTCGGCGAACACGAATTTCCCCTCGATGAACGGCTTGAAGGGCCGCGCCCGTCTCCCCTCCCACCCCGCGAACAGGTTGGCGCCGGCGTCGCTCGCGCCCGACTGATGCAGGTACGCGAACCCGCCACCGACATAGAAGAACCCGTACACCGTGGGCGGATGGAACTTGAGATCCGCGTTCAGCCGGAAGGGCGAGCCCGTGGCGCCAGGGTAGAACTCCGCCGACGGCACCAGCGTCCAGCGTCGCCCCACCGGCAGGTTCAGCTGGCCGCCGACGAACGCGTGGTCGAAGTTGAAGTCGTACCCCACCCGCGGCCCGACGCCCGGCCGGTCGACCAGCACGGCCCGGCCGCCGCGCACCCGGCGCTGCGCCCGCGCCGTCGTGCCGACGACGGCCAATCCCGCGACCACCACCCCGATCCGCAGTGTGAGACGGGTCACACCGATGCTCCCTGATTGAAGGTGGGACACTGATAGAGGGAGTGATCCGTAAATGCAAGAGGACGGTAGAGGATGTAGAAGACGGTAGAGGGCCGCTGAGGTGGACCCTCTACCGTCTTCTGCCGTCCTCTACCGCCTTCTACTCGATCCGATACGGAATCCCCACCTCGTTCGCCCGGTAATTGTCCGCCGTGCCCTCCAGCAGCGTCGCCGCGTCGAGTGCGTCCACGAGGAACCGGTCGATCCCGGTACGCCGCGCGATCCAGCTGCGCCCGTACGTGCCATCGCCGTTGTCGGTCATCTTCAGGCGACGCCAGCTGGTTCCGCTGATCGCGGCATGCCGCACATGCAGGTACAGGAAGCTCGGCGGGGTGAACCCCGAGTTGGTCGTGTTGGTGACCGCCGCGACCACCTTCACCGTGTCCCCCAGCCGGAACCGCGGCACGCGGCTCGTGACGTCGAACAGGGCCGCCGGGTCGGTGACCTCCACGAGCAGCGTATCGTTGCGGTACACCTTCACGTCCGTCACGGTCACGGTCTGGCGGCTCGCATCCACGACCGTCCAGTCCTGGGGCGAGAGCTGGAGCACGCGCCAGCCGTGGGATCTGGAGTCGTCCCGCACCAGTACGGCCTGCTGGGTCATCCGGTCGGCCAACGGCTTGGCGGTGGGGTTGAACACGCCGTCGGCGCTGGTGTCGACCAGCAACAGCCCGTCGAAGGTGATGTCGTGCTCCACGCGCGCCGTGTCGCCCTGGATCGTCACGTCGCGATGATAGATCGGGCGAGGGCCGCCCGGGACGACACGCAGCCGGCCCCAGAACGTCGGCGCGGTGTCGGCGGTACCGGCCGCGAGGTCGGTCGCGAGGCCGGCGCCGGTGGGGGCCGCGTCGGTCGCCGTCGCGCCCGCGGCTCCGAAGTCGCTGTCCACCATGGTGCCGAGCTGCTCTTGCTCCGCGGCAACCACCTGCGCCTGCTGCGAGGAGGGCGCCGTGCCCTCGCCGCACGCGAGCAGCAGCGCGCCGGCGACGGCGGCGGCGGCGGCGGCGGCCACGGTCAACTGAACGGTGTAGCGCATGGGTGAGCGTCTCCTCTCGAAGGTGCGAAGGTCAGTCGGCACTCCGAGCGGTACAGACGCGACGGCGCGAGGGAATGTTAAGGTGTGAGGGACGTCACCAATCAGGCGGCTACGCGTGCTCCACAGGAGTGACAATAGCGCGCGTCGCGCTCGAGCGAAGTGCCGCAGCGCGAGCAGTAGCCGGGGGCGCTCGCCAGCCGGGAGCCGCACTCGGAGCAGAACTGGGCGTCGGACTCGGGGCGGGGACCGTGGGTGGGGCACCCGGGACGAGGGACGGGGGACGAGGGACGAGTGACCGCCGGGGCAAGACCCGTCCCCCGTCCCTCGTCCCCCGTCCCCGGCTCCGCGCGGAGTGCCGCTAGGGCTTCCGCGGTGTACTTGGCCTTGAGCGTTTCGTAGTCGCCGTCCGAGAGTTTTCCCGTCGCGCGATCGAATTCGATCTCTTTCAGCGACCGGAGCGCGACGGCCTGGGGAGAGAAGTCGTCGTCGGGATCCTCTCCCTCATCCGGGCCCTGTCCCCCGTCCCCCGTCCCCCGTTCCTCCGTCCCAGGACGGAGAATTGGCTCCAGTACGAAGTAGATCCCGCCCGCGGCGAGCAGGATCCCAGCCGCGAGCTCGAGCAGGCCGCTCAGGAGGGGAGCCGCTCGAGCTCGCGACGCAGGCGCGCGAACTCTTCCGGCGTGGCCCCCGCGGCGCCGACCGGCGTCGGCCCGGCTGCGGGCGCTGCCGCGCGGACCCAGCGGCGCAGCACCAGGGTCAGGGCGACGCCCGCGGCGACGATCAGCAATGACGGTGTGAAGTATCCCGCGAGGTTGAACCCCCGCTTGGGCGGCGCCATGAGGATCGCGATGCCGTGCTCGCGCACGAACTGATCGAGGATCTGCCGCCCGCTCTGCCCCTGCTGCGCCAGCGCGAGCACTCGCTGGTGCATGGCGGGACTTACGGTGCAGGTGAAGTCGGTGGTCCGGCACGTGTACACGTCGAGGTTGCAGCCGCAGGTGCAGTGAAGCTGCTTCTCGATCGCCTGGATCGCGGCGTCATTGTCCGCGGCGGTAACGGGCGGCAGCGGGCGGCCGGCGCGGGCGGGATCCCACAGGCGGCCGGATGGTCCCGTGCCGGGGAGGGAGTCGGGCTGCTGCGTTCTACGACGCCACGACGCTACGACGCTAAGAAACGCCCCCGCGCCGAGCATCAAAAAGTCGCGCCGATCAACCTGCAACGTAGCGTCGTAGCGTCGGGTCACGGTTTTTCTCCCACCAGCCGCACCGTATATCCGGCCTGGGCCCGCCGCGCCGCCGGCGACCCCCCCGGCCACATCACGATCAGTCCCCCCAGCGCCACGACCATTCCGCCGTACCACACCCACCAGACCAAGGGATTGATGGTGAAACGGAATACCGCTTGCTCGGTGCCATCGACCGTGCCGCCCAGCACGCCGTACAGGTCCTCGCGCAGCATGCTCATGATGGCCGGCTCGGTGGACGGCTGGAACGTGGGGCGACCGAGCCCGTCGACGTGCTGCCGCTTCTCGGGCGTGAGGAACCCGATCGGCTTGCCGTTGCGACGCACCTCGACCGTGGCGGCGGTGATCTGACGATTGAGTGCATCGTACTGCGAGATGCCGAGGTGCGTAAACGTGTATGTGTGGCCGTACGGACTGCGCAGCGATGCCGACTCGCCGGGGCGGAGTGTGGCTTCGGTCTCGGTCTTGAACGCCATGCCGGCGAACGCGACGAACAGGATCACGATGCCGGTGTGCACGATGTAGCCGCCGTAGCGCCGCCGGTTGCGGCCCAGCAGGCGCGCCAGGGCGAGCGGATAGGCCTCGCCGTACTGGCGGTGTCGCGCCCGGGCGCCGCGAGCGAATTCCTGCACGATCGTAGCGGCGACGAATCCGCCGAGCGCGATCGCCAGCAGGGCGTAGAGATCACGCATGCCGCCCACCAAGAGCACGAGCAGCGTGAACCCGCCGGCCGTGGCCGGTACGGCGAACTGACGTTGGAGATTGGGGAGCGACGCACGACGCCAGGCGATGAGCGGACCGATCCCGGTGAGTGCGAGCAGCGCCAGGCCGAGCGGCACATTCACCTGGTTGAAGAAGGGCGGCCCGACCGTGACCTTCGTGCCCTGAACCAGCTCCGAGAGAATGGGGAACAGCGTCCCCCACAACACCGAAAACGCGATTCCGATGAGCAGCAGGTTATTGAACAGGAAACTGGCCTCACGGCTCACCATCGACTCGAGCTGGGTCTCCGCGGTGAGCAACGGGAGACGGATCGCGTACAGGGTGAAGCTGGCCGCGGCGGCCACGACGAGGAACGCGAGGAAGAAGTAGCCCACGCTCGACTGGGTGAACGAATGCACGCTCGAGATCACGCCCGAGCGCGTGATGAACGTGCCGAAGATCGACAACAGCCACGAGCCGATGATCAGCGCCAGGTTCCATTTCCTGAGCATGCCGCGCTTTTCCTGGACCATCACCGAATGCAGGAACGCGGTCATCGTGAGCCAGGGAAGGAGCGAGGCGTTTTCGACGGGATCCCAGGCCCAGTAGCCGCCCCACCCCAGCTCCACGTAGGCCCACCACATGCCCAGACAGATCCCGATCGAGAGGAACAGCCAGGACAGAAGCGTCCACTTGCGGATCGCGACCAGCCAGTCGGCGTCGAGGCGCTTCGCGAGCAGCGCGGCGATGGCGAACGCGAACGGGATGGTGATCGAGATGTAGCCGAGGTACAGCATCGGCGGATGGAACACCATCCCCGGATTCTGCAGCTGCGGGTTCAGGCCGCTGCCGTCGAGCGGCGTGTAGGGCAGCCGCTGGAACGGGTTGGCGTGGCCGAACAGCATCACCGAGATGAAAAAGCTCGCCACCAGCGCCACGACGCCGGCCACGGTCGGGAGCAGCTCGGCGTGGCGGCGCGGCGTGAGCACCAGCGCCAGCGACCCGAACACGGACAGCACCGTGGCCCAGAAGAGCAGGCTCCCCTTTTGGCCCGCGTACAGCGCCGACCACGTGTAGAAGATCGGGAGATTGCGGCTCGTGTACGCCGCGACGTACTCGACGTTGAAATCGTGCTGGAACAGCGCCCACTCGAGCGCGAACACGGCGACGAGCAATGCGCCGCACATCGCGAACACCGCCCGCCGGGCGCTGTGCGCGAGGTCGGGCCGCGCCTGGCGACCGCCCACGAACCCGGCGAGCGCGCCCCACACCCCCACGAGCAGGGCGAGCCACAGCGCCAGGTTGCCGAGGACCGTCATCTAGGCCTTGGGAACCGATTCGTAGCGCGATCCGCACTTGGCGAGCACGTTGGTCGCGTGGATCACGCCGTCCTGCTGCAGGCGGCCCTCGACGACCACTTCGACTGAATCGGTGAACGTGTCGGGGGGAAGTCCGTGGAAGACGACGGGATAGCGCGCGCTCCCGTCGGTGACCTGGAAGCTCAGCGTCTGCGTGGCGACGTCCTTGGTGACGGAGCCGCGTACGACGTGCGCGCCGACCTTCATGCCCACGTTGTAAAACGACGGATCGACCGCGATTTTCTGCGACAACTCCGTCGGTGTGAGGAAGTACTGGCCCGTTTGCTTCACGCCCGAGGCCATCAGGTAGCCCACCGAGCCGACGATCAGCGCCGCCCCGATGGCGAACTTCGTGCCCGCGTTCATACCCAATTATACCTCCTGGCGGCGCGCGTGCTCCAGCGCCCACCGGCCCCCGCCTTCATCGGCGCGCGCCGTCGCGGAACGGCGGGTGCTCGACGCCGCGATCGGTGATGAAGGCCGTCACGTAGCGGGCCGGCGTCACGTCGAACGCGGGGTTCAGCGCGGCGGCCTCGGCGGGGGCGATGAGGCGGCCGGCCACACTCTTCACCTCGTCGGGGGCGCGCTGCTCGATCGGGATGCCAGTGCCGTCGGCGAGCGCGACGTCGATGGTGGAGGAGGGCGCGGCGCAGTAGAACGGTACGCCGTGGTGCAGCGCCAGCACCGCGAGCGAATAAGTGCCGATCTTGTTCGCGAAGTCGCCGTTCGCGGCAATGCGGTCGGCCCCGACGATCACGAGATCCACCTTCGCCTGGCGCATCAGCGATCCCGCCGCGCCGTCGGCGATCACCGTGCACGGGATGCCGGCGTGCACCAGCTCCCAGGCGGTGAGCCTCGCGCCCTGCAGCACCGGGCGCGTTTCGTCGACGAAGACCTCCACGTGGCGACCTGCACCGTGCGCGAGATAGATGGGCGCGAGCGCCGTCCCGATCCCGCCGGTGGCGAGCGCCCCGGCGTTGCAATGCGTCAGGAGCTTCGCCCCGTCGGGGACGAGCGGCAGGCCGGCCTCGCCGATGCGGCGGCACATGGCGCGGTCTTCTTCCCAGATGGCTGTCGCTTCCGCCTGGAGACGCTCCCAGACGGCCGCCCCGCCGCCCGGCGTCGCGGTCGCGACGCGCAGCATGCGGTCGAGCGCCCAACGCAGATTCACGGCGGTCGGCCGCGTAGCGCCGAGCAGCTCCGCGAGCTGGTGCACCCGCGCGAGGAAGGCCTCGCGCGGCGCCGCCCGCAGCTCGCGGGTGCCCACGACCAGACCCATCGCGGCGGCGATGCCGATGAGCGGCGCGCCGCGCACCTGGAGCGTGCGGATCGCGTCCGCCACCGCTTCGCCGCTCTCCAGATCGCGCTCGATCCGTGCCTCGGGCAGGGCGCGCTGGTCGACGATGCGCACCGCGCCGCTCGCACTCCACGCGATGGCCTGAACACTCATCCGGCCAACGTATCGGCGCGGGATGTGGACTGCAAGCAACAGGTGGACTCGAGTTGTGACGTGGCCCGGAGCTCGGTGGGTATCCGTTTTCGCCGTCGTTCACTACTCACCGGAGGGACGATGAGACAAATGCTCGCGGCTTTCATGGCCGCCGTGGCGATCACCGCCGCCGCCTGCAGTGACGAAACCGGACCGAACCGCCGCCCGTCCCCCACGCTGGCGGGCGACTCATCGGGAGACTCGACACCGTCCGGCAAACCAGGGCCGGTCGCGTCTGTCACCATCACTCCACCACTCGACACCGTTACTGTCCGAGACAGCGCCGGGTTCTTCGCCACCCTGCGCGATGCCCAAGGCAATCTTATCAGCGACTCGCACGTGAAGTGGAGCGTCGCGGACTCGACCGTGGCACGCATCGAAGGGGAGTTCGGGCAGTCCGTGATCCTGCGCGCGCTGCGGTCCGGCTCGACCCTGGTCACCGCCAAGAGTCATGGCAAGCGCGGCTCGGCGGAGCTGGTCGTGGTGGAGTCGCTGCCGCCTCCTCCGCCTGATTCCGTCGCGAGCGTGACCGTGACGCCGGCGGCCGACACCGTCGTCCGAGGCGACAGCGCGATCTTCTTCGCCCTGCTGCGCGACGCACGGGGCGACACCCTGTCCGGGCGCTCGGTGACCTGGTCGGTGAGCGATTCCACGGTGGCGCACGTGGAAGCGGCATTCGGTCAAACGGTGGTGATCCGCACCACGGGAGCGGGAGTCGCGCTCATCACCGCGACGAGCGAGGGCAAGAGCGGCTCGGCGCAGCTCAGCGTGACCGATTCCGCGCCACCGCCGCCGCCCAACGATTCCGTGGCGACGGTCTCGGTCACACCCGACACCGCCGTCGTCGCTGCGGGCGACACCGCCAGGTTCTTCGCCACACTGCGCGACGCTGGGGGAAACATCCTCTCGGGCCGGCCCGTGACCTGGTCCGTCAGCGACTCCACCGTAGCCCGCGTCGAAGCCGTTGCGGGCGAATCGGTCGTGATCCGCGCGCTGCGATCAGGGTCGTCGCTCGTGACGGCCGCGAGCGAGGGGAAGAGCGGGTCGG
>Ga0209057_1001139_pt1 | contig 22062 bp, 27 predicted proteins | sample GraSoiAngelo_146_FD_185903 | JGI IMG/M metagenome (GOLD analysis project Ga0209057, IMG submission 185903) | Grasslands soil microbial communities from the Angelo Coastal Reserve, California, USA - 14_1009_05_30cm (SPAdes) (version 2) | ecosystem: Environmental > Terrestrial > Soil > Grasslands ... | reverse complement strand
CTACGCGATCGCGATCCCGATCGGGCCCATCGCGATCCTCATCCTGCGCACAGGGATGCGGAACGGCGTTCGCGCGGCAGCGCTGGCGGGCGCTGGGACCGCGACCGCCGATCTCGTCTACGCGTCCGTCGCCATGCTGTTCGGCGCCGCCGCGGGCCGCGTCCTCGAGCCGTTCCTTCCAGCAGCGCGGATCGCCGCGGTCGTCGTGCTCGCGTGGATCGCGATCCGGACCCTGACCCAGGCGGCACGACTCGAGGACCGCGAGATCCGCGGGCCGACCTACCTGATCTTCCTCATGCTCACCCTGATGAATCCGCCGACGGTCTGGTACTTCGTCTCGCTTTCGGTCGGGCTTCCCGCGATCTCGCGAGACGTCGCCTCGCTCGCGGCATTCATCGGCGGCGTCTTCCTCGCCTCGCTCTCATGGCAGACGCTCCTCGCCGTCGCCGGCGCCACGCTCAAGGATCGGCTCTCGCCCCGCGTGCAGCGCGTGACCGCCGTCGTGAGCGCGGTGATCATCCTCGGCCTCGCGGCGCGTATCGCGGTCGGCTAGACGATCGTCGCGCCGAGCGTCTTCTCCAGCTCGCGCAGAGCGTCGCGGTGCGCCTCCTCGTCGAACGAGGTCACGCCGTCCCTCACGACCTCGACGGCGTAGCCGAGGTTGCGCGCGTCGGCGGCGGTGTACAGGACGCAGATGTTCGTGCAGTCGCCGACGAGGCGCAGCGTGTCTACCCCGCGCTCGCGGAGCGTGATGTCGAGGTCCGTGCCGAAGAAGCCGGAGTAGCGCCGTTTCGGGATGACGACGTCGTCGGGCGCCGGCGCCAGCTCGGAAACGATGCGTCCGCCCTTCGTGCCGGCGATCGCGTGCGGCGGAAACATCTGGAATTCGGCATCGCGGGGCAGATGCTCGTCCCGCAGGTACACGACCGGCTCCGCCGAGGACCGCGCGAGTGCGAGCTCGCGCTGGATCACCGGGACGATCTTCGCCATCGACGGGCCGCAGTAGAGCGCGCCGCCCTCATGGACGAAGTCCTCGATCATGTCGACGACGACGAGCGCCCGCTTCATCAGGCGCCCAGCCCGGTCGCGCGCGCCATCGCACCTCTCCGGGGCGAGCCTAGCCGAGAAAGAAAGAAGACCGGCTCTCGCCGGTCCTCATTTCAACATCGCTCTAGGGGAGATCTAGTGGTGGCAGGCCTGCGCGGTGCCGCTCCCGCCGGCGGTCTTGAAGGACTGGCCGCAGCCGCAGCTCGACACGGCGTTCGGATTACGCAGCGCGAACCCGCCGCCCATGAGCGCGTCCACGAAATCGATCTCGGAGCCCCGCAGGTACATGGCGCTCATCGGGTCGACGACGACGCGCACCCCATCCTGGTTGATGACGGTGTCGTCCTCTTCCTGTCCTTCCGCGAAGGTCATCCCGTACACGCGCAGCGCGAGATCGGTCCGACCCTGCTTTTCGAGGACCTCCTTGAGCTTGTCCGTGGCGCGGGCTGTCATCGTGACGATCGGCGTGTCCGTCGTGACGATGGGAGTCTCGATGGTCGTGGGGTCGGTCTGCTCGATCGCCAAGGTCCGCACCTCCGTCGCGTGTACGTCTGAAATGATACCCGAGAACGGCCCCTAAAACACGCCATTTTCGGCCCGAAATAGGGCTCCCTAGACTCGCTCGGGGTGGCCATCTCGCTTCACCACGCGCAAGTGTTCTATCCGCCTGGCGAGGAAGCGCGCGCCCGGCGGTTCTACACGGAGGCGCTCGGCCTCGGGGAAATCGAGCGGCCGAGCACGCTTCGCGACCACGCGGGTCTCTGGTTCTCGGCGCCGCCGGGCCACGTCCACCTGTCCGCCGACCGCGACCTCGGGCTCCATCCGAGGCGGCATTTCGCGCTTCGCGTGAGCGACCTGGACGCTGCAGTCCGCGCGCTGAAGGAGTCGGGTGCGCGCTTCGAGGAGGCGGACCCGATCCCGGGCTGGCGGCGCACCTACGTCTTCGACCCGTTCGGCAACAAGATCGAATTGGATGAGATCCGTGACTGAGCAGGCGGAACGGGCGACGGCCGAGGGCGAGTTCCACTTCTCGCCGCGCCCGAACCGCGCGGCGGAGATCGCGTGGCGCCCGTGGGGCGAGCGCGCGTTCCAGGAGGCACAGGTCACGGACAAGCCCGTGCTGCTCGCGATCAGCGCGGTCTGGTGCCACTGGTGCCACGTCATGGACGAGACGAGCTACAGCGACCCCGAGGTCATCAAGCTCGTCAACGACCGCTACGTGGCGGTCCGCGTCGACAACGACCAGCGCCCCGACGTGAACCGCCGCTACAACATGGGCGGCTGGCCGACGACGGCGTTCCTCACGCCCGACGGCGAGGTCATCCACGGGGGCACCTACGTCCCACCCGAGGCGATGCGCTCCTACCTCGACGAGATCTCCGACGTCTGGCGCGACCAGCGCGGCGACGTCGCCAAGCGGGTCGCCGAGATGCGCGAGAAGGAGCGTGAGGCCCGCGCCTCGCAGCCGGGTGACCTGAGCGCCGAGATCGTCGATGCCGTCGGGTCGATCATCCGCGGCCAGTACGACCCGCAGTTCGGCGGCTTCGGCCGCGAGCCCAAGTTCCCACAGCCCAAGATCCTCCGCTTCCTCCTCGACGAGCACCGCCGCCACGGCTACCCGGAGCTCGCGACGATGCTCCACAAGACGCTCGGCGCCATGGCGGGCGGCGGCATGTACGACCACGTCGAGGGCGGGTTCTTCCGTTACTCGACGACGCGGCAATGGGAGGTGCCGCACTTCGAGAAGATGCTGGAGGACAACGCGGAGCTGCTCGCCGTGTTCGCCGAGGCGCACCGCTCGTTCCCGGGCGCGGGCTACGACCGCGTGGTGCGCGACGTCGTGCGCTGGATGGACGCGACGCTCTGGGACACGGACGGCGCGTACTTCGCGGGGTCGCAGGACGCCGACGAGCACTACTACTCACTCGAGGCGGCGGAGCGCGCGAAGCACGGGGCGCCCTACGTCGACCGGACGCTGTACGCGAGCTGGAACGAGCTCGCGGCGTCCGCGTACTGGGCGGCGTTCAACGCGCTCGGGGACGCCCGGCTCGATGAGCGCGCGCAAGCCGTCGTGCGGACCGTCGGCACGCGCCTCTGGGACCGTGAAGCGAAGAGCCTTTACCACTACGACCGCGGCGAGGGTCGGCGGCTGCCCGACCTTCTCGGCGACCTCGTGGCCAGTCTCGCCGCGAATCTCGACGCCTACGAGACCGGGCTGCACCCGGGCGCGCTCGGAGGCGCGCGTCGCACCGCGCTCACGATGCGCGAGCGGCTCGAGGACGCCGAGACCGGCGGATTCTGGGACCGTCCCGCCGGGGGCGAGCCGGGGCGCCTCGGCACGCGGGAGAAGCCGATCGAGGAGAACGCGCTCGCCGCCGACGGGCTCCTCCGGCTCGCCGCGCTCACCGGTGACGACCGCTGGCGCGAGACCGCGGTGCGGGCCCTGCGCGCGTTCGTCGGCGAGTACCGCCGCTGGGGCCAGTTCGCCGCGGCGTACGCCGGCGCGGTCGCGCGGGCGCTCGCCGAGCCGCTCCTCATCACGGTCGTCGGTCCCGGCGACGACGAGACCGCGAACGCCCTCTGGCGTGCGGCGCGGGCCGCGGTCCATCCGGCGCGCGCGATCGAGCGGCTCGAGCCAGCGCGGGATGCCGACCGCATCGGCGCGCTCGCCCTCCCCAAGGACCGCGTGGCGGCGTACGTCTGCGTCGGCACGGTCTGCTCGGCGCCGCTCGCCGACGAGGCAGCGCTCGCCCTGGCGGTCGCCGAGGCGGCGGCGAAGGTGGCCGGCCGGGCGTAGGCACGCGTCCTGCGCCGCGATCTCTCGTGGTCACGTCGGCCGAGAAAGGGACGCTCGTCGCGGCTTTTCCGGATCAGGAACGCGCGAGCGAGGCCGCGCACGCGCTCGACGCGGCGGGCTTCCCGCCGGACCACGTCGGCCTCGTCGCCGGCAACGTCCGGCAGGCCCGCGAGGCGACCGGGGGCTTCAGCGTGCAGGGCGCGATCGCCGGCGCCATCGTCGGCGCCTTCTTCGCCGTGGCGCTCGTGGTCTTTGGCGGCGAGGCCATGCGCGCGAACCTCGTCGCGGTCTTCCTCGGAGCGCCCGCGCTCATCGTCGCGTTCGCCGCGATCGGCGCGCTCTTCGGGCGCGCGAAGCTCTTCAAGCCGCGGCGTTACGAACGCTACGAGCGCGTCGTCGGGATGGGCGATGCGCTCGTCACGGTGAGCGGGCCGAGCGCCGAGCTCGCTCGCGCGCGGACTCTTCTGGAGCGCCATGGCGCGACGGCGATCCGTCGCGAAGACACGGGCGAGGCCGTCTAGGAGACCGCCGCTCCCCGCACGTACACGCCCGCGGGCCGCTGGAGCAGCGCGAGGTCCTTGAGCGGATCGCCGTTCACGAACACGAGGTCGGCGTCGCAGCCGGCCCCGATGTGCCCTGCGTTCTCGCGGCCGATGACCGCGGCCGCGGCGCTTGTCGCCGCGGTGAGCACCTCTTCCTCCGACAGGCCGCACTCGGCGAGGAGCCGCAGCTCGACGGCGTAGCGCTCGTGCCGGTTGAAGGGCGAGCCCGCGTCGGTGCCGGCCGCGATCCGGACGCCGGCCTTGCGCGCCAGGCGCACTCCCTCGCGATGCCGCTCGCTCACGGCGCGCGTCCGCTCCACCACGACCGGCGGCAGCGTCGCCGCGTTCTCGAGGATGAAGTGCACCGCGCAGAGCGTGGGGACGATCGGGATGTCGCGCTCCTTGAGGTCGCGGACCGTCCGCTGGTCCATGAGCGTGGCGTGCTCGATGGAGTCGACGCCCGCCTCGGCCGCGATGCGCATGCCCCCGACGCCGTGCGCGTGCGTGGTGATCCGAAGGCCCGCCTTGTGCGCCTCCTCGACCGCGGCCGTGGTCTCGTCGAGCGTGAACTGCGAGACGTCGGGCGGGGCGCCCTCGCCGAGGATGCCGCCGGTCGAGAAGATCTTCACGACCTTCGCGCCCGCGTGCACCTGCTCGCGCACGGCCTTGCGCACTTCGTCAGGGCCGTCGGCGATCCGGCCGACCTCGAAGCCGTGACCGCCCGTCGAGGTGATGCCTCGTCCGGCCGCCACGAGACGCGGGCCCTCGACGAGACCCCGGTCGATCGCGCGCCCCAGGTCGATGACCATGGCGCCGTTCGCGCCGAGGTCGCGGATGGTCGTCACCCCGGCGCGCAGCGCCGCGCGCGCGTTGCGGAAGGCCTTCAGCGCGGCGAGCGAATCGCTCTGGCGCACCTCCGCGGAGAAGTTCGGCTCGCCGTCGAGCGTGAGATGCGCGTGACAGTTGATGAGTCCGGGAAGCGCGAAGCGGCCCGGCGCCTTCCGCAGCTCGGAGCGCTCGCCGTGCGGGGTCTTGGGCACCGCGCCGCGCTTGCCGGCCCACGCGATCGTGCCGTCGGCGACGACGATCGCGGCGTTGCTCACGACGCGTTCGCCGTCGAAGAGACCGTCGACCTCGAGGACCGTCCGCATCGCGCGCAGTATCGTCCACCGATGCCCCTGCCGCTCATCGAGCGTCTTCGCGCGCGCGGCTTCGTCCCGCCCGATTACGCCGGGCACGGCCTGCTGAACGTCGCCGCGACGGTGCTCGACATCCTCGGCGCGCGCGAGGGCGACGATCCCCCGCCGCTCGCCGACCTGGATCCGGCGCTGCGCGACGGCGTCACGCACGTCGTCGTGATCCTCGCCGACGGTCTCGGCGCTCGTCAGCTCGAGCGGCTGTGCGCGAGCGGCGACACGCCGTTCCTCGCGTCGCTCGTCGAGCGCGCGAAGCGCCGCGACCGTGGCCAGCTCCTCCAGGCACGCACGATCTTTCCTTCGACCACGGCGGCGGCCATCACGACGCTGAACACCGCGCGCACGCCACAGGAGCACGGCAACCTCGCCTACTTCGTGTGGCTCGAGGAGTTCGCGCAGGTCACGCAGATGCTCCGCTGGGGTCCGGGCATCACGCGCCGCGGCTCGTACTTCGACGACCCCGCGCTCGATCCGGCCACGTACGCGAAGGTCGCCTCGATCCACGGCCGGCTGCGCGACCGTGGCGCGGCGTCGTATCTCATCGAGCCCGAGGCGTTCCGCCAGGAGGCGATGACGCGGATGCACGCCTCGGAGGCGACGTACTACGGTTACTTCCTCCCGTCGGCGATGGGCGTGCAGCTCCGGCGGATCCTGGCGCAGCGTCCGCACGGGAGCGCCCCGGCCTACGTGTACGCGTACTGGGCGGGCATCGATACGGCCGCGCACCAGCACGGGCCACGCTCCGCGGAGCAGGCCGCCGAGGCGGCCATGTTCGATCTCGACCTGCAGCGCGCGTTCGCGGGAGACCAGTACGGCGACACGCTCGTGCTGCTCACCGCCGACCACGGCCACGCGGCGACGGACCCGAAGGATCTCGTGGATCTCGTCGGTGACCAGCAGCTCGGGGCGCTCCTGCGCAACCCGCCCGCCGGCGAGCCGCGCTGCGTCTTCCTCCACACGGATCAGCCGGACCGCGTGAAGCAGCATTTGGAGCGACGCTGGCCGGAGACGTTCTTCGTCTTCGACCGCGAGGAGGCGCTCGCCGCGGGCCTCTTCGGGCGCGGCGATCCGGACCTCGTCCGTCGCCGCGTCGGAGAGGTCTGCGCGCTGCTCGACGGCGATCGCGCGGCGGCGATCGTGAAGGTCGACGGTCAGATCTTCCGGCACTACGGGTCGCACGGCGGGATGACACCGGACGAGATGGACATCCCGGTCCTGGCCTGGCGCGCCTAAGATTCCGCGCGAGTGGCGACGACCTCCTACCTCACGGACGTGGCTGGCGGGCCCGTCGCGGCGGCCGCGTTCGAAGACGACGACGCCGCGGTGACCGCGGTGACGATGCTCCGCGATTCCGGCGTCCGCGAGCAGGACATCTCGGTGGTCGCGGCCGATCCGCGGCGGGCTGCGAACGTCGCGGGCGACCGGGCCTGGCTTCCCGGAAAGGCCTGGAACGGCCTTGTCGATCGGCTTGCGCGCCTCGTGCCCGGCGGCCCGCTGCCCAAGGAGCTCCGTCAGCGCTACGGCGAAGCGCTGCGCAAAGGGAAGATCGTCGTGGTGGTCGCGGCGGACGGTCAGCCGCCCGACACGATCGCCGCGCTCCTCGCGCAGGCGCGCGGCGACGACGTCCAGCAGTGGTGGCAGAGCCCGACGCGCCTCTTCGCGCCTCCCGAGCTCGCGGGACCGTTCTAGGCGAAGCGTGCGCGTCGTCCGTTTCGCGCCGAGCGGCAGGACCCGGAGCCACGCGCAGATCTTCTCCGGCCACGTGGAGGCGCAGACCGCGGTCGGCGGCGAGATCAGCAAGGACCTGCGCGTCTCCGAGATCGCGTTCAAGGACGGCGCGCGCAACCGCTGGCACGTTCACACGACCGATCAGGTCCTCGTGGTGACGGAAGGCGAGGGGATCCTCGCGGGCGACGGCGAGCAGCACGACCTCGCGACCGGCGATGTCGCGTTCATCCCCGCGAACACGAGGCACTGGCATGGCGCGAAGCCGGGGAAGGACATGACGCACTGGTCCATCCTCGGCCCCGCGGACACGAAGATCGCGGACTAACCGCGGGAGCTAAACGGCCACCGTTCGGTGCGTGTCATCGTCGGAGGACGCGTCCGGTCCAGATCCAGAACGCCGGGCCGAGCACGACCGAGGCAAGCCCGCCCGAAACGAGGACGAGGTTCTCCGCGGCCGCGACGGTCGCGACGAAGAGGAGGACGAGGTCGACGCCGTCGACGATCGCGAGCGTCGCGAGCTCCCGCGGGAATCCGAGGCCGGCGAGTCCGAACGTCGCGAACCCGCGCGGATCCGTGGGCGCGAGGTCGGGCACCTCGATCGCGCCGACCTCCGCGAGCGCCGAATACACGCCGTGCGTTGCCGACAGGAGCGCGTACCCGACGCCGAGCGCCGCGAGCCACCTGCCGTCGAGCGCCGCGATGCGGCCGGTGACACCCACGATCGCGATCGTCGCCGAGAGCCCGCCTGCCGCGATGAGCGCGTTCGCGAGCGCTGACGCGCGGTGCGCCTCGGGATGGCCGTGGACGAGGCCGAGGAATACCGCGGCGTACGCGAGCGAGAAGAAGGCCACGAAATACGCCTGCAGCCCCGCGCGGCGGGAGAAGTCGCGGTCGCCCTGCACCGCGCGGGATTCTACGGAGGGCTAGACCTCGCGCGCGCGGAAGCTCCAGACGGCGAGCGCGAGGACCCCCGCGATCCACGCGACCGACCACACCAGGTACGCGCTGGGCGGGGGCGTCGCCGCGAAGAATGGATTGCCTGCCGCGGCGGGTCCGGCGTTCGCGAAGCCGGCGATGACGGCCGCGGGCTCGAGGCTCCAGACCGCGCCGCGCCAGAGCCCGTCGGTCGGAAGGATGAGCTTCGTCGCCGTCCCGACGTGCGTGATCGTGTCGTTCGCGAACGCGGTCCCGACGCCCTCGACGATGCCGCCGATCCACGCGATGCCCGACGCGATCACGGCGACGACGCCGCCGACGATCCCCGCGAGCCGCGTCGAGAGCGCGAGCGCCAGGGTGATGATCACCGCGCCCTCGCCGAGGACGAAGGCGAGGAACTCGATCGGATGCGGCGGCGCGTAGCCGGTGACGGCGCGTACCGCGAGCAGCTCGACCACGCCGGCGCCGATCCCGTAGCCTGCGAGCAGTGCGACCAGCCCGAGCCACTTGCCGAGGACGTACTCGGCCCGCGCGATGGGCCGCGCCAGGAGCGCGAGCGAGATCCCGGACTCGACCTCGGCCGAGATCGCCGGCGCCGCGACGAACGCCGACGAGAGCATCACCGCCTGGCTGAACATGAACATCACGAGGATGAGCAGCTGCGAGGTGATCGCGGTCTGTTGCACCGGCGGGAGTGGCTGACCGCCAGTCCGCAGATCCGCGATTCGCGAGAAGCCCCAGACCGTGAGCGCGATGACGACGAGCGTCAGCGCGACGAGCGCGAAGAGCAGCTTGCGCCGGGAGGCCTCGCGGAGGATCTCGCGCGCGACGACGAGGCTGGGCATCACTGGCCGAGGAGCCGGAGGAAGCGCTCCTCGAGCGATTCGTGCTGCGGCTCGACGCTGTACACCCGCGCGCCCGCGCGGACCGCGTCCGCCACGAGCTCGGGGACGCGCTCGGGATCGATGCCCCGCACGAGGAGCTCGCCGTCGCCGCCGTCGAGCTCGCCGTAGCGCGCGAGGGCGGCGCGTCCCTCGCGCGTCAGTCCCGCGATGCGCAGGCGGACCGCGTTCGCGCGTAGCAGCTCGTCGAGCGTCCCCTCCGCGACGACGCGGCCGCGGTCGATGATCGCCACGCTGTCGCAGACCTGCTCGACCTCGGTGAGGAGGTGCGAGTTGAGGAACACGGTCGTCCCGAGCTGGCGCAGCCCGCGGATGATCTCGCGCACGTCGTGGCGGCCCACCGGATCGAGTGCGCTCGTGGGCTCGTCGAGCAGCACGAGCGCGGGCCGCCCGATGAGCGCGACGCCGAGGCCGAGGCGCTGCTGCATCCCCTTCGAGTAGGTCCCGACGCGGCTCGTCGCGCGGTCCGCCAGGCCGACGGTCGCGAGAACGTCCCCGATCTCGCGCTCCCAGCGCGCGCGCTCGACGCCCGCGAGCTCGCAGTGCAGGGCGAGGACCTCGCGCGCGCCGAGCCACGGCTGGTAGCGGAAGAGCTCGGGCAGGTAGCCGATGCGGCGGCGCGCCCCGCGGGACCCGAGCGGCTCTCCAAGGACAGCCCCGGTCCCCGACGTGCGCGTCGCGAGGCCGAGGAGGAGCTTCACCGCTGTCGTCTTGCCCGCGCCGTTCGGGCCGAGGAAGCCGTAGACCTGGCCGACGCGCACGGACATCGTGAGCCCCGCGAGCGCGACGACGCTCCCGTAGCGCTTCGCGAGGTCGCGCGTCTCGATCGCGAGCGATCCGCTCACTATTTGAGCGAGTTCGCGACCGCCAGCACCTGTGATTCCGTGAGCGTACCGAGCACCTCGAACATCATGCCGCCCTTCTGCCAGATGACGGCGCTGCCGAGGCCCGTGGAGTCACCGATGAAGAGCCCGTCCACGCCCTGGACCTTCACCGGGTGGGAGATCGCGAGCTCGGCGGGCACCGGCACCGGCAGCGTCGACGAGGGATCGGTGATCGCGCGAAGTGCGGCCGCCAGCTGTGGCGAGATGCCCGGCTGCTGAAGGAGGTAGCCGCGCAGCTCGTCGACGGTGACGCCGTCGCTCGTGACCGTCGGCGCCTTGGCCTGACCGATGACGAGCGTCGGGATGCCGCCCAACGTGCCGCCCGCCGAGCCGGTCGGCCCGGTCGTCGTCGCGGTCGGATCCGTCGCGCCCCACACCTGGATCGCCGCGGGGCCGCCGGTGATCGTGAGCTTCGCGCCGTCCACGTCCTTGGGCAGCGGCGGGATGGTGCGACCCGCCTTCGCGGCGGACGCACGCGCGGCCTCGGCGCTGAACGTGAAGGTCGCGGTCGACCGGTTGATCACGCCGTAGCGCGCGGTGCCCGTGACGCCCTGAGGGAGCGACGACGGAGCGAGCACGTCGAATCCGGCGGCCGCGGTCGCCGCGGGGAGCGAGCGGACCTCGCGCGGCTGCGGCGGGGTGGTCCAGGCGAAGGTCCCGTACGCGCCGATGCATTCCTCGAGGCGCTCGCCGCGGCACGCGCCGCCGAGCTGCGCGAGGTCGGCCTGGCTGACCGGGACGGCGGTGACGCTCTTGGGCTCGAAGATCGTGAGGACCGTCCCCGCGACGCCGGAGAGCGCGAGCGCGCTTGCCACGAGGACGACGGTCGCCGCCGCCGCGAGGCCCTGGACGCCGCGCGTGGAGATGCGCCGGCCTGGCGGCGCGACCACCGGGGTCAGGCCTTCGCGCGCGACGCTCGCGCGCAACCGCTCGAGCCCGCGCTCCGTGTCGGTGCGCGGCTCCTCGGTCCCCAGCGCTCGCTCGATCTCGTTCGCGTTCATCGCAGTTCCCTCCGGAAGGCCTCTTCCGCGCGTCGCAGGAGCGTGCCGACGCTCGACGCGCGGACGTCGACGGCGGCGGCGATCTCGGCGTAGCTGAGCCCGGCGTAGCGGAGCGCGAGGATCGTCGCGTCGCGCTCGGGGAGACGCGCGAGGATCGCGCGCACCTCGTCCCGCGTCTCGGCGGCCTCCACGGAGTCCGCGGGATCGGGAGAAGCGGCGTCCTGCGGGATCGCCTGCGCCGCCTCGCGCGTCGTCCGCCGCGACCGCGAGCGAAGCGCGTTGAGCGCCGTATGCGCGGCGGCGGCGTGGAGCCAGGCCGCGGCGTAGTCCGCGGTCGCCGGATGCGCGCGATAGAACGCGAGGAACACCTCTTGAGCGACGTCCTCCGCTTCGTCCTGGTCGGCCACCACGCGGAACGCCACGCGGACGACGCGCGCGTACTCGGCGCGGAAGAGGCGCTCGAACGCGGCGGGCACCGCGGCCGCTCGGTCGCGGCCGTGCCGCGGAGCCGAGAAGTGTGACAAGGGCGGCGTCCTCGACGGCGTATTCGGCCTTTTCGTCCCCTGGCGGGTCGGGAGCCGGCGCCTGCGCGTACCACTCGAACGCGCGCCGCAACCCTTCCTCTCGGCCGACCACCTCGGCGTATCCGAGCTCGCGCCGGATCCGTTCGGTCGAGCCGACGAGGTGCTGCTCGTACGTGATGTGCGCGTCATCGCGCAGGTGCGCGGGAAGGCGCTCGTTCTCGGCGGCGACGAGCTCGCCCTTCCAGCCCATCACCTGTGCCATGAGCGCCGCCCACTCGCGGTACGAGAGCGCCTGCTCCTCGGCGACGTTGTACACGCGGCCGACCGCGCGCTCGTTCGTCGCGGCGAGCACGATCGCGTGCGCGACGTTCGCGAGGTGTGTGCGCGAAGCGCGGAATGCCCACGCGCGCTCGGTCATGAGGATGGCGGGGCGGCCATCGGCCATCCGCTTCCATTCCCCGTAGAACCGGCGCTGGGTGTCGCGCTCGCCGTGGATCATCCCCAGGCGCACGACCGTGCCCGCGATTCCGGGCGTGCCGAGGACCGCGCGCTCGACGAGGATCTTGTCGTACGCGTCGAGCCAGGGCGGCCTTTGCCCGATGCCGGCCGGCGTGTGGTCGCGATAGGGATAGAGGTGCTCGCGAAGCGGCGAGTCCTCCGTCAGCGGTAGCTGCTCGAGCGGTCCCGGCTCGCTGCTCTGGAGACGGCCGTACGCGCGATACACGTCCATGCTGCTCACGGCGAGCACGCGCGCCGCGATCCCGCGGACCGCATCGACCGTCCCGCGGGCGTCGGCCTCGGTCATCGCGCGCATGTCGATGGCGACGTCCGGGCGGAAGCGCGCGAAGGCGTCGCGGTGGTCGCGGATCCGCGAGCGATCGCCGTGGACGTGCGCGACCTCTCCGAGCTCGAGCTCGTGCTCGCCACGGTGGAAGATCGCGACGTCGTGGCCGACCGCGAGTAGCCCGCGGACGACCGCCGGGCCGATGAAGCCTGTCCCGCCGACGACGAGCGCCCGCATACGTCGATTGTCCGCCAGGGCCGGCGGTACGCTCTGCGCCGCATGGAGCTCGCCGTCTGGGCCGTCGCGGCCCTGATCGCGTTCGGCCTCACCGTGCTCGCTGTCGGCCTGGCCCTGCCGATCGACCACGTGGCCATCCGGACGGCGACGTTCCCCGCGGAGTCGCAGGCGCTCTGGGACGCGATCCACGATCCCGCGCTCGCGCGTGCGGCCGCGGGCGAGGTCGAGACAGAGGAGATCGAGTCCGTGCCGCCCAAGCTGCTCGTCACGAAGGTCGTGGGCGAAAAGGCATTCGGCGGGACCTGGACGTTCGAGATCGGACCGGCCGAGCGTGGCAGCACGCTCACGATCACGGAGCGGGGCGAGGTCTACAACCCGATATTCCGGTTCGTCTCGCGGTTCGTGATGGGCCATCACCGCACGATCGACGCGTACCTGTCGCGGCTGCGCAGGCGCTTCGCGGCGTAGCTCGGACGCCCGTCCGACGACCGGACGCCCGTCGTGTTCTGGCATCCACCTTGCGTTTCTCTGCGCTCGAGATCGCGGAGAAGAGGAGCTCGCATGGATGGACTGAGCCTGCTCAAGGAGGACCACGACAAAGCGAAAGAGGCGATAAGGAAGATCGAGGGGACGAACGACCGGGCGACGAAGGAGCGAGAGGAGCTCTTTCAGGCGCTCGTCGACGACCTCGCGGTCCACGAGCGCATCGAAGAAGAGATCTTCTACCCCGCGCTCGAGGATCAGCCGAAGACGAAGGACCTGATCCTCGAGTCGTACGTCGAGCACGACGTCGTCGACACGCTGACCGACGAGATCTCGACCATCGAGGCCGGCGACGAGAAATGGCTCCCGACCTTCAAAGTGTTCAAGGAGAACCTGGAGCACCACATCAAAGAGGAGGAAGAGGAGCTCTTCCCCAAGGTCAAGGACATTTTCTCCCGGGAGCAGCTCGAGGACCTCGGCAACAAGATGGCGGCCCTCAAAGAGGTCGCGCAGCAGGAGCTCATGGAAGAAGCGAGATAGGGAGGCCACAGATGCCGAAGCTCAAGAAGTCGATCGAGGTGGCCGTGCCGGTGCGCGTCGCCTACGACCAGTGGACCCAGTTCGAGGAGTTCCCGCGCTTCATGGAAGGCGTCGAGTCCGTGAAGCAGCTCGATGACAGGCGCCTGCGCTGGCGCGCCAACGTCGCCGGGAAGGTCGAGGAGTGGGACGCGGAGATCGTCGAGCAGACGCCCGATCGCGTGATCTCGTGGCGGAGCACCTCGGGCGCGCGGAACGAGGGCATCGTGCTCTTCACACCGCTCGACTCGGGCAAGACGAAGATCGAGCTCGACCTCCACTGGGAGCCGAAGGACGTGACCGAGCGCGTCGGCGACGTGCTCGGCGCCGAGGACGTGCGCGTTCAGGGCGACCTCCAGCGGTTCAAGGACTTCGTCGAGAAGCGCGGCGCCCCGACCGGGGCGTGGCGCGGCGAGATCCACGGCGAGCGAGTCGAGGCGGACGAGGAGGCCGGCACCGGCTCTCGCGGCTGACCCGGGGACGAGACTGCCTTGGCACGCCCGCTGCTCTAGCGGCTTGAACGATGCTCGCCACAGCTGATCTCGCGACGGTCGACCGCTATTACCGGACGGTGGCGCCGTTCTACGCGGCGGAGATGCGGCTGCGGACCGATCTCGACGAGTGGCGCGGGCTCGCGTGGCGCCTCGCCGCGCGGCGCATCCTCGACCTCGGATGCGGCGACGGCCGCGTCGCGCGGGCTCTCCTCGCGGACGACCCGGATCGCGAGGTCGTTGGCGTCGACTGCGGCCGCGCGCTCCTGGGCGACGATCCGCCGTTCACGTTCGTTGAGGCGGACATGCGCGACCTTCCGCTCGACGAGGAGTTCGACCTCGTCCTCGCGGCGAACGATCCCTTCGTACACCTCCTGAGCGACGCCGACCGCGGGCGGGCGATCGCGGAGGCGCGGCGGCTCCTCGCGACGGGCGGTCTGCTCGTGATCGACGGCCTCTACGTACCGCCGCAGGACGACATCGTCGCCGCCGGCGACGGTCTCGTCCGCGAGCGGCATCTCGACGATGGCACGTACGTGCATGAGCTGTGGCGCGCAACGGGAGAGCACCGCTACGAGACGCTCTATCGCTACGAGCGCGATGGCGACGAGACCGAGGCGCGCGCCACGGTCCGCGCCTGGCATCCTGGCGAGAGCGCACTGCACGACAACGCGGCGCGCGTGGCGGGCGGCCTCGACGAGCGCGACTTCGATCCGTGGGAGGGACGCCTCGTCGCGGTCATCGCAGGCTGGTCGTGAAGCTCCGCCACCCGGTCGTGCGCGGGCATCCGCTGCACGCGATCGTCACGGACGGACCCATCACCTTGATCCCGCTGGCGCTCGCCGCCTCCGTCGCGGCGCGCGCTCGGTCCTCGCGCGAGACCCGCTTCGCGGATGACGCCGCGCAGCGCCTCGCGCTGGCGTCGATCGTTCCGGCGGTGCTTCTCGGCTGGTGGGACTGGCTCACCATTCCCGGCGACCACGAGGCGCACTCGCCGGCGACGCTCCACGGTCTGGTGAACAGCGCGGCCGCGGCCTGCGTGGTCGGGGCGCTCTGGCGTCCGCGGCGTGCGGAGCTCCTCGCCCTCGCGGCGGCGACGATCGCCGTCGGCGGCTGGCTCGGTGGGGACCTCGTGTACGCGCTCGGATGGCGCGTCCGCAAGGCCGAGCTGTTCGAGCAGATCGAGGAGGGGCGCTCGCGCGCGGAGGCTGAGGAGATCATCCGCGAGCACGAGCGGAACGACACCTTCCTCGCGAGCGCCTAGACCCCGCGCGGCTCCCCGGCAAGCACGGCTTCGTAGCCGTCCAGCATCGCGGCGAGCGTGAATTCCTCGGCGCGCCGCCGGCAGGCCGCCCGCTCGACCGAAGCGGTGCGGTGAAGCGCCAGCGTGAACGCGAGGACCGCCTCCTCCTCGACGAGGACCCCGACCGTGTCGTCGACGAGCTCGCGAAGGCCGCCGCGCGCCGAAGCGACGACGGGCGTCCCGGCAGCCAGCGATTCGAGCGCGACGATCCCGAACGGCTCCTCCCAGCGCACCGGCATGCAGGTCGCGCGCGCGGCGCCGAAGATACGGTGCAGCTCGGAGCGCGGGCGCGGGCCCACGTACATGGCCCCCACGACACCGTCGCCGAGCCGCCAGTCGGGCGCCTCGTGGACGTGCGGTGCGACCGCGCGGTCGTAGAACTCGCGGTCGTAGATGCCACCGACGATGAGGAGCGGCATCCCGGCCGCGCGCGCGGCCTCGATCGCGAGGTCCGTTCCTTTCTCCGGTGAGACCCGTCCCGCGGCGACGACGAACCGGCCGCCGTCGCCGAAGGGGACGGCCGAGACGTCGATGCCGTTCGGGATCACGACGTCCACGTCCACGCCCGCCGCCTGCCAGGCCTCCGCGTTCGCGCGCGACACGGTCGTGAAGCGCGCGTCCGTCGAGCGTCGGGCGGCGGCAACCACGCCGCGATCGACCGGCGGCAGGTGCAGCGTGTGCACGACGCGGCAGCGCGCCCCTATGAGCGCCTCGAACGCGGGCGCGTCGTAGGCGTGCGCGTGCGCGACGTCGACCTCGTGCTCGTCGAGCCACCGGCGCGCCCGGCCGAACGCCGCGTGCTGCGCGGGCTCGTCCGCGCGCTCCTGCGCGAGCAGCGCGGCTGGCCGCAGCGTCCGCGCGTCGACGCCGAGATCGAGCACGCGCACGCTGGGCAGGTAGGACCCCGTCGCGGCCGCGAGCGACACCTCGTGACCGCGTGCCGCGAGCCCCCGCGCGATGTCGGCCAGGATCGCCTGGGCGCCGCCGATATGGACCTGCCGCTCGTCGATCGGGGCGACGAACGGCGCGAGCTCGAGGATCCTCAGGCGGGCTTCTGAGCGGGCAGGAGCGAGAGGAACTCCTGCCGGACCTTGTCGTCCTCGAACGCGCCGAAGAGCGCGCTCGTCGTCGTGACCACGCCCGGCTTGCTGACGCCGCGCATCTCCACACAGAGGTGTCGGGCCTGCAGCACGACCATCGCGCCGGCCGGCGTGAGTCGATCGCGCAGTAGGGCGAGGATCTGCTCGGTCATCCGTTCCTGGATCTGCGGTCGCCGCGCGTAGTGCTCGACCGTCCGCGCGAGCTTGCTCAGGCCGACGATGCGCTCGCGCGGGATGTAGCCGACGTGCGCCGAGCCGAAGAAGGGAAGGAAGTGATGCGCGCAGAGAGAGTAGAACGGGACGTCGAGCACCGTGACCATCTCCGAGTAGCCCTCGCGGTTCGGGAACGTCCGCAGGCGCGGCTCCTCGGTCATCAGGCCCGCGAAGAGCTCGCGGTACGAGCGCGCGACGCGCAGATGCGTGCCGGCGAGGTTCGGATCGTCGAGGTCGAGGTCCAGGGCCTCGAGCACCTTGCGGAAGGCGTCCGCGACCCGGCGCGTCTTCGCGTCGAGGCGGCCGGACTCGTCGTCGAGCTCGAGGCGATGGATCGCCACTAGAGCACTCCCTCCGCGGGCATGACGACGATCTCGTCGATGCTCGTGGTCTCTGGCTCGGCGGCCGCGCGCAGGATCGCGCGCGCGACGTCGTCGGGCCGCAGCATCCGCGAGCGGTCGAGCTCGGTGCCGCCCGCGCGGTCCCAGAAGGGCGTGTCGACCGCCCCGGGGATGATCGTCGTGACGCGCACGCCCTCGCGCCGCACCTCCTCGGCGACGACCGCCGCCAGCGCGCGCACGCCGGCCTTCGACGCGGAGTACGCGGCGCTCTGGGCGAATGGTCGCGTCGCGGCGATCGAGGCGATCGCGAAGAGGTGACCCCGCGCGCGGCGGACGTGCGGCAGGGTCTCGCGGAACACGAGGAACGTACCGGTGAGGTTGGTGTCGAGGATCTCGCGCCACTCGTCGGGCGGCGTGTCCTCGACCGCCGCGAACCGGCCGAGCCCCGCGGCGGGGACGACGAGGTCGATGCCGCCCATCGCCTCCGCCGCGTCGCGCACGGCGCGCGCGACCTGGCGCTCGTCGCGGACGTCGCAGGCGTGGCTCGTGGCGCGGCCGTCGAGGCGCCGCGCGACATCCGCGAGGCCTTCGCCGTTCCGAGCCACGAGCGCAACGCGCGCTCCGGCTTCGACGAGCATGCGCGCGGTCGCGGCACCGATCCCGCTGGAGGCGCCGGTGACGAACGCCCTTCTTTGTTGCAGGGGACGCATCCCCTGCCACCCCTCTGGCGAAGGGGCTACGCCCCCTCGCGACCCCCGCAGCCTCGTCATCGGGAGGGTCCCGCGTACGCGAACGCGGAGCGCGGCGTTTCGTAGACGACCACTCGCGCGAGGCCGACGACGTCCGGTGCGATGAGCTCCCAGATCCGCTCGGCGATCCGCTCCGCGGTCGGCTGCACGCGGTCGAACGGCGGGACCTCGGCGTTGAGGTAGCGGTGATCGAAGAGCCGCAGCACCCGCGCAGCGACGGCCTCGTCGAGCGCCTTCACGTCGGCGACGAGGCCGGTCCGCGGGTCGGGCTCGCCCGCCACCGTCACCTCGAAGCGGTAGTCGTGCCCGTGCGGCTGCGGGTTCGCGCACTTGCCGTAGATCCGTCGATTCTCGGCGTCGTCCCGCTGCGGATCGGCGAGCCGGTGGGCCGCGGAGAACGCGTAGGCGCGCGTGACCTCCACGGCACCCCCTTCGCGGCGGTCGGCCCAGAGACCGTCGTTCTCGGCGACGCGGACGCCGAGGAGCCGCGCCTGTTCGAGGCGTGAACGCACGTGGGGTGCCAGCGCGCCGAACAGCGCGACCGCCAGCGCCTCGGTCGACGGCTCGCGGTCCCCCAGCGCGGTGTACTCGACGTCGAGCCGGCGGTGGTCGAGCGGGGCCACCGCCTCGCGCAGCAGGTCGTCGAGGCTGCGGAAGTCGACGAGGAAGTGCGTGCAGGGGTCGATCGACCCGGCGATCGTCGCCGATACGACGTAGTTGTGCCCGTGGAGCCGCGAGGCGTGCCCGTAGCGGTCCGCGGGCGTCCCCTCTCGTCCGAAGCGATGCGACGCCTCGAACCCCCGCGACCGGGTGACGGCGACCTCGCCGGGGGCGACGAGCGCGAGGAAGGCGGGGACAGGCTCGGCCATCCCTGACAGTGCCAGCAGGTGACATGCCCTGCGCATGCCTGCGAGCGCCGGCTCGCTCGGCCACCGCGATCCCCATCTGAGACGCGGGGCTCCCCCGTACGCGGGAGGGCGGGGGATATGAGTAAAGTCGGCGTCGCTGTTCTCTTGACACGTGGACCGCACGACCGTCGAGCGCATCTTCCGGGACCGTATCGAGCTCGAGCGCAAGGCGCTGGAGCAGCGGTCCATCGCTCTCGACACGCTCGCCGAGGAGGTCGCGCGGGCACGCGTGCTCGCGAAGTCGTGGCGATCGCTCCTCGAGGCCTCCCATGACGTTCGCCGCATCGCCGAGGGGCTTCGCGGGTCCGACTAGGGCGCTCGGTGGGCTCCCCAGGAGCTCCTCGATCACCCACGGCGCCTTCTGTCGACGCGCAGCAGAGGCCTAGTCTGACGCGGCCCCGGCACCCGTCGTCGGCACGTGCACGCGCCGCCCGGCCGGAAGGAGTCCGTTCACCAGAGAGACGCCGAGCAGGATGAGGGCGAGCCCGGCGAGCAGGCCCGGCCCGACCGGCTCGCCGAGCACGAGGTGACCGAGGAGCACGCCGAAGATCGGGATCAGTAGCGTCACGGTGATGGCGCGCGTCGGACCCGTCCGTTCGATGAGCCGGAAGTAGATGAGATAGCCGACGGACGTCCCGAGGAGCGCGAGCGCGACCGCCGAGGCTAGCGCCGCGGGATCGAGCGGTGCCGCAGTGCGCGTGGCGATCGCCGGCAGCAGCAGGATGGTGCCGGACACGATGAGCTGGTTGACGGCGAGGGAGATCGGGGGCAGCCGGAGGAACGTCCGGCCCGTGTAGACCGCCGCGACCGCGTACGAGAACGCCCCGACGAGCGCGAGCGCGATGCCACCGAGGACGCCGGGCCCGAGCTCGAGCGAGCCGACGCCGGTGAGGACCGCGACACCCGCGAACCCGATGACCGTGCCTGCGACCTGCGCCGCGCTCAGCCGCGCCCGGGCCCAGATCGCGGCGACGATCACGGTGAAGAACGGCGAGGTCGCGTTGAGGATCGCGCCGAGCGACGCGGTGAGGACGAGCTCGGCCGTGGCGATCGTCACGAACGGGATCGCGTTGTTGAGCGTGCCGAGCACGACGAAGTCGCGCCAGCGGTGCGGCAGCAGCGGATTCCGCCGGCGCGCGGCGCTGTAGAGGAGGAGCGCGGCGGCCGCGACGATGACGCGCAGATCCATGAGCGGGATCGGCCCCAGCACCGGCGCCGCCACGCGGATGAACAGGAAGCTTGCTCCCCAGATCGCGCCGAGGAGGACGAGCAGGAGGAGATCGAACGCGGACACGCACGCGATACTTTGCGTCATGCGCTACTTCCACGAGGAGCAGCGTTTCGCCCGGTCGTGGAGCTGGCTCCTCGTGTTGCTCGTCGTCGTGGCGCTCGTCGCTGTCGCGACCGCGGGCCTCTCCCCGCGTCCCACGCCGGCTGCGGCGATCGCGGCGGCCGCCCTCGTCTTCGCCGTGGTATTCGTCGTCCTGTTCGTGGCCCGCCTCGAAACGGAGGTCACCGCGGACGACCTCGTCATCCGGTTCCACGGCCTGTGGCCCACGCGGCGCGTGAAGCTCGCCGACGTCGTGGAGCATGTCGCGCGCGACTACTCGATCTTCGACTCCGGCGGCTGGGGCGTGCACTGGGGCCTCGCGGGGCTGACGTACAACGTCAGCGGCAACCGCGGCGTGCAGGTCCGCCTTCGCGACGGGAAGCGCCTGCTCGTCGGCTCGCAGCGGGCCGTCGAGTTGAACGCCGCCATCGCGAAGGCTCGTGCCGCGCGTGGCGGCGTGGGACGGTAACGTTGCGGCGTGAACGAGGCTCTCCCGCTGCTCTTCTGCGCGGACGGCTACCGCTTCCCGGACGTGTACCACACCACGCGGTTCCTCTCGCCTGACCCGATCATCGCGCTCGAGGAGGTCGAGGAGCTCATCATCGTCACGAGCTCGCTCGAAGAGGGTCGCGCGAAGAAAGAGTCGCGTGCGACGAGCGTGATCAACTGGGACCGCTACGGCGCGCAGGAGCTCGCCGCCCAGGGCGTCCAGGGCCCGGAGCTCACGGCCACGGTGATCAAGCGGTTCCTCGACGAGCGCGAGCTCGCCCGCGTCGCCCTCCCGGCGTACTTCTCGGTCGGGATCGCCGACCGTCTGCGCGAGATGGGCGTCGAGCTCGTCGTGCTGAACGACCTCGGCGAGCGCCGGCGTGCGAAGCGGCCGGACGAGCTCGAAGCCATCGAGGCGACCCAGCGCGCGACGGAGGAGGCGTGGCAGCTCGGCGTCGATGCGCTCCGCCGCGCGTCGGTCCGCAAGGATCGCGTGCTCGAGCTCGACGGCGCTCCGTTCACCGCCGAGCGGCTGCGCGCGATCGTCGAGGTCGCGCTCCTCGAGCGCGGCTGCGCGTCGGATGGAGCGATCTGCGCGCCCGGCGCGCAGGCCGCCGATCCACACAAGATCGGGGAAGGCCCGCTCCACGCGGGCGAACCGATCGTCATGGACATCTTCCCGCAGCACAAAGCCACGCGGTACTGGGCGGACATGACGCGCACCGTCTCCAAGGGCGAGCCGCCGAAGGAGATCCGGCGGATGTACGACGTCGTCCGGCGCGCGCAGGACGCGGGGATCGAGGCGCTCCGCCCTGGGATCATCGGCCGTGCGGTGCACGAGCTCGTCGAGGACATCATCTGGGAGGCCGGCTACGACACGCTACGTCCCGGCCAGAAAAAGGACCCCGCGAACCCGACGCCGCACGGTTTCATCCATTCGACAGGGCACGGCGTTGGGCTGGAGATCCATGAGGCGCCCGGTATTGGGCGAGGCGGCACGAAGCCGCTCATCGTCGGGGACGTCGTGACGATCGAGCCCGGTGTGTACGACCCCGCGATCGGCGGCGTGCGCCTGGAGGACATGCTCGTCATCACCGAGCACGGCGCGCGCAACCTCACCAAGGCCCCGCGCCAGCTCGTGGTCTGATACCTAGCTGGAAGCACTTCTCTTCGGAGTCGGCGCGGCGGTCGTGTGGGGCTTCGCCGACTATGCGGCGGCGCTCTCCGCGCGGCGTGTCGGCGCGGTCCGGACCGCGTTCGGCATGCAGGCCACCGGCCTGGTCTCGTTCGCGATCGCGCTGTTCGCCTTCGGCGGCTGGCCCGCACTCGAGCCTGACGAGGTCCCGTACGCCCTCGCGCTCGGCGTCCTCGGAGTCGTCTCGATCACGGCGCTCTACCGCGCTCTTGCGCTCGGTCCTGTCGCGGTCGTCGCTCCCGTCGTCGCGTCGTACGTCGCGGTCACGGTGCTGCTCGTCGTGGTCTTCCTCGGCGAACGGCTGAC
>Ga0209057_1001137_pt1 | contig 22099 bp, 25 predicted proteins | sample GraSoiAngelo_146_FD_185903 | JGI IMG/M metagenome (GOLD analysis project Ga0209057, IMG submission 185903) | Grasslands soil microbial communities from the Angelo Coastal Reserve, California, USA - 14_1009_05_30cm (SPAdes) (version 2) | ecosystem: Environmental > Terrestrial > Soil > Grasslands ... | reverse complement strand
CCGCCGCGCGGCGGATGCGGCCCGCGGAATCTGCGCCGAGTCCGTCCGTTCGCCGTCGGTCCCGGACTGGGATCCAGGCCGCGCCGTGCCGCCCGACGAAGGCGTGATCGTGAAGCAGAACTGGGACGAGATCCGCCACCTGATGTGGAACTACGTCGGCATCGTCCGGACCGACAAACGCCTCGCGCGCGCGCAGCGCCGCCTCGACAACCTGGCCGGCGAGATCCAGGAGTACTACTGGGGGTACCTGGTTGACCGGGACATGCTCGAGCTGCGCAATCTCGCCGAGGTGGCGCAACTGATCGTCGCCTGCGCGCAGGAGCGCAAGGAGAGCCGCGGGCTGCATTACACGCTGAGCTGGACCGGGCAGATTCCACCGCGCGACACCGTTCTGGTGCGCGGCAAGCCGGCGCCGTCGGCCTGGCCGCGCTGAGGATCAGAGCGCGGTGAGCATGTCGATCTTGAGCATCAAAGCGTCGCCGCGCGTCGCCCCCGGGCCCGCGAGCGCACCGGCCTCGCCGAACAGCGACAGCCGATGGTCGTTCGGCGACGCCGATCCGGAGGTCTGGTGCGCATACGCCAGATAGAGGTTCGAGCCGACCCGCCATTCCCAGCGCAACACCAGGTTGAGGGAAAGGTCCGCATCGCGCTGGTCGGGCCAGGCAGGCTGATCCGCACCGCCGGCGCGAGGGAGTCCGTCGAGCTGGACGGTCGCGCGACCCGGCGCGACGACCGCGCGCATCGGGTCGCCGTAGGCAACTCCTTCCGTGAAGAGCTGCGCAAACGCTTGCACGGAGAGATGCGGTCCGAGCGCCGCGGCCGCGCGCAGGATGGCGCTGACCGACTGCGCGTATTGAGGAGCCAGCAGGTACAAGCGCCAGGATCGCGTCGCCCCGGCTGGGTCGAGATCTACCGCAGGATCGCCGCCCATCTCCGGAACGCCGGTCGCGCCGCGGATCCGCCGGATGGCGCCTCCATCGTTTTCGTAGGTGACGGACACTCCCGCTTCCAGCGCCGGATAGGGCCGGAACTTGAGGTCCGCGCCGATTGCGGTCTTGCGCTCGCGCATACCTTCGCTGAGCTGTTGCGAGATGGAGAACGAGGCGATGAGGGATTGCCGCGAGTCGGTGCCGACGTCCGCGGAGACGCGCACCGCACCAGGCCGCGCCAGCGGCGTGCCGTCTCCCAGCTCGCGGTCGTCGACGGCCGGAAGAAACAGCGTGGTGGACAGCGAGCCGCTCCAGTACGAGTTCAGCGTCACCGACGAGTCCAGGGACAACGAGCGCCGCAGCAGGAAGCCGTCAAAATTGCGCTCGTCCTCGGCGCTCAGCCGCAACGACGCCTTTTGCCATCTTCCCTGCGGGTGCAGGTCGCGCACCGTCAACGCAGGGCGCAGATCGATCAGATTGCCCCGGTCCATGAAGCCCAGATCGTTGACCCAGAACTTTGGCGAGAGGACGTCTGCGGAGAAGCTCGCGTTGAGCGCTCCTCCATCGCGGGCGAGGCGCGTCGATGCTGCCCACCCCCTGGCTCCCGCGCCGAGCACGGTTCCGTCGAGGAGCACGGAGTCGGTCCCGCCCGCGAGCAACGATCCCGCCACCTGCACCGACGCGTTCCAGTCGCGGTCCGCATCGAACACGACGGTGTCCGCCGCGGCCGCGAACGCGTGGCGGTCGGCGAAGCCGAACGGATCGAGCGCGGTGACGGCAAAGCCGGATACCGCGGAGTCGCTCAACGCCCTGCGAACGCGGAGCGCCGTCGCCTGCGCGGCCTCCGCCGCGAGCTGATCGCCCGCGCGTCCATCCGCCGAGAGCACGCGGGCGTAGGCGCGTGGCTCGAACGCCGTCAGCGCCTGGACGCTGTAGGGTCCCGTCTTTCCGGACACCTTTGCTGCGCCCGCGATGTTCCGGGCACCGGCGTCCGCGATCAGCGTGTCGTTCGGGCCGAGCAGCGGGGAAACCGGCGCTTCGCCGATCCTGCGCGAGTAGAAGATCTGGTACGCGCTCGAGAGCGGCAGGTTGAACAGGTCGAGCCCTTCGAGAAAGAAGGGTCTCTTCTCCGGCAGGTAGGTCTCGAAGGTGGTGAGGTTCAGCACCCGCTCGTCGATCTCCACCTGGCCGAAGTCCGGGTGGACGGTGCCGACCAGCGCCAGCTCGCTGGTCAGCGAATAGCGCGCATCGAGCCCGAGATCGAAACCGGCCTGACAGGGAGTCGCCGTCGCCGTCCCGCAATTGCCTCGGCCAGCGACATACGGCTTGAGATCCAGTTGCACGACCGGCCGGAGCCCATCGAGGCCGGTGAGCAGGCCGAAGCCGCTGACCACTCCCGCCGCCTCGCGCGGCCGGTACTGCCAGGTGGTTTCCTCGTGCCGCCGGGTGAGGGTCCGCGCGACGTTGAGCCCGAACGCCCGCGCACCCTCGGGCACGCGCAGGACCCGCAGGGGAATGCGCATCTCGACGCTCCAACCCGAAGGCGTGGTCGCGACGGCCGATTCCCACGCCGCGTCCCAGTCGCTGGTGTAGTCGTCGTCGTTGAAATGCATTCCGTCGACCTGCTGGCCCGCGGCGTAGACGCCGAAGTGGTAGGCGGTGCGGCGGTCGAGCGTCGTGTCGAGATCGATGCGGACGAGATCCGCGTCGATGTCCCGGTCGCGTGGGCTGGCCAGCGCCGTCGGCGGTTGCGGATCGTCGCATTCGATCGCCACATACAGCGAGTCGTCGTCCCAGAGGACCCGGAACCGGGTCGGCGCGGTCGCGGGCTGGCCGTCGTCGGGCTCTGTCTGGAGGAAGCTGTCGCCGACGTCCGCCGCGCGCCACGCGGCCTCGTCGGGGCGGCCGTCGATCCGGATCTCGCCGATTCTTCGCGCGGCGCGCAGCGAGCGCGAGGGAGGCGGATCCGCCACCGCGCCGGTAGCGAAGGTGGCCGCGAGCGCGAGCAGCATCGCGGCGGCGCTAGACCGCGGCACGAAACGTCTCCGAAAGTTCGTCGAGCGCGGGTCGCGCCCGGGGATCCGCCTGCAGGCAGGCATCGATGACCTGCGCCGCCGCACGAGGGAGCCGCGTCGTCCCGTGCGCCGCCTCGTGAAGAAGGCGTCCCAATCCCCAGACATCGGTCGCCGTCGTCAGCCGCTGCCCGGCGATCTGCTCCGGGGACATGTACCCGCGAGTGCCAACGCCAGGGACCCGGCGCCCGATTCGCTCGGCAAGACTCAAGTCGATGAGCTTTGCCGACCCGCCTTGCGCGACGACGTTCGACGGCTTCACGTCGAGATGCAGATATCCGGTCGCGTGCAGGTACCCGAGTGCGGAGGCGATGTGAATGCCGAGAAAGAGGACGTCGCGCGCCGGAAAGCCGCGCGGGTGGTCGGAAATGAGGCGCGAGACCGTTGCGCCGGTCAGCGTCTCGAGGACGAGGATCGGGCGCGGCCGGCGCAGGAGCTCATAGGCGCGAACCAGATGCGGATGCGACAGGTCGAGGAGCAGGCGCGCTTCGAGCAACAGGGAGAGGCGCGCCTCGCGATCGGCCAGCCTATCGGCGCGCAGCGCTTTCGCGATGCAGCGGCAGCCGCGCTCCTCGCTCCACGCGTCGTAGACGTCGACCGCATGCCCGCGGCGAAGCAGCCGCAGCGCGCGATAGCCGGGGGAGAGCGGTCTTCCTCGCGGGATGACCGTCATTTTCAGGCGCACCCTTGCAGCGGTTCGGCGCCGACCTGCCCAAGGCAGGCGCGCGCGTAGCTGCCCCCGCGCGCGACCAGTTCGTCGTGCGTTCCCGCATCCGCGATCCGGCCCTTCTCCAGCACCAGGATCCGCCCCGCGAGTCGGGCGAGCCGAAGATCGTGCGTCACCAGCAACGTCGTCCGTCCCGCGACGAGGCGCAGGAGCGGGGCCATGACCCGCCGCGCGGCCTCGGCGTCGAGCGAAGCGGTGGGCTCGTCGAGCAGCAACAGCGGGGCGCGGCGGATCATCGCGCGAGCGATGGCAATTCGCTGGCGTTGGCCCCCGGAGAGCAGCCTGCCCTTCTGTCCGACGAGGCAGTCGTATCCACCTGGCAGTGCCTGCGCGAACTCGTCGACGTCCGCCTGTCGCGCCGCGAGGCGCATCGTCTCGTCGTCGGCGGCCTCGCTCCCGTAGGCGATGTTCTGGCGAACGGTGCCGTGCACGATCAACGTCTCCTGCAGGACGACGGCGAGGGCAGCGCGCAGCTCGCGCGGGTCGATCTCGCGCAGATCGCGCCCATCGAGGAGGATCCGCCCCGAGTCCGGCTCGTAAAAGCGCAGCAGCAGCTTGACGATGGTCGACTTGCCGGACCCGCTCGGACCTACAAGCGCAAGCGACTCTTCGGGCTCCAGGCGGAACGAGACGTCGTCGAGCGCCGCCGCCTTGCTTCCGGGATAGCGGAACGTGACCCGGTCGAACTCCAGAACCCCGCGGGAGAGGCGAAGCGGTTCGTAAGTGCGGGACGGCGTCTCCTGGGGTTGGTCGAGCAGCTCGAGCACGCGCTCCGCGCTGGCCGCGGCGCTGAACGCGCTGTTGTAGAACGATCCCAGCTCCCGGACCGGCCGATAGAGCTTTCCCAGGTAGGTGACGAAGATCAGCAGCGCGCCGAGGGTGAGCCGGCCCTGCTGCAGCTCCCACGTCCCGGCCGCGAGCACCACCAGCGTGCCGCCCATCTCGAGGAGATCGACCAGCGGCGAGAACAGAGCCCGGAGGCGCGCCGAGGCGAGCGCCGCCACCACGCCGGCCTCGCCTTCGCGCTGGAACCGCCGGAGCTCCGCGTCTTCCGCACCGTAAGCGCGAACGAGTGCCGCGTTGGAGAGGCTCTCTTCGGCGACTGCGCTCAGGCTGCCGCTCCGCCGGCGCTTCTCTCGCGACAGGTCGCGAAGCCGGCCGGAGAGGGCGCGCGCCGCCAGCCAGAAGGCGGGCGCGACGACGATCGAGAGCAACGCCAGCCGCCAGTCGAGCAAAGCAAGGGCGGCGGCGAAAAAGAGCACTCGGACTAGATCGACCGCGGCATCGATGACTCCGGAAAGAAGGAACGACTCGATCGAGCCGATGTCGCCGCTGAGCCGGGAGAGGAGGTCCCCGAGGCGACGGCGGTCGAGAAAATCGACGGACAGCCGCTGCGCGTGGGCAAACACTTCGGTGCGCAACAGCAGCAGGAAGCGCTCGGAGATCGAGGTGGACAGATAGCCGCTGACGAATCCCACAGCGCCGCCGGCGACGGTCAGACCGAGATAGGCCAGCCCGAGCGGGACGAGCGCGCGGAGATCGCGCGGGACCAGCACGCCGTCAACCAGCGTCTTGAAGAGCCACACTGCCGCCGTTTCGATGGCGGGCGTGACCAGGCTGGCGGCGAGAACGATGGCGGCCGGACGCAGAAAAGGCCGCAACCGCGGCCAGAACCGTCGCACGATCGCCCCCAGAGAAGCCGCAGGCGCTGCGGGCTCCTCCGATGCGCGCAGGGCGCAGGCTGCATCGGACACGATCGCCTCCGCGGCGACGAGGACGGACGGCGCGTACCCGTCCGCCCTTCGCTGACGACTAGCAGCCGCAGCGCTTGTGGCGCTTGTGAGACTTGTGCGACTTGCAGGACTTGCGCGACTTGTGCGACTTCTTCGACTTGCAGGACCGCCAGCTGAAGCGGCCCATCGCCGGCATGACTTCCTGGAACATTGTTCCCCCTCGCCCCCACGGGCGGCCCGGGTAGGGTTTTCGCGCAGCTGCCCCCGGGCCACAGCCGAACGTCACCCGCCTGCGACCAGGCGGTTGGCCCATAGGGATTTTCATCGACACTCTGTCGGGCAAGGTGGTGCCTCTACGTAGCGCGCCGCGGCGTTCAGTTCCCGACGAGAGAAGCTGCGGAGACCGGTTGCAGCAGGAGGGAGCGCGCCGAAGATTCGTCGCCATCGCCGGGGGCGAAGGTGCGGACGAAGAGCAGTTGGATTGCAGCATTGTTGATCGGGGCCGCTGCATGTGGCCCGTTCACCACCGGCGGTAGCGCCTCCGATGAAGGCGCCACCACGACGACTCCCGTGGACGGCGGGACTGCACAGTCGGACACGCCACAGCTCGACGGCGGGACGTCGAACGGCAATGCCGGATCTCCCGACGCCGGCTCGCTGCAACTCTTCACCGCACACGATCTTCACGTCGAAGGCCTCAGCGGAGACGTCATCTACGCCCACCGCATCAAGGCCAAGGAAGTCCGCAGCGACGAGCTCGTCATGATCGCGGATTCGGAGCTTCCTGAGTCGGGCGATGACGACGTCCACGGAGGCGTCATTTCCGCCGCAGAGGTGCGCGTTCATGACGTCGAGGCGGATTGGGTCCACGCCGGAACCCTGTACGTCCGCAAGCTGGAAACGAAGTGAGGCGCTCGCCATTCAAGGCTTGGGCGACGTGACCGGCTTCTGCTCCTGACCCGTCTCCGCCGAAGACGGCCTTTCCGGACCGCCGTCGAGGCGCCAGCGGAACTGCATCTTGCCCAGCGCTCCCGCCGCGACGAGCTGTGCTTCCGTGGGCGTGAAGGTCTGCGGCGGAGAGGCTGCCGCGGCCGCGACGGCAGGGAACGGCTCTGGAAACTTCAGCAGATAACCGGCCGAGTAGTCGTCGAGATACGGATAGAGCGCGCGCAGCTCGGCGTTGAAGGGAGTTTCGAAGCGCTGGATCTTTTCCGGCGCCCGCTCGCCCAATCCAAGGTTGAGCGCCAGCCGCCAAACCGAGCCCGACTCGTTCCAGTCGTTTGCCGTCCGGTCGGGCATGTACACCACCGCGAAGAAGCTGGGCTGCCGGTATTCCTCGCGCAGATGGGCGAGCGTCTCCGCGGCCTTGTCGGGAAGCTCGGCGCGCATGCGCGAGATCTCGATCGCCTGCGCGTTCACGAAGTCGGGCGAGAGATAGACGACGCGCACGAACGCGCGCGTCTCCAGCCCGCTGTACAACGCCACCTTGCGCGTCCACTTCTTCAGCGCCTTCCCGTAGTCGCCTTGGAGGTCGGGATCGGGAAACGGCAGCGTCCGGCAGGCAGTGGCGAGCGCAACGGTCGCGACCGCAAAGAGTCGCCTCACGGAAAGTCGCTCCGGCGGAACAGCGAGCGGAGCTCGACCCCGGCCTTCTCCACCGCCTCCCCGCCGCCCTCCTCGCGGTCGACCAGCGCTACCACGCCGAGCACGTGCAGCCCTTCGCTCCGGCAGCGCTCGATGGCCTTGAGAGTGGAGGCGCCCGTGGTCACCACATCCTCGACCACCACCACCTGCGCCGGCGAAGGAAGCCCCTTCTTTCCCTCGACCCACTGGCTGGTGCCGTGCCCTTTCGGCTCCTTGCGCACGTAGAACGCCGGCAGCGGGCTCGCCTGCAGCCAGCTCGTCAGTGACACCGCGCTGGCGATGGGATCCGCACCCATGGTCATTCCGCCGACCGCCTGGGCGCCGTGGAAATGGGCGCGGATCTCGGCGAGCACCAGCCGTCCGACCAGGTAGTGGCCCTCCGCGGTGAGCGAGGCCTGCTTGGTGTCGATGTAGAAATCGCTCTCTTGTCCGGAGGAGAGGACCACCTTGCGCTTCTCGTAGGCAAGCTGGGTGAGGAGCTCGAGCAGACGGTTCCGCTCGCTCATCTCGCGCCCGCCGCCCGCGTCGAGGCGTCCCGCGCGCGCTCGTCGAGCCAGCCGACCACGTCGCGGAACACCCGGTCGCGCTCGGGCTCGTGGAAGAGCTCGTGCAGGAAGCCGTCGTACTGCTTCTGCTGCTTGTCCTTGGAGGTTGCGTGCTCGAAGAATTCCTTCCCCGCGGCCGGATCGGCGATCGCGTCGGCCGAGCCGAACAGGAGCAGGAAGGGAGTGACGAACTCGGTGGCCCTTCGCAGCACCGTCTCCTGCGCCGCGCTGCTCTCGGTGTACCAACGCGGGGTGGCGATCTGCTGATAGAGCGGATCGGCGCGGGTGGCGTTCTGGATGCGCACGTCGCGGGTCAGCTGCTCGGGCTTGAGCTCGTTGCGCATGGGCAAGCTCGGGAACACGCGCGAGATCAGCTTCCCGGCGAGGATCTTGATGGGCGAGACGGGGAGCTTGAGGCGGAAGTACGGCGACGCCAGTACCGCCCCGCGAACGGCATCCGGGTGATCGAGCAGATACCTGACGGCGATCAGCGCTCCGTGGCTGTGGCCGAGGAGGAACAGCGGCGCGCTCCCGGACCGCTCGCGGACGCGCGAGAGGAACACGTCGAGATCGGAGAGGTACTCGTCGAATCGGTCTACGTGCGCGCGCTTGCCACCGCTCTGACCATGGCCGCGGCAATCGAGCAAGTGGACCGTATATCGCCGGTCCGCGAGCGCGCGCATGATCTCGCTCTGCCGGCCGAGATGCTCCGCATACCCGTGCAGGAGGGCGACATGACCGGTGGGGCTCGCGGCGCGCTCGGTGTGCCAGAAGAGACGGACGCCGTCGCGGGCGCTGAAAAAACCCTCGTCTGTCCGCTCTTCCGCCACGCCTGCTGCCTCCTGGCCGCGCCCGCAAAAACCACGGGGCGGACGCGCAGTCAAGGCGCCAGCGCCCTCAGCTTGCGCTCGATTTCCACGCGAACCTTGGCGTCGTTGCGGTCCGGTCGATCGGGCGGATCGACCCGCGCTTGCGCGGCGCGATTCGGCGTGCGGCGTGTCGATGCAGGGATGAGCAGACCGAGCGCGCGGCGGAAGGCAGCGAGGGCCGCCGTCTTTCCGCCGGTAGCAACGAGCGCGTCGCCCAGGTGACTCAGGATGACGGGATCGGAGGGAGAGAGCCGGTCGGCGCGGCGCAACTCCGCCAGCGCTTCGACAGCGCGGCCGAGCTTGAGCAGGCAGAAACCGTACGAGTCGGCGATGGCGCCGTCGTCAGGGCGGAGCTCGATGGCACGCGCCAACAGACCTTCGGCCTCGCGCAGATCGGCGGCGCCTCCGCGCTCGGTCAACGAGTATCCGATGTAGTTGAGCGCGCCCGCGTGCTGCGGCTGGATGGCGAGCACCTTGCGCATGGTGGAGAGCGCTTTCCCGCGCGCGGCGCTGCGATCCTGTGCGTTGGCCAGCGCGTAGAGGAGCCCGTCGGATCCAGGATGCGCCCGCACCGCGGCGGCGAGGATGTGCTCCGCCTCCGCCGCTTTCCCCGCACGGTCGAATGACTCGAGCAGCGCGAGCGACACGCCTTCGTCCGCCGGCCGCTCCGAAAACAGCGCGCGCACGCGCCGGATGGACTCCTGGATCTCTCCCGCTTTGCCCCGCGCCAGCGCGGCCTGCAGGCGCACGTCGAGCGACAGCGCAGCCGCCTCCACGCCGAGAAACGCCGGCGACGGCGGCTCGTCCTCGTGCGCTTTCAGCCAGCGCTCCACCGCCTCGAACGCGAGCGCGCCCTCTCGCGGCCGCCCGCGCTGGACCAGCGCCAGCGCCCGATAGAACGAAAGCTCGGCGCAGGGCTCCGTCCAAGGCGAGCTGCGCGTCGGCGCTGCGGTGCGCGCCGAGGAGCGGAACGGCCACGCGCAACAGGGCGGCAGCGACGTCGCGCCGGTCGTCATCGCTCGCCGAGGTGTCCGACGGCTCGAGGCTGGCGGCGAGAGCGAGCAGCTTGCGCGCGTGCGCGATGACGGCTTCGACGTCGCCTTCCACCAGGGCAACGCGGGCGAGCGCCGCGATCACTTCCGGCGACTCCGGCCGCTGCGCGAGCAGTCGCAGATAACGGTCGCGCGCGTCGGCGTACTTGCGCTTCGCTTCGAGGTAAGCCGCCTCCGCCATCAGCGCGTCGGGATCGGAGGGGGAAGCCGAGCGCGCATGCGCGAACGCGCTCTCGGCCGCGGAATCGTCGCCGTGCTGCACCTGGAAGCGGCCCAATTCCACCCAGACCGCGGCCGCCTGGTCCCGGAGCCGATCCGCGGCGACCAGCTCATCGGCATCGTCGCTGGACAGCTTCTGCGCCGCCTGCAGGCGGTCGCCAAGTCGTTCCGCCACGCGCTGCGCAGCGGGCACATCGCCGATGGAGAGGAGCAGCCTCGCCAGCTCCCGGTACGCGTCGGGATCGTCTGGCTGTCCCTCGACGGCAGCCTGGAAGTGATCGCGCGCCTGCATCGTCTGTCCACGCGAGACTGCGATCCGACCGCTGAGCACATGCGCAGGACCATATTTGGAGTCGAGCGCCAGCGCGGTCTTCAACTCGTCTTCGGCATCGGCGATGCGCCCCTGCTTGACCAGCACCTCCGCGAGGACGGTGTGCAAGTGCGGGGACTCGGCGTCGTAGAGCAAGGCCTCGCGCAGCTCGTCGGCAGCGGTGGCGAAGTCGTCGGCGTTCTTCGCCAGCAGCGCATCGAGATAATGGTGATAGGCGCGCGCGCTGACGCGCTGGTCGCCGACGCCGTCTGCATCGACTTCGTCGGGATGGGCCTCGTCGGACCGCGGATGCGCATGCGCACACGCCAACGCGAGCAAGGCGATGGCGGCACTCCTCCGGATCATCCGCCCCGGCCGGCGATCTCCGCGAGCTGCGCGCGCCCCGCGTCGGGAGACAATTTCCAGACCATCTGGCCGTTGGCGTCGAAGTCGAGATCGAAGAGGCCCCGGCCGGTGAGCTGGCGCATCCGCGCCGTCGCCTCGTCGCGCGAGAGACCGCTGGCCTTCGCTACCTGGTCCACCTGCACCTGGCCGTTGTTCTTTTTCGCCAGCGCGAGCGCCACCTCGGAGAAATGGCGGTCGTCGGTCTCGTGCTCGACGCGCGCCCTCTTCCGTCCCACCGCAACCAGCGCCAGCCCGATCGCGGCGACGACGACGCCGACGACCAATCCCGACAGGTCCACGAATCCTTGGCCCTTGTCGACCACGAACGCTTTCAGCATCAATGCCGAGAATGCCGCGCCGAGGATGGCGACGAAGGCACCGCCGATGGTGAGGATTCCGCTGGTGCGCATTCCGATCCTCTACTGGAACGACACCTTGGGAACCGCGCGCGCCCCGCTCTCCGCCTTGAAGTACTCCTTGGGACCGAACCCGCCGATCTTCGCCCACCATGCGCCGGGGATGCCGCGGATGTCCGTGTTGTACTGCTGGACCGCGTCGTTGTAGCGCTTGCGCTCGACGGCGAGCCGGTTCTCGGTGCCCGCCAGCTCGTCCATCAGACGCTGGAAGTTGCCGTCCGCCTTGAGCTGCGGATACGCCTCGCTGATCGACAGCAGCTTGCTGATCGCGCCCTCGAACTGGTTCGCCGTCTGGATCTTGTCGGCGCGGGAAGAGGCCCCCAGCATGGCTGCGCGCGCGTTGGCAATGTCATCGAAGACCCCCTTCTCGTGGCGGGCATAGCCCTTGACGGTCTCGACCAGATTCGGCACCAGGTCGGCGCGGCGCTGAAGCTGGTTCTCGACCTGGCTCCAGGCGGACTCGACCTGTTGCTCCTCGGTGACGAGGCGGTTGTACCCACACGGTCCGCAACCGGCGAGCGCCAGGACGAGAATCGGGGCGTACTTCCGCATCCGCATTGAGGTTTCCTCCCTGACCGCGAGAGTGTAACACGCGCCGCGGCGCGCGCCGTCAAACTGGAATCTGCGCCTGGAGGTATTCGCGAACGTAACGGCGTGCGTCGATGACCGCCTCGCGCACAGGCACCCCGCGAGCGAGACCGGCGGCGATGGCGCTGGCCAGCCGGCACCCCGTGCCGCGCGCCTTGACGGGAATCCGCCCCGCCGAGAAGGACTCGGTGTTCGCGGGCAGGGCGAGCACGTCGGTGGGCGGTCCAGGGAGATGACCTCCTTTCAGCAGGACCGCAGCGGGACCTCGCGCGAGCAGCGTCCGCGCATCGGCCGGACCTTCGAGCAGCGCTTCCGCTTCCGCGAGGTTCGGCGTCAGGACTGCGCCGCGCGCCAGCTCGAGCAGCTCGCGAGGGCGACCCGAAAACAGGGGAGTCCCGCTCGACGCGGCGAGCACCGGATCGACCACCACGGGCACGCCTTGGGGAAGAAGCGCGCGGATGGCGCGAGCATTGGACGCGTCGCCCACCATGCCGATTTTTATGGCGCGGACGTCTTCCTCCTCCAACAGCGCGCGCACGGACTCGGCGATCAGCGCTGCATCGACCAACTTGAAGCTTCGCGCGGCGCGAGTGGTCTGTACCGTCAAGGCCGTAGCGACGCAGAGTGGGCGCGCTCCCATGGCGCGGATGGCCTCTGCGTCGGCGAGCAGCCCCGCTCCTCCGCTCGGATCGAGGCCCGCCAGCACGAGGACGGCAGGGGGGTTCATCGGCGCGCCCGATCGACCAGGGCGCGATACAGCGCGAGGTGCTCGTGGCTGCCGATCAACTCCGGGTGCCACTGCACGCCGAGAGCGAACCTGCCGGGAAGCTCGATGGCTTCGACGACCTGGTCGAGCGCGACCGCGCTCACCTTTGCACGACCGGGATCCTTGACCGCCTGGTGATGCGTGGAGTTCACCTCGATGTGGCTCGCGCCGACGATGGCCGCGAGCAGGGAGCCGGGGACGATTTTCGCCGCGTGGCTGGGCTCGCGCGGATCGTGACGCTGCTCGTGATCGAGACCGCTGGGAACTTCGTGGGCGATGTCCTGGTAGAGCGTCCCGCCGGCTTCGACGGCGAGCAGCTGCATGCCGCCGCAAATGCCGAGCACCGGGACGTCGGCCGCCAGCGCTGCCCGCAGCAGGCGCTGCTCGAACGCAGTCCTCCCCGGCTTGAGCGGGCCCATCCGCGCGCCGGGAATTGCGCCGTAGAGCTCGGCGGGAATGTCGAATGCGCCGCCCGTGATCACGAGCCCGTCGCAGAGACTCAGCGCTTCCTCCACCGCCGACGGATCGTCCGTATACGCCAGCACCACGGGAAGCCCACCTGCCGCGAGCACGGCGTCCGCATATGCCTGCTTCAGCTCGTAGACCGGCAGCGCCGGCCGCCCGGGACGCGAGGTGCTTTCGCCGACATCCGGCGTCACGCCGATGACCGGTCTCATCGCTGGAACGCCTGCGCCATGTCGCGCGTGGCCGCCTCGGGATCGGAGGCGTTGCAGAGCTGGGCGATGGCGGCGGCGCACCGCGCGCCCGACTTCGCGACGTCGCGGATCTGCTCGATGCCGATCCCCCCGATCGCCACCACGGGTGCCTTCGAGCGCTGCACGGCGCGTCGCAGCCCGTCAATTCCGTGCGGAGGCGGCAACGGCGATTCGGCCTTCGACGCGGTCGGAAAGATGGGTCCGAAGCCGACGTAATCCGCTCCCTGCGCAGCGTCGATCTCCGCGTCCGAGTGCGTGCTGACGCCGACCAGTGCCTCGGGCCCGACGATTGCGCGGGCTGCCCGCCAGGGGAGGTCCTCTTGCCCGAGATGGACGCCGTCGGCTTCCGCCAGACGCGCCACGTCTGGACGATCATTGATGACCAACGCCGCCCGCCCGGCGCACAGCTTGCGCGCGTCGCGCGCAATCCTTAGAAGCTCTCCCGCCCCGACCTGCTTGAGTCGGAGCTGCACCACGGCCGCCCCACCCCGAACGAAAGCCCCGACCAGGTCGAGGGGCGGGCGGGCAGCGGAGCCGTCGACGATGGCGTAGATGCCAGCGGGCAGGGAGCGCACGTTTGTACGATAACCCAAGGGTGTGCTAGAAGCCGCGCCCCACCGAAGGAGCTGCGCAGTGGCCGAAAAGAAGGAAGAGATCCCGCTCAGGTACCTGGATCGCCGGGTGGTCGAGCGGTACATGAAGAAGGGTCTGCTGGACGAGAAGGAATACCAGCGGCACCTCAAGTCGCTCGAAGATCTCGCCGAAAAGGCGGGCAGCGTCGAGACGGAGTTCACTACGCTCGGCGAGTTGGGCCCGACGCGCTGAGTGGTCGCGTTCCTCCTGGTCGCTACGCTGTCGACGGCGCCCAGCGCCGCGCGGCGTACGCCGCTGGTGCTGGCGGTGGAGCGCGCGCGCCAGGCCGTGGTCAACATCAACGCGCAGGAAGTGGTGCGGGCGGCTCCCGCCGACGACCCCTGGCAGCTCTTCTTCGGCGGACGGGCGCGCGATCAGGTGCGCACGTCGCTGGGCTCCGGATTCGTATTCGACGAGCGCGGATTCGTGCTCACCAATTATCACGTGGTCGCGCGCGGAAGCCGCATCCAGGTCAGCTTCGACGACGGCTCCGACTACACGGCGCGCGTGGTCGGCACCGATCCGGGCGGCGATCTCGCCGTCCTCAAGATCCAGGGCGAGCGGAAGTTCCCGGCGGCGCCGTTGGGAGTCTCGTCGGATCTCTTGCTCGGCGAGCCGACCATCGCGATCGGCAATCCGTTCGGACTGAACCAGAGCGTCAGCGTAGGCGTCGTCTCCGCCCTGCACCGGCCTGTCCATGCAGAAGGGCGCAGCTACTACGACTTCATCCAGACCGACGCGTCGATCAATCCCGGCAACTCGGGCGGTCCGCTCCTCAATGCCGACGGCAACGTCATCGGCGTCTGCTCGGCCGTGCTGGCCACCGGACAGGGAATCGGGTTCGCGATTCCCATCGACCGCGCCCTGCGCGTCGCGCGCGAGTTGCAGAAGAGCGGCGGGCTGGCCGACGCCTGGTGGGGCTTCGACGCGGAGGCGCTCGACAAGGAAGCCGCCGCTGCTCTCGGCGCGAAGAATGGAGCGCTGGTCACCTCCGTCGAAGACAGCTCACCCGCTACCAACGCCGGTCTGAGGCGGGGCGACGCCGTCGTCCGCGTCGAGTCCTCGCCGGTGCGCGACGCGGACGAGCTGCGCTTCCTTCTTCGCGACGTTCCTCTGGGTACCCGGGTGATACTCGGCGTCGTGCGCGGAAAGAAAGAGCTGGAAGTGCCGATCACCGCCGCGCCGCTGACCGCCGAACGCGCCCAGGGCGTCTTCGAGGCCCGCACCGGGCTGTCCATCGCCGAGTTGTCCGCGCGGGAAGCGCGACAGGCTGGCTACGATGTACAGAAGTCGGTGCTCGCGGTACGGGAGGTTTCCCGCAATTCGGCTGCGTCGCGCGTAGGGCTGCGGCGCGGCGATCTGGTGCTCGCGGTGAACAGCGCGGAAGTGGATACGATGAAGGATTTCCAGAAGGCCATCTCCCAGGCGCGCAAGAGCGGCCGGGCGGTCCTTCTGGTCCAGCGCGGGTACCGGCTGCAGGAGTTCGCGTTCGAGCTGGGGTGATTCATGACGTCTACGGCGACCGAAGAGAAGAAAGCTCCCGCGCTCGACTTCACCGCTCTGGTGCTGTCGCTTGGCTCCAGCGCCATCGTGCACCTCGGCGAGGCGCCGGATCCCACCACCGGGCAGAAGCGAGAGCAGCCGGACTTCTCCATGGCGCAGCAGAGCATCGACCTGCTGGCGATGCTCCAGGAGAAGACGCGGGGGAACCTGACCGCGAACGAGGCGAGCTTCCTCGACAACATGCTGTTCGACCTGCGGATGCTGTTCGTGCAGGTGTCGAAGGGTCAGAGCCCGGCGAAGAGCCCGTAACGGCGCGTCCCGTTCCCGCCAGAGATGGTCCAGCCCACCTGGACACCGGCGAATCGGTGCGGGCCGAGGCCGCATTCTGGAGCGAGCAAGAACGAAAGCAGGCGACGCGCGCGCAGCGGCTCGATGCCCAGCGACTCGGAGATGAAAACGATCCCCGCCGCGGTGAACTCGTCGAGCGGGACGCGGCGGCCGTGCTCGTCCTCGGTCGTGCCGCCGTAGCTGACGTCGCTTCGACCGAGCGAAGCGTCCATCGAGTCGAAAGCGAGATCGAGGCGGGCGAGCAGCGCACCCTGCGTGCTCGCTTTCAGCTCGGCAAAGGGCGCGCGAAATGTCAGTGGATCCGCGATGTTGCGGGCCAATGCCGACCCGATCAGCGGGCTCGCGGGAAGGCGGGAGAGGGGAGCTCCGATGAGTCGGCGCGACGCGGCTCGGTGAGCCCCGACAGCCGCGCGGAAAGCGCCGGCTGCGGTCCGATCCGCGACAAGAGCTCGCTCAGCTCCCTGGCCGCGCCCTCGTCGTCGCCGAGCGCTTCCAGCGCGGCCGCCCGCTGCGCCCGCGCGCCGATATGTCCCGAATCAAGTGCGAGGGCTTCGGCCTGGGCCAGCGCGGCGAGACCGACGTGACCTGCCTCTAGCAGCGCCAGCCCGCGTTCGTGAGGGATCTCCGGATCGCTGGGCGAGAGGGCCTGCGCACGGCGATAGAGCTGCACCGCGGTCTTCATCTCACCGGATTTGAGCGCCGCCCGTGCTTGCTTCAGGACGGCAACCAGCTCGTCCACGATCGTCCCGATTAGCATGTTTGTTCGGTGGCTCTCTCGGAGAAGCTGAAGATCCCGATTCAGCGCATCAATTCGCTGATCAATGGCAAGCGTGGCGTGACTCCGGAGACCTCTGGTTCGCCGAGCGGGCGATGCGAAATACGTAGCGAACTGCCTCGAAAACACGCCTCGGCGCGCACCTTGCCACACTGCGTCGCTGCGTTACTTTGGAGCCATGAAACTCGACAAGTTTACCGTCAAGGCACAGGAGGCCCTTCAGGAGGCCCAGGCGATCGCCCGCAAGCGCGATCACCAGGAGATCCTCCCTGAGCACCTCCTCGCTGCCTTGCTCGGGCAGCAGGACGGGCTGGTCCCTCCCCTGCTCCAGCGCGTCGGCGCCGAGCCGCGCCTCGTCCAGCAGCGCCTGGAAGACGACCTCCGCAAGGTCGCCCAGGTGCACGGCGGCGAGGGCGGACACCTCTCGCAGCGCGCGCTGAAAGTCCTCGACGCGGCCGAAGAAGAGGCCGGCAAGATGAAGGACGAGTACGTCTCCACCGAGCACATCCTGCTCGCCCTGGTTGCGGAGAAGCGCGGCGCGGCGGCGGAGGCGCTGAAGAGCGCGGGCGTCACGCGCGACCGGATCGCGCAGGCGCTGACCGCGGTCCGCGGCTCGCAGCGGATCACCTCCAACGACCCCGAATCGCAGTACCGCGCGCTGGAGAAGTACGCCATCGATCTCACCGACCGCGCCCGCAAGGGCAAGCTCGATCCGGTGATCGGCCGCGACGAGGAGATCCGGCGCGTCATCCAGGTCCTCTCCCGGCGTACCAAGAACAACCCCGTGCTCATCGGCGACCCCGGCGTGGGCAAGACCGCCATCGTCGAAGGGCTCGCCCGCCGCGTGGTCGACGGCGACGTCCCTGAAGGGCTGAAGGACAAGCGCATCGTGGCCCTCGACATGGGTCAGCTCATCGCCGGCACCAAGTTTCGTGGCGAGTTCGAGGAGCGGCTCAAGGCGGTGCTCAAGGAAGTCACCGCCTCCGAGGGGCAGGTCATCCTCTTCATCGACGAGTTGCACACCATCGTGGGCGCGGGCGCGGCCGAGGGCGCGATGGACGCCGGCAACATGCTCAAGCCGGCGCTGGCCCGCGGAGAGCTGCACTGCATCGGCGCCACCACGGTCAACGAGTATCGCAAGCACATCGAGAAGGACCCTGCGCTCGAGCGGCGGTTCCAGCCGGTGATGGTGGGCGAGCCAAGCGTCGAGGACACCATCTCCATCCTTCGCGGGCTGAAGGAGCGCTACGAGGTGCACCACGGCGTGCGCATCCAGGACAGCGCCATCGTCGCCGCGGCGACGCTCTCCAACCGTTACATCAGCGACCGCTTCCTGCCCGACAAGGCCATCGACCTGATCGACGAGGCCGCCTCGCGGCTGCGCATGGAGATCGACTCCATGCCGGCGGAGATGGACGAGGTGCGGCGCAAGCTGATGCAGCTGCAGATCGAGGAGCAGGCGCTGAAGAAGGAGACCGATCCGCTCTCCAAGGGCCGCCTCGAGGAGATCAGCCGCGAGATCGCGCGCCTCAACGAGGAGATGAGCACGCTCAAGGCGCACTGGGAGAACGAGAAGAAGGCCATCCAGAGCATCCGCGACGTAAAGGCGAAGATCGAGGACGCGAACCAGCAGATGGCCGAGGCGGAGCGCAAGGGTGACCTCGGGCGCGCCGCCGAGCTGAAGTACGGCACGTTGCCCGGCCTGCAAAAGGAGCTGGACGTCCAGAACAAGAAGCTCAACGAGCTGCAGGCGCAGCGGCGGATGCTCAAGGAAGAGGTGGACGCCGAGGACATCGCGCACGTCGTCTCCAAGTGGACCGGCATTCCCGTCTCCAAGCTGATGGAGGCGGAGATGCAGAAGCTCGTCCACATGGAGGAGCGGCTGCGGGAGCGCGTGGTGGGTCAGGAGGAGGCGGTGCGCGCCGTGTCCAATGCGGTCCGCCGCGCACGCAGCGGGTTGCAGGATCCGAATCGGCCCATCGGCAGCTTCCTCTTCGCCGGCCCCACCGGGGTGGGGAAGACGGAGCTGGCCCGGGCGCTGGCGGAGTTCCTCTTCGATGACGAGCAGGCGATGGTGCGGCTCGACATGAGCGAGTACATGGAGAAGCACTCCGTGGCGCGGCTCATCGGCGCGCCTCCCGGATATGTTGGCTACGACGAGGGAGGCCAGCTCACCGAGGCGGTGCGCAGGCGGCCGTACACAGTGGTGCTCTTCGACGAGATCGAGAAGGCGCACCGCGACGTGTTCAACGTGCTCTTGCAGATTCTCGACGACGGACGCCTGACCGACGGCCAGGGCCGCACGGTGGACTTCCGCAATGCGGTGGTCATCCTCACTTCCAACCTCGGCTCGCAGCACTTGACCGGCGGCGATTCCGAGACCGAGGAGAAGCGCGTCCGTGAAGCCATCCGCGCCGAGCTGCGGCCCGAGCTTCTGAACCGCATCGACGAGATCGTCGTCTTCCACAGCCTCGGGCGCGAGGAGCTGGCGCGGATCGTGGAGATCCAGCTTGGACGGCTCTCGAAGCTGCTCTCCGACAAGCAGCTCCGGCTGGAGATGACCGATCGGGCGAAAGCGGCGGTGGGCAAGGCCGGATACGACCCCGTGTACGGCGCCCGGCCGCTGAAGCGGGCGCTGCAGCGGATGGTGCTCGATCCGCTGGCCATCAAGGTGCTGCAGGGCGACTTTCGTCCGGGCGACACCATCCGCGTGGACGCGAACGCGTCTGAAGAGACGCTCACGTTCACGAAGGTGAACGGCGCCCGCGGGGCGGAATCGCCGGCGACGCTGCATTAAAATCCCGGTTGACTGACCAGATGGTGGGCCGCAAGCTCCGTCGCCACGAAGGAGGAGCTCATGGCAAATGCGTTCGTCCATGTCGAGCTGCACACCGGCGACGTCGCCAAGGCCAAGCAGTTCTACTCGAAGCTGTTCGGCTGGAAGCTCGAGGACATGCCCATGCCCGGCGGCGGCACCTACACCATGATCCAGGTCGGCGAAGGAACGGGCGGCGGGATGATGTCTGCCCAGCCTCCCGGATCGCCTCCGCGCTGGCAGGCTTACGTCGGCGTCGACGACGTGGCCGCCTCCACGCGCAAGGCGAAGGAGCTGGGCGCGAAGATCATGATGGACAAGACGGAGGTCGGCGATTTCGGATTGATGAGCGTGATCGTCGACCCGACGGGCGCCGCGATCGCGCTCTGGCAGTCGAAGCAACCCCAGCGACCGCAGAAGAAGTAGTCGGGCGACGGCGGCCCTACTCCGCCGTCGTGCCCCGGAACTCCCAGAAGGTCCGCGGCCTGCCGGAGTATCCGAGCTTCTTTGCCCAGGTGGTGGGGAGCACGCGGGCCTCGTCGAGAGGCATCGTCCGGCCGGACAGCGCGAGACCCGCTTCCCGGTAGCGGCCTTCCAGGACGCGGGCGTCCGAAGAATGCTCGAAGACGAAACGGACCTCCGCGCCCGGCTTGCACGAGGCGCGCAGGCGCTGGAGCGCTTCCCGTTCCGCGTGCGCGACCGCGCGCAGCAGGGAACCCCAGGGAAAGAGAACCGTCAGCGTATCGGCGAGGCCCGCGAGCTCGGCGGGAGCATCCTCCAACGACAGCCGTGCGAAGACGATGTTGCGCGCGGCGCGCCGGGAGGTGTCGCGCAGGTTGTCGGCGATGGCGTCGGTGCCGATGAAAAGGACATCGGGGCGCACCCTCGACATGCGGCGGACGAACGTACCGTCACCGGTTCCGAAGTCGACGTGGACGGCCGGGAAGCCGGCGGCAAGCTCCGCCAGTCATCAACGATCTACCCAGCGCTCCTTCTTGCCTTCGACGAGGTACATACGGATCGTGGATGTTACCACTTCCAGATCAACAGCACCCACTCGTCGGTGGCATCGCGGTAGCGTTCGAGCTCCTCGAATCCGATCCGCTGGTGTGCGCGGAGCGACCGGCCGTTTCGCACGGAAACTTCGGTCACGACACAATCGAAGATGCCGCGGAGGCGCTCACGGTGCGCGTGGTAGAGCAGGTCGACCACTCCGCGTCCGCGATATGGCTTTGCGACGCAGATCTGGCCCATCACGTAGAAGCGCCGCCGAAACACATCCAGAGCTTCGAGACGCCGGAACATCGGCTCGAGCACCGGAACGAACGATCGGCATTCGAGCGGCATCACCAGCGCGTAACCGGCCAGGTCGCTCCCGTCCTTCGCGATGATGCTGGGCGCGAGCGCGTGCATCCGGCGGAGCACATCCAGCGTGTGCTCGACGGACACGAAGCCGTTCTCGGCGCTCTCCCGCTCGTCCAGGTTGCGCGCCAGATTGGAGCGCTGCAGCTCGAGGATTTGCGCGAGCTCTGCTTCGTCGGCGACCGGCCGCGCCTCGATCATCGGCAGGGTCCTAGGAGCGCGCCGCAGCTGCGGCAACGGGCTCGGTCACCCTCGCTTTCGAGCCGGTCGCGCTGAGCCCCGTCAGCCGCTCGCTTTCCTGCCAGAGGCGCCGCGCGACAGCTTCATCGCGCGCGAGCGGCGCTGGTTCGACGAGGTTGCCGTTCTCGAAGTATTGGCCCGTGGTATCGGAGAGCTCGGCACTCGTCACCAGTTGCACGATGCGGCGGCCGCCTTCCTCCGCGGAGATGAACGCGAATTTGCCAATGATGGCGATCAGCGGCCTCGCCCACAGAGGGGCGCGGGACCAGATCGCCGTGGCCACCGCTCCCGGATGGAGACAGTTCACCGTCACGCCCGTGCCGGCGACCCTCCGGGCGAGCAGACGGGTGTAGAGGACGTTTGCCAGCTTGGAGCGCCCGTACGCCTTGAACAGCGCATAGCCGCGCTCGAAGAAGAGGTCGTCGAAGTCCATCGTCCCGCGGCGGTGCCCAATCGAGGCGACATTGACGATGCGCGCCGGCGCGCTCTGGACGACGCGGTCCAGGAGGAGCTGGGTGAGCAGGAAATATCCGAGGTGATTCACCGCGAACGTCGCCTCGATGCCGTCCGGCGTCATCGTGCGATCCTTGAACACGGTGCCCGCGTTGTTCACCAGCACGTCGAGTCGGTCATAGCGGTGCAAGACCTCGTCAGCGAGACGCCGCACTTCGCTCTGCCTGGAGAAATCGCACAACAGTGAAGAAAGGTCCGCGCCGGGAACGTCGGCGCGGATTTCCTCGAGGCAGCGAGCGGTCTTCCCGGCATCCCGGCCGACGAGCACGACCCTGGCGCCCTGCCTCGCCAGACTGCGCGCCGCCTCCAGTCCGATCCCGCTCGTCGCACCAGTCACGAGCACCCTCTTGCCTCGGATGTCCCAGGTCATGGGCGAGCCCAATAACGCGGCCTTCGCGCGAGCGCCATCAATGACGATCGTCTGCCCGCCGCCAGCGCGCGAGCAACAGGCCGTAGGCGATCGCGTTGACGAGCAGTACGGTGAGCCCCAGCACCATCTGAACGTTGCGCGTGAGCCCCGCCGGATAGAGGACTCCGAGCAGGTAGTGTTCGACGAATCCACCCCTGTACCCCGCGGCGCCGCCACGCGCGCGAAGCGAATTCTCCAGCGGGGTCAGCGGGCAGATCCAGCCAGCCCATTCGATGACGACGCCCCAGACCGCAGCCGGCAGCTGGATCAAAGCGAGTCGCGGCCATCGCAGGACCAGCAGTCCGCCGAACACCACGAGCAGGACGAAGGCGAGGTGGACGACGACCACCAGATCGGCGAGCAGCCCGAACGGCACCTCCGCAGGCTACCTCGATTCGGGATCGAGCTAGCGCGGTCCCATCGGCTGGAGCTGGATGGTTTCGCCGACCCAGCTGCCAGTGCCGTCCCCGTTCGCCACGAAGTGTTGGCGCTCGACGTAGTGGAAGAGCG
>Ga0209057_1001130_pt1 | contig 22138 bp, 24 predicted proteins | sample GraSoiAngelo_146_FD_185903 | JGI IMG/M metagenome (GOLD analysis project Ga0209057, IMG submission 185903) | Grasslands soil microbial communities from the Angelo Coastal Reserve, California, USA - 14_1009_05_30cm (SPAdes) (version 2) | ecosystem: Environmental > Terrestrial > Soil > Grasslands ... | reverse complement strand
GTAATCGCTGCCTATAATTCACAGAATGGAAACAGGGCAGTTGAAAATCACGTTTTGAAACCAGTTCTGGAAACGCTTCTTGAGATCGGGCTTCGAAACAGGTCTTGAAATCGCCCTCTGAAACAGTCCCTGAAAGGGGATCGAGATTCAATCTTTGAAACGGTTCCCGAAACCATAACAGCGAGCTTTCTAGGCCCCCCGGGAGCCTACTCGAATCTCGCGCCGCGCACTTCGCCGATCTAGATCGGGACTTCTATCATCAGCTTCTCAAGAAGCTCCTTGTACCGGTTCCGAATAGTAACCTCGGTCACGTTCGCGATCTCAGCGATCTCCCGCTGCGTCTTCCGCTCATTCGTCAACACAGTCGCAATATACGTGGACGCGGCCGCGATCCCCGCCGGACCCCGCCCACTGGTCAGCTTCATCTGACGCGCAATCTCCAAAATCCGAATAGCAATCCCCTCCGCCTTCCCTGAGATGGTGAGCTTGTTCGAAAACCGGGCCGCATAATTCCTGTTCGCAGAAGGCGGCACAAACATCCCTAGCTCTCGCAGCATGAACCGGTAGCTACGACCAATATCCTTCTTGTTCAAGGTAGACACGCTAGCAATCTCGTCTAGGGTCCGCGGGATGCCGCACTGACGACACGACATGTATATCGCCGCAGCGGTAACATTATGAATCGATCTCCCACGGATCAGACGCCGCTTAATCGCACGCCGATAAATCACAGACGCTGTCTCGAGAATGGTCTTCGGCAGAGAGAGAGCCGACGACAACTTGCTCAGCTCCGACAGGGCCACAGCCAGGTTCCTCTCGGTAGCATCCGACACTCGGACCCGCCGCTGCCACTTCCGCAGCTTGTACAGTTCAATCCGTTGATCCGCCGAGACACCCTTCGTCCCGGTCGGGCGATCACGCCAGTCGATAATAGTCGAAAGGCCCTTATCGTGAATAGTATACGTCATCGGCGCGCCGGTACGCGCCCTCTTCGCGCGCTGCTCGTCGTCAAACGCACGCCACTCAGGCCTCGTATCAGCAATCTTCTCCTGTACAACATATCCACAGGCCATGCAGACAACCTCAGCCGCATCGTAGTCCCTCATCAACCTAGACCCTCCACACTCCGGACACAATCGTATCCGACGTGAGCTAGTCTCAGGTCCCCGTTCTAGCGTCTGGCCTACTTCTTCAACCACTTTTCTCTAACTCTTCCTAACTATCCTCTAAAAGGTACAGAATCCGGCCCGAGAACCCTTCGCCAGCAACCTCTGGCTTTACAGAGACATATGGACTCTTCACAGGACCGAGAATATTGTTAACGGTCCCGATCCTCTTGATCTTGTAATCGACCACTCGAGTCCGCTCTGCTGGCACTGGTAGCTGTTCGAGTCGAACAATCAGGTTACCGCTCTTCGACATGTGCAGAACTTTGCCAAGCCGTCTTAATCCCGCACCTGGCACACTCCAACGAAAAGCGAAAAATGCCAAATCGCGTATATAAACATTGATTGGCCGAGAAAGACTTCTAATTCAGCCAAGCCATACCTTCCAGCAACAACTCCGTCGGTGGAAAATTGATCCGCGAAGTCCAACTCTCCAACTTCATGTCCTACAAGAACACCAGCATCCCACTCCGGCCTGGCCTAAACCTGATCATAGGACCAAACGGCGCAGGAAAATCCTCCATTCTGCTAGCAATATCAGTCGTCCTGGGTCAAGCATACACGGAGCGGGCGAAAAAACTCAGCGAACTCATACGATGGAACGAACAAGAAGCGCGCATCTCTCTCCTCTTAGACAACGAGGCACCAAAGGGCGCTCGACCGTTTCCACAAGCGCGATCGGACAAGGTCCTCCTCACCCGAGTTCTCAAGAGATCCGGAGACTACCACTATCTCCTCAACAACAAACCTATCAGTAAGACTAACTTGGTCGAAGGATTAGCCAAGATCGGACTCAACCCCGACAACATGCTGGTCATAATGCACCAACTCATGGTCGGGCGCTTCGGCTCTGTCAGCCCCATAGACAAACTACTCCTTCTCGAGGACGCGGTAGGTTTTGGAGCATATCGCAGAGAGGTACTCGATGCCTCCTCCCGATTACAGAAATTGACGACTGAACGAGAAACCATGTCCTCTGTTCTAGAGGGGACCAAGGAGACGTATCTACACTGGCAGCGCGAATACGAGAAGTACGAGATGAAAAGGAAACTCGAAGACCAGTCCAAGGACCTCCAAAGAGAACTCATTTGGAGGCGGATCATCAGAAGAGAATCTTCACAAAAGCGGGTAAAAGACCGAATCTCCTCCTTACACAGCAAGATCGCAGAGACAAGAGAAGAGTTCGAAATCTCTCACAAGCAACACCAACAAGTATTGACGGATCTCGCAAGGGTCTCCGCAGAGCTGGAAGAACTTCGGGAAGAAAACCTGAAGCTTGAGCATGGCCGGGGTCTACGTGCGGGAGCACTGGAATGGATCATAAAGGTCACCGATCTGCTTCGGACACAGCAGAGCGTTTTGACCGCGCTTCAGCAAAGAACGAATGATGTGAGTCTGGCAAAGGAGAACGACCAGCTTAGTCTCGCGTTATCAGGTCTAGGTGAGGAACAGGAGAAAATTTCTAAGAGCGACAAGACTGCCGACGAAGATTTCGAGAAAGTACGCGTAGGAATTGCCGAGCTAGCCTCCCAACTCGCCAAGAATACTGACGTCCTGATAGAATCCAGGGTCAAAAAGGAGGTCAGCAATTTTAAGCTCGCACTCATGGAGCAAGAAGTTCAGGAACTTGAAGTTCAGCTGCGCATCGGCCAGGAGGAAATTGAGCCTCTGCGAACACAGGCCTCCCAGCTCGGACCAATGTTCGAGAATCCGAGAGACCTCCAACAGATCTCAATAGACGTCGCTTCTGTTCAAGAACGATTACGCCCGCTAGCTCACCTCTCGGCTGAGGTCGAGAAGATGTACAAGAGCTACGGGGAACTCTACGAGGATCTAAAGAAGAAAGCTCAGGCTGTGGAACAGAACAGGTCCGAAGTTCTGGACGAGCTGAGAGAACGCTTCGACCGATGGAAAACTGTCATGGATAAATTGCTGGAGGAGCTCTCCGCAAGATACAACGCGTTGCTTTCTGAGGTAGAATCAAAGGGACGAATCGTCATCAAGGCCACCAAAGATATCGAGAAAGCGGGCCTTGAGCTCTTCGCAGGATTCAAGGGAAACGAGCCGGTCTCGCTCGACGGCCTAGCCCCGAGCGGGGGCGAACGAACGGTCGCACTGATTGCGTTCCTCCTATCCCTGCAACAATTCATCTCGTCTCCGTTCCGAGCAATCGATGAGTTCGATGTTCATATGGACCCGCGAAACAGGGAAACGGTATCCAAGCTCATCCATGCTGCAGCAAAAGCGACCGACTCGAGCCAGTATATCGCAATAACCCCTGGACAAGTGACACTTCCGGAGGACAATGTCCACGTTATCGTCGTCCAGAACGTCGAGGGCAGTTCCATGGTCAGGGAGCTACCATGACCACGACGGAAAGGATGCGTCGATTCTCCGGAAGACGAGAATTAGAGGAGTTAATCCAGACCTGCATCTCAATCGAGAACCGCAGATTCAACCCCTTCCTCTTAGACATCGCTGAAGCGTTGAGCATCATCAGACGGCACTCAAACCAGTTGCGAACGCTAGAGGACCACTTGCTCGATATGCGAGCAATCACGAGTGTCGCTAGAGTTGTAGGACTACAGAGCGCTCATCTCAGATTCCAGTCCAGTTCCCTCTTCATCGATCCCAGCATGGTAAGACAGAAGCTCGAGTCCCTTTCGAGGGAACAATTGGCAGAGTTCCTCCTTCTCTCATGGCATCCAATAGTGGAACTCGAACAGCTCACGCTCGCATCCACAAAAGAGGCCAAAGAATTTTGGGAACACATGCTTTCGTTTTTCGAGAGAAGAAAACGACTTCAGCTCGGACCATTCGACAATCCTGCAGCAACCGACTTGGGTGAACTAGCCCGGATGCGGGTTGTCGACGAAAAGGCTTACACAAGGAAGATGCAGGATCTCTGGAATGAACTCAAGGAGAGAGCGGGGGAGGATGAGACCGTTGACTATTGGAATTTCATCAAGGCATCAAACTTTGCGCACACTGTCATCCGAGCCCAACTAGTCAGCTTTCTTGTCAGCTACGGATACGCGAACTTACAACGAAAAGGTAACACCATGCTTCTAGTCCCCAACGCCAAACCCGATCCTCACCCCAAAGGATCACCACTCAGCTTTCCTATTCCAATTACAAAGGAGGCCTTGGTACGGGCGAAGTAAAAAACGAGCCAACCTTCTACAACGAGCGAGTCAAGCGGGCAGCTCATATGCTCTTCTTCAAACGAGGAAGGGTTCCCGGAGCTAGATCTTGGGAGTTGAGAACAGGGCTCGGAAAAGGCTACACGAAAGTCTTGGAACAGCTAGACGAAAACCTGAAAGATTTGGATCTAGAAGTCAAAAAGGTCGAACCCCAGAACCAATCCGATTTCAAGCAAGGCCCAGAAGCGGGAGAAGAAGAATCCCGCTACTTCGTCCGTCTAAAAGGAACGCTGGCTCCCAAGGAAGCAAGACTGTGTGGGTGGAGGATCGACAATCTCGCGGCCCTAGCAGCCGCCTTGGCACTTGTAGTGTCCAAACAGGGGAAGAGCGAAAGAAAAGAATTGGAAACCGTCATCGGCAACAAAGCTGGACGCTGGAGAGCTCTAACACTGATGGACACCTTTCTCCGATCTGGGTACCTGGAAGAAGATGAGGAAGGACTGGTCAAGCTTGGCTGGCGAACGCGTGCCGAACTCGACCTTCCGAGCCTAATGATGCTTCTCGCCGAATCAGCAGCGCCTTCCGCGGAGAGTAGCGGGCCTGTCGAAGATGATCAGGCGTCTATGGAAGGCTGAAGACTCTCTAGGTACTTCTTTGCTTGTGGAACTGCAGCAGCGCATAGCTTGTCAAAGGGTAGAATCTTCTCGTCCCACTCAGAGAGTTCTTCAGCGTGAAGCTTTAGGAATCCCTGGTCCTCGCTTACTCTGCCCCACACTAGCATGTAGCGTCGGTCGGTGTAGCCACCCGTTGGAATCCCGGTTATGTGGTTGAAGAGAACCCCGACGCGACCGCCTGGCATCATAGGAGGAGCGCTGGGTTTCTTCAGAAGAATTTCACCGTTCTCGGACAAGAGAAAGTCGGTTGCGACGCTGAACGGGAAGCCATCCTTATCGATCCAGGTGATCACACCATATCCGAACCGTGATATTCTGTCGGGGTCGACGAGATCTAATGATGTCATAAACTGATTGCCTCCGCGGGTTTGGAGGTGTCTCCATTCTTCCATGCAAGTATCTTCTTTGGTTCTACTTCGACGACGATTCTCTTCCAGAACCACCCGAACTGTTCCCGGGCCGCGAGGAATCCGTCAATGTAAGGCTCCTTCTTGCGCCACATTGGAAGGTACCGTTCCCAGCCATGATCAAGATCAGAATCATCACATTTCGCAATGCCCTGGACTAGGACGACTTGCTTCTCGATCCCGCTTCCTTCAGGATTGGAGAAGAGTAGCGAGACTTTCGGGTTCTTCTTCATATGCTCGATCTTTCGAGAGAACAGTATACTGGATGTCACAGCGAACTTAGGTGGGTTATCATTATAGAAGAAGAGCAGAGGAAATGTTACGGGCTTCCCATTATCTATGGATGTGAATTCGCATATCAAGTAATGCTCAAAAACGTCTTGAACCCAGTTCGGAGCTTTCATCCACCTATCCGACCTCGCGGTGCGCAAGGGACCGCTCCTTGGCTATAAGACAAGCGATTGGACTGTTCATACTTCCTTCGGGATCTGTCTGAGAAATTCCTTAGGGTATTGTTTCGAATTCAGCAATGAGAGGAACTCTCCCCTCCTGATCGATGCTCTCGCAGATTCCAGTTCGTTCCTCTGAGCCAGATGATCATGGACCTTCGCCTTCGCCAGCACGTCTAGGACTTTGCCTTCGTAGAAGGGTTCCAGATCCCTTCCCTGGCACACAGCGCAGTTGCAGCTCGTCGAGTTTCCTCTGATCTCCTCATAATCTCTCTTTTTCAGAGCTCCCCAGCCTTTTCGGTCGAAAACATTGATCACCTCCTTCGTAAGCGGGGTTGGGGGCGGTGGGACGATCCACCTGGAGAAGCTGTCTATGTTGAACATTGGAAGGATCATCCCTTGACTGCATGGCATCGGGCTCCTTCCGAGCCGTATTTTCGGTGGAACTTGAAACGCATGAAGCCAGACTTCGGGGTTTTTCTTCTTGAACTCCTCCATGACTCTGAGAGCATGATAGTGGAATGCGCCCCTGAGATCAATCCCGATCTGGGTTGACTCGTGTTTCGCAAGTACCTTGACAAGTTCTGCTCCGACTTCTTTGTTGTTGGTGGCTTGTATGATCGGCATCAACGGGTTCTCGACGCTGCGCTCTTCCATCCAGCGCTCCGCAAAACGGACTTGACCATCAAAGTCCTCCGGAGACATTTCTACAGTGTGCTGGACCGTAATGATGTCAAGTCCGGCGAGGTATTGAAGGTCTAGGATCGTCTTCAGGTCCTGAGTCTCTCTTACCACTGCTCCGCCTTTGAAAGCGAGAAAGAGGAGGCGGACAGCGTCAGGGCTCGTTTCTCTGGATAGGAATCTCGCGGTAGACTTCAAGGCCTCTTCCTGAGTGAGAATTCTCTTAAGTGTGTCTGGTGGTGCGAGCCGGGCGAGAACGGCCACCTCTCCCGGCAGTGGTTCCTTTAGGCCTGCCGGCTTCAGCGCGTTTCTCTCCGGGCTGATAGGGAACCTGTTGGGAAGGGGAATCCGTAGTTGCCCTATCCGGAGTTCGGATTGGCTCGCACTAGTCTTAGAGTCAACTTTGATCTGGGCTAACTGGATTGTAGACATTGCCCGAGAAGTTACTTGGGTCAGGTAAAAAGAGGCTTCGATTAAAGAGCGCGCCTAGTAGTCTTGGTCATCTGACTCAACGCCTTCTTGTGCTGGTTCCTCGATGGTCTCATAGGGGTCTGGAGGGGCCTCAATGGGCTCAGTAGGAGCTTCGTAAGGATCTGCAACCTGTGGATTGGTTGTCGTCTCCTCCGTTTTCTCTCCGGGTTGAGGTTCAGTTGTTTTTGATGCTTTCTTCCAAGGCAGTCGGAGGATTGAATGGTGAGGCTTTTCGGCTTCTGTTGAAGACTCGCTTTGGCTCGGGCCGGTCAATTTCGTCTTATAGGCGTTCAACTCTACTAACACGAGGTGTCTTCTTATCAGGAACATCATAGTAAAGATCCCTGCTGCGAACACTGTAGCGTTGACAATGATTGAGAGATCGATTCTGGTTATCGGGACTTGGAGTATGAAGTAGAACTGTGCGACAGCGTAGACTGAGCCGAAGGCGAACACCAAGAAGGGTAGGACTTGGCTCCACCGTGTGTCCGCTCGAGTAACGGTCTTCCTGGCGAACGTCTGCATCGCGCCAATAACAGACACAAGCATCAAACCGCTATCGATGAGGGGATTCGATGGCTGATTCTGTGTGACGTATCCAATCGCGATGGTTGTTGCTCGGTAGAGCAGGTATCCCCAAAGAAATAGGAATGTTCCTCCTGCGAAAACAGCCGCTTGGGGTTTTTTCTGTACGATTACTCGCCATCCCCAAAGTGCAGTGAAGAAATAGGTCGCCAGAAGGAGTACTGTCACAATGATGGTCCAGATGATAATCTTGTCGGTCGCGCCTTGGACGTTTTGATAGGTTGAGCTTAACCAGTTTGATATTGCCCATACGCTGTATGTTAGTGGCGCGATTGGAAGGAAGAGGGTCGAGATTCCGAGAGTTCTCATCAGTTTCTTTGTGTGTCCCTCACCCGTTAGGCCTCGTTCTACTTTGACGAGTAATTGGGATACTGGTGTTGCGATGAAGTAAGCTTGCAGGAGGATCCATGTATAGAATATGATGATAAACGCGGGGAATATGGGGAGAGCTTCAACTGTTCCTGCTTGTTGGATCCAATACGCGATTCCCGCAATCATTGGAGCGTATGCTACCACCAGTATGATGACCCGTCTCGTCATTCTGGAGAATAGGATGGCGGTCCGGAATTTTTCGATCAATGCGAGTGGCGTGAGGACGAGGTATACGCCTGTGCTGCTGGCGCCGGCAATGAAGATGAGGGTCCAGGCTTGGGCTAGGCCTAGTCTTGCGCCTACGAAAGCCGTGGCGAATAGGAAGGCCATTATGACTGTGAAGATTAGCGTGTGTCCTCGGATGCCTGGAGAAAGGAGAAGCCTGATAGAGCTAGGCAGATAGAACCTGGATTTCTGCTGTGGTAGGGTCAAATCATGGTCTCGCTAGGGCTATCCTTGCCTACTGGGCTCTGAGAGGAACTCTAATCATTTCTATGATACCGGCGCTTGGCTCAGCTCGTAACTGAGCAGGGCCGGTTTCTAGGAACTTTGAACTGGTGCCTAGGCACTAGGATGTGCGATTTGCCTCTGTGTGTCCAAGGAGTTATATGGAGTTCCTTAGGCGTCGGTTTCGGAGACATCTGGGATTTGGTCGTCGCTCACTACCATCCGAACGGTGAGATGAAGCGGCATGTTCGTGCCTTCATCTATGTGGCCGCGGTCTTGGGCAAAGAGTCGAAGGTTGCTGACGCATTGTTCAAACTTGCTGAAGTCAAGGAAGTTCATGTTATTCCTGGCAGGCATGATATTATGGCGGTCGTGGAGGTTCCTAGGAAGCTTCTCGAGCCTGACGCGCAGAGTATTTACTGGTTCATTGTTGAGCGTATCAAGACGATTGGGGATGTCACCGACACTGAGACCCTCATTCCGATCGTCTCGGCTTCGAAATGGTCCGATTAGCCTTCGACCATTCTCGCGTCGCGGGGGCTTTTGAGCAATCCGCCTGAATTTTTTTCTGAGGCGTGTTTCTGCCCGGCGTCGCTTCGGGCTTGTTTCTTCGAGACGGGCGCATTATGGGCTTGTCCGGGCTTTTTCGATCGCCGTGTTTTCCCTGTGGGTAAGAGTAAAGGATCATGTTCTGGAATTCATCGGCTGGGAATCGGGATTAGGGCTGATTCTGGGCGAATTCTCTTGAATTCCTGTTGCCGGGTCGTTTGTCCCCCTTCCCCCAATCTGAATTTCTTCGGTGCTAATCCAACCTGGGGTTTGTCCGGTATGCCTTTTTCTGGCGGGTCCACTGGGAACCCGCTTGATTCTTGAAAGTAGCAGGCCTGGCTTTTCTGGTTGGGCTACCGGATCAAAATCAGTAGTATCCGGCTGGCTAGGACGGCTTCAACAAAAGCGTCCCTTGGCTCGGTCGCATGTGATACTTGAGGTTGGGAGATAGTATTCTGGCTCCTTTCCATAAGGTATCAATACGAATATGCCCTGGGGCTCTTGATAAAAGGGGCGCCGATTGTTTCCACCTAATTACCTCAGTTTGCTCCTGACAATTCAATCGGCAACGAAAATGTGATTGTGGATTCCACAAAGCCGATCACTCGGCCTAGTGCATTCCCCCGGCTGGCTTAGGTTTCAGTGGAGATGCATTTCTTCATCCGGGCGAGGTGCCCCTCTGTGCAGGTCAGTCCACATCATTGGCGTCCTTCCGATAATTTTCCACAAGGCACAATCTTTGGAACGCCGGACAACATGTCTTCCAACCCGTATATTGGGTTTAGTAGGCAACACTCATCAGCTGACTGACAAAGGCTTAATGAAACCAGGATTCGTGACCGAGCTAGGCTCCTAGGTTTGACTCTTTGAACCGGAAATATATTGCACCTAGCTGGGACGACGTCTATGATATGATGATAGAACTTGCCAGTCAGATCAAAAGCAAAGGTTACTCGCCCGAAGTCATTGTGGGAGTCTCCAGAGGCGGCTGGCCTCCAGCTCGAATCATGAGCGATCTCTTGGAAAACGCGAATCTTGCCAATATGAAGGTCGAGTTTTACACTAACATAGGAGTCACTGCACAACAACCAAAGATAACCCAACCAGTCACTTCCGAGGTCGAAGGAAAGCGAGTTCTGGTGGTTGACGATGTCGCCGACTCGGGACATAGTCTACGGGTTACAGTCAAGCATCTTGCCCGAAAGGGAGCACGAGAGATTAGAGTTTGTACGCTTTACCTGAAACCTAAGAGCATCTTCAAACCTAACCATTACGCTAGAACAACCTCAAAATGGGTTATATTCCCATGGGAGAGATTGGAAGCTATTCACCTCATCAAAAGAAATCTCAAATCAGGCGGGAATACACGCGCGGTAATTCGAGAGTTGAAAGGAAGCGGACTAAGCGCCTCGCTTATTCGTAGACTCTCGGCGTTGGATCGATGATAACTGAAAGAATCGGCTCTTACTTCATGTGGATCCAAGGATTCCGAAACGCCGAAGTAGCGGACTCCGAGAAAGCGTTGCACGATCTGCGAGGATTTCTTGATGGTATTGAGCTTCAGCTCTTGCGTGCCGACAGGATTGGTGGGATTGAACACTTGGTGTTCGCCGCAAGAAACGCCGTTGACTCTTTCACAGGTAAGGATCGAAGGGCGAAACACCTCTCAATGGAGTTCTTACTCTTCGCCTCGGGAGAACACCAAATAGTCGAAGCAATCAAGTTTCTCGGTGTAAATAAGTCAAGCACAGAAATCGCCTTGGTCGGGTTTTCTGAAGATAATACCGACTTTGGCGCTTTGATTGACAAATCGAGAGATGTCCTCAAAGGAACCTTGGAGGATTCTGTACTGGAGGTCAGAACCGCAAAGAAACAGGAAGACCTGAAGAAGGCCTACAATATCTCCGACAAGCAGCTGAACGCGTCGAAGATGCCCGGGGAAACCGAGAGTAGCCTCTTGAAGAGGCTAGTAATCGAGCGCTCCGCACTCTTGGTTCTAGAGAACTAGAGCGTCCTCTTTTCCCTCTCTATTGCCAAGATACCATCCGGTGCAATGATAGCGATTCCGGCTACCTTGCCAATAATCTCTATCAGGACTATCTTCCCCGGGTCCCGTAGATCCACCTTTCTTGGAATCTTTGTTGCAATCGCGTCGATGACTTCCTTCGACGAAACATCGCTTCGCCGCTTCTCGATCGAGACCCGAAACGTTTCACCATCCTTAATCGCGCCAGACTTCTCTGAAACTGCGTTCCCGATCGCCTCAATCTCTGTGGGCACAACTCTCTGAACCGGTTTGACTTTGAGAACATACCGAAACTCCCACGGTTTCTCTTTCAGCGCAGACCGTAAGTTCCGCACCACTCTAACCGGGTCTAGCGACGTCTTGGCAACAGTCAGGCCGCTAACTGGAGTATAGCTAGTTTCCGCGGATCGGTCCCCGAGCTCTGCAATGAGATACCGTAGCTCCGAGTTTGCCTCTCGCTCATTGCCTCTCGCACTCGATACAAGAAGATTGAAGTCGCTCAGCAAGCTTAATCATTCCTGCAGATCGACATTCGACGGGAGAACCTTTCTGATGTCACTTGACCCAATGGCTCCCTCCCGCAGAACTTGGATGCCGAATTTGGTCTGTTTTACAACAGTGGACTCGAGGCCAATAGAGGTTATGCCACCATTCAAGACGAGGTCGACTTTGCCGTTGAACACCTTGAACGCATCCTCCGCTTTAATCAGCGACAGGTTGCCGGAAATATTTGCACTGGTCCCTAGAAGGGATCCCCCAGCCTTCGAGATCAAATCCAACGTGTCCCCTCGGTCTGGGATTCTAAGGCCAACCATTTTCTCAAGACCAGTTACCTGGAAAGGGAGTTTCGCCTGAGATGCAACTACGATGGTTAGTGGACCCGGCCAATACCGCAACGCAAGCGTTTCGACATCGCCGCCAATGTCGCCTAATTCTCTCGCCCTACTAAGAGTATCAACTAGGACTGGAAAGAGCCCCTTGCTTCGTCCCTTCACCGTGGATACCATGTTGACCGCTTTCTCATCGAAGGGATTGCATCCTAGCCCGTACACCGTGTCCGTCGGATAGACTACAAGTCCACCACTCTGTATCGCGGCCGCTGCCTTCCGAATCGACTCGCCACTAATGTTGAGAAATTGAGTCAGCATTGCCGGTGACTTTCCCACACCGAGTCGACTCTTATATCTCGTTCACATTCCGTCGCCCTGACACGATTTGGTAAGTCCGACAATCATCGTTCATGGTGGCGCTGGGGATTGGCCCAAATCGAAGCAGGCTGCCGGGCTGTCAGGCGTCAGGGAGGCCGCGACCAGAGGGTTCAGACTTCTTCAACAAGGAAAATCTTCCATTAAAGCGGTTGAAGCTGCGGTTATAGAAATGGAGGATAATCCAGTCTTTAATGCAGGCAGCGGGTCAACCCTGAATCTTGTTGGTGATGTTGAGGCTGATGCTGGAATCATGGATGGGAAAACTCGAAGGGGCGCGGGGGTCGCTCTTGTTCGGCGCACAAAAAACCCCATAAGCCTGGCGAGACTCGTTATGGAGAAAACCGATCATGCTTTGCTTGCAGGTAAGAGTGCCGAGAGGCTCGGCGAGGCATTTGGGTTACCAAAGGCGAACTTGAAACTTCCCGAGCGAGTCTATCAATGGAAACAGGCAAAACGACGCATGGAAAAAGGTGTCCTCGGCGATTTTCCCAGAAATCTGAAATTAATACGAAGCAAGGGCCAAAGCATACTCGGAGATACTGTTGGGGCTCTTGCGATTGATCAGAATGGAGACTTAGCCGGCGCGGATTCTACAGGCGGAGTCTCGTTGAAACTTCCGGGTAGAATCGGGGACAGCCCGATCCTTGGAGCGGGATTGTACGCTGACAATAGGATAGGAGCGGCCACTGCAACAGGTGTTGGAGAGATAGCGATGAGATTGGTCGTTTCCAAATCGACTTGCGACGCAATGCGGTCCCTGACCGCACAACAAGCAGCGTCCCAAACCGTAAACATGGTGACGAAAATGGCCGGTCGAGGACTGGGGATTGTCACTCTCGACCGCAAAGGGCGATACGGCGTCGCTCACAATACTCCACACCTCTGCTGGGCTGGCGTAACAAAGAATCGAGGCCTTGTATCGCAATTACATCGTTGATTCCGTGGGCGCGTTCTCCCGACTATACTCGTCATATTTTCAAGGGTTTTTGGGAAGCCTTTTAAGAAGGTACAAATCGCGATAACCCCTAGTTTTCGGAGACGATCAAAACGATACCCTATACCAAGGGGGAGGAATGGGGCGAAGACGAGGATTGGGGCGGCGAAGATGAGTGGGGCGAGGATGACGATTGGGGCGGCGGAGATAACGGCGCCGAGGACAACTAAGGTCTCCGCCTAACTACCTCACAACACTACCAACTGTTTCTGGAAATGCACTGAAGGGGTAACAGGAGTTCTATCTTCGACCTCAGAGTGACATTGCGCATTAGGCGGAGAAGAATGCGGAACTTTTCATCCACAGTCATGGCGCTACCCCTCATTGCGCTCAGCTTGCTTTTCTTGGTACCTGCAGTGGCCCTGCAAACGGCCAACGCTAGCACCGTCAACACTGGAGATTTCCAAGCTCAAAGCTTCTCAAAGGTTGTCGACTGGTACGACTACGTGCGACAGTACGCTCCTAATAACAATCTACCTCAACCAAATGCTACTGAACACGCGTACATCTACACGAACTACGTTAACGTGGGCGGGTTCCAGCTCTTCTATGCAGGGCTCGTGAACGCGACCCACAATGGAACGTTCGTGACCATACCCATCCAGACCTTCTTCGAACACTTCAAGACCGTCGGGGGAAAAGACGCCATAACAGCTTCTTCATTCATCAGCCTCGTTAGCTTCAACGAGTCCAACGCCGACCCCTACCCCAACTCGCCTGACAAGACCGACACAGTCTACGCTAGCTTCAGCCTCGGCGTGAACCTAACAGCAATCACTGGCCACAAGTTGCCGGGCTACGTCGCAACCAGCCAAATCACACCCCTAACCCAGGTCGACAGCCAACACTACACGTGGGGACTGAAATACACCAACCTCAACGCAATATGGTGGAAGATCAATCCTGATCCATTCTTCCCAACCGCTGACCTCGTCACACCGAGAGGCTTCGCCCAGTACAACGAACTCAGTTTCAACTATGCGCTTGCAATCGATCCCACGTCTAAGACGGCAACGCTAACCACGAGCTACACCGTCGGCAGGATGACAGACCTTTACATTCTATCCCCGACGCCAGCAATCCATCTCAATGCAGCAGGAACTTACAACCTAACCGGTTACCAGATCAGTAACCAGAACATTTACCAGTTCCTACAATTCAGACAAATGAAGCTCTCGATAGTCCTTGCGAACAAGGCAATTCTTGCCGGAACGGTCTCCGACAAAGACGACTCAGGCGCAAGCGTCGACAACAGCAACTCAACTGACGTCACCCATACCGCGGTGAATACAGACGCGAGCGACGGCGACAAGGTCTTCAGAGCAGACTTCGGTGTGAAATCGAAATACCAGCTCTACAACTATACAGCAGACTCCTCCGAGAACACCGCCTCTCCATACAGTGTAAACGTGAGAACGGTCAATGTCAATGCATGGGCCGGGAACCACGCCTTCTGGTTCCAGAACCGCTTCATGGGGTTCCTACCCTTGTTCGTCGCCAACGTAGATCCTGGACTAATCCAGCAGGCCAAAGCAGGACTCATAGACTTCACCGTCTCAGACTACCTCTACATCATATCCTATCCAACATGGGGCGGCTACAAGATAGTTCACGACCCAGATTACACAGCATTCTACACCCCGGCTAGCAACGTTGGACTGCTTACAGCCATCTTCCTTGCGGTGGCTGTCGCAGCAGGAGTTGGAGGGCTATTCGCCTTTCTGTTCAGGAAACGAAGAGCAGCCGGTTTGGCCGTTGCCGGAGTCGGAACAACTGGCCCCGCCCCAACTCGGGATCCAACCCCCTCAGGTCCGCCACTTCCAGGCCGATAGTGACTGCAATTTCCCTCCTCCAATTTCTTTTCTCTTTCAATTGGGGAACCGCGAGCTAAACTTCATCTCCAAATCCAGTAGCACCACGAATCGCACATGATAAGCACCGGCTCATCAATTGATGTCTCACACCTGACAAAGACCTATGGGTCTACTGTTGCCCTCAACGATGTCACACTATCAGTAAGCACCGGTGAAGTACGAGGTCTTCTCGGGCCGAACGGGTCCGGAAAATCGAGCCTGATGAAGACAATAATGGGCTTGACGAAGCCATCCTATGGCTCGATCCAAGTGCTCGGATACGACGTCCGAGCCAACCCAATGGAGATCAAGAGAATTGTCGGCTACGTTCCCGAGTCGCCGCGGTTGTATGAATTCCTGACTGCGACCGAATATCTTGATTTCATAGCCGATGTTCGAGGAATACCATACGAACAAAAAAAGGAACGTATCGCGAGATTTGTGGACGCCCTTGACCTCGAGGGAAAACAGGGAGATATGATCAGCAGCTACTCCCAAGGGATGAAGCAAAAGGTAGCGATTATCGGAGCGCTGCTCCACCGGCCTCGGGTCCTACTCATGGACGAACCCCTCAACGGGCTAGATCCCAAATCTGCCAGACTAGTAAAGGAGCTTATCCACGGACTCGCGAGGGAGGGAGTGTCTGTGATGTTCAGCACGCACATTCTCGAGATAGCGGAGGCCATCTGTGATAGGCTGACGATCCTTCAAGGGGGGAAGATTCTGGCAGAGGGGTCTTCTAAGGACCTGAGGGAGAATGCCGGGCTTCCTGGATCGGGTCTCGAAGAGGTCTTTCTGAAGCTAACCGGAACGAAAGGGGTCGAGGACATAGTTGAGGCGCTGATCAGATGAGACTTCCAGTTCTGTTTAAGTTTGCCAAGGTTCTGATGATTTCACGGCTTCGAAGTACCCGGCGTTCAATCGTGTCTCGAAGCATAACTAGTCGACCTATTCTCATCGGCCTCATAGGAATCGCTCTCTTCGTTGCTGCACTGCTTTTCGGTTACCTGACAACTGTTTTCCTTGGCTCCGGCGGAGCCCCCTTGACCGGGCCGGTTGCGCATCAACTAGTCGTAACCATTTTCGGAGGAATCCCTCTTTTCCTCGTGGGCTTCTATTTTACCATGGGACTCTTGTGGGAGGTGAACGCTTCCACAGAGGCCGAGAGCACGGACGCGATCAACTGGCTGCCCATCACACCTGGGGAATACGTTGCAGCCTCAGCTCTCTCTACCGGCTACACCTACTCTCCACTACTCATGGTCGCATTCGGCTACGCTCTCCCAATCGGAATCCTTACCGGGAATCTTGCTGGATTCCTAGTCCTTGTTCCAATCGCCCTCTTGTCCACATCTGTCGGGTCGGTTAGCGTCGAGATTCTGAGGTCCGCGTTGGCAAGCGCATCGACGGCATTCAACAAGCTAGGCGGTAGAATCACCGTTATCATGCGAATCCTCGGGATAATCCTGATACTTCTTGTTACCCAGCTCCTATTCAGCGGAGTGTTCCTAATCCAGATCATAAGCTCTCTCGTCGGAACAGCGGCCGCAGCAAGCTTCGTACCTGTCTTCTGGCCTACTCTCGCAATAACCAAGCTGCTTCAATCCGACTTTCTAGGCAGCGCAGGATTCCTAGGGCTGAGCATAGCACTGTTTCTATTGCTTTCATACATTGCCCTATCACTCAGAGCCAAATATTGGGCCGTGACCCCTGGGGCGATCCACTTCGCCGGAGCTGGTTCCGTATCAGGGCCAAGCTGGCTAGGTTACCTTGGGTTAAGCTCTCCCTCGATCGCGATGCTCAAGAGAGAAATTCGATCGGCAACCCGAAGAAAAGAAGTGGTCAGACTGATGGCAATCCCGATCATAATGCCCATCATGATATCCTTCCCCGCGATCTTCTCCCCAGCTCCATCGTCCACATCGGGACCTGCCCAGATAGATCCGATTTTTCTAGTTATTCCCTTTCTGTTCGGGATCGGACTGGGCTCGCTATTTCTTGGAATGACTTCGATTGGTCAAGAAGGAAGAAGGCTGTGGAACATTAGCGCGCTTCCAGTTTCTGCTAGTATGCTTGTGAAGAGCAAGCTCCTGTTCACATCCCTGGTATCAAGCATCGGACTTGGTCTAGGAGCTGTTGTCTCTGCCCTTCTGCTTCACGCTTCGATATTCGTTATTCTAGGGTTCCTAGGTCTCGGGCTCGTCGTAATATTGGCCGAGGCAAGCCTGGGTATTGCTATAGGTTCAAGGTTCCCAGATTTCTCTGACGGTCCCAGGCCAAGATTTGTCACGGTGGTTGGCTCGATAATTGGAGCCGTTTTGGGTATAGTTGAGATGGCAATAATGGCTCTCCCCATAATTCTGTCATTCATCCTGAGGACTTTTCTCTCGATCTTAATGCCCCTTCAATTCGTCCTAGCCCTTTCAGGTGCTGTTGCGGGGCTGCTTGCTTGGATAGGCTACAGCATGTCGATCAAACCCGTTGACTCCATTCTTTCAGAACTGCCCAACTAGTTTGAGACCAGGAGCCCAATGAATCGGAATTCGGCGATAGTTGACGTGCGATTATTGTTACCGTGATTTTGCAAGGTCTGTTGCAGATAACGTTAATATTTACTCGTGTGGACAGGCCACGTGAATCATGGACAGGCAGCTGGGAGCCAAGTCAGGCTGTGAAACTTCTGCATGACCAATGATTCGCAGCCAGAAACAAGTGAGAAATTTATGGAAATGTCTGACGAACCCAAATCATGGGTAGAAGAAGCAAGGAACAGGGTCAAGCGGATCTCGGACCTTGACCCTCAAGACCGCCTAGACATCGTCTACGGTATCGGCCTGTGTTGCTCGACCCTCGCGAAGAGTATGCAAGGCTGGATGCAGTGGATCGGGAATCTTTCACTCAAGGATTTTGAACGACCAGAGCTAGAGGAAATTTTTGGTATCATAAAGAAGGCAACAGTCCAGCTCATGGAGCTAGACATTGACAAGACCGAAAAGTACGAGCAGTCCCACGGCCTACGCCAGAAAGCTCCGGACCGGCAGAATCGACTGGTCAGCTAGAGCAAGAATTAACAAGACAGAACGCTATCGCCCCCGTGAAAGGTGCGGGGTCTGAAGAAAAGACGAATCGTCTCCATAGCTGAGTTTAGCATCCATCCCATTGGGACAGGGACGAGTGTTGGCAAATATGTTAGGCAGGCACTGCAGGCTATCTCCAAAATCGAGGGGCCTGATTACCAGGTCACTCCCATGGCGACGATCCTTGAAGCCAAAGACGTTCCTACAATTCTGAAAGCGGTTGAGGCTTCACACTCGGCCTTGCGATCGATGGGTGCAAAGAGAATTTCCTCTATCCTTCGGATCGACGAGCGCCTAGACAAGCCGAGAATGATGAAGGACAAGATAGCAAGTGTCAGGGACTGCTAGGGTCCGTATCGTATCCCGGTTCTACTCTAACCTCTTGAACATGCTCTGCATAAAGTGTATCGGGATCGGCTGTCCGCTCCTGCTGGTTTCGTAGTATGTCTTGCACATATCACACTGCCAGACTTCCATGTCTCTTATCTGGGCGGGAGCCCCGGCTTCAAAGTCTTCTTGGACGATGTATCGCCCGACGAAGTCGAGCTGCAAGTCACACTTTGGACATTTCAAGAATTCAGGTCTCAGTTCTTGTAATGTTCGCCAATGAACCTATCAGCATCCATCGCTGCCTTGCAGCCGTCCGCTGCAGCGGTGACGGCCTGTCGATATCTGAAATCTCTCACATCTCCAGCCGCAAATATTCCCGGAACGTTCGTTTCAGTCTCATTATGGGTAACAATGTAGCCTTTGGAGTCGAGGTCCACTTGTCCCTTGAATATCGCAGTGTTTGGTTCGTATCCAATTGCCACGAACACGCCGTCGGTCTTGAGAACGTGTTCCTTTCCAGTCTTGAGGTTTCTACTCTTGACCCCTGTAACATTGCTGTCCCCCAATATCTCATCCACTACCGTATCCCATACGAATTTTATCTTCGGGTTCTTCAGAGAACGCTCTTGCATTATTTGACTCGCTCGTAACTTATCCCTACGGTGGACCACGGTTACCATCTTGGTGATGTTGGAAAGAAACGTGGCTTCTTCCAAGGCCGTGTCTCCTCCCCCGACCACAACCACGTCCTTTTCTTTGAAAAAGTAGCCGTCACAAGTTGCACAGCTTGAAACCCCGTGTCCTCTAAGCTTAGTCTCTGAGGGTATACCCAGCCATTTCGCGTTTGCCCCTGTGCTTATGATGACCGCCTTTCCCTGAAGGACACGTTTTCCGACCGTGATCTCAAAAGGTTTGGACTTGAAGTTTACCGTAGAAGCGTCGTCGTAGATAATTTCTGGATTGAAACGTTCAGATTGCTTCCTCATCCGTTCCATCAGTTCGGGTCCAAGTATCGATTCCGGAAACCCTGGAAAGTTTTCCACATCGGATGTGAGCATCAACTGGCCCCCAGGTATCGAGCCAGCGATGAGCATGGTTTTCCTTCCTGCCCTACACGAGTATATCGCGGCCGTGTAGCCCGCTGAACCGGACCCTATGATGATCACGTCGTACATCGTATATTCCAAAGATCGCCTACCCACTGATTTATGGGTATTCTCGAACGTTTGTCTCTCTGGAAGGCTTAATTATTGTGTAAGATGAGATTCGAGAATAGGGGCGCCGAATGTTCGAGTATCAAGGTGTTAAGATTAGTTGGCTGGGCCATGACTCCTTCAGAATTAAGAACGGTAAAACCATCATCATCGACCCTTTCAAGATTCGCCCGATCCCCGACAAAGCCGATGTCCTTCTGATCAGCCACGAGCATTTTGACCATCTCTCGTTAGACGATATCAAGAAGGTGTCTTCGGAGAAGACGACCGTCATCACCACTCCCGCGTGCAAGAAGGAGCTTTCAAGCCTGAAAGTCAAGGAGGTTAAGGCGGTCAAACCGGGCGAGAAGGTTGTCTTGGGCGATGTATCTCTCGAAGTGGTTCCTGCTTACAACTTGAACAAATTCCGTGAACCTGGCAAACCGTTTCACCCGAAAGAAGACGGAAAAATCGGCTTCATATTATCCGTCAAGGGAGTTCGAATATACCACGCTGGCGACACCGACCCAATCCCGGAGATGAAGAGTTTCAAGACCGACATAGCCCTTCTACCGGTTAGCGGAACATATGTAATGACACCTGAGGAAGCCGGTGAAGCCACTAGAATGATCAAACCCAAGCTTGCCATCCCCATGCACTACGGAACCATCGTCGGTTCTGAGAGTGACGCCGAAAGGTTCAAGCAACTCGCTGCCTGTCCGGTGCAGATTCTCAAATCTGAGTAGAACCCAGGACATCTGAGGGCTCTGAAAGCCACAGTCAATTCAGCTTGGCTGAAGGAGCATCTATCTTCCAAAAAAGTCGTTGTCCTGGATGCTCGCTCTAGGAACGCCTACTCAAGAGCCCATATTCCGGGAGCTAGAAACGCTGACCTGTTCCATTATTTTGTTCCTGGAACTGACAGCAAGAATCTGAGAGTGTTTCAACACGATCTCGAAGCGAAGCTCGGACGGCTTGGCCTCAAAGGCAACGAAATAACGGTCGTGTACGAGTCAAGGTTCGGGATGAGAGCTGCACGAGTCGCTTGGATGCTTGAATACGCCGGAATTCAGAGCCCGTTGATGCTTGAGGGAGGGTTCCGTGCCTGGCAGGATTCCAACTATCCAGTCGAGAAGAAGCGTAGAGCGGTTGTCCAAACTAAGTTCAAAGCTAATCCAGACCCTAGCGTTCTGGCGACGGTTGGCAACGTGAGATCCCTATCCACGTCCCGGACCGGGCTGGTTTTGGACGTCAGGAGCAGAGGAGAATACGACGGATCAGAAAAACGGGAATGTTGTCCGCGTTCGGGACGAATACCAGGATCCGTATGGTTTGAATGGACGAACTTTCTGGACGAAAGAGGCGGATTCCAGAATCGTCGATCAATCGAGAAACAGCTTCGATCGAAGGGCCTCCGCCCCGGATCCGACATAGTCGTATACTGTCATCGAGGCGCTCGCGCGGCGGCTGCGTTCTACGCACTTAGGTCAATGGGGTACAACAAAGCTAGAAACTATGTTGGATCTTGGCACGAATGGTCATCGAAGAAGAATCTTCCCGCGGAGGCTAGCTAGCAACCTAGGTAGCGACAGTTTTTCCAATTGGCTTTAGGTAGTGCCACGCCTCAGGGTCTTCATGAATTTGAGTGACCCATCCCAACGCCGTTTTCTCGGGCAGTAACAATAGGACCTTGCCTACATGTTTGCAGAGCTGGCGGGTTTCGATCGATCTTTCCCAATCTCCACAATCATGGGTTATTGTTCTCGTCTCAAAGTCCATTGTCAAATTGTAGTCGCGGATCTTCGCGACAACTCTTTCGTCGGTAGGGGTCTTGATGGTTACTTCCTCATCGTGGATAGCCAGTGCTCGGGCTAGCCTGGATTCACCCATCAGGGCGCTGAGCAAGTCGATAATTTTCGGGCGATCATCGCCTCCTTTGACCCATTCTCCCAAGCCCTCGGGACCTTTTCCTTTCTCCAAGTGACCCTTGGCCCTGTTGAACGCGGCTCCTTGAGCTGGAGTAAGTTTCCCCATCATCTGGAGAATTCTAAGTGCGTTTTCAACGGCGTATCCATGGAAGTGGTTGTTAAAGTAGCCATACGTGGTCTTGACAGAGGGTTCGATCTCTTTGACTTTAGGCATCCATGATTTTAGTTCCTGTTCAGCATAGTGGTAATCGTACCAGGGTCGTTGTCCGTGCCCGTGCCAACGGATATATGCGAAATCTGCTGTTACGTGAACTTCAGGCGGGAGTAGAGGCTCGTCCACTATCGTGTATGCCACATTGTACTTAGAGAGCAGAGGCCACGTCGAGTCTTGAAGCCAAGACTTGTGCCGGAACTCAATTGCATACTTGAAGCCATGGGGAAGGATGGAGAGAAAGCCCTCCAGATGGCTTAGATCATACTTGTACTTGGGGGGCATCTGGAGAAGTAGACACCCAAGCTTTCCGTTGTTGTTCAGTGGAAGCATCAACTCGGCAAAGCGATCCAGTTCAGACTCCAAGGAAGGAC